>Ga0182030_10016494_pt1 | contig 14378 bp, 16 predicted proteins | sample 812S3MmetaG_FD_121299 | JGI IMG/M metagenome (GOLD analysis project Ga0182030, IMG submission 121299) | Permafrost microbial communities from Stordalen Mire, Sweden - 812S3M metaG (Illumina Assembly) | ecosystem: Environmental > Terrestrial > Soil > Wetlands > Permafrost | place: Sweden...
GCGCGCACGTCGTGTTCAACAACGCCGGCGTCGTCGGGGGACCATCCATCGGCACGCCGAAAAAGGTGTGGGACTGGGTGATGGGCGTGAACGTCGACGGCGTGATCAACGGCATCAACGCCTTCGTGCCGCTCTTCCTGGACCAGAATGAAGGCCACGTGGTGAACACCGCCTCGCTCGCGGGGCTAGGTGGTGTGGCGGGCACCGGTGCCTACTGCGCGAGCAAGTTCGCGGTGGTGGGAATCTCCGAGTCGCTCTTCCACGAGTTGACGATCTTGCAGAAGAACGTCGGGGTCTCGGTGCTGTGTCCCGGTTTCGTGCGAACGCGGATCAACGACTCCGATCGCACCATGCCCGCAGAGCTGCGGGGCTACAACGAAGACCCCAAGATCCAGGCGATTCGCGAGATCGAACGCGGCCTCGTGGACGCCGGAATCGAGGCGAGTGACGTCGCGGCGCTGGTGGACCGGGGTGTGCGCGAGAACCGGTTTTGGATCTTGCCCCACGAATACTTCGCCCAGCGCATCACCGAAAGGCGCCTTCAGTGGATGCGGGGCGGCGAGCCGATCGCTTCGATGCCCAAGGCGCCGTCGGCGCGTTAGCGGTCGATGCCGCTGGGCAGCTGGTCCTCGGGCCAGTCGAGCAGGGTCACGGCGCATCGACACGCGAAGCGGTCGGTCATGCCGGCCACGTACGCCACCGCCTCGCGCAGGGCATGCTCCGAACTCTCCACGTCGCCTCCGCGCTCGGCCACGTCGGGGATGAGACGGGGGTGCTGCGCGAAGTACTCGACCAGGGCGCGCAGCAGCGCCACGACCGACGTCGCCTGCTGGCGCGAGGCGCCGCGCAGGTAGATCTTCTCGTAGTCGAACGCCCGAAAGGCGCTGAGCGCCTCGGCGTGGCTCGCGTCCATTCCGATCACGCCCGTCGAGCGGATGGTGCGGATCATGGCGTTGATGAAGGTGCCCAGTTGTTGGCCGCGCCGCTCGCCGCAACGCTCGCGCACGATGCTCGGCAGCTGCTCCGCGCTCAGCACGCCGGCCGAGACGGCGTCCTCGAAGTCGTGACAGACGTAGGCGATGCGGTCGGCCCAACTCACGACCTCGCCCTCGGGCGTGCTCGGCGCCGGTCGCGACCAGGAGTGGTTGCGGATCCCGTCGAGCGTCTCGCGACAGAGGTTGAGCGAGCGCAGCGAGACGTCGGCGCCCCAGGTGGCGTGATCGAAGCCGCCGACGACGAAGGGGTCGAGCGCCTCCTCGCTGGCGTGGCCCCCCGGACCGTGTCCGCAGTCGTGGCCGAGGGCGATCGCCTCGGTCAGGGCCACGTTGAGACCGACGGCCCGCGAGATGCCGGTCGCGACCTGGGCGACTTCGAGCGCGTGGGTGAGGCGGGTGCGCATGTGGTCATCGGGGAAGACGAAGACCTGCGTCTTGCCGGCCAGGCGGCGAAAGGCGCTCGAGTGCAGGATGCGGTCGCGGTCGCGCTCGAAGCAGGTGCGAAACTCATCGGGCGCCTCCTGGCGCACACGATTGCCCGCTCCGTGCGCCCGGGTGGCGCCCTTGGCGAGGAACGCGTCGAGCTGCTCCTCGCGTTTTCGAAGCGTCGCGACGGCGTCGGCTTCGCCGGGCGCCACCACCTCGATGACGGCTTGGGAGTTCTGGTGCGCCACGGTGACGTCGTCCGCCGCCCCCTCGTAGCCCTCCATCGTGGCGGCCCAGCGGCGGTTGTGTTCGGAGGCCGTATCGCTACTCACGACCTTCATCATGCACCAAACCCGTAGCATGGTGGTAGTCGCCCACGTGGTAGAGGAGTCGTTATGGACATTCGAATCGGCATCGTGCAGTCAATGAAGGAACTTGAAGTCGAGCTGCCCGAAGACGCCAACCGGGACAAGATCATGAAGGAAATCGAGGCCGCCCTCAGCGGGGAGAAGGTCCTGTGGCTCACTGACCGCAAGGGTCGCCGGGTGGGCGTGCCCGCGCAGCGGATCGCTTACGTCGAGTTCGGCACCCCCCATAGCGATCGTGTTGTGGGTTTCGGCACGGCCTAGAGGGACCTTTCACCAACGTGATTGATTACCACCTTCATCTCTGGCCGCACGAGGAGTCCTCGGTCTGGTTTCAGTTGGACCAGATCGCCGACTACTGCGACGAGGCGGCCAAGCACGGCGTCACCGAACTGGCCCTCACCGAGCACACCAGCCGTTTCGTCGACGTGGTGTCGGCCGTCGGACCGTTCTGGCTCAGGTACGGACACGAGCCTACGAGTCCCGTGCTCGAGCAGTACCTCAACTGGCACGCGCGCAACTCCCTCGAGCAGTACGTGAACCTGGCTCAACTGGCCAAGGACGAAGGTCTGCCCGTCAAGATCGGCCTCGAGGTCGACTACTACCGCGATCAGATGGACATCGTGTCGCCGATCCTCGCGCAGTATCCCTTCGACGTGCTGATCGGTTCGGTCCATTGGCTGGGCACCTGGCAGTTCGACGACTACGAGGTGCCGACCCACTATCACGAGTGGACCGTTCGCGACGTGGACCAGTGCTGGGCGGACTACACCATCGCGATCGAGGAACTGGCCGCGAGCAACGCGGTCGACGTCCTGGCGCACCTCGACCTCATCAAGGTCGCGGGTTTTCAGGCGTCCAACCCGTCGGACTACTGGGAGCTCATGGCGAGCGCCGCCGCCGGGGCCGACCTGTCGGTCGAATGCAGTTCGGCTGGATGGAAGAAGCCGGTGGGCGAGCAGTATCCCTCCGAAGGCTTCCTCGATCGCCTGATCGCCAGGGGCATCACGTTCACCACCGCCAGCGACGCGCATTCGCTTGAGCGCGTCGGCGAGCGCGCCGGCGACCTGGCCGACATGCTCGAATCCCACGGCGTTACCCAGCTCGCCTCCTTCACCAACCGCGAGCGTCAGCTCGTCGCGATCCGTTCGAGCTAGTGGCCACGCTCGCCGAGCTGACGGCCCAGCACACGTCGCTGTCGCAGCCCTCGGTCGACCACCTGCTTCGCTTCACGGTGTCGTGGTCCCTGCTCGCCGACCTCTCGTTCTCGGACATGCTGCTCATGACCAAGGTCGACGAGCTCGCCCTTCCCGGGGAGGACAACTTCGTGGTGCTGGGACAGATGCGCCCCAACAACCGCTCGACGCTCATGAATGAGGACCTCGTCGGCACGCTGCAGCGCGGCGACGCGTGGCCTCTCGTGCGCCTGGCCTACGAGAGCGGGACGCGCGTCGTGGGCGAGGCCATGATCGAGCACGTCGAGGATCGTGTGCCGGTGTGGTGCGTGCCGGTGCGCTTCGAGGGGCGCATCGTGGCGGTGCTCGTGCGCCTGCAGGGCCCGCTGCGCGGCCCGGCGTCCCTCTACGAGCAGGCCTACCTCTCGGTCTTCGAGCGTCTCTGCGACATGGTCGCGGACGCCACCTTCCCCTATCGCGAGGACGACGTGGCCGGCCCGGGGATGCCGCGCGTCGGCGACGGCATCATCCTGATCGACGGCGAGGGTCACGTGGAGTTCGCCACGCCGAACGCGACCAACGCGCTGCACCGTCTCGGGATCTACGCGCCCGCCGAAGGCAGTTCGTTGGAGGAGCTGGGCCTGCACGTGAGGGTCGTCGAGCGTTCACTGGAGTTCGGCATCCCCGCGATGGACGAGATCGACCGCGGCCAGGACGTGGCGATCGTCTTTCACTGCGTGCCGCTGCTCGAGCACGGCGAGGTGACCGGACTCATCTGCCTGGTGCGCGACGTCTCGGACCTACGAAAGCTCGACCGGATGCTGCTCAGTAAAGAGGCCGCCGTACGCGAGGTCCATCACCGGGTGAAGAACAACCTCCAGACCATCTCGTCACTGTTGCGACTGCAGGCGCGACGCAGCGACAACGACGAGACCAGCACGGCGTTGTTGGAAGCCGAGCGTCGGATCCGCTCCATTGCCGTGGTGCACGAGGTGCTGTCGCGCGAACCGGGCGAAGAGGTCGTCTTCGACGAGATCGTCCAATCGCTGGTGCTGCTGGTGGAAGACACCGTGCTCGCCCTTCATCCCGTGGAGATCGTCGTCAACGGCGAGCTCGGCGTGCTCTCGACCGATCTCGCGACGCCGCTCGCCGTCGCGCTCGCGGAACTGCTCACCAATGCGGTCGAGCACGCCTTCGTGGACTTCGGGGGCGACGACAACCAGAACGTCGGGATCGTGACGCTCAACCTCTACCAGGAGGAGGGCAACGCCATCGCGGAGATTCGCGACAACGGGCGCGGGCTGGGCGATGACTTCTCGCTTGACGTGCCGACGAGCCTCGGTCTTTCGATCGTGCGCGACATCATACGATCGCAACTGCACGGTTCGATCGAGATGAAGTCGGTGGAGGCGTCCAAAGGCGGGGGAACGTACGTGAGGGTGGTCGTCCCGACGACCGCGCGGCTCTAGATGTTGGAGCGTCGACGCGCGGCGAGCCACTGCTTGCGCAGCTTGCGTCGCTCGTCCTCGGTCGTGCCGCCCCAGACACCCGACTCCTGGTTGGTCGCGAGCGCGAACTCCAGGCAGGCCTTCTGCGCGTCACAGTGGTCGCACACGCGCTTGGCGGACTCGATCTGATCGGTCGCCATTCCCGTGGTGCCGATGGGGAAGAAGAGCTCAGGTTCGGTGTCGCGACAAGCGGCTTCCGCGCGCCAGTCGGCGTCGTCCCAGGCATGGGTACGGTTCCAAATCAACGACATGAAAAATCCTTTAAACGGGCAAATCCACAGCAAGAAGTTCGCCAAAAACAAGATTTGATTGAACCAAAATGCTACCGAACAAAATGCCTAAAAACAAGGGCTATTTATGGATTTTGACGTTAACGAGCGCGCGTTGAGGTTGTGTAGTGCTCATCGCGACGTGATCAACGTTGTGCTCGCCCGATGAGCGAGCGAATAAAAGTTCCGTAAGGAAATCATGACGGACCCGCACGCGATGTAATTACACCCACGTAGTAACGCAACGGTTTGCTCGCCTTGCGACGCTTCGCTCGCGCGGGCACTAGGCAATTCATTTGACACGCTTGATCTGAGCGTCACTGCTCCGAGGTAAGGACCGTGACCTTGTTGGCTGTCACAGTATTCACCAACCGCAACGTGACGTGACTACCCATTTTGCTCCACAGGTAACTCGCGACGCTGGTGGCACGAATCTCGGTCGGGGAGGCGTTGGCCCTGGCGTAGCTGGCAACAGTCACAAAGGCGCCAGGGGTCAAGCCTTCACGAGGGCGCGCTGTTTCTTCGCGGGCAGTCCTTAGAACGTCCTTGCCGGCGGTTTAGACCAAGACGGGTGAACAATGGCGGGTTCTCACACCCTAGGTTGAATTGTTTTCTGACACACTTGAGTCGTGACAAAGGTCTTTGCTCATCGCGGATTTCGGGAAACCGATCGTGAGAATACCGTTGCGGCATTTCTTGCCGCGAGGGGAATCGGCGTCGACGGGGTTGAGTTGGACGTTCGCCGCACCGCTGACCACGCTCTCGTAGTACATCACGATCCGATTTGCAATGGTTTGGTCATTAGTGAGTCGAGGCAGCGAGACCTGCCCATCTACGTGCCAACGTTGGACGAGGCGATGGAGGCCTGCGAGGGAATGCTGGTCAATGTCGAAATAAAGAACCGTCAGCATCGGGCAGAATCGACCTACGACGCGTCAGGAGATTTTGCCCGACAGGTCGTTCGAAATCTCCAGGAGACCAAATGGGCAGACCGCGTCATCATTTCAAGTTTTGATCAGGCGACGTGCGAGGCAGCTCGTTCGTTCGACGCGGACATCAAGGTTGGCTGGCTGCTGCGGACGGTCGATATGGCTAGCGCCATGACCCAGGCGCACCTATTGGGGTTCACCGCGGTGCATCCGCATTACAAGGATCTTGACGCTTCGGCCATGGCGACGGCGAAAGAACTTGAGCTGGAGGTCAACACGTGGACCGTCAACAGCAGGCGCGCCCTTGGTGCCACGATTGAACTTGGCGTCAACGCCATCATCACTGACCAGCCTTCGAGGGCCAAGGTGATCGCTGACAATGCTTCGCCGGATTGATGGCCTTGCGCGATGGAATAGATTGTCTGCATGAACGTTGTCGTGTGTGTGAAGCAGATACCCGACCCGGCGGCACCCCAGTCGTTCGATTCGTCGAACTACCTGGACCGCTCGGGAAAACTCATCCTTGACGAGGCCGACACCTACGGCGTGGAGATGGCCCTTCAGTTGGTCGACAAGGCGGGCGAGGGCGAAGTCACCGTCGTGTCGATGGGCTCGGGCGCTGACCTGGCCGGCGTGCGCAACGCGCTCGCCATGGGTGCCGCGAAGGCGGTCATCGTCAGTGACGACTCTTTGCGCGGCACCGACGCGCTCGGCACCGCCAAGGTGCTGGCCGCGGTCATTCGTCGCGTCGGTCCCGACCTCGTGCTCTGCGCGACGGAGTCGTCCGACGGCTACACCGGCACGACTCCCGTGCAGCTGGCGGAACTGCTGGGCATTCCCTCGATCACCTTCGCCAAGTCCGTGAACGTCAACGGATCGACCGTCGAGGTCAATCGCCAGACGGAGTCGGGCTACGACGTGGTGACGGCTCCGCTGCCCGCCCTGATCACCGTGACGGCGGGCGTCGTGGAGCCGCGCTACGCGTCCTTCAAGGGCATCATGGCGGCCAAGTCCAAGCCCCTTGAGGTGCTGAGCGTGGCCGACCTCGACCTGGACGGGCAGGTCGGTCCCACTGGTGCGCGCCAGGAAATCACCTCGGTAGAACGCGCGGAGTCGCGCCAGGCCGGGGAAAAGTACGTCGACGACGGGGACGGCGCTCAAAAGATCGTCGCATTCCTCGAGTCCATCAAGGTTCTGTAGGAGGGTCATGGCACTTTCATCTCTCTGGGTCGTCGTCGAGCCCTCCAACGCGGGGCTCACCAGCGTGTCCCTCGAACTGCTGAGCGTGGCGCGGACCTTCGGCGCGAACGTCTCGGCGATCACGTGGGGCGCCGACGGCGCGGGTCTCGCGGCGCAGGCCGGCGAGTTCGGAGCGACGACGCTCTACAACGTCGGCGACCTCAAGGGCGCGCTGCCCGGCGTGCCGGTCGCGTCGGCCATCGCCGCGCTCGTCGCCAGCCAGGGTGCGCCCGACGCGATACTCGTCCCATCGAGTTACGACGGTCGCGACATCGCCGGTCGACTGTCGGCGCGTCTGGACCGCCCGGTCCTCACGAACGTGACGGGTCTCAGCGACGAAGGAGGTCTCGTCACCGAGCACCCGGCCTTCGGCGGAACCCAGATCGTCAAGGCGCACTTCACGGGCGAAGGCCCGGGAATCATCATCGTTCGCGCGAAGTCCTTCGCCGCGGAATCGGCGGGAGGCGCTGCGGCGAACGTCGTCGACGCTCCCGCGGGCGACACCGGGACCACGGGCGCCGCCACGATCGTGCAGTCGCACATCGAGGAGCGCACTGGACCAAAGCTCGAAGAGGCGACGGTCGTGGTGTCGGGCGGGCGTGGACTGGGTGAGGCGGGCAAGTACGCGCTCATCGAAGAGGCGGCCAAGCTGCTCAACGGGGCGCCGGGCGCGAGTCGCGCGATCGTCGACGCCGGATGGGTGCCGTACTCACAGCAGGTCGGCCAGACCGGCAAGACCGTCAAGCCCACCGTCTACATCGCGTGCGGCATCTCTGGCGCGACCCAGCACATGGTCGGCATGAAGGGCTCGAAGAACATCGTGGCGATCAACAAGGATGCCGACGCACCGATCTTTCAGATCGCCGATCTGGGCATCGTGGGAGACGTACACAAGGTGTTGCCGGCGTTGATCGAGGCGCTGAAAGCTCGCGGATAACTGCCGAGTTCTACTAAGGGCCCCGGGGTTTCGTGTCATGCCTGTCGAGGGCTGCGCTGCTACTTAGGATGAGACGACCGCTATGAGCAATGCGCCCAAACACGCCAAGGTCTATAAGTGGTGGACGCTGGCGGTACTGAGCATCGCGTCGCTCATGGTGGTGCTCGACGCGACGGTGATCAACATCGCGCTGCCGCGAGCGCAGGAGGCGCTGCACTTCTCGTCGGCGAACCGTCAGTGGATCATCACGGCGTACTCCCTCGCGTTCGGGTCGCTGCTGCTCGTCGGCGGCCGCCTCAGCGACCTTTGGGGCCGGCGCAACGCGCTCTACATCGGATTGACGGGCTTCGCGTTGGCCTCCGCCCTCGGCGGCACGGCACACAGCTTTACGATGCTCGTCACGGCCCGGGCCATTCAAGGAGCCTTCGGCGCGGTGCTCGCTCCCGCATCCCTCGCCGCGCTGACCACGACCTTCCAGGATCCCAAGGAACGTGCGAAGGCTTTCTCGATCTACGGAGCGATAAGCGCGTCGGGCGCCGCCATAGGTCTCCTGCTGGGCGGGGCGCTGACCCAATGGGCGTCGTGGCGGTGGTGCCTCTTCATCAACCTCTTCTTCGCGGCGATCGCCATGATCGGAGTCCTCATCTTCGTGCTTCCCGGAAAGAGCGAGCATCACACCCGTCTCGACGTGCTCGGCACGTTGCTCGCCAGCGGGGGGCTCTTCTTCGTCGTCTACGGGCTCTCGCACGCCGTCTCTTCGAGCTGGTCCGACGAGATCACCTGGGGGAGCCTGTTGATCGGCGCGCTGTTCCTGCTCCTGTTCGTCAGTTGGCAACGACGTTCGAAGATCCCGCTCCTGCCCCTTCGAATCGTCATGGATCGAACGCGCGGCGGTTCACTGATCGCGCTGTTCATCACGAGCGTCGGCATATTCGGCATCTCGCTGTTCCTGGCCTACTACTTGCAGACGACCCTCGGCTACTCGCCGCTGCGCACCGGCGTCGCCTTCCTTCCCCTGGTCGGCGCCATCGCCTTCTCAGCCACGATGGCGAGCGCACGGCTTCTGGCCAAGGTCGGACCGCGGCCCCTGGTGCCCGCGGGCATGATCCTGGGCATGCTCGGCACGATCCTGTTCACGAGGTTGACCGCGCACCCGGACTACGTCGGCAACGTGCTGCCCGGACTGATCGTGACGGGCCTCGGCCTCGGCCTCATCTTCGCCCCGGCCACCGCGAGCGCGACCGCCGGGATCAGACCCAGCGACGCGGGAGCGGCCTCGGCGATGGTGAGCACCACCCAGCAGATCGGCGGCTCGATGGGGACGTCGCTACTCAATACGATCGCGGTCTCGGCGACGATGGGCGCGCTGGCTCACAAGTCGCTCACGAGCAATCCGGCGCTGGCGGCGGTGGCGAGGACCCAGGCGGTCCTGCACGGCTACTCGATGGCCTTCTGGTGGTGCGCCGGATTCTTCGGATTCGGCGCGGTCGCGACGCTTTTGCTCCTCGAGTCCGGCGTGCCCGAACTCGAGGGTGACCTGGTGCCTCTGCTCTAGATCAACGGCCAGGGATAGGGCGGCCAGTCGCCCTCCTCGTCGGGTATGGGGTACCTTCCCTCGGCGGCCAACTCCTGAGCGCGAAGCTGCGCGATGGCGAGCTCGCCCGCACGCAGGTACTGCGCCAGCTCACCCGTGTCGCCCACGGCGAAGCGCTCCAGGCGTTCACGAAGGCTCGGATCGATCTCGCTCCCCGCGTACTCCCAGATGACGGTCCTCAGCTTGTTGCTCTCGTGAAAGCACAGACCGTTGTCGATGGCCCAGCAGCGCCTTTCGTCAAAGAGAACGTGGCCGGCCTTGCGGTCGGCATTGTTGGCGACGACGTCGAACGCCGCGAGCGCGGCGAACCAGCGAGAGTACTCCTCCTTGTCGCGCAGGGTGAAGTAGTGGTCCTCGAGATTGTCGTCCACCCACCACTGCAGTGAACCGATGCCGAAGGGGGCGTCGTCGCGCGCGACCGTCGTGGGCACGAGGTCCGTTGCGAGCACGACGTCGAGTTCGTAGGCGGCCACCTCGCGGCGCCACAGTCCGTCGCTGAAGTCCCAGAGGGACCGTTCGCCGGCCTCCGCCTTGTAGCAGGCCCGAGCGCTTTGTCCCTCGAGCGTCACCGTGACGAGCAGCGCCTGGTTCGACGATCCCGACACGCGCCCTTCTATCTCGATGGAACCCTTCGAGAGCAGCGTGCGTTGTTCGTCGCGGTTCATGGGCCTATCGAATGGGGGGCCGGTGCCCGTTGGTGCGCGGGCAGTCGTGGCCCCGCGGGTCGAGCGGTCCGCCGCAGAGGGGGCAGAGGGGACGGCCCGCGTCGACGAGGCGAGTCACCGCGATCGCGAGTGCGCCGGCCCACTCCTTGGTGAGGGTCAGCTCGAGCGTGTCGTCGCCCTCGTCGGCCGATTCGATCGTCACCTCGATGGTCTGGCGCTCCTCGTTGATGGCGACCGCGATGTCGCCGGCCACGAAATCGGCCTCGTATTCGGACTCCAACGAGAGGTCGTCGGGCAGGTGCCCCAGTCGCCCGAGCGTGCTCATCACCTGGCCGAGCCACTCGGCGAGGGCGCTCAGCTGGAGCTTCTCGCACTTGACGATGACGAGACGGCGACCCTCTCGGGCCTGCAGCAGGAAGAGGCGGTTGCCGACCTCGCCGCGCACGCCGACCATCACCCGGTCCGGATTCGCAAAGACGTACTTCACGAGGGCGCGAGCTCCTTGAGCGACGACGTGCTGTTGACGGTGAGCACGACGGGACCCGAACCCGTGAAGCCGATGGCGCTCACTGAGCAGGTGGAGATGACGGTTCGCTGGAAAAGGTCGAGGGGCACGCCCTGGGCGTAGGTGACGGCGGCCTTGATCGTGTCCGCGTGACTGACGACGACGATGCAGCGACCTCGATGCTTTGCGGCCAGCCTCTCGAGCGTCGCCCACACGCGCTGCTGCATCTCCGCGAACGACTCCCCCTCGGGGAAGCGGAAGGTGCTCGGCGAGTGCTGCACGTTCTTCCACTCGGCCTTGCGGGCGAGCAGGTTGAGCTTCTTGCCGGTCCACGAGCCAAAGTCGCACTCGAGCAAACCTCGCTCGATCACCGGACGGAGCTTCAGCGCGGCGGCGATGGGGGCAGCGGTCTCTCTCGCGCGCTCGAGCGGCGAGACGTAGATCGCCACCGGCCTCTTGGTCAGTTCGCCGATTCGAGCCGCGACGACCTGCGCCTGGGCGATTCCGCGCTCGGAGAGGTGAAGTCCCGGCGCCCGACCCGGCAGCACCGTACCGGTGGTCGCCGTCGAGCCGTGGCGCACGAGCAGGATCGTCGTGAACGATGACGCGGCCATTAGCGGATCTCGTTCATGAGACGCTGAAGGGCAGTCGTCGTGGAGCGGGGTCCTGCTCCTTGGGCCAGCGCTTGCGCGACACCTGCGCGAGTCGATGCAGGAGGGCGACCGCCCCGGGATCGTCGTCACCCGGCCGAGTCTCGATGAGCCCCTGCAGCTTCATGGCACTCAACAGTTCGCGACCCTTGTCGGTGCGCACGATGACGAGCGTCCAGTCGCCGAAGGCGCCGATGCCGCCGGTGGAGATGTCGGCGTGCTCGGCCGCGAAATCGGGGCAGAGCAGGCATCCCTCTCGAGTGAAGGCGTGAGCCTCCTTGAGCGGCACCTCGTGGATCGCCCCGTCGTGGGTCCATATCTGGAACACGCCCTTGATGTTCATCTTCTTGATGTCGGAGCGCTTGATGTTGTACTTGGCCTCGAAGAGGCCCTCGAAGATGGAGTCATCGAAGGTCTTGGAGCACATGAGCCCGATCGAGAGGCTGAGGCGGCGCGCGATCTTTCCCGCCTTGCGCGACTGCATCACGCCGGGCGCCGAGGCCATGCAGCCCATGCCGACGATGGCGATGCGTTCCGCACCTTCCTGCACGGCCTGGGGGTAGGCGAGCAGGTTGGCGGAGTAGGTGTAGCGAGACTTGGCGGTGTCGAGGACCTCTTGGCGCGTGCGCGCCACCTGGGGCTGGGCGACCCAGGTGGACCCGTCGCCTTCGAGGCCGCTCACGAGGGCCGCGTCGATGACGTCGTTCTCAAGCGCGTAGATCAGCAACGCCGAGACGAAACCGCCGTCCTGGCCGTTGTTCACGAGCTCGTGGTCGCTCGCTCGCGCGAGCATGACGTCGCCGATGCCGTAGACCTCGTCGTCGGTGCGCTCGCGCGCGAAGAGCTTGGTGTCGATCTCGCTCTCCCAGTTGCGAAAGCGAGGACAGGCCCGCGTGCACAGCGTGCATCCCGTCTCGCCGTGGGTGCAGTCGTCGCGTCCGCCGTCGATGTCGAGGTGCCACGGCTTGTAGACGCCGTGGTCGGCGTTGTAGTCGAGCACGTCGTGGGGACAGGCGATGACGCAGGCGGCGCAGCCCGTGCACAGCCCCGAGGTCACGACCTCGCTGAAGAGCTGGCGCCAATGAGGTTTGTCCAAAGCCATAGGTCAACACTAGTAATGAGCATTCAGATGAAAGTACGGGTACGCTGCGGCGCGTGCCCGAAGTCCTGGAAGTCGAGTCCTATCGCCAGTTGGCACAGCGCACCGTGGGCGCCACCATTCGTCGGGGATGGGCCGACGCGTACGCCGCGAAGAAACTGTCGTCTCCCTCGGCGTGGCCGCGCGCGGTCAAGAACCTGACGATCACGGGCACGTCTCGCCGCGGCAAGCTGCTGCTGCTCGAGACGAGCGGCGTGACGCTCGGCGTGCGGTTCGGTATGACCGGAGTGCTGCTGATCGACGGCGACGCCGGCATCGACGGCCTCTTCTACGGACCGCACACCTTTAGGTCCGAGTGGATCCGCGGCGGGTTGGAATTCGCCGACGGCCGCAAGCTCATCCTGCACGACCCACGACGACTCGCGCGATTCGAGATCGACCCCGACGTGGCTGCGTTGGGACCGGACGCGTTGTCGCTCTCGCGTAAGCAGTTCGACGACGTGGTGCACGTGTCGCGAGGCGAGGGCCCGGCGATCAAGGCTCGACTGCTCGACCAGTCAGCCGTGGCCGGGGTCGGGAACCTTCTGGCCGACGAGATCCTCTTTCGCGCCGGGATCGACCCGCGCACGCCAACCGGCCTGCTCGACGCCGACCAACGCCAACGGCTCTTCAAGGCGTTCTTGTGGACCATACGCACATTGCAACGCCGGGGCGGATCGCACCTGGGCGACCATATTGAGTCGCGATTTCCTGGCGGCCTCTGCCCGTTGGACGGGGGCGAGATGCGCGTAGCCACGATCGGCGGGCGCACGACCTACTGGTGCACCTCGCACCAACGCTAAGAATTCGCTGAAGACGGTCCGGTCGCCGTCTCGCCGTGGGCGAGACTGGAGGGATGTCCTCGTTCATCCAGCACTACGGTTACTTCGGCCTCTTTGTACTCTCGGTGCTCTCCTCGGCCTGCATACCCATCCCGTCCGAGGTGGCCTACGGCTTCGCCGGGGCCCTGTGCACGTCGGCGATAACCGGCCACGTGGTGTTCTCGCTCTGGGCGGTCATCGTCGTGGGGACCTTCGGGTCGCTCGTCGGCGCGGTCATCGCCTACGAGGTCGGACGCAGCGCCGGACGCACGATCGTCGATCGCTGGGGCAAGTGGCTGCTGTTGACCCATAGGGACCTCGACAGCGCGGAGCGGTGGTTCGAGAAGTGGGGCGACCCGTCGGTGCTGGTCGGCAGGGTCCTTCCCGTCGTGCGCAGTTTCATCTCGGTGCCCGCCGGCATGGCCGAGATGAGGCGTCTGCGATTCGCGATACTGACGACCATCGGTTCGGCCGTCTGGGTGGCCCTGCTCGCGGGACTCGGCGACGCCGCGGGGCACAATTGGAACCACGTCAGCAAGGACTTCCACGCGGCGGAGCTGCCGATCATCATCGTGATAGTGCTCGCGCTCGTCGCAGGCTTCTGGCACCGCATTCGCACGGTGCGCCGACACAACGCGAGCTAGGCCTCGAGCCGCGCCAGCACCTTGGCGGCGTGTCCGTCGGCGTGCACCCCGTACCACGCGTGTTCGATGATGCCCGTCGGGCCGATCACGAAGGTCGATCGGATGACGCCCATGACCTTCTTGCCGTACATCATCTTCTCCCCGAAGGCGCCGTACTTGGTCATCACCTTCTTGTCCGGGTCGCTCAGGAGATCGAACGCGAGGGAGAACTTCGAGCGAAACGCAACGTGCTTATCGACGGCGTCGGGGGAGAGGCCGAGCACGCGCACCTTCAACTTCTTGAACGAAGTGAGCTGATCGTTGAACTGGCACGCTTCCTTCGTGCAGCCGGGTGTGTCGTCCGCGGGATAGCAGTACATGACAAAACGTTCGCCGGCCAAGTCCTTCAAAGCGATCTTCTGGCCTCTCTGGTTCAACAGCGTGAAGGCGGGCGCCCTCATTCCGGGCTCAAGTCGGGTCACGTCGCTCCTTTTTAGTTTGTTGTCATTTTCGCTATTTATCACGTAGACTAGGGGGGA
>Ga0182030_10016497_pt1 | contig 14374 bp, 15 predicted proteins | sample 812S3MmetaG_FD_121299 | JGI IMG/M metagenome (GOLD analysis project Ga0182030, IMG submission 121299) | Permafrost microbial communities from Stordalen Mire, Sweden - 812S3M metaG (Illumina Assembly) | ecosystem: Environmental > Terrestrial > Soil > Wetlands > Permafrost | place: Sweden...
AAGGCACCAAGCTTTTTTTGAAGGGCACCAAGTGTGCCTCTGACCGTTGCCCGCTTGAGAAGCGCAACTTCGCTCCTGGCCAGCACGGCAAGGACCGCAAGGCCAAAATCGTAGGCTACGGCCTGCAACTGCATGAGAAGCAGAAGGCCAAGCGTATGTACTTTACGCTCGAAGGTCAGTTCCGCGAGTACTACGAGAAGGCCAACCGCGCCGCTGGCGTCACCGGCGAAATTCTCATTCAGCAGTTGGAGCGTCGTCTGGACAATGTGGCCTTCCGTCTCGGTTTTGCTATCAGCCGTCGTCAGGCTCGCCAGGTTGTTCGTCACGGCCACGTCACCGTCAATGGTCGCAAGGTGAACATTCCTTCGTATCAGGTGAATGTGGGCGACGAGATCGCAATCCGCGAGAGCGCCAAGAAGCTCATCATCGTGGAGCAGGGTTCACAGTACGCCGCTCAGAACCCGGTTCCCGTCTGGCTCGATGTTGACTTCGCAAACCTTACAGGCCGCGTGCTTTCACTCCCCAAACGCAAAGATATCAACCTGCCGATCAACGAGCAGCTCATCGTCGAACTGTACAGCAAGTAACAGGGATCAGGGGTCAGGGGGCAGTCTTTATAGCCCCCGGACGTGGAATGAGTTTCGCTGGCTCCTGGTTCAAAATGATGTGCAGGGTTTCAGAGATCATGGTTGAGTCGATACCGTAGGCAGTGCCTCGGAAAGACTGACCCCTGATCCCTGGTCCCTGAACCCTAACCGAAGGAGAACTTGCGCGGCCGCCGCAGAGTGCATCGCGACGTACAAGCCACGCGGGAAACAGGACAAAGATATGCTTTGGAGAGGATTTCAAAAGCCGAAGCGTTTGGCAGTCGATGCCGAGACGCTCACCAACATATTTGGCAAGTTCAGCGCACAGCCCTTTGAGCGCGGATTTGGCACAACTATTGGCAACGCGCTGCGTCGCACACTGCTCAGTTCCATCGAAGGCGCTGCGGTTACTGCGATTCGCATTGAAGGCGTGTTGCACGAGTTTCAGTCCATCACCGGCGTAGTCGAAGACGCAACAGACATCATCCTGAACCTCAAGCAGGTTCCTTTCAAGCTCGCGGGCGAGGGTCCCAAGGCGCTTTATCTGCGCGCTGACCAGCCCGGAGTGGTCACCAGCGGCATGATCGAAGCCGATGGCGACGTTGAGATTCTGGACAAGAACATTTATATCGCCACCGTCAGTGAAGGCGGCAAGCTGGATATGGAGATGCGCCTCAAGCGTGGACGCGGCTATATCTCGGCTGACAAGAATTTTGATGCTGATCTTGGCCTGGGCTTCATTCCTGTCGACTCGGTTCACTCGCCTGTGCGCCGCGTCAACTACACCGTGGAAGCTGCTCGTTTGGGACAGATCACAGACTACGACAAGCTCACGCTCGAAGTGTGGACCAATGGAGCCGTGTTGCCCGCCGATGCTGTCGGTTTGGCTGCCAAGCTCCTCAAGGACCACATGAACATCTTCATCAACTTCGAGGAAGAAATCGAGGCGGAGGCGCGTGGCGAAGAAGGTCGCGGGCTGTTGCGCAACGATAACCTCAATCGCTCGGTTGAAGAGTTGGAGCTTTCGGTTCGCAGCTATAACTGCCTGAAGAATGCCAACATCCAGACCATTGGCGAACTGGTGCAGAAGACTGAAGCCGAGATGCTGAAGACCAAGAACTTTGGCCGCAAGAGTCTGAACGAGATCAAGGAAATTCTCGCGCAGATGGGTCTCTCGCTGGGCATGAAGATTGACGAAAACGGCAATGCGGTTCCCGGACCCACCAGCATTCCGCCCGCCGCCGCTCTGGCTGCCAGCTATGGCAACTACGACGACGAGGACGAGCCGCTGGATTCAGTGGACCTCGAATTGCCCACTGAGACTGAAAACTTTTAACAGTTTTCAGTTCTCAGTTTCAGTTAAAAGCCCGGTTTGGGGAGCAACTGACAATTGACGACTGAGAACTGAAAACTGAGAACTGATTCGAAAGAGAGTTGCATCATGCGCCATCGCAATGCAGGAAACAAGCTCGGACGCAACACCAGCCATCGTCGTGCGCTGTTGCGCAATCTGGTCACGTCCATCATTATTGAAGACCGCGTGGAGACCACCGTGGCCAAGGCCAAGGCAGTTCGCCCGCTGGTTGAAAAGATGATCACCCTGGGCAAAAAGGGCGATCTCCACTCGCGCCGTCAGGCCCTCAGCTTTCTCATGACCGATAACTCGGTCACCCGCCTCTTCGAGACCGTGGCTCCGCGCTACGGTGATCGTCAGGGTGGTTATCTGCGCATCGTTCGCACCGGCTTTCGCAAGGGCGATGGGGGCGAAACAGCCTTCATCGAACTGTTGGGCGCTGAAAAGCAGCTCGATGCCAAGCGTGAGAAGCGCGACGAACTGAAAGCCAAGAAGCGCGCAGAACTGGAAAAGCAGTTGGAAGAAGCCAAGAAAGATGAACCCGGCGAAGAAGCCGCCTAGGGACTAACCGGGACTGCTCATCCAGGCCTTCTTTTCGTTGCTTCATCACATCATCAAGACGGGCGTATCCCTTATAAGGATGCGCCCATCTTTGTTCGCCCAGACCATCCCCCGACCTACATTAGTTGACCCTGCTCTCTGTTCGGGCGCATATTTTTCCTAGGCTATGGATCGAATTGAGGTTCTTTCTGGAATAAATGTAGTACGTTTATTCGATGTATGTTATTGATTTAATAAGACGTATGTTATTTATTGACTTAAATGGTTATAAGATATTTCGGGATCGACTACATTACCTTTTGGGTGAGATACAAGCATTTCTCCTTGTGGTTTAACCTACCGGATGCTGTACTTGGTCCTTGGCGTGCAGTTGGTCGCTGTGGTCCGGGATTTCGGGATAGGTTTTGTGAGGATGGAAACGATGAGAATGCTGAGAGACGAACATGGGGATATTCTCATACTGACGGCGCTGTGCATGACAATGCTGCTTTCATTTATGGCACTTGCTATCGATGTAGGCAATCTCTTCTTCACGCAGCGCCAGTTGCAGACGCTTGCCGACTCCGCCGCCATGGCGGGGGCGCTTGAGGCTGGCTATTGTGGCAGCACGCCCAACTGCGCCTTGCTACAAAAAGCCGCGACATCGGCGTTGACCGAGGGCACTCCCTCAGTAACACCGTCCCTCTTCCTGCAATGTGCGCCGGCATCCGGGGCAGGCATCCTCCTGACGGTCAACAACGGCCCCTGCGCGCTGGGTGCCAGCGACCCGAATAACGGGAAGGCAAATTACGTGGAAGTGGTGGTTTCTAAGAAGACGCCAACATGGTTTGCGGGAATCTTCGGCCACAGTACAGTCAATATCTCCGCCCGTGCGGAAGCCGGTTATGCACTCCCCTCCGCTGCTCCGGGCAACCAGGTGTGGGCCAATACTGTGTATTTGAACGGGGGAAGCATCGCGGATGGGCCCGGTAACAATGGCGGAGTCTACGCCAATTCGGACGCTTTTGCAGATAGTGGTAATATAAGTGCCCCCTATACACTGAACAGTTCAGGCAGCATCACAGGCAATTGTTACAACAATGGCACTAGTTGCGGTCCCAAACCCACTAGTATCACTGCACAGCCGGAGCCCTTTTCAAACCTTGATTCCCAAGAACCCTCCCAGCCGGGTGCGTCACCCACCTGCTGTGCTAATCCTGGTGGTCCCACGACGTTGCAGCCAGGCACCTATACGGGCCTCAATTTCAACGGGGGCAACTATACCGTAAACTTTGCCCCCGGTTTGTATTACTTCACAGGCACCCTCAATGGCGGCAGTAACATAACATTTTCTGGAAGCGGCGTGACCATTTTTTTTGCGGGGGGTGGCAATATTCAGACGAATTCGGGCACAATTTTAGACCTGTCCCCGCCTTCTGCTGCTGACATCGCTGCGAACCCTGGTGCGTACAACGGTTGCACATCTTGCGCCACGATGTCGTACTGGGTATCTACAGGCGATACCGCACCCCAGATCTTGGATGCTGGCCTTGGCACGGCACCTTTCACAGGGAATATCTACGATAAAAATGGGCAGATTTTGATGAATAGCGGCAGCAGTATTACCACCCAAAATCAGATTGTTTGTAATTTATTGACATTGGACTCAGGTGCATCCATTGTCGTTGACAGTAACAGCAGCAGCGCACTCGACGGCTCACCAACCGTAGTACTGGCGGAGTAGCCTATGAAAAATCCATCGCGTCTACGCATCCTCTGCAAAGACAATCATGGCGGATCCCTCATTGAGTTGGCTCTTGTGATTCCGATTCTGTTGCTGCTCGTATTGGGTGCCGTCGACTTCGGCCACGCATATTATGTGTATCTCGAAGTGGTAAATGCCGCGCATGCCGGAGCGGAATACGGATCGCTACACCCCACCGATACGTCTGGCATCACCACGGCAGCGACGCAAAAGCAAAGCGATACTGGTGTAGCGTGGAATCCGCCTGTGCCAACATACGGCTGTGAATGCAGCGATGGCACTTCGTACACTGCAAACTGCTCCCTTGCGCTGGCATGCACGGCGAACGCTACGCGGAGCGCCACTACCGTGCATAGGGTCCAAGTCACAACTTCGGCAATCTATTCCACGTTCGTGCACTGGCCGGGCATCCCATCCACCATCACTTTGTCTACCACGGCCACCGTTCGCGGTTACTAGCAGCTCGCGCTTTGGAATCGGTAAACGCTGTTGAACGTTTGTTGGAGGATCAAGATGCGAAGATTGAACAGCCTCGTTTGTGACGAAGACGGCCAGGACTTGGTCGAATTCGCCATTGCTTCCGGAGTCTTCTTCATGTTGATCATCGGTATCATCGAGTTCTGCTTGGTTATCTACGCAGGCAGTTTTGTCGCCTTCGCCGCCCAGCAAGGGACGCGATATGCCATGGTGCGCGGTTCGGATTGGAAAGCTGCCTGCGCGTCGGCGAGCAGCTATGGCTGCACGGCTACGGCAGGCAACGTGCAAGACTATATATTGAGTCTGCCGCACCCCGGCCTCAACTTGAAGGCAAGCAACATTACGCCCAATTGGCTGGGTACAACGGCGGCTGGGAGTACCGTCGGATGCGCTACAACCCAGTACGCTCATGGTTGCCAGGTTAAGGTGACTGTTAGTTATACCTTCAGTCTGAATATTCCATTCTTCGGCGCCGCCGCCATTCCTCTCTCCAGTACTTCGGTCGAGACGATTCAAGACTAGTGGGCAATTCCGTATCTTGCCCACTAGATCAGAGCCTGTGATCTACTGGGCAGCGCGTGAGAATCAGCGCCTCCGCTTATTCTGTCCGCGCCAGCCGCTTGGGCCGCGCAATCCGCATAATGACATACACAACTAATTGCAGAGTGAGTGCTCCCCAGCAGTCCAGCAGCACATCCCACGGTGATCCGGTGCGATTGGGCAAGAAGGTCTGGTGATACTCATCAGCGCTGGCGACTAACGCAGTGCCAAGAAGCGCGAGAATTGCGTCTGGAAGAAAACGCGAGTGCGGCAAAGTCATCCACCAGGCGCGCAACCATGCCAAACCGATCGCTCCATAACCGGTAAAGTGGCCACTCTTGCGGATGTAGTGATGCACGATCTCCCAGCGATCATCGGAGACAACACCAAAGAGTGCCTGATAGATCAGCCGTAGCGGTCCGCTGGTATGGTTCGAGCCGAAAGCCTCTGTTGACTCGATGGCGATAATACCGAAACTGAGCGCGACCGGCAACCATGTATAGATCCAGAACCGGAGACCGCGCCTGTTACTCGACATGATAGTTGGGTGCCTCTCGTGTGATGATCACGTCATGCACGTGACTCTCGCGCAGACCTGCGCCGCTGATGCGCACAAACTGAGCCTTCTCTTGCAACTCGGCTATTGTGCTGCAACCCAGGTAACCCATCCCAGAACGCAGGCCGCCGACTAACTGAAAGACCATGGACTCCAGCGGTCCGCGATATGGCACGCGACCCTCAATTCCTTCAGGAACAAACTTGGCAAGCCGGTTCTGACTGGCGCGCTCGCGTTGCACCACGCCCTCGCTGCCTAACTCGGCGCTCGCCAAGTCGGCAGTGCTTTGGAAGTAGCGTTCGCCTGATCCCTGACTCATCGCAGAGAGTGATCCCATGCCGCGATAACTCTTGAAGCTGCGTCCCTGATAGAGAATCGTCTCGCCCGGGCTCTCATCCACGCCAGCAAACAGCGACCCGATCATGATCGAACTTGCACCAGCGGCAATCGCCTTTGTAATCTCGCCAGAGTATTTGATGCCGCCGTCGGCGATCACGGGAATTCCATGTTCGCGTGCCGCTCTCGCAGCTTCTGCAATCGCTGTCACTTGCGGCATTCCAGCACCAGTCACCATGCGCGTCGTACAGATCGAACCCGGGCCGATGCCTACTTTAATCGCATCCGCGCCTGCATCAATCAATGCCATCGCGCCATCGTAGGTTGCCACGTTACCGGCCAGCAAGCCCACATTTGGAAAGGCTTTCTTTACGGCGCGCACTGCCTCAAGCACACGCGACGAGTGCCCGTGCGCCGAATCAATCGCCAGCACATCAGCACGTGCACGCACTAACTCGGCAGCGCGTTCAAGATAGTCGCCAGTAGCTCCAATTGCTCCGCCTACGCGCAGACGGCCTTGATCGTCCTTGCTGGCGTTGGGGTATTTCAGCTTCTTCTGTATATCCTTGACCGTAATCAAGCCCTTCAGGTTGTACTGGTCGTCCACCACCAACAGTTTTTCCACGCGATGCTTGTGCAGGATCAGTTCGGCTTCTTCAAGCGTGGTGCCCACGGGAACCGTAATCAGGTTTTCCTTGGTCATCACATCGCCAACCGGAATATCGGTGCGCGTCTCAAAGCGCAAATCGCGATTGGTGAGAATACCCACAAGCTTGGTGCCACGCGTCACAGGCACGCCAGAAATCTTGTAGCGGCGCATCACATCAAGTGCGTCGCCAATCATCTGGTCCGGGCCAATCGTCACCGGGTCCACAATCATGCCGCTCTCAGAGCGCTTGACCTTGTCGATCTCGCCCGCCTGATCCGCAATGGTCAGATTGCGGTGCACAATGCCGATGCCGCCGGACTGAGCCATTGCGATCGCCATACGCGACTCTGTAACAGTATCCATCGCGGACGACAGTAGCGGTGTGTTCAGCGTAATGTTGCGCGTCAACTGAGTTTGTGTGCTGACTTGAACGGGCACTACATCGCTGTAAGCGGGCACCAGCAACACATCATCGAAGGTAAGGGCTTCCGGTAAGTTTTTGGTTAGCATATGCTCTGATGCGTCTGGCGGGCCGGGGTTCTTGTCCCCGGCGCGGCAGACGCTTCCATCTATTGTACCGGAGGGGGCTGGAGCAGAGCCGCGCCGGAGTTTGCGCCAACATTATCAGTGCGGTTATTTCGGAGATGCAATGCGCACCAGCAATATATCGTGGCTTGCAATCTCTATCGGTTGGCCGTCTGTGAGTGTAACGGGTTTTCCCGTCCACAAGTCTTTGCCAACCTGCGGCCCATGCAGGCCCAGCTTGGCCAAATTGAGGTGGAAAGGATGCGTGGCATAGCGGTTATCGCCCACATCCACAATGGCAATTGCCAACGCGCCGCCAACCAACGGACGGCTCCAGACCTCGACCTCGCCGTCAGAATAAACACGCGAAGCCTGCTTGCCTAACGGATCCTGATCAATGGCAATTACGTCGCGATTGGTAAGAATCGCCTGGATCTCCGGCTTCATATTGGAGAGGTCATTACCCGCCAGCATTGGTGCCGCCAGCATGGCCCACCAACTAAAGTGAGTGCGGTTCTCTGCTAGCGAGAGCTTGCCATTGCCAACTTCGAGCATATCGGGATCGTTCCAGTGCCCCGGTCCTGCGTAGCTCGCTAAACCCGCTTGTTGGCTCGCAATCGCGTAGATGCGGTCCCAGTGTGGACTGATGTCGCCAGTGGTGCGCCACAGGTTGGCACCCGCCTCTGGACCCCACTCCCAGACAGCATCCCAGCCATACTGGCAGAACGAAAACACTATTGGTCGACCGGTGGACTTGAGCGCCTTATCCATCTTTTCGTAAGCAGCCTTCATGATGCGCATCTGCTCGGCCTTGTCGTTGGGAGCGTGCTTTTGAAGCACATCGCCAATGAAGCTGCACAGGTCATACTTCAGATAGTCAATGCCCCACGAGGCGTAAAGCTGCGCGTCTTGCAATTCGTGTCCCAGCGATCCCTCATAACCGGCGCAGGTCTTCGGTCCAGGCGAAGAATAAATGCCTATCTTCAGACCTTTCGAGTGCACATAGTCTGCCAGTGCCTTCATGTCGGGAAACTTCGCGTTCGTGTGCAGCACGCCGTTTGCGTCGCGCTCACCCTCCCAGGTGTCGTCGATGTTGACATAGTTGTAACCAGCATCCTTCATGCCGCTGGCTACGATCTGATCTGCAGAGTCGCGAATGTTTTTATCCGTAACTTTTTCAAAAAAGTAATTCCAACTATTCCACCCCATCGGCGGGGTCAACGCCACCTGCGATGCCGCGGGTGTTTGCGAGTTGGCAGTCAGGGATGCTGCCATCAGACCGGCTAAAGACAGCGAAGCAAAAATGCGCATGAGTCAATCCTCTTCTGTAAATGATTCCAGAGGAATTCTATGCCGCCGAACTGGTTTTCGGCAATGATACAGCGAAGGTGGCTTCAGGATCTTCGAGCACTGACCACGCGAGGAATCCCTTGCAAATCGGCTACAAATTCGACCTTCTCAAATCCGCAGTTACTCAGCAACTCTGTAATTGCTGGCAACTGTCCGTAGCCAATCTCCAGTGCGATGTATCCACCATGGATAAGTGCTTCATAAGCTTCTGGGATAAGTTGGCGATAAACTTCAAGTCCATCGTCACCAGCAAACAAAGCCAGCGCAGGTTCGTGGTCACGGACCTCGACTGAAAGCGTGGCGCGGTCTGCCACTGGCACGTACGGTGGGTTCGAGACGATAATCTCGAATCGCTCGCCAGCAACCGGCGCAAGCAAATCGCCTTCGAGAAAGCGGATCATTACTGCATTACGCGCTGCATTTTTACCAGCAATGGTCAGCGCTTTAGCCGAAAGATCGATTGCTGTGATTGTCGCTTGAGGCAGGTTACGCGCCAATGCAACAGCAATTGCGCCGGAGCCGGTGCCTACGTCCAGAATTCTGATTTGCGGATTTGATGCAGGGAAGTGAGTGGCTAACTCAAGCGATTTTTCTACTAAGTGCTCAGTCTCTGGCCGTGGAATCAGCACATCTGGAGCAACGCTAAAAGGCAACCCATAAAATTCAGTCTCACCAACAATATATTGGATTGGTTCGCCATGATAACGGCGTTCTACTAACTCAATATAACTTCTTCCCTGATCGGAAGGAAGCGTTTCGTCGGCATGAGCCATCAACCAGGCCTTGTTCTCGCCCAGCACGTGCAGCAGCAAAGTTTCCGCATCCTGCCGCGCACGCTCTGTGTGCGGTCCAGTCGTGAGATGGGCCGCAGCACTTATCACTTCGTTTCGCAGCGATGGCATCGAATGCCCTCAGGCTGCCTTGGTGTTATCGGCCTTCAACTGCTCCGCCTGGTAGTGTGTGATCAGAGCGTCAACGATCAATTGCAGTCGGCCTTCCATCACCAGATCAAGCTGATGGAGAGTAAGTCCGATGCGATGATCAGTAAGTCGATTCTGCGGGAAGTTATATGTGCGAATCTTCTCGCTGCGGTCCCCAGTACCTACCTGCTGCTTGCGCTCTTTGGCCAGTTCTGCGTTCTGGCGATCCATCTCCTGCTCATACAAGCGCGAACGCAAAACACGCATTCCTTTTTCGCGGTTCTTGATCTGCGACTTTTCGTCCTGGCAACTAACTACTGTGTTAGTTGGAATGTGAGTTATGCGCACCGCCGAGTAAGTCGTATTGACTGACTGTCCACCCGGACCTGACGAACAGAATGTGTCAATGCGAATATCTTTCGCTTCGATCTTCACATCCACTTCTTCAGCTTCAGGCAACACAGCCACCGTGATCGCCGATGTGTGCACGCGACCCTGCGTTTCTGTTGCGGGAACGCGCTGCACTCGGTGCACTCCGCTCTCCCACTTCATCTGCGAGTAGACCCGCTCGCCTTCGATGATCGCAATCACTTCCTTATAGCCGCCTACGCCCGACTCGGACAGCGAGAGAACTTCGATCTTCCAGCGATGCTGTTCGGCAAAACGCTGATACATACGAAAGACCTCGGCGGCAAAGAGCGAAGCCTCGTCGCCTCCGGTGCCTGCGCGGATTTCGAGGATCACGTTCTTGTCATCATTCGGGTCCTTGGGCAACAGCAGCACCTTGATCTCCTCTTCCAGTGCCGGTTCACGCGGAGCAAGCTGCGCGATCTCCTCCTCGGCCATATCCTTCATATCCGGGTCGGCCAACATTGCGCGTGCTTCAGCCAGTGACATACGCACCAGCTTCAGCTCACGGAACTTCATCACCGGTGTTTCCAACTCGCGCAGCGCCTTGCCTGCTTTCTGATATTTTTCGCGGTCGTTAACAATCTCAGGCAAAGAAAGCTGCGCGGAGAGCTCTTCATAACGCTGCTCCATATGTTCCAAACGATCAATCATTGCGCCCTCCGGGCAGGATACTTTTGTTTGTGTGGATTGCAACAAGAATGCACGGAAAACCAGTATCGGCGGCGGGAGCCGCTAAAGAAGCGCCGGGATGGGCCGATGGAGGACCACTTCGTCTTCTATTCTAACGCAAATCAGAGGCTACAAAAACGGATTGACGATCTCGATACCATCAATCATCCGCCCGTGCTGCAAATCTTCCGTCAGCACCACGCGGCAGCCTGTCTGCTTGGCCATGCGAAGAACAAGCGCATCCCAGTATGAAAAACCATGCAGCCGGTGCATATCAATCGCGGCGAGAATGTCGTTGACGGTTGGTTCGGCAACGATGAACTTCGCGTGGAACTCCACCTTATATCGCGCTATTTCTGCATCGAGTTTCAGCTTCTTTCTGACGGTAACAAAGAATTCCTGGAGTATCTGCTGCGAAACCACTCCGGTTTTTTGCCGGCGATGCTCAAGAATCAGTTCTGTAGCCTTCAACTTTTTGACAGAATTCGATCCATCTTCCGCATAGACCAGTATGTTCGTATCAATGAAGGTGCGAAGCAAACTTGCAGTGGACTTGATCTTTGTTGCCGGCTTGCCCGAACTGGTAATGACAACTTCTTCGCCTGCCTCAGCCAGCTTAAGAAGTTTACTGATTTCTGCTTTGATCACGGTACCCTTAGTCGGTCCACTCACTTTACTTCCGCTCATAAATCTCGTCCCGGTTAAACTTCCAGCCGTTCGAGTTACCTAGCCCCGAGAGTCGCACAAACATCTCCAGGTCGCGCTCCAATTCATCGTCATCATCCCCAGCCAATTGCTGCAAATAATCCCGCACGGCCTGGTTCAGGCTTTTGCCCATTGCGCTGGCCTTCTCTCTCGCCCGCTCAATAATCTGCGCATCAACTGACAAAGTGATATTCATGTGCACAGTATATGTGCGCACGTATACTGTGTCAACTCCTATACTATGCTGCGGGAAGTCCAAATGCGATTCTGGAATTCATCAACGGAGCGAAAAAGTCGAAGGCCGATTTTCTGTATCTCATCAGATACAGAAAATCGGCCTTCGACTGGAGGTCAACGTAGTGTTCAAACGACGGCCAACGCTATGCGCGCTGACGACGGGCGAATGAACTGCGCAGAAACGGCAGCATCACCAGACCAAAGCCAAAGAGCGTGAGAGTTTCAGGCTCTGGGGTAGGGGCTGGCGGATCTGACGGGTTGGTGTCATCGCCAACCGTAAAGCCGAAATAGTTCTCATAGGTCGGCGTAGTAAAGTCAATTTCCGTGTAGGTGTCGGAGAAGACGATCACTCCGTTGCCTTCCTGGCCAGATACACTGGTGCCGACCTGGACTACGGAGGATCCACCGAACTCGGTCGACGGTCCGCCAGCTACAACAGTAAACGGCTCAGCGGCTGTGAAGTCGAAGCTGGCTGGGACTCCAGGTGCACCGAGACTGAAGATGGCAATGACTGGGTTTACAACGGCGGAGGAGAAGACGATTGACTCGGTTACTGAGCTTCCACCAACCATCGCGACCATACCATCGGTGGTGGTCGGGGCATTGCCGACTATGCCACCGGTATACATGCTGGCCGGTCCCCATGTGGGGGCACCAGTGAAGAGATCGTTGATTTGGCCTGTGTAGGCAACAGTTGGTCCACCCGCGATGGAACCGTTGGCCGACCCAACGGGATTACCGGGGTTGGAGGAAGTCCAGTCAGTCCATGAGATCGTGTCAGCGTGAACGGGGAGAGATGCCGAAATAGCGATGGCACTCACGAGTAGAGCCTTGGCAGGGAAAGAGGACAGACCGGTTAGCTTCATTACGTTGGTCTCCAAATGGTACAGGAATAGCTGAATCCAGCTTAGCTCTGATAGCGCAATTGAAGGGCCATTCAAAAACTTCTGATTTCAGGACTTCTGGCCATAATCCGGCGGATTTGTGCATCAATGCGCAATGAATTTCGCGCCAAGTGAAAAAAACTTACCACTTAGGGGCAAAAGGACCAAAATGGGCAAGGTTGAATTACAAACCGGAAAACTGAACCGTGCCTGCCAAGTGTCGATTTCGCCGCAAGATTCCAGCTTCTTCGCCCGATTCAATTCCCATCCTCATTTCAAGGAGGGTTCCATTCTGGCTCGTAAAATAGCAGCCCAATCTCAACAGGCGAAACCAGCCGTACCCATTGCGGTATTCTCAAGTTTGATGTTCAATTAGAGTCCCGCATGGAGCCACGCCGGAAATGAACCACCTGAACGCAATGAACTGGGAGATCGTCGCTGGACTGGTTCTGATTGTGGCCCTGGCGGTGGTCATCGTCTGGCTTCTGCTGCACAAGCGCCCCACGGCTGAAGAACAGGAGCGCGCACGCCGTCAGTTTCTGGTTCAATCCGGGCGCATTGTGGACGGTATGTTATTGGATGTCTGTGAGATGAAGACTGTAGACGCGGCCAAGGCTGAACGCACCCTGACCATGTTGGTTTATAGCTATCGCATAGGCGGCGTGGATTACGAGTGCTCTCAAGACATTACCAATATGCCCGACGTGGTTGACATAGCTCAAATTCGCGTTGGCTTTCCCTGTTCGGCGCGTTACCAGCCAGGGAATCCGCAAAACAGCATCGTTGTAGCCGAGGGATGGTCCGGCCTTCGCGCAGGCTTGCCGGTTCTGCCCGCCTACGAAGATCCAGATCCGCTTGATATGAGCCACTTGCGTCCCGGACGCGGCTGACTTTTTGACCTTTTCCGGCTCTGATCCTGATCCTCAGATCGATTGATACACTGGCTGTTTATACCCTACCCCGGTTACACTATCTCCATGCACGTTCATGCCGCCTCCACCGGACCCGGAACCAGCAGGACGCAATCCGTGCTGCGCATCTCGCTCGTCGTCACATTTGCTTACGTGCTGGTCACGCTCATTGCAGGCATACAGGCACACTCGTTGGCGCTGATCTCCGAGGCCGGCCACAACGCATCGGATTTTCTCGCTCTCCTTTTGAGCTTTGCTGCTGTCTACTTTCAGTCTCGACCCGCTGACACATCCAGAACATTTGGCTATCAGCGCGCTGGAGTTCTGGCCGCCTTTCTCAACGCCGTAACGCTCCTTGTGATCTCGGTCTGGATTGCCTTCGAAGCTGTTCACCGGCTCAGCACGCCGGTCGTTGTCGAGCCAAGGCTGATGATGATTGTGGCTGCCGCTGGTGTAGTAATGAATGGCGTAATTGCCGCGTTGCTGTGGGGTGTCGCTCGCGACGTGAATCTTCGTTCTGTTTTTCTGCACATGGCTGGTGACACGCTCTCAACTGCCGCAGTAATTGTTGGTGGCGCGGGCATTCTCTTTACAGGCCAATACTGGATCGACCCGGTTCTCTCGCTCATTATTGCCGCGCTCATCCTTTGGTCCAGCATCGGCATCGTCCGCGAGACACTCAACATTCTGCTGGAAGGCACACCACGAGGCGTTACGCTGGCAGAGATTCGTGTCGCAATGGAAGCTGTCGAAGGCGTCGTCAATGTTCATGATCTGCATGTCTGGAGCCTTGGTTCGAACTCGCGCGCACTGGCCTGCCATGTAACTATTGCTGATATTCCGCCATCAGTGAGTGCATGCATTCTGGTCAAGCTCAACCATATTTTGCGCGACCACTTCCATATCAGCCATACCACCATCCAGTTTGAGCACACAGGTTGCGAAGTGCTCGAAGGCT
>Ga0182030_10016498_pt1 | contig 14373 bp, 26 predicted proteins | sample 812S3MmetaG_FD_121299 | JGI IMG/M metagenome (GOLD analysis project Ga0182030, IMG submission 121299) | Permafrost microbial communities from Stordalen Mire, Sweden - 812S3M metaG (Illumina Assembly) | ecosystem: Environmental > Terrestrial > Soil > Wetlands > Permafrost | place: Sweden...
AGTTCACGATCTGCGGTCGAAGCTCTGAAAACCGCTTCTGAACTGCATCGAAGCTGGTGCGCGATACTGGGATTGAACCAGTCTCAATCAGAACCCTCTACACTGTTGCTGAGCAGCGTCAGAAAGCCTCTGACCTGCTGACACGCCAAACAGTAGCATTCACCAGACCTAACCACAACTGACCACACCTACCCCCTATAGTGGTGCATATGTGGTGCAAAAGGCGGCGACAGTGACAACCACGGAACGCAAACAGAGACGCAGTTTCGGACGGTTGCGGCAGTTCCGGTCCGGCCGCTGGAAAGCCTCCTACACCGGGCCCGACGGCATGTTCTACGAAGCGCCGACCACCTTCGCGCTCAAGCAAGACGGCGAAGCATGGCTCACCGATCGGCGCCGCGAAATCGACAGAAACCTCTGGTCACCCTCGAGCGGACAGGACGATCGGCCCAACGCACTGTTCGCCGAGTACTCCGAAGAATGGCTGAAGCGGCGCACCGTGAAGGGCCGGCCGCTCAAAGACAGGACGGCGGAGCATTACGAAAAACTTTTGGAGCAGCACATCAACGACACGTTCGGTCACGTGACGGTTCGCGCCATCAACCCCGACGCGGTGCGCAAGTGGTATGCGACATGCGCGATCGGCGCCCCGGTGATTCGCGCCCACGCTTATTCGCTGCTGTCGACGATCCTCGGGACCGCAGCATCGGAAGGGATCGCAGACACCAATCCATGCACCATCTCCGGCGCAGGCAACACCGAGCGGCGGGTCAAGATCCGGCCAGCAACCCTTGCCGAGCTGGAAATTCTCGTCACCGAGATGCCCGAACGACTGCGACTCATGGCGCTACTCGCCGCTTGGTGCGCGATGCGCTACGGCGAACTCGCCGAGCTACGCCGAAAAGACATCGTTGGCAATGTGATTCAGATCCGGCGCGGCGTCGTCCGCGTCGACGGCGAAATGCGCGTCACCAGCCCCAAGTCCGCCGCGGGATCCCGCGACGTCACCGTCCCGCCCCACCTGATGACGTTGGTCGAGCAGCACCTCGAAAAACACACCCGGGCCGGCCCCGAATCCCTACTATTCCCAGCCGCCAACGGCAGACACCTACAACCCTCGTCGCTGTACCGATATTTCTATGGCGCCCGCGACAAAGCCAAGCGACCCGACCTCCGATTCCACGACCTACGACACACCGGCGCCACACTGGCCGCCCAAACCGGTGCGACACTCGCCGAACTCATGGGCAGATTGGGCCACAGCACAGTGGCAGCCGCACTGAAGTATCAGCACATCGCCGCGGACCGCGACGCCCAAATCGCAGCAGCACTCTCCCAACTTGCGCAGGGGAGCGGTAGTAGTGCCTGACTACCGATTGACCATCTACTGCGTCGAACCGAGCCACGCACAAATCGACTTAGGCCCATTCCTTAGGACTAAAAGCTCTTGGGACGCCGAGCAAACGATAGCGGACGCGCAGGGCGTCATCGGTGTTGCTGTGATGGAATTGAATCGGTCCGCTGACGAGATACTCGCCGACCAAATGAAAAGAGGCTCAGACACTTTCGGACTCTGGACGATCGCCAGCGAGGTGCCAGCCCAAGGGATGGGAATTCACCGGCCTCGACGCAAAAACGCCGAAATGCTGACCCTCTTCGATGAGGACGCGCACGGCAGACTTTGGATCCGTCTGAGGTGCGAATCGAGATTGTGCCCACTGTCCTATGAGCGCCGTATGCCCGAGTTCTGCGCTCAACTCGACACGCTGGCCGCGAACGGCATCACCGCAATCTCTCTGCGCTCACTTATCGATCGTGTGAAAAAGTGACTGCGCGCGTGTCTGCAAGTGCCCACAACTAACCAAACATGTACAGTCGCAATTGCTGCGACCGGCATGAAGCTCCGGCCAGCGCCACCTCCTCCCAGAGGGCAGTTTCTTACGCCCACTGGGAGGTTCAGTGTCTACCAAACAATCCGCATCCCCGAACCGGAAGTCTCGGCGCGCCTCGATTCCGCGGCCTGCTTATCTCGGAATCCCTGAAGCAGCCGCGTATCTCGACGTCGATCACAAAACGATTAGACGTCTAATCGCATCACGCCAGCTGGCTGGCTACAGGCTTGGAAACCGCATTATCAAGGTCAAGGTCACCGACCTCGACGCGGTGCTCACGCCAATGCACGGCGGTGCCGCATGACCACCCAGGAACGAGAAAACCGCCGGCCTGAGCAACCGGCGGCTCCCACAACAGCAGCAGATGACAACACCGTATCGCAGGGCCGCCGGCTGTGTTGGGTGCCATGCACGCGGCAGCACCCGCAAGACTTGCGGTCTCAACTCAGCCGGCGACGCAGTCACGCCCTGCGCTCCGTGCCACTCGACTGCGGCTGCCGTGACCCGTGGCCCTGCCGCTGCTCTGAACCGCCGCTGTCCGAGAAGATGATCGACGCCGGCCGCGAAGCTGCGCTGCATCTCCTCGACTCCGGTCACGTGCCGGTTCTCAAGTTTGAGGTGCTGCAGGCCCTCTGGCGCCGCGGCGGCCGCGACCGTGAGCTCGCTGAGCTGCTGCACCACGCATGCGGTGAGGCAATTGCATGAGGGCCGCTGATCAAGATGGATTGGCGGCCAAAGGCAAGGAGATCGCTGAGTCGGGCAAGCACGAGCCTCCTCCAGAAGGCGCCCGGCTGCTTGATGAGCTCTTATCGACCATCGAGCGTTACGTAGCATTTCCAGACGACCATGCTGCTGTCTCGGCCGCGTTATGGATCACCGCGACACACGCGCTTCCGGCCTTCGAATGCGCGCCGCGCATGGTGATAACGAGCCCCCTAAAGCGTTGCGGGAAAACCCGTTTGCTCGACATGATCGAGGGCACCTGTCACGGTCCTTTGGCTTCGGCGAATGCCACTGTGGCGGCGATCTTTCGCTCGATCGGCGAACAACATCCCCGGACGTTGATCATCGACGAGGCGGACACACTGTTTGGAAACAAGAAAGTCGCCGAACAGAACGAGGATCTCCGGGCACTTCTCAACGCTGGCCACCAACGAGGCAGACCCGCACTACGGTGCGTTGGCCCGCACCAAATCCCCACGGAGTTCTCCACTTTCGCGATGGCTGCGATCGCGGGCATCGGCACCATGCCAGACACCATCACCGACCGAGCCGTCAACATCTCATTACGTCGGAGAAGTAGCGGCGAGAAAGTGTCCAAGTTCCGCGCCCGACGTGACGGATCAATTTTGGAGGGCTTGCGCGTGCAACTGGCGGCATGGGCGGCCGAGTGTATGGACGAATTGTCGAAGTCCGAACCAAAGATGCCGGTCGAAGACCGCGCCGCCGACACATGGGAGCCACTGATCGCTGTGGCAGATGCCGCCGGAGGGGACTGGCCGCAGCGCGCCCGGGTCGCGTGCAAGGCGCTAGTCGACCAAGCGGAAGGCGCTGACGAGGACGGCTCGCTGAGCACAAAACTGTTGACCGACGTTCGCACAGTTTTCGCCGAGTGGGGCCAGTCGTTCATTGCCTCCGCGGATCTCGTGTCCTCGCTACGGAAGCTCGACGAGTCGCCATGGCAAGACTTCGACATGACTGCCCGCAAACTTGCCCAGCGGCTCAAACCGTACGGAGTGTCCTCCGAACGCAACTCGACGGGCAACGTCCGCGGATATCGACCGGAAAGCTTCAGAGACGTTTTCGCCCGGTATCTGGCGGACCATCCGTCAGATCCGTCAGATCCGTCAGAAACACGACTTGAACAGCAAATACCGTTTGACGCTTCTGAAGTGTCTGACGGATCGAAGTGTCAGACGGATTTAAGTGTCAGACAAGAAACTGCAGCTCAGAGGCCATTTTTGACACTTCTGACGGATTCTGACGGAATACGGCTGGAAGATGGTTCGGCCGCAACAGCGTTCACGCCACCAACCGGTCCCGGCCGCTGCAACGACTGCGGCTGCCACATCGGGACGCAAGGCCACAAACCCGACTGTCCAGCAAACAAGGGGGTCGTGTCATGAAACGCGTAGCCATCGTTCGTCAACGCCGCACCGACCCCGCTGGCCGCCAACTCATCAACGTGGTGTGCCCGCGGTGCGATGGCCGGCACTGGCTGTCGGCGGGCGCCACCGGAACATGCCCACGCCGAACCAGCGCCGCCGCCTTCACCATCGCCAACCCAAACCGAGTGAAAAGGATCTCCGCATGACCGATTACCACGAATGCATGTCCCACGACGCGAACGTGTTCAACGTGTTCGACCCCGAGGGCATGGCTGTCTGCTCCTACTGCGGGGCCGTGGTCCCAGTGCTCGCGGTCGGAGTCGACAGGCTCACCGGCCAACCGCTCCTGTACTACCCGGCCGAGTGGTGGGACGTCCACAACCCCGGCTGCTTGTTCAATGAACCGTTGCCCCGGGAGTTGCCGTTCTGATGCGTTTGACGCGCACAATTTTCGATGTCCGGATCGAAGTCGCCGACGACGGCCGCATCATCCTAAGCACGGGCTTGATCGCCGGTGAGCTGTCTCCCGAGGAAACCATCAAGTTGGGCCACGCATGCGCCGACGCCTACGCCCAATTTCAACGCATCATGCGCGGAGCGCGCAGCGGGGGCGGTGACGCTGAATGATGCCGGCCGACGACGACGACTTGCAGGCGGCCTATTTCCTAGCGCACAGGTTCGTCGACCCAATGCAAGCAGCCGGGCGACCGATCAACGAAGCAATCAGGAACTATGCACAAAAGGTCGACCTGATGTGGGAGAGGTCCGCTAGCGGACCTCTAATTCATGATGGCAGTGGACAATCCGAGTTGCCGTACAACGTCGCTCAAGCGGCAGCCAAGATGGCTGTCACGGAGCGACACGTGCGGCGCCTTGCAAAAAAGGGTGACCTTGACGCCAGAAAACATGGCCGCGATTGGCTCATCCCGCAACGGGCCGTGGATGACTATTTGGATTTGGAGGCGCGAAGGAATGGCCGAGCAGCTGGATCCGGCAGTTGAGCAACAACTCGCCGACCTCAGCGACCAGGATTGGCGCTCACTTTCAGCGCGCGTAAGACCACCAACATCGAGCGAGCAGCTTAAAACTATTGCAGCCAAGCATATTTCAGATGACCAGTTGAACACCTTAATGGCGATCGCCAACGTCAAGGCATTCGCCGACGAGCACGGCAACATCGACGAGCAAAAGGTGACGAACCACGTGAACAAGCTATTCGGCACTCAGCAGCCACAGCCGCCGCGGAACTGGGGGCAGGGAAGCGGCGCCGGCGGCCCCGCCAAGCAGCCGGGCGAGGACGCGAAGTCCGCGCTGGCTCGGCGACATGGAGTCAAAACCGACGCCGAACAGTTAGACGCCGGCATCAGGCCCGGCGCGGATGGCCGAGCCGCACTCGACCGCAGACACGGAGTCAAGCGATGACAGCGCCATCAGCAGCGGCAATCCGACTGCCTCGCAACAAGTTCCTAACCCCTACCGTCGAAGCGTTGACCGGCTACCAAAGCGCCGTTGAGGAAGCCGCTTCCGCAGCCTCCTACATACGCAACATGGCGCCCATCCCTCCGGTGGCGGCCGGACTCACCTACGGACCCGTCAGCGACGAATGGCAACAGGCCGAAGATCAACGCGATGAAACCCTTGCCAAATATGAGCGCTGGCGCAAGCGGGCTCTAGTGCGCCAGCGCACCGCGCTCGCTGAAAGCAGCTCGATTCTGCGCAGCAACGTCGACCGTGTCCTACACCAACTCGGCCAGCACCTGCAAGAACTCCTCACGCAAGCCACGCCCGACGCCGAAGCGCTTTCCGCAGCCGGCGTAAGCAACGCCAACACAGCCATCGAACGCGGGCTAGTCGCGCAGTGGCAGCAACTCCAACAGGACATCTGGCCTGACTACCAGATGCTACGCGATTCCCAAGAGGCATGGCATCTAAACGTTGCGCCCCAGCGCTATTGGGCAAGCAGCCGCCCCGCCATCGACGGCGAATCACCCGCCACCTTGCTTCACATCCGTGATTTGCCGCAACGCTGGCCCGACTGGCGCAACCGCGGCCGCACCCGTCCACAAATAAACCTGACCGGCCCGCCACCGCGGCCCGAGCCGTGGCCGCAACCCGACGGCGCCGAATTCTTACTCTGGGCCATCAAAAACAGTGTCCCGCTGTGGATCCCGACCACGAAAGAGTACGACGAAGCCTTCAGCCAACCGCGCCAAGTCGTCGAGAACGCCGACCTGGCCGCCCGACGCGCAGAATTCGAAGCCCTCAACGAACAAGAGCCAGAGCCATACGCGTCCCTGCTGATCGGCCGACCCCCAACCCAAACGACCGCAGTTGACCTCGATCGGCGCCGCGCCGAACTTGCCGAACTCACCCAAGAAGGAGAACCCGCACGATGACCGATGTAATCAGCACTTGGATTGCCAGCGGCCCGAGTGGATTGCCCGCCGCAATCCAAGACGTGCTCGCCACACAGATCGCCACCGAAGTAGCAAGCGTCGGCATCGTACGAACAGCAGCCTACGAAGCCGCACTGCTGAACGCGGTCAACGCAGCACTTGGCGGCTGACCAATTGACCAGGCGGCGCCGCGCTCAGCCCGACAGGTTCGGGCCAAGGTCGAACACATCGAGCGGTCCTGAACGCCCGCGTGTTCGCCCTGCGCGGCGCCGCCGAACCCGCCGGCAAGATGCATCTGAGACCACGGTCGAGCGTGCGCGGTGCTTGACATCCGCAACAGGCGCGACGGTGCCGCCACCAGTCTTTTTACTGGTAGCACGGAACAAGTTTCGGGCGTTGAAACCCTCGGAGGCGCGCCAAGAAGGTCGGATCCACCAGAGACCCGAGCACGACCTGCGTCGGCCGCCAACGCCACCAGTGGAAGCTAGATGCATCCTGCACAGTGCAACCCCCAATCCACAGAAGCACCCGTGATTAGCGCTACAGCAGTAGAGGTAACTGGATGACAACACGGAAGCCGTGGGACGGCAAACGCACCGCGAGTAGCCGACTCGTCAACACGGCCGCGTGGCGCAAAGTCCGCGCCCAAGTCCTCAAGCGCGACCGGAACCGCTGCCAGATCCGCGACGATGGATGCACGGGCGAAGCCAGCCAGGTTGACCACATTGTCAACGTTGGAGCCGGCGGCGCGCCGCTCGACCCGCGCAACGTGCAGGCCGTCTGTGCGCGCTGCAATGCCCGCAAGGCTGGCCGCGAAGCGACAGTCGCGCGGAACGCTTGGAAGCGAACGCCCGAACGCCATCCGGGACTGAAATGGTGAGGCCCGCGGCCGGCGCCGGTAGCAGCGCGACCACGACCATCGCCCGCTCGGCTGCTAGACCCACTGAGGTCCTTCAGGGACCTCAGTTGCTGGTCACGGTCGTCGCAGGTCAGAGGGGGTATGGCAGGGACCTCCTGGCGGGTGGTCGCCATCTTCCGGAACGCTCTGTTTCCAGCGAGCTTGCCGGGTCTGGAATCGCAGCAAACATGGGCTGTTCCTGCGGCCGAAAGCGGCGCTGACGTGCGGAAAGGAGTGGTGTGATGGCAGGACGAGGACCGCGACCAAAGGACGTCGACCGGCTGGCGAGTCAGAGCCGGGCGAAATCTCGAGCAGCTGACACGAGTGTGTTCGTCGCTGAGCGGGTGCAGCAGCCGGCGCTACCTGTGCTGTACAAGCCCGGTAAGAACGGCAAAAAGGTTCGGTACATCTGGCCGGCGGCGACGAAGCGTTGGTGGGCGAACTGGGGCGCGGAGCCGGCCGCCGAGTATTTCCGGCCGACCGACTGGGATTTTCTGTTGGATACCGCGCTGATTCATGCCCGCGTGTGGGGTGACGGTGACTTGAGCATGTTGAACGAGCTGCGTTTGCGGGTGGGCAAGATGGGCGCCACTGGTGAGGATCGGGCGCGGTTGCGGGTCACGTATGCGTCGGCGGATGAGGTCGACGATGCGGCGAGATGCATCCCGACACACGCCGCGGACTCGGGCGGCACTGATGATGATCCGTATTCCGGCTTCCCGCATCTGGTGAGCTGAGTTGCCCTGGCAGCCATCGCGTCCCCGCGAGCGGCCTACGTTGGGCCGCGCCATCCTGCAATGGATCGCTGAGTACCTGACGGTGGTGGATGGGCCGGCGGTCGGTGAGCCGCTGAAACTGACGAGCGAGCAAGCCCAGTTCGTGTTGCAGCTGTACGAGGTTGATCCGCACTTTGACGGTGGGGCGATTGCTGGCCGCACGATCAACAATGGCAGGCTGATTCGGCGCGCGGTGTTGTCGCGGCCGAAGGGTTGGGGCAAGTCGCCTTTGGTGGCTGCGCTGTGCATCGTCGAAGCGTTCGGCCCGGTCGTGATGGACGGCTGGAACGCGAGCGGGAAGCCTGTCGGGCGGCCGTGGGTCAGCACGGGTATCAAGCCGAAGGTGCAGATCGTCGCGGTATCGGAGGACCAGACGGCGAACACGTGGGAGCCGTGCCTTGACATGGTGCGCTCGAGTCCAAAGCTGATCGCCAAGCACCACATTGAGCCAATGGAAACGTTCATCAGCTTCCCCCGCGGCCGCATCGAAGCGGCAACATCTGCCGGGCTGAGCCGTGAGGGTTTCCGGCCAGTGTTCACGGCGATGGATCAGACCGAAAGCTGGACGCCGACGAACGGCGGCCGCAAGCTGGCCAACACGATCCGCCGCAACCTGGCGAAGGTCAACGGCTGCAGCGTCGAAACCCCGAATGCGTATTTGCCGGGCGAGAATTCGGTCGCGGAGAACTCGTGGAAAGCCTTTGCGGCGCAGCGCGAAGGGCAGCTCAAGACCTCCGGGCTGTTCTTTGATCACCGTGAGGCGCCGCCGGAGGTCGACCCCGACGATTACGAGTCGCTGCGCGACGGTCTGCGGTATGCGTACGGGGAGAGCGCTTCTGATAACGGTGGTTGGGTCAATCTTGACCGCATCGTCGCCGAGTATTGGGACGCTGACACCGATCCGCAGGACGCGCGCCGCTTCTACCTGAATCAAATCACCCATGCGTCGGATGCGTGGGTGACGTCGCCGCAATGGCTCGCGTGCGCGGCCGTCGATACCGTTGTGGCGGACGGCGATACGATCACGCTCGGCTTCGACGGTTCGAGCGGCCGGATGAAAGGCAAAGCCGACGCGACCGCGCTGATCGGCTGCAGGGTCCGCGACGGGCATCTATTCGAGATCGGCGAAAAGTCGGTGTGGGAGCCGCCGCGCCGGGAGAAGACGCGCCGTGAGCGCGAAGAGACTGGCGACACGGAGTTTTGGGCGCCCCCGGCGGCCGAGATCCTGGCCGCGGTACAGCTGGCTTTCCGCCGCTACAACGTGGTCGGTTTCTACGCCGACCCTTCAGGTTGGACCGAGATTATCGCGAAGTGGGAAGCCACCTACGGCGGCCGGCTGAGAGTCCGCGCGAGCCAACGTCAGCCGATCACCGCGTGGCCTCGGGGTAAGGCGACGAACGCGATTGAGGCGGTGAAAACGCTTGGTTCGGCGATCGAGAACGGCGTGTGTACGCACGACGGGTCAGCGGCATTGACGCGGCATGTGTTGAATGCGCGGCGCCGCGCGTCCCGCACCGGCTACCTGCTGTACAAGGCGTATCCGGAGTCTCCGGACAAGATCGACGCCGCGTATGCCGCGGTGATGGCGTGGAAATCCCGGCTGGACGCGGTATCGGCCGGGCTGGGCGCCAGGCGTAAGAAAGCTGTGATTGCTCGAGTGAGAGGTGGGGCACTTGGTTAGCCCGTTCTCGATGCCCAGCGCGGCCGACGTCGCCGCGGCGTACCAGGCGGGGCCCGGCGGCGCGGTGCTGGCTGGGAGGTTTCTCGACGCGGTTCTTGCCCACCTTCCGACCGGTGACCACGTGGTGCCGTCGATTGACGGCGACGAAGAGGGCATCATCTCGTCGGCGGCGTACACGGCAGCGGCGGGCCAGCGGCAGCGTCATTGGCGTATGGCCAGCGAGCGCAGTCCAGTTTTGCTTTCGCGCGGGCGGTACTTCATCACGCGCCGCGCGGATGTGCTAGCGGCGCTGCGGAATTCGAAGGTTTTTGAATCGGCGCGGCGTCTGACATTCACAGGTTTCGGTGTCGAGCAGATCCCGACCAACTACGTCGGGGCCAGGCACGCCCGCTACCGGCGGATTTTGGACCCGGCGTTCGGACCTCGAGCGGTGGCCCCGATTGAGCGCAAGCTGCGGGAACACGCCGCCGCGTTGGTCGACGCGGTGACCGCTCGAGGACAGTGCGAGGCGGGTGATCTCGCCGACCCGTTCGCCGCTCAAGGGCTGCTCAGTATGCTTGGGTTCCCGCCCGCGGACTGGAAACTGGTGCTCGGCCTCGTGGGCCAGGTGCTGGATAACGAATCACCTGATCACTACAAACTTCCCGCGAAGCAGCGCCTCCTGGATTACGTATCGGCGATCCTGGCGAGGCGGCCGCGGCGTGGGGTTTCGGGGCACTTGCTCGGTGACGGCAAGTGCCCGTTCGACGGTAAGGAGTTGCTCGGCTTCTTTAGTTTCGCTTTGATCGTCGGAATCGGATCTGTCGAGGCCACAATAGGTTTCGCGTTGCTTGAGCTTGCCCGCGACCCGCAGCTGCGGGCGCGTCTGTGCGATGACCCGGCGCTGATCCCGGCGTTCGTCGACGAAATCCTGCGCGTCGAGTCGCCGATCCCGACTATCCAGCGTGTCACGAGCGAAGACGTCACAGTCGGCAGCTTCACCGTGCCAGCGAGCAGCCGGGTGCTGCTGTTCCTGGCGGCGGTCAACACCGAGGACAGTGCGAAAGTGGAACTCCCGGAAGATGCGCGCATCCGTAAGCGGCATTGGGCGTTCGGCGGCGGCCCGTATCGCTGCCTGGGCTCGCACCTTGCGCGCATGGAACTCCGCGTGTTCCTCGAGGAGTGGCTGAAGAAGATCCCGGATTTCGAGTTGGCGCCCGGCTTCACGCCGCGGATCGTGGAAGCAGAAGTTGACCGGCTGGCCAGCCTGCCGTTGCGATGGGACAAGTGACCCGCGGTGGACGCAGGAGGACGCACACTTCGTCGGCGTGTTCCTCCGCGGCGGTTCTTGGGAGTGCGGTTTACGCATCGCCCGACGAGTCGCAACACCGACAAAACGCGGAGGTAAGAACTTTTCAATTGAAAAGTTGCCCGACGAGTCACCATCGGCGAAGGCAAGGGCAAGCCTCGTAATTGTTCAATTGAACAATTACCCGGCCGAGTGAGGCCACAGCAGTTCGCGCGACACTAGGTGCATGAAGATTGCGGATTCGCGATCGGCTGCCCGCTATCCCGACTGGAAGATCGACCCGGTCACCGGATACAAAGACCCGGTCGAACCAGCTGAGCCTGACGAAATCCACGCTTGGCTCTACACGCCGGACGGGGTTTCCCCGACGCGCTGGATTCTTAATCAACCTGGCACGGCCCTTCTCCAGGATGGGCACGTAGAGGCCGCGTGCGGCGTAAGCCTCCGGGTGGTCTATCGCATGTCGTTCGAGATGACTCAGGACAACGTGTGCCCTCGCTGTGTATCAATGGCGCGTCTGTGGCAGACCGACCGCGTCGAGTACCTCCAACGAGTGAGCGAGCGCCACGAGCGATGGGCGGAACGCGACAGGCGTCCGCATAGTTAGCAGCGGTAACTTTCCCGCTGGAGGGAGCGTTACCTTTGCTAACATTCCTAGCGACCAGCAGGCCAAATCGCCATTCGGCGGTACGAGGCGGTCGACGCCGGCGACTTAGCGCGTCAAGAGTCTTACGGCACAGACCCGTGCGAATGACGACGATAACGAGCTCGGCTGCATGGGTTCTGTGGGCGACCAGTGATCGGACGCCCGGCGCCGGGCGGAACTGAGTCCTTGAAGCCTTCGTTGAGCGGTCCTGCTGGGACCTCTCAACTGCCAGGAACTTCTAAGGTCTTGCGACGGGGCGGACGACTAGCGTCACGCAGGTGGCAATCAGACACCGCACAGAACAGATACCCATCGAGCACGTTCAGAACGGCATGACGCTACTCGTTGAAAACGACGAGGGAAAGCAGGTGTTGTTCCAGGTAAACAGCACAGGATTCTCCTTCCAAGGCGATGGTCCGACCATATTCATTATCAAGTCCGAACCGCTCAAGAACGGTGAGCCGTGGGTGATCAAGCACCCCGCAGGCACCCTAATGACGCGGGGCCTCGCGCAAACCTACGACGACGGAACGTAAGCCCTAGTTGGGCTGCTCGTTCGCCCACACGTCGCGGTACTTGCGGGCAGCTTTGGCGTCGTCCCACTCAAACAGGCTGCGGAGGTAGGTATCCGGCGAGCGTGCAGCCTCGACGACAATCTCCTCTGTCAGCTCGTCGCCGTGCTCGGCAGCAAGCCGCTCGAGCTCTCGCTGCTGCTCGGGGGTGATGTCCGGCGTGTTCATGTTGTCGCGAGTTTGATGGCGATGCGCGGGGCGCGCGCGATGGATCCGTCGGCGAAGTCTGCTTGGAAGTCGATGATCTCAATCTCGCCTTCGGGGTGGTGGTTGACAGTCTTTATTTGGATGTTGGTTGCGTTCGGTGCGAGGAGCGCGATCGCGCGCTGAAGGTTTTTGACCGCCTGGTCTGCTGTTTCATGCGGGTCGCTCATGGGGTTGCTCACTTTCATGTTGAAAGCCCCGGCTCGGCGCCGGTCGATTCTGGCCATTCGTCGACGAGTACACCGTTACAACGCGTTTCCACGCGTTGATGATTATGGCTATCTGCCAAGCCGCACATGTGGTCGAAGATCCGCTTCGCGTCGTCTTGGGACATGGCTGGGGTCGACTCCCATATGTACACCCAACCCCTAGCGGGGACGGTGCTGTCGTTAGGTTTTTCCCAGCGGACTCTCCACTCGTCGGGCATTTGGCTAATGGTGTCATTCGGATGGAAGTAAAGCTGACCGGCCCGGCTCGCCGACGACCAGAAGGGTGTCGATCAGATCGACACCCTTCTGGTCGTCGGCGTTGCTCAGTCCTGATCCCATTTTTGGGAACATCGTCAACGAACGCAATTTGGTTTCATCGCAATGCGTTTCACCGATGTGGTAATGGGGTAGTGCGGGTGTTAGGCGCGCGGCGGGCCCGGGGCTACCCCGGGCCGCCTATTTCTTTTCAGGGTTGACCCGTAAATCCTTGTGCGGGACGGTACTCGCCGTACACGCCGCGGTCATCGCCGGCGAGGACTTGCGCGTGTTGCACGTCGGCGCGGGCCGCGAGCTCGGCGCGCTGCGCGCGCTCGACGTCATCGCGATCAGCCATCCGGTTCGACAGCCACCACAGCGCGGCGGAAAGTACTGCGATCGCGAACGCCGCGAGGATCCACCACCGGGCCATCCACAGGAAGCCCAGCAGCAGCAGCGGCGCGAACAACGCTCTCATTTGCTTACGGGCGCACGGCCGGATAGCAGACGTAGACGGTTGGGTTGCACTGCAGCTCGTTCTTCGGCCAGGTGTAGGGCGGCACTTCCCAGCTCGGCTGCAGCGGCCCGTTGTACTGCGGCGGCCCGTAGCAGTTCCAGTCGCCTTGGAACAGGCATGGTCCTTCGGCGTGCGCCGACGCAGGTAGTGCCAGTGCGAGTGCGCCGGCGGCGACCACGACGGCGATCAGGTGATCGACCTTCAATGCTGCCCGGCTGGTGAATCCACTGAGTGACTTTAAGTCACTCAGTTCAGACCCACTGAGGTCCTTCAGGGACCTCAGTTCATCACCGGCCCTAGTCATGGGTCCACCGATCGAGTTCTGCGGCGGCCTCGAGGAGTGCCGCGGCCAGCTCACGAGCCTGGTCACTGGTAAGCCCGTCATCAGTGAGCACGTAGACGTCGATACTCGGCGGGCACTCGCGGGTGTCAATGCTGCCGTCGGGGAGCTGAATCCCTCCGGTGCGCACTTCGCTGATCTTCTCGCCAGCGGCGCCCAAGACGATGCGGTCGGCGCCGTGGAAGATGCGGAACTCGTTGTCCCAGAACGCCCAGCTGTCATCGTCGGCTTCAGCGCCGGCAGGCAACGGGACGTCTCGTGGATTGGTTGCTGTGGTCACTGTGTGGTTCTCCTCACTGATACTGTGCGGAGTCCTGACCTGCAGTGACGTTGTGGTGCATATGTGGTGCAAACCTGATCTTATTCGACCGTTTATGCACGTCAAACGTGGTGCGCGATACTGGGATTGAACCAGTGACCTCTTCCGTGTCAGGGAAGCGCTCTCCCGCTGAGCTAATCGCGCTGGGAAAAAAATTGGAGGTGGAGACGGGAATCGAACCCGTGTGCACGGCTTTGCAGGCCGTTGCCTCACCACTCGGCCACTCCACCGCGGGGATTTGATGCCTCTTGCACCTTCGAGCGGATGACGGG
>Ga0182030_10016499_pt1 | contig 14373 bp, 17 predicted proteins | sample 812S3MmetaG_FD_121299 | JGI IMG/M metagenome (GOLD analysis project Ga0182030, IMG submission 121299) | Permafrost microbial communities from Stordalen Mire, Sweden - 812S3M metaG (Illumina Assembly) | ecosystem: Environmental > Terrestrial > Soil > Wetlands > Permafrost | place: Sweden...
CCAAGAAATATTTTAAGCTTTCTATCAAACACTGTCATCATGAAGTTATTCCTTATATTCTTGCCCATTCTGGAAATTTTTATTCTAGTATCTGCTTCAACATACAGTAATCCTATCAGAAATCCCCAAGGAAGTGATCCATTTATTGTGTATACTGGCGGTTACTACTACTTCTTAGCGACAATATGACTTGGAGATCGCTGGGGCAACGACCCTGGAAGGACATAAGACTGGAGCAAAGACGGAAGACGGTCTATAGCACTACTAACGCATCTAGCGACTGTAATATGTGGTTAGCAGAAGTAAATTACTTTGATGGAACGTATGTTTACTACACCGCATCCGCGGTCTGATAACTAACATGGATCTTCTAGATGGTATATATACTACACTGCCGGGATCAGTGCTGGTCTCACTGGTCCTCTGGTTCACCAGCGCCAACTATCTCGTATTCTCCTGTATATCTGAGAGTCTCCGGAGTCTCTGTATCGCTGAATTGAAGCCCTACTGTTATTGGCACAGTCGACTTTATCTCCAAGTATACATAATCCTGGGAGACAGTCAGTGCTGCGGTAAACGAAGCACAAGCTCTCTATCATGGATGGAAAACGTATCTTACACACTCGGTATCTTATTATTGGGCAGCTAGATCTGTATTAGGATTGCTGACCTGGGATGGTTCGACGAATCTTTTGCTTGCTAGTGCTTTGGTGAAGACAGGCCCTGTGCTGAGCTCTGCAAATGAGAATTAGGGGACTGGAAGTGATCGATACATCCTTTCCCAGACTCGCATGCCAGTTGTCTTGCCGATCAGAGCTCGAGCCTCTTTACGAGCCCGGGCGGGACACAAATCTGAAATGTCTTTAATGCGGACGCGGATTCTGTGGGTGCTTGTAATGGCACAAGATATACTATGACGGAAAATTTTCAGTAATAGAAACAGGTGCAAGATTTCTGTGAGACTGAGATATCGCTGTGCTGATGAATCATTGACAACAAAGGAGTGCATGATCGGAGCACGAATATCACGTTGGACCCAGAGACTTCAGATGAACCTCCAGCTACCCCCTTTCCTCCGTTATCTCAGCCAAAAGGCTGAAAACCTCTAGGAGGCATCCAGGTTATCGAATTGACTCGGGTAATCGCTGGACCTGTAGCTGACCGCATGCTCGCCGAATTGGGCGTTGGCGGAGACACTTCTTGTTTGACGAGCTAGTCTACCGAAAGCACATTGAGATGGAATTTGGATGATGAAAGACGATTTTATGTAATGATATTATATAAATGCGTGTATATACGAATAAGATTATCCCGCCCACACCGAATAAATGCCAAACAAAACAGATCTACAAGTTTTTGATCTCAAACCTCTTCCTTATCTTCTCTCCCCACTTCGACAGCACCCAAGGTACAGGTATAAGTGCAATGGCCACAAAAGCTAACAGACTATTTCCCCAACCAAGTCCAAGTGTAACATACATTTGCCTCCCCGCGAGAGGCAGCACTGCGCCCATTATACTTCTTATAACTGTATTTGCCGCTAGAGCACTTGCTGCGTAAACGGTAAACGCGTCCACGAGATAGGTAGAGATGGCCATAAAAGCTGCAAGGTTACCGATTCCAATAAGGGCTGTTGAGATGATTGGGACTATGTAATGAACCTTGTAACGTGCAGTCCAGCCATATAATAGTAATCCAACGGGGATAAGAAAAGCACCTGGTAGCATAGGTGGGAGTCGATATTCGGGTTTCATTCCAGCCGATGCTTTACCTGCCTCTGCTGCCAAAGCATCGGCTTCTGCTGTCTTCTTTTTGAGTATACGATCTGAATATATTCCAAAGTATGCGAGTCCAATTAGAGAACCTACTCCAAGACCAAGGAATGTGAGGCCGACAGTGCCGGAGGAGAAGCCATAGGTCTCTTCAAAGACAATAGTAAATGTTGTGAAGAGAAGGTACAAATAGCCGTACACCACGCCAATATAGAGGCTTGTGGCAAGCACAATAGGCGAGAAGATGAGCATTTTTGCCGGTCGAACGATCGACCGCATGAAGAAATCCTTAGGAGAAAGGCCAACATCAAGCTTGGATCGAAGTTCGAGATTGCCCGTTTCCTTCTGCAGGCGTAGGGTCTTCCTTTGCAAGATAACCGCAGCATATGTTTCGCGCATGAAAATGAGGCTGAGAATTCCAAAGAATCCCGATATCATGCTGAGAACCCTAGAAGATCGGGAGGTTAGCAATTTATTTCTTGAGACTAATCTGAGAGTTGAAATATGTCTTATGAGTAATCCCAGGAGCAAGCATATCCGCTCATGAAATAGTCTGGAATAGGAAGCCTTCTAACTTCCCATGTTCCTTACCAGAAAACCCAGCGCCAGCCTTTCGCCTGAGCGAGGAATCCGCCAGCTATAGGACCGATTACAGGGCCAAACATAGGCCCCATCGCAAAAAGCGACATTGCCATGCCTCTCTTCTCTTGCACCATAATATCCGCAATAGAACCACCACCATTTGTTAAAGGTGCGCTTCCAAACAAACCCCCCATAAAACGGAAGCCGATTAGCATATTAAGATTGGTCGAAAGAGCACACGCAATTGTGAAAGCGAGGAATCCGAAATTGCACAGGTGGTATATTGGAAGACGTCCATATATCTCGCTGAGCGGAGCTAGGAAGAGTGGTCCAACGGCAAACCCAAGTATGTAGACGGATACAACGAAACTTGCGAGCTCAATGTTGTCACTTTTGAACTCCTCCATCAGTTGTGGTACCCCGGGCGCAAACATCGAGGAGGCGAGGGGTGTTACAAAGCAGATTCCCGACACCAACCCGATGGTCACAGCTTTCAACCAAGTACTGTAATTCATCGGGTTTTGAGGATCGTCCTGGCCGTCCCACCATACAATATTCGCATCATCGGACTCCTCAGCAGAGACTTCTTCGGAGCCTTTCTCTATGTCTGGATGTGTGCTATTCTTTTCATCCTGACCTCTTTGCGCTTGGTGAGATGCTCTGCGGTGTGAAGCTATTGATTGTCGTCTCTTCAATTCGCCCTGCTTGTCGAGAACATACCCTTCATTCGATGGAATATCGGCGTCATGGCCCTCGTAGGCCGCTAGGGTCTCTTTTTCCAAGTCGCTGAGTTGGTGCTCTGGGTGCGAAGGCCTTCGTTGGGTCTTGTGCTCTTGCGAATTATGTGCCTTCTCGATTTCTCCAGATTCGTTGGGCGGGTCAGCCATGATCACCAGCTGTTGAAACTGTCACTATCTTGTTAGCAAACTTCGCCATTATAATCTTCGCAGACGAATCCATTGTGAGGATCTGATGAATTCGATATCTGCTTTCATGTGTGTTTGTTGGAGGCTGCGTTGTACTACGCAAGGAACTTTAGAGTCTCACCTGAGCGGAAGTACCCGCGCGGCGGGGTCTTGTCGGCAGGGGAACTTTTCTTTAGCAATAGATCCAGCGCCTTTGTCAAACTTTTTAGGGCCAAGCAGCAGAGCCCATTTTCAAGCTTAAGATAAAAATGCGGTTCTAGAGACGTCTTTGGACAATTATCAATGAGGAAAAATGCTCGAAGGACCCCAACAACAATATATTCCTCCCCTGGTCCATAAGGACGGAAGAATAAGCCGATGAAGATGTGCACAATTTGCATAACTCGGAGAGATCAGCCAATCTGGTTGTCAACTGATATTTGTAGGCCCGCATTGTAGCGTCAAAAGCGGCGCAACGTTTCGATGAGGATGCATAGAAGCAAGGGTGTATTTATCCGATTCGTGGTTCTAGAAGCAGTATTTCTAACTTCTTGAAAAATGCCTGTCGCCGCCTGATAGTACTGGTAAGAAAGATAAATGGGTGATTCCAGCGGCAGACAATGAAGGCCATCAACTGTGAGACAGGGAACTAGAGAGAGGAGGGAAAGGAGGCAAGTGCCACTGCTGGTTCCCCTCTCACCTATCACGCGCTCTATTCTCTTCGTAAAGTCTAGCCTTCAGAATGCTGTTTAGAGTGCTCCATTTGAGCTGCCTAGAAATTCAATACCCATAATCTCATTTCAATGCGGCACAATGCACGCATCCTTTCTTTGTATTAATGCCAGGTTCAGCTATCGGATATGCATAGGTCGAAATGCCAATGATTTCGGAGCAGTCTCCGATCACACTCTGACCGCAAAACGAGGATCTATTTTCAATCTTAAGATAGTGGATAGCGGTCTCCTAGAAGGCTGTACTTTACCTGCTTTTTAGGCTTGTCTTACCCCCAGGAAATCTCCAATGCTCTCACTATAAAACCGGGTGACTTCAACTAAACATTACGGAGAACTCTTCAAACACATATTCTATATTTCTTTATAGCCTAAAAAATCAATAAACTCATTTTGTAAAATGTTGCAGGCTCTCTAGGCTCCAAATATATAAATTTATTCTTCAGAACTACTATCCTGACGGGTCCAATCTCCCCAAAAGGCATTGTGCAAGGTGTGGTCGTCTTCCACTATATAGCCATCTCCTGGCTCAGCGGGATTCCGAACATCTCTTAAAGCAAAATACAGGGCCTCAGGATACAGTCTCGACTGCACAAGAAGGGTCATCAGAGGAACCTCCTTGTCGACATGGTCTCTGCAGAACTTCTCTACTACCTCTCTCGGCAAGTCGCACGCGTACTCAATTAGAGCGTTACATATCCTCACCCAACGTAAATGCTACCCGCGTCCAGCGTATCCCGCCCCCTTCACGCACCCCACCAAACAGCCCAAACCATGCCCTCAACCATAACGCCCCAAAACCCTTCACTCATAGCCATCCTCCCCTTCTTTCCCATTAGCGGAATCGGAAATGCCCTCCCTCTCCTAACAGAACGAATAACGGAGATATGACCCCTAATTTGGCGATGTAGGTGTTTTAGGTACCAGGGTATGAAATCTGTCGTTCTGCTCACTGACTTGGTGGGGAGTTCGACTTGAGAAAGATTTTGTTGTGGGAAGATTTGAGTGAGGCGCTCGCTGGCGTGGTGTTTATGTTGGAGGCTTAATGGGAGGTGATGCGGTTGTATGGAAAGGGAATGGAAATTATGGTTGATTGAGGGAAGGGTCTTGGAGGGCCTGCTGAGTGCTATTACGCGTAGGAGGTGGGGATGTGGCCGAGGCATTGTATGATTGTTTTTGGGAGTTCGAATTCCTGACTGTGTGGAATTCAGTTGATACAATTCTATATTTCGAGCTGCGCTGAAATGACCTCAGAATGCTGACTTGGCATTCTCACGTCCAGCTAAGCCCGAAGGCAGAATTGAAGTTGGGCCCGGGTCTCGTGAAGGAGATCTTCGGGTACACACGGAACTGGGTGCTGACTGCAGCAACAAGTTCGGTGGCGAAGCACCCTGGGAAGAAGGCTACCTGATCAGCATGATGGAAATAAATAAAGATGATCCAGATTTTTAATTCTATGAAAATCAATATAACCTTTTCCCTTCTAAAGATATCCAACGACTAAGTAAGCAACATCCTCAAAGCGTCCACCAACACCTTCACATTATGCTCCCCCATATAAATATCCTTTGGCTTCCTATTCGTCCCCATAAGTTCATGCACTGCCATCTGTGCACCTCTCACACTATACTCAACCGTAAACACGGTATCCCTCTTAATCTCCACAAACTGTCCCAGTAAGGCCAGATTCGTGCTCCCCTCGGGGATCACGTTCGGCCTATCCCCTTTCTCCCGCGTCAGAAATTGACTGGTGATAAACGGCATCATGCATGGTATTGTCAATGAATTTTCCAATGTTGGTGAGAGCGGAAATTGTAAATGTCCGAGTAGTTCTGTCAGGATTTCAGAGCCGCTGCACTCAGCCATAGGTTTATTAACAAAATTCCCAACATGCGAGGGGAAGAGTCCATAGCCCCAAAATACCTGAGTGTTTGGGTCCTGGTTCAAGAAGTGAGGTTGGTGTGGGACGACGATGCTCATCAACCAAGCACTATCTTTAAATGTGATTAAAGCACCCGTTCCGGCTTTGTTGCCAGACCATTTCTCTAGGTGGTTGAAAAAATCGGGGGTTTTGAGAGTGGTGGTAAAGGAGAGCCAGTTACTTTCTTGGGGGCGGGAGTAGAAAGTTGAGGGGTTGCCGAAAAGGGAAGCGTGGGGGTTGATGGCTGGGTTTGCGAGTTGCGACCACAGGTGGAAGGAGCCGTCTGGGCTGTTGATGGCGGATTGAGTGGTGGGAAGGGGTGCGGCGGCTGTGGTGTTCGAGCCGAGGGAAGAGCTGGCGGTCATGGATCCGAGGGTCACGAGGACAATATCGTGGGGTTCGATGTGAATGAGGCCTGTTGCGCCGGTTTTGGTTGCTGCAAGGTGGATTTCAGTCACGGTGATGGAGGAGCCTGGGGCAAAGGAGAGGCTGTTGACTCTGGTATCTGGAGGTTGTTAGAAATGCAGGGTGATGGACGGGATTGTAAGTTTACCATAGCGGAACTCGACACCCTGAGCTTTAAGGTAGGTTTCAATAGGGAGGATGATCGAGTCGTATTGGTTGTACGGGGTACGGTCAACTCCAGCGAGCGAATTGATACGGGGAAATTCTTGGATAAACCTGTGTAGATACCGTTTGAACTCAACAGCACTGTGCCATGGTTGAAAGGCGAACCTATAAGGAATCAGTATCTAGAACAGGCTGTTAAGACGATGAGGCTCACATTGTATCCCACATGAACCAGAATTTCGTCTGAAAGAACTCCTTCTGAAAACACTCATCAATCCTCTTTGATCCTAGTTGCTTCTCCGTCTCAGCAGCAATCCTCAAAAGATCGCCCCTCTCCTTAGCATTCAAGCCAATCTGTGTGACATCCATAATCTCGGGTCCCGTTTCTCCCTTCGCAACTAATCTCGCATGTGCATTGGTTTTGTTTTCGCCAACAGCATTAAACTGATCAATCTCTTGCTTGACTGTTTTTGACGGGTCTGATAAGGATGGGATCATGGATAGAAGATCATAAGTGCAGAGGTAGCTGAAATTGAGCATTCGTCCTCCGCGGAGGATATAGCCGGTTTCTGAGTTGCCTGCTCCGTCCATCGAGCCTCCGGGTAAGGGAGCGGACTCAATGATGTGGATTTGGGATGCAGGAACGTGTGCATCGTGGATTAGATGAGCGGCTGCTGCGAGAGAAGCAACCCCCCCACCAACTAAGTAGGCGTTTGTCTCTTGGGGATTCCGGACTGGGTGGTTATGATGTGCGTGAGGCATCTTGAATTTTTTTTTCTGGACTTCAATTGATATTTGATTTGGTTTAAAATAGAGATTGAAAGGGATATGGAAGAGAATACTTTATAGGGAAAAATTGATCAGAATCGTGACTGCGGTATCACCGTCATAATCGCGTGATATTAAGCTTGATCGAAGATGCAAACGCAACCGCGTGTTGTTTGGTTCCATCATACGACCATTCCGAGAATCGCGGGTATTGATCCCAAGGCATGTGAGATACAGCCATGATTATTCTTCGTATCAACGCTATTCGACAGCGTGAAAAGGAGTTGGTGTTGGTTTCCTTGTGAAAACACGTGGTTTTCTTCGTCACACTTGAGCGTTGCCATGCCTGGAGGAATCTAGAAGACCGTCCAGAATTTGAATAGTGAGAATATCACCGAGAGGCCTTTTCATCTTGTGCTTTCTTTCTTGATAGAGTTGGTAGAGAATGAAGGCATCATCTAGAGAAATAAATGTTGTTGAGTTTAGTGGTTTTAGTGCATGATCCCTAAAATTTAGAGCCTAAAATATTTTCTCAGGGCGGCAAATTTACAATACAGGTAGCAAAGGAAGCCTCATGCGGCCTGAAAGTCCCCAACTTCTCAACCACAATCATAGGCCTCCCACGATATGGAAAACCTTCTACATAACGTTTACTCCCCTCTATTCCTTGACGAGACAAGGCTAAATATGCTTAGCAACGAGAAGAATCTTGGACCACGTGATCTCGGCCGCTTCAGGTCGTTCAACCTGCCTGTGGCTGACCAAGCCCTGTGCATGCAGGGGATCGACCTTGCTAAGGTAAATTGAGTCGAGCTGTACGTCAAACTCGATTTATAGTGCTTGAACTTCTCTGGCGTTCTATTGTCACCATGACTTTTCGACGACGGTGATGCCACGAAGGATCCTATGGCGACGGATCTCCTCGTCGAGATTTTGGTTGTACTCGCAGCATTACTCCTAATAGCTGTTGTAGGCGGATTTTTGGTCTCGCTCGGAAAATGTATCGACTACTGGCCCACTGTTCAGTCAAACCTCTATTCGTTAGCCGGAGATGTGATCAACAGAATCAATCTAAAGGTATACACGGACCTGGATCTTCGCCCTTCGTCAAGTCAGATCCGCCTCGTACAAATTTTGCCAGACCGGCGGGACGAAGGTATCAGATGTAAGTTAGTTGAAGGCGACTGGAAGACCTCAACATATGAAGCTCTCTCGTACGCTTGGGGAAATGCAGTCTTGGTCCGAACGATTGAGCTCAATAGCAAACTTTTTCTGATACCGGGAAACTTATATGCCGCTTTGCAAAGCGTGCGTCTCGAAGACGACGAGCGACTCGTGTGGATTGATGCCTTATCTATCAATCAGAGGGATCATAAGGAACGAGACCACCAGGTTCAACAGATGCGACAAATCTACGCCAACGCGTCGAAAGTCTTGGTGTCATTGGGTGATGGATCGAGACAGGTCGGTGACGTGTTTGACTATATCAAACGTAGCTCGTCTCCCAAATCTCCTGCGCGTGTCAGAAATACAGCGCCGTTGGTGGAGGCTAGAAACATCGTTCGAGAGCTTCTTGGTCGACCGTGGTGGGAGCGCATCTGGGTCATTCAAGAGGTTGCGGTTGGCACTGAAATCGAAATGTATTGTGGACCAAGCTCGATATCATGGGACCTCTTCTGTAACTTCGTCATTCGACGTCATTGGAGGCCAGAAGAGGATGATATCTTAGGTCACGCTCTCCACAAGTTCGTTTCTCGGGGATTGCCAGCATTAAAGCTTCAACCTCACCTGAGATACGGCCTTCTTGATCTCGCACACGAATTTCGGAGCCGCGAAGCCTCGAATCCGAGGGACAAGTTATATGCTTTACTGGGATTGATACCCATCGCCGAGGATCGAGGCATCATTCCAGATTATGCTAAGCCAGTTCGTGAAGTGTTCATGGGCTTTGTCAGATCACACATTAACCAATACCAGAGCTTGGCCATACTTAACTTCGCCGAGTACCGGGGTGAGGGAGACCTAAAGCTGCCAACATGGTGTCCCAATTGGACTGTTCAAGCATTATATCCAAGCCCGTTCTGGAAGAAATCGGCACAGGATCTCGATATGTGGTTACACGAATCCCAAGACTACTACTGCGCTGCCGGGAACACTAAGGCGTCTTATATTCCCCACCCAAACCCAGACTTATTAGGACTGCGTGGCTTTGTCTTTGACAAGATCCTAGCCATTGGAGAAGTAGCCACTATGCGCTATAAGACCGAAGAACAATACAGGATTGAGAGGATACAGCGCCGTGAAAGAACTCGGAATTACTGGAGACCCGAGGATGACGAAGCACGAGATGTCAATCGATTCAGCAACAGCATCCGCATTCGTTTTTTTAAGTCTAAACGTACAGTTACTGTAGCACAATGAGACTAAGAAAAGCTCGCGTTAGGGCCTTAGCATGATCGTATCACTCGATATTCCCCTTATCCCACGGGGTTGGAGCGAAGAAATGCCTATTTGCACACGCTGACCGCGAGCTTCCATGAACATATGCATTTTTACATGGATGACGAGGAATTTTACAGAAATAAGGAAAACTGCAACGTCATAGATCGTGCATGTATGAATCGTCGATTCTTCGTGACGAGAAAAGGTTACATGGGATTAGCACCAGCCACAGCGCAGAAAGGCGATCTTGTCTGCATCCTGTTTGGAGGAAACATTCCATTCATCTTGAGAAGAGTTGGACCGGGATATGAGTTGATCGGCCAGGCATATGTTCATGGTATTATGGCATACGATGATGGTGAGATGGAAATGGATATCAAGAAAAAAAGGATAGAGGTGCAAGATTTCTTCATCACCTGAGCTTGGAACCTTTCTTTCTTCATGCTTTGAGTGTCGGGTATATCCGCTTCATTGCGGGAGAGAATTGATTTAATGTACGAGGCCCTGAAACTTAATGCAAAGGGTTCATGAATTTGCTGAAAGACTCATCGAAGACTTCATCCCTAAGCAGAGCTTCTGACTTTGCATTGGTACTTATGAAAAGTAGAACTGGATCTGGCTGCAAAAATTCAACTGCTTAGGAATGAAGCAGCGCTTAAAATGAGTGATACGGAGATTCTCAGTTGGGCGAGTACTTGATGTGTGGAAGCTGCAATGATGGTTTTCTGGAAACCGCGGCATTGATTGTGATTGTCCAAGCTTATTCACTTCCTATCTTGTACATCGTTTGCTATTTGCGTTACGCTCTTATAAAGAGTGAATTATCGATACATGAACGAGTATCGCTGAGCGGAATAAATACTGCATACGCATGACAGCCATCGATGCAGCCTAGCGAGTTGCCTCACATCTATCAATTTTTCTTTTCTCTGCTTACTCACAATCTCCGACTTGAGCAACCACCGACCTCAGCAAACTCTAGAAGACATAAGAGCCTTATTCTCTCCTCTCCAACAATGGCGGAAAACAGCGATGCAAAGATGTTCACCTGCTTTTCCAAACTTCCATTAGAGATACGTCTCATGATCTGGCAGGCAGCCTTGCCCACCGAAGGTCGCATCGTAACCATCTCTGACAAAGGCAAAAATTATCGATACCCGAGAGAGAGAGACCCTGTGACTCAGAAAATCATTCGGCGCAAGAGATTAGTGTATGTTCATCGCGCTGTTGCCTCGACCAAGATTCCTGATATTCTGGTCGTAAACCAAGAGTCACGTGGCGTTGCCTTAAAGTATTACCCGCTGAGTTTCGGAGAACTACTTGGCGGCAAGGCTGTTCACTTCAATGTCGAGAAAGATACGTTGCTTTTGAAGAATTCGGCTGCTCGAGATGCTTTCTTCAACCCGAATCTTAGATATGGCCAAACCTCCACCGAGACTCAACGTCGCTGCCAGCAACAGGTCCTCGATTCCCTTCAACGCTTAGCTTTAGGGGAAAAGTCCTTTCGTGGAAGGTTCCCAACCGTCATTTATCCGGGGCCTGAGACAATCGGTACGAAGTTGGCGAGATTCAATTTACAATTGAAGCAATTCCGTAGCTTGAAAGCTTTGGTTTACATGGCCAAATCCACAGATTACTTTAATTCGTCCAGATATTCAGCCTATCGAGGAAATTTGGAGAATCTTTTGGGTCTTGATGATAGGCGTGGAGGCAAAGATGGAGGAAATAACGTTTCGAAGGTGCCGGAATTAGTGATCATCAACACAAGGATGTGGGCGGCATCCGTCACTCATGACAAGTAAGGCAATCGATTCCCTTTGTATAGATGTTGTGGCTGACCAGACTGTAGATTGAATACCGTATTGAATGGAGCCATGGGGGAGATCATGAATACAATGGCATCGAAGTCCACGGTTTCCGCTAATTATGCTTCGAATTTCTTTACAGAACCATATCTAATTCCGAGAATAAGAGACAATAACGGTCATTCTAGTTACTTGGCAACCGGGTAGGCCTAGTTTTCTTTAATATGAATCGGGAGTTGATATTGTTTCGGGGAAATCGCACATGGTGGGGCATCGAACCCCGAGGACGAGGGACAGTCAGGATAATTTTAGGTACATGGCAATCGGACGACGGGCGAGGTTTCATCCTGGAGGAAATCGGAAGTTGATACCGTCTTGGGAGCGATAGTAAGCAGTGGAGCAGCGAGAAGGATTTGGGGAAGCTCGGCAAGTCCTGAGCCCCTAAACGCCTCATACCCTTCCTCCAAATCCTGCAATACCTTAGTTAGACAGAATTTGCGCATAGCTTTCCTAACACGATGTCCAACAGCTATTGGCGGGCAATTCTGGCGCGATATTGATACGCCCTGCTATACTCCTTCCCGCGAATGAGATCCTTGCATACAATGCACGCGATTCAGTCTAGTCGTGGGGCTATCATTCAGGATCGGGGCTTGAATAGAAATATAGAGCGTTGATTGGACAGCTTGATCTCTCAAAGTACAAGCGTGCTGTACTACCGTATGCGGACTGGGCAGTGCGCGTGCCAGAAGAATGAGACAAGAATAGCCTTCGGCCGGTGATCGATAGCCCCAAGCTTAGGGACCTGACTAACCATTCTCAAAGCAGTAAAATTCAGAGACTGCACGCCATTTCCCTGCCTGCTAAACGATTCCTGCATCCCTTATAAAATCTCTTATTCGCTCATTTTCTAATCATCCTCAAGAGCTGCACATATATTTGCTAAACGGGGTCTATGGCCTCTTTCGTAGCTTGCCGACATAACGCCGACTCCCTAAGCACTATAACACTACGAAACTTACCACACATAGTTAATTGCATCACTAAAGACCCTGTAAGCACTACACTGTAGACCCTGAATAAGCTACTAAAACTATTGTGATATTGCTAAAACTCCCTAAAACTCCCTAAAACAGCCTATAATGTAAGAATTCTTAGCTACTTATCTAAAAGACCTGTAGAATTGCTACTTAGCGTATCAAGCCTATACCCCTCTGTAAAGGCTTATTTTTCAGTAATTTTACAGGGTTTTCAAAATCTACTAAAACTTAGTGCCCTGTTAGAGAACTTTTGAAGCCTAAAGTTACCCAGAAATTCAGTTTTAGTGTATTACAGGCCTGTTATTATAGCGTCTCTACAGGGCCTTTAGTGATGCAACTAACTTTGTGCGGTAAGCTTCGTCCTAGCTCCAAGATATAGCCTGATCCTTGGTCCTTCATTCTCCAAAAATAGCAAAAATATTAAAATAGCCAATGTACGATCTTTGCACATTGAACGGGGGCTTAGGAAAAGGTGTATATTATCGGCTTGCTTCCCGGGCAATCAACATCACCACAATTGTATTTACATAACCTCAATATCTTACAGCTTAAGATCTAGTGGTACTATAACAACCTAAGTATAAGCCATCCCCACGCTATATTCAGTAGGAGCTTTCCTACAACTTCTCTCAAAATGCTTCCCTTTCATGTCATCCTCGCCATTTTCGCAACTCTAGTTTCACAAGGCAACGTGGTTAGTGCCATACCTATGGATCCAATCCAGTTCAACACCCGCGGGGAGCATATCTTCGGGAGGGATCCAGCGGCATCTATGAAAGCTCGACGCGATCGGATCCATGAAAGAGGCTTGGAAATTCGAGCTCCTCCACAGCCAGTCCCAGGTACAACACATACTAAAACCTCCACACCTGCTTCTTCTGCTACCATACCACAGATCCTGATGCAGACCGCTGAAGATATCCAAGGAGTTTCAGCACAAATTGTTGCGCTGGCTGAATTCATACACGAGCGCACCCAGCCTGCTGTAGTTTCTGCATGGCCAGAATGGAGAGCCGACATTGGATTTGCATTGACGGTGGCTACTATGGCAGCAGGTCTATATGTTGTATTTGGTGAGGCCCTCAAGGGTAAAGCTAAGGAGTTGTGGGATGGTTTCACGAAGTGGCTTGAAGAAACCTTTGTTGTAAGTGTAGTCAAGTATTTCTTAATCTAATTTTTTACTAACAGAGAGTTATCGTAGGGTAAAAAGGCGCACGAAGTAAGCGAAACCATCAAGCAAGAAGCTCATGACAAAACTACCAAACTCATCATGGGCGTTGAGAACCTGGGTAAAAAAGATGATGATCCTGACAGGATAACTGAGGCAGATGCAGAGGCTATGCAGGCGAGAGTCGCAGGAGAGTTCAAGTTAATGACAGGTGCTTTGAAAAAAAGACTAAAAAGCTTGCCACAACGGCTGGGAAGGCGGCATTGGCGATATCTGGCCAAGCAGCAGAAGCGAAATCCGATGCTTCAGGAGAGGAGGAAGATGACGAGGATTCTAATAATTCGTCTGATAAAGGGGGAAAGACAGATAAGAAGGGAAAAGGGAAGGATAATGAGGGGACTGTTGGTGAAAGTTCCGGCGTCCAGCCCAAGGAAAGCGAGCAAGCCCCTGAGCAGCGGAAGAAAGCGTCAAAACCCAATTCTGATACAAAGAGGGCGACTTTTGAAAAGAGAGATACGTCTCATTATATCAATATGAAAGATGATTAGTTAGATGGATTAGCGATGTACATGTTCAGCGCAAGTGTTCTACTGGATGAATCTGGAGTTTGGGAGTTTTAAGAGGTCATTATTCTTTTCAGGTTGGTGGGAGTTTTTGGGGGAGGGGGGG
>Ga0182030_10016500_pt1 | contig 14372 bp, 13 predicted proteins | sample 812S3MmetaG_FD_121299 | JGI IMG/M metagenome (GOLD analysis project Ga0182030, IMG submission 121299) | Permafrost microbial communities from Stordalen Mire, Sweden - 812S3M metaG (Illumina Assembly) | ecosystem: Environmental > Terrestrial > Soil > Wetlands > Permafrost | place: Sweden...
GCAGTACAGCTCCATCGGTGACCGGGTTTAAAAATTTATTGGAGTGCCAGGCTGTAGCCAGGGGTCCTGTTTCCGCTTCGCCGTCACCAACAACACAGGCGACAACTAATCCGGGATTGTCAAAAACAGCTCCGAATGCATGGCTGAGAGAATAGCCCAATTCTCCACCTTCATGTATTGAACCAGGACATTCCGGCGATGCATGGCTGGGAATCCCACCGGGGAAAGAAAATTGCTTAAATAACTTTTTCAATCCCGATGTATCCTGACTGATATCCGGATAAATCTCACTATACGTACCTTCTAGATAAGTATTGCCCACAAGCGCAGGTCCTCCGTGACCGGGGCCTGAAATATAAATCATATCTAAATCATATTTTTTGATCACCCTGTTCAAATGTATATAAATAAAGTTCTGCCCTGGTGTGGTACCCCAATGCCCGAGTAACATAGACTTAACATGTTTCATTTGTAAAGGTTCCTGAAGCAATGGATTGTCGTTTAGATAAAGTTGTCCAACCGAAAGATAATTTGCGGCTCGCCAGTAGGCATTCATCTTTTGCAGCAATTCATGCGATAATGTTTTATTGGTAGATTCCATCTTTTTGTTTTTTTAATCCTGATATTCTTTTAAAATCTTACTCATTTTTGCCAAAGAATCAGAGTCGTTTCAAGTGGAACAGAAACGGGTGAAAAGTTCGGGATTACCCGTGGCGTATAATCTCTTACTGGACGTATTGAATCTATTGAAGCATTAAATATATAACCGTTGTCTTTTCCATCTGTTTTTTTTCCACGAGTCATCGTCTGAATCGTTGGGGCTTCACCTTGAACTCCATTGGCAAATAACTGAACTTCTATTGTATCCGGGTCAAGATCATTGAAATAAATCTGTACCTCAATTTTATGCTGTTTTTCAATAGTTTCGGACTTAACTTCACCAAAATACATTGAACTCCAATTTGTCTGAAGTCTTTGTAGCCAGTTTATTATTTCCTTTCCCTTTTCACCTTTATTGGCAGAGCGAGCAAGATATGCTATTGCAGCAGGCAGGTAATGTTGTTCTGTATATTCACGGACAGACCTGTCAGCAGAAAATTGTGGCGTTAACCGGGCCATACTTTCCCTCATTCGGGATACCCAGGCAACAGGTATTCCCTTATCATTACGCTTATAAAATTCAGGAATAACTTCCTGTTCAAGTAAATTATAAAGCTGGTCTGCTTCGAAGGAATCCCATGCCGGATCATCTCCGTGTTCATTTCCATCACCAAATGCCCAGCCCACCTTAGGTGTATATGCTTCTGCCCACCAACCGTCCAGTTCAGAAATATTAATGCCACCATTTACAAGAACTTTCATGCCACTCGTTCCGCTCGCCTCCCAGGGACGCCTTGGTGTATTGAGCCAGACATCAACTCCACGAACAAGATGCTCTGTAAGCAGCATGTCATAATCACTTAGAAAAATGGCATGTGGCCGAACCCTGGGTTGGCGGATAAAGTGTATCCATTCTTTTATCATGTTCTGACCCGCTTCGTCTGCCGGGTGAGCCTTGCCCGCTATAACAAGTTGCACCGGGTATTTGGGATCCGACAACAGTCGAAAAAGCCTTTCGGGATCATGTAACAGGAGATTGGGTCGTTTGTAGGGTGCGAAACGGCGCGCGAAACCAAGTATAAGCACATTTGGATCAAATAGATGCTTTGCCTCCTCAATAACCTCAGGCAAAGCCCCTGCTACAGTGTAATGCCGGGCCAATCGCTGGCGGGCATATTCAATAAGAGGCTTGCTTGCATTTATGCGAAACTGCCAGATCCGGTTATCAGAAATCCGGAGGATTTTCTGTTCCAGGGTTTCAGAAGTTCCAGCCCAGCGATCTTTACCACAGGCTTCAGTCCAAAGCTCATCTGCCGCTGCAGAATCCCAACTTGGCATGTGAACTCCATTGGTTACATATCCGACAGGAACATCCTCTGTTGGCCAATTTGCAAACAAGGGTTCAAAGAGATGTCTGCTTACTTTACTATGTAATTGGCTCACTCCATTTACAGAATTACTCCCACGAATAGCCAGATAGGCCATATTGAAGTTTTCTGATGAATCATTCGGATTCTTACGACCCAGGGCCAATAAATCGTTTATTTTGAGGCCAAGATTCTTCGTAGCATATTTACCGAGGTACCGTTCAATGAGTGCCGGTTCGAAACAATCAAAGCCTGCTGCCACTGCCGTATGGGTGGTAAAAAGGTTTCCGGCCCGGGTAACAGTTAGCGCAACTCCAAAAGGTTGTCCAGTCTCATCCATATAACACCGGGCACGTTCCAAAACAGCAAATGCTGCATGTCCTTCATTCAGATGACACACTTCAGGATGAAGACCGAGCATGTGAAGCAATCTCCAACCACCGAGCCCCAGCACCATCTCTTGTTTTAGCCGCAACTCCGAACCACCGCCATATAGTTCGCTAGTGATTCCGCGAAGCGCAGGTTGATTAGCCAGGTCATTGGTGTCTAACAAATAAAGTTTTACTCTTCCTACCTGTACCTGCCAGGTTCTTAACCATAACGAGTAACCGGGCAAGGTTATCTCCAAACGCAACCACTCTCCATTCGGATATCGTAAAGGCGTGATTGGTAATTGACCAGGATCGTTATAAGGGTGAAGCACTTGTTGCATTCCATTTTTATCAATTTCCTGACGAAAATATCCCTGTTGATAAAGTAGTCCTACACCTATTACAGGTACTCCAAGATCACTTGCAGCCTTGAGTTGATCCCCGGCTACATTACCGAGTCCTCCTGAATAAATCGGGAGTGCTTCACTCAACATGAATTCCATACTGAAGTATGCAACACAGGTCAAAGGCGAACCTGGATGATTTATTTGAAACCAGGCAGGGGCCTCCATCGTCTGACGTTTAGTTTTTACAAGGTTCTCCACACGATTACGAAAATCCGCATCGGCCAGTATATTCTCAAGTTGATCTTCTGAGACAGTCTGCAAAACAGCCAGGGGATTATTGGTGAGTTCCCACAATGTAGGATCAAGTTGCCTCCAGATGTCATCGGCTGCATGATTCCATGACCATCGCATATCAAGAGCAAGTTCTGCAAGTAAATCAACCCCCTCAATATTATTTGGCAAGTATTTGTAATCAGATTTTGTCTCGTTTGTTTTATTCTTCATCAGTTTATAATTTACAGTATTACTAATACATTTCAGAAAACACCCGAATTGTATATCATCATTTAAAAATGAATATCCAATGGGTGTTCCTTCCTTCCTTAATCATAAATAACCTACGAATGAAATCTATTATTGTCTGATGGAGACTATAGCTGTTTATTATTAAATATAGAAAGGATAATCAGTATATCCTTTTTCATCAGAAGTATAAAATAAATCCATTTTTAAATCCTGTGATAATCCCCAATGATTTTTTAACCGTTTAACTAAATCCGGGTTATTAATAAATGGCCGGCCGAAGGCAATGAGGTCGCCGAGTCCGCTTTGAATATCAGATTCGGCCCTTTTCTTGTCATATCCACCTGAAAGAATAATCGTGTTTTTAAAATTATTTCTTATCAGTTTTTTAATTTCCTTTGGAACTTCAGGTGCTCCCATTGCTGAATGATCTATAAGATGAATATATGCTATCCCAAGTTTATTTAGTTCTTCTGTCAGATATTTATAAGTATTATCAATTTCAGGATAATGAGACATATCACCCGCTATTCCATAAGGGGATAAGCGAATTCCTGTTTTTCCCTTACCTATGGCATCAGCAACTAAAGTTGCAATTTCGATCACAAACAAGCACCTGTTTTCAAAACCTCCACCATAAATATCTTTGCGGATATTGGTAGAAGGAGAAAGGAACTGTTCAAGCAAATAACCATTGGCACCATGCAGTTCAACTCCGTCGAACCCGGCATCAATAGCATTTTTTGCTGCAACAACATATTCCTCTTTGGTATGAACAATATCTTCGGTTGTCATTTCTTTTGGTACAGGGTAATCCTGCATCATCTTCGAATCAGTCCACATCTGTCCTTTAGCTTTTATAGCCGAAGGAGCTATGATCTGTGCCCATGCCGGCATATTGAGGGAATGGCTTATCCTACCGGTATGCATAAGCTGAATAAATATTTTTCCACCTTCATGATGCACCGCTGATGTAATCTTTTGCCAACCTTCAACTTGTTCCAGGCTATAGATTCCGGGTATCCTTGCATAGCCCAGGCCATTTGGCGATGGTGAAGTACCTTCTGTTATTATTAATCCGGCGCCTGCTCGTTGTTTATAATATTGTAACATCAGGTCATTGGGTACATTTCTTATAGCCCTGCTCCTTGTCATAGGAGACATCACAAAACGGTTTTTCAACTTAACACTGCCCACTTTTACTGAAGTAAATATTTTTTCTTCAGCTTCATTTTTTCCATTTGGAGATTTGGTCAGGGCAACTTTTACTTTGTTTGCTGGTTCTGTAAAAATTTTTACAGCCTGATTTATAAGAGTATTTTTTATCATAATAATTTTTAAAAATTAAGAACTGAATTAAAAAAATGCTTGAAAGTAAAAAAACAACTTATTATCCTGAAAATTGCCCTGTTGTTCTAAAGCCCTCTGTTGACAACGATAATTGGTAGGTTGGAAAAGACAAAACAGGAATAAATGCTTTATTTATCATTTGATGTGCATAGCTGCCTAACAATATATTGGATAAACTCTGCTCCTGTTCAGTCATGATTGAAATGAGATCGGCATTCACAGAACGGGAATAATCAAGGGTAATATCAGTGAGGTTTTCACCCTGCAGATGGTCTGCTTTATAAGGTATTTTTTCTTTGTTGATGTATGAAACCACCTGATCAGAATACTGTTGAAGTTTTTTTAATATACTCTTGTTTTTTGAATGACTGATGGTTAGAAGATGAATTTCAGAATGAAATAGTTTTGCCAATTTAACAGTATATGGTACCTTTTCCCTCGTCTGGAAAGTCATTTGAATCGGCAAAACTATTTTATCAATATTTGAAGGTATTTTACTTCTTCTTACTGTTATTACCGGAATTTTTGAATGAGAGGTTATTTTGTATGCATTACCTCCGATAAACAATTCTTCAAAACCAGATGCACCATGGGTTGAAAGTGCTATCAAAGCATCATCATAAGATTCAGAAAGGGTTGCAACTTCCTTAAATATCTTTCCTTCTTTAATTGAATAACTTAAATCAAAATTTATATTGCTTTTCTCTTTATGTTTTTGCAGTATAGCGTCAAATTGAACTTTTGCCAATTGATGTTCCTTTTCAAGTTGTTCATTATCTATATTGTCATTCTTTTCAATAACATGAACCATTTTGATATTCGCACCTGTTTTACCAGCAAGCATGATTGCAAAATTCAAACCATTTAGTGACTCAATTGAAAAATCCAGTGGAACAATAATTGTTTTCATTTATTAATATTTAATTTTTATCTAGCAAGCGTAACGCAGAAAACGGACATGTTGGACAAACACTAATTAAAAAGCTGCTGTTTTTTAAAACAATTACAATTCATATTAAATTGTAATAATAAATTTTTATCAAATTCTATCCGTAATAATTGGTCATGAACTGCGTCGTATTCATATAATTGTTTGTTATTTGGATTGAATTTAAAACGCGTCGTATTTAACTGCCGTTCCGGATACATTTCGTAAAGAGTATAGTCATAGGTTCTGGAATAACTCATTGCCGTATCTTGTTTGGGATTTGGGCTACCTTCCAGGCTGATTCCAAAAGACAGTCCTCCATTTTTAACTACTTCGGAAGTAAGATCTTTGGTTAATATTAAATAGCGGGGCGAGGTTGTCAATATCTCTCTAACTATGTATTTACAAGACTTTATTTCTTTTATTTCAGTCTTATCTGATTTTCTAATATTGCTTTTTTCAGGTAAAGTCTTTACAACAATTGAAGTTTCATTCTCAGACTTTTTATTTTTCGGATTGTCACAGGCAAAAGCAACCAGAATGATTAAAATAAATATTATAGTTTTATCTATTTGCATCCATTTTTTTATTAATATTGTTCAGATCATTCCAGATGGTTTTATGTTTATAATCTAACCAAAAAAGATTCATGTTTGATGTGTTTAAAATCATCATTATTAAAACCATCTACATTTTCATTTGTAATCTTACGATCACTATAGTAATATAAGTTACCTTCCACATCAAAGATCATATCAAAACATTTTCCGGATCCTGAACTCATAGTTGGTCCAACATGGAAATTAAATAAGGTATTTGTCGGGTTTGATTTGAGTTCAGCCTCAATTTCAGAAGTGCTGAGTAATTTAACATAATAAGGATAAACTACAGCAATTTTATCAGTTGTATTGACATCCGGAGCCATCATATTTTTGTTTAATAGTAATACCTTATCTTTAAAACTGATTGAACCATTGTAATAAGAAAATCCTTGTATTGATATAGAAAATCTTTTATTTTCAATATTCTTTGCATGAATCTGCATAAATTTAACAATTGAGGGTATTGCATATCCATAATCCATGCTATTATCATCGGAATATGAAAGAGGAATACTGCATATTTCGGGCATGTTTGTCATGTCCGTAGCGGAACCACCCAACACGAGGCTTAAGTAGTTATAACTTACACCACCAGGATCCCTATCGAATATACCTTTCATAAGTGCTAAAAAAGAATATTTTGAATTAAATCTTCTTTTTTCAAACTCGGTCTGGTCAATGAATTCATATGGGGTAGTTTTCCAGTATTTTTGAACAGCATCTTTTATATATACATTGTAAGAAATACTACCATTTTCAAGAACAACGCATGTTGTGGAGTTTTTAAACATCCCAATTTGCTCTTTTGTTGCTAAAGGAGGATTCGCCAAAGCTATCAAACTGAAAAACCCAAGGGTAGAAATGAAAATATATTTCTTACATATTGTACCTGCTATAAAACCTGATATAGAGTGGAATAATTTTTTATTTTTCATAGTCCTTTATTTATACTAATTAAATTTATATTATATATTATTTAAAATGAACCTCTAATTATTTTTTATTATAGAGAGATTCGTCACCTATTTCTCCTGTTCTGATGCGGATTGACTTCTCAACGGGAACAATAAATATTCTTCCATCTCCACTTTCCCCGGTGTATGCCGATTTTAAGATGACAGCAACTGATTTATCTACATTCATGTCGCGAACAACAAATGAAAGATTAATTCTTTCTATTGTACTTACATCATATTTTTCACCACGAAATATCCGCTCTTGCCTTTCAGTTCCTTGTCCTCTTACATCATTCCATGACAAAAAGTCAATGTCTGCTTCGTGTAAAGCTTTTCTCACGTCCTCAAATTTTTCTTTTCTAATAATAGCTTCAATTTTTTTCATCTTTCTGAAATTTAAAATTTTAATACAAAGTTGAACTATTTAATATAGTGAAGTATTACATAATTTTACAAATTTGTTACACGATTCACACATCACGCAATTACCGATGCAATATTTAAAATCCCTATAATGTATGAATAATATAATTTATTTCATTTATTATGTAACAGTTCCCAAAATAAAAGCCCGCAATTTTGCAATACAATATTATAAATACAAAAATTAACCGGGCATGTTCGATTACAAATAGGATGATTTCTCACATGCGAGCTCTATCATACCAATAATTTTATAAAACATTATTATGAAAAAGATCACTTTTTTTTTAATGGCAACTTGCTTGCTATTAACTTTTCACCCGCTGCAATCAAATGCTGCAATTATTGCTAAATCTTCTTCAGCAGAAATTTCAAAAACTAAAGAATCAGCAGAAGTTAATGACTTAGTTCAAAGAGTAAATGAAATAAAGGCGATGGATTTTTCAAACCTGAATCCGTCAGAAAGAACCAATATCCGAAAAGAATTAATTGCTATCAGTCATCGGTTACAGGACAGGTACTATCATCATCATGGCGTATATATTTCACTAGGTGGAGTACTTATAGTTCTATTGATATTGATTCTTATACTTCACTAATCAGTGTTTGTCCATCATGTCCGTTTTCATCTGATCCAAACACTTATTTTAAAAGACAGATTTTAAATTAAATTAAAAAAAATGAAAAAAATGAAAAAAATTACATTTTGTTTAATGACAACATGTTTGTTATTAACCTTTCACCCGCAACAATCAAATGCAGCAAATGCTGTTAAATCATCCTCTGTTACTGTTTCAAAAGTCAATGAGTCAACAAAAGTTAGTGAAAAACTTTTATTGTTAAGATTAAACGAAATAAATGTGATGAATAAATCAAATTTAAAGTCGTCTGATAAACAAATGTTACGAAAAGAAGTCATTGCAATCGGTAGGCAACTTAAAACGTATGGCGGTGGAGTTATTTACATTTCCGGAGGCGCATTACTTGTTATTATAATTCTTTTGATTTTATTATTATAAAAAATATCCGGAAGAGAATTACCGGGTAATAAGTGAGTTTCATGAGAAGAGACGAGCTCCATGAGACAATTAAAAAAAATTAATATATTACGAATGAACCGAGCATATACCTTTAAAATAAAATTTGTTATATGCGAGCTCCATGAGACAATTAAAAAAAATTAATATATTACGAATGAAAACAATCACAAATATATCAATCATCTTTTGTAGCCTGATAGCTATGTCAATGTTACCATTAAAAGTTTATGCTCAGGTCACAGTTGGCATTACGGTGCGGGATGCACCGCCTGAGTTACCTGTATATAATCAACCGGAATGTCCTGTTGATGGTTATCTATGGGAACCCGGATATTGGGCTTATGGTGACGATGGCTATTATTGGGTACCTGGTGTCTGGGTAAACCCTCCTCAAAATGGTTACTTATGGACACCGTGTTATTGGGGTTTCAGTGGTGGGTTATACGGATTTTATGGTGGCTATTGGGGACCACATGTTGGTTTCTATGGCGGAGTGAACTATGGTTTTGGCTATGGCGGTTCGGGTTATTATGGTGGCAGGTGGCAAGGTGGACACTTCCGGTATAATACGGCTGTTGTGAACGTGAACAGGTCAGTTATTCATAATACATATGCGGATCGTTCAGTCATAAGCCATAATTCAGCAAGTCGAGCAAGTTTTAACGGACCGGGTGGTGTGAGATCAAATCCTTCTGCACAGGAAAAAGTAGCGATGAAGGAAAACCATGTTCAGTCAACATCGGAACAATCATCTCACCAGAAAGCAGCGAGTACGAACAGAAGCCAATTTTCTACAGTGAACAGAGGACACCCAGCCACAACCGCAGTAAACAAAGTAAATCAACAAAGAGCAACCCATCAGGTGACTAAACAATCACAACCAGCCCGGTCCGCACCAAGAGCACAACCAGCCAGGCAAACTCAAAGTCATGGCGGAGGCAGCGGAGGACATGCATCAGGCAGGCATAAATAGGCAGGATAATTATTGCATATATTTCATGATTATGCAACATTTCTGCTAAAAATTATAGATGTAAATATATAACGATAATAAAAAAGTCAATTCATATGAAACGAGTATATTCAAATAACGTCATATGGTCAGTGATCATATTAATCTTTTTGGGGACGGGATGTCACAGAAATAAAATAAACACAAATGATCTGAAAGAAAATAATTTAATCGGGAAAGTTAAATCCACCAGAGAAAATACGTACAAAGCAACCGATAATTCGGGGAAGGTAGTAAAAGGTGAAAAATTAAGTACTCTTTTTTATCTCTTTAATGAAAAAGGTAATATAATTGATGAAAACGATTATAGTTCAGACACAATCATAAATTCCAGTCTGAAACACAAATATGATGATCAGGGAAATAAAATTGAAAAAAACAGGTTCAGATCAGACGGAAGTTTAGATTATAAATGGACTTTCAAATATGACGAAAATGGAAATAAAATTGAAGATAACTGGTATAGATCTGATGGTAGTGTAGATTACAAGATTACTTATCTCCATGATGCCAAAGGAAATAAAATTGAGGAGAACTATTATGATCTTGATGGAAACATAGATAATAAATGGACATTCAAATATGATGACAATGGAAATGAAATTGAGGAAATCAGGTTTTTCAATGGAGAATTGGTTAATAAATGGACATTCAGGTATAATGACAAAAGAAATAAAATTGAAGAGAGCAGATTTAATTCCAAAGTAAAATTAGATTATAAATGGACTTTCAAGTATAATAATAAAGGATATAAAATAGAGGAAATCAGATTGAATTCTGACGAAAGTTTAGAAAGTAAATGGACTTTCAGGTATGATGACAAAGGAAATAGAGTTGAAAGGATTAAGTTTAGTTCTGATGGGAAAATAGATTATAGTTTGCTTTTTAAGTATGATGAAAAGGGGAATAAAACTGAAGAGAACAGGTTGAATTCTGACGGGCAATCAGATTATAAATGGACTTTCAAGTATGAATATGATAATAATAATAACTGGATTAAACGAACTGATTACAATGGGGAATTTCCGGAATTTATTATTGAAAGAGAGATTTCATATTATACAGGTACTTAAGTATAAATGAACATTTGTCCGGAATTGCTATTGAACTTCCGTTTATTTCAAACCGTGATATCATCAGTGGTGATTTTACACAAAGCTACGTCTTTTCAATATACCACTTCAAAGTCTTTTCTATTTTCTGATAATGATAAATGGTGGAAATGGCTTTTTGTAGTCGCAAAAAAGCAGTTTCACTTTTAACAATATAATCAAATGCCTCGTGTTTCATACAATTAACTGCCACATCTATTTCGTCCTGGGAGGAGAGCATTATTACCGGAATCTCGTGATGAATTGATTTAATTCTTTTCAGAGTCTCCAATCCATTGATAGCATTCTTATCAACACTATCAAGATAATAATCTAAGATGATAACATTCGGATTTTGCGATATGTTTTCCAAACATTCTTCTCCTGATGTAAATGTTTTTACAACAGATTCATTATTTTGCGCAAACTCAATTTCTAAAGCTTTTAAAAACAATTTATCATCATCAACAAGAAAAATCAGTTTTTTCTTTTCATTCTTCATTGGTTAGTCTTTTTTAAGCAATTTATATTCTTCTTGTAATTCTTCACAGGCCTGAGAGCATATGTTTTCAAGCTGGACAATTAATTCTTTTAATTCATCGGTATATTGTTGAGTACTTGCTGAATTTAAAATTTTTCTTGCCATGTTTTCATAATTCTTATGAATCCCCATAATCAGGAATGAAGGAATTAATTTATGTGCTGCTGCATGCAATGACTTCCAATCCAGATCTTGCAGACTTTGCTTCAAAGTGCTGATTATTGGAGGAGTCTGTTTCAAATAAATTCCAATCATTTCTATCATTAATTTCTTATTTGATTTTGTTCTTTTATTTAAATAAGTTAAATCAATACATTTCGTTTGGTTTGAGAAGGACTGGATTATTTGAATATTTTCTGTTTCATCATTTATTTTATCCTGTATTAATATATTTTTTTTAAATAAATCAACTATTTTAATATACAACAACTTTTCATCAACAGGTTTTGCTATATAATCATTAATGCCAACAGCTTTACATTTTTGCAGATCAACAGTTGTTACATCAGCAGTTAAAGCTATAATGGGTATTTGAGAATTCATGGAATTACGTATGTATTCGGTGGCTTCAAACCCATTCATTTCTGGCATTTGTAAGTCCATTAAAATAATATCATACGTTTTATTTTGAAGTTTTTCGATGGCAATTTTTCCATTACCTGCTACTTCAAATTCGAATCCAAAATCATCCAGTAGTGTTTCCATAAGTAATTGATTGAGTTCCATATCTTCTACCACCAATACTTTTATATTCTTCACTTTTACATCCAATGGAATTATTTCAGTTTCCAATTCAGCCTCATTTTTTGTTTTCTGAAATGGTAAAATAAAACTAAAAGTAGAACCCTCATTTTCCTTACTTATGACGGATATTATTCCTCCCTGAGACTCCACTAATTGTTTGGATATGGCCAGGCCCAAGCCTGTTCCTCCATACAATCTTGAAGTTTTACTGGTTGCCTGTTGAAAATTTTCAAAAATATGTTCTATTTTATCCTGAGCTATTCCAATACCGGTATCACATACTGAAAATTCAATGTTTGTCTTCTCCTCATCTTCACTTAATGTTTTTACACTTATTGTAATTGACCCTTTTGTTGTAAACTTTACCGCATTACTAACAAGATTTAAAATGATCTGGTGCAAACGAACAGGGTCACCAACCAGTACATTGGGAATATTATTGTCAAATGCCTGAATCAACTGTATGTTTTTTTCCTGAATTTTTGTTTCAAACACATGAATCATAGCTGAAATGGATGATCTCATTTTAAAAGGAATCTTCTCAAATGTCATTTTTCCCGCATCCACTTTGGCAAGATCGAGTATATCGTTTATGAGAACGATTAATGAATCACCACTCAATTTTATAGCATTTAAATATTCCTGCTGTTTTGCAGTTAAACCTGTTTTCAATAATACTTTTGTAAAACCTATAATAGCATTCATAGGTGTGCGGATTTCATGGCTCATATTTGATAAAAATTGCTGCTTTGATTTAACAGCTTCTTCAGCTATTTTCACAGCTTTTTCAGCCTTTTTCTGAGCTTTCTCGGCAATTCCGGTAGCCAATTCAGCAAATACCCTGGCATTAATCAATTCTTTTTCAAATCTTTTATGATCTGTAATATCCCTTGCTACTACAACAACACCAAGCACCTTTTCAAACTGATCTTTATATACCGAACCGTTGAATAAAACTTCAGTAAGTTTTCCGTCGCGAATAGTTAACGGGAAATCAGCCACAAAACCTTCTGCAAAAACCTGCTTATAAATATCACGGGCCTTTTCCGGTTCTGTAAAATATTCAAAAAAATCTGATCCTATCAACTCCTCGCGTGTCATTTCAGTTATATTTATCGAGGCATTATTCATGTCTGTAATTTTTCCGGCAGGATTAATTGTAAATAGTGGATCAAGACTTGCTTCTATAAGACTTCTTGCATATTGAGATGCTGATTTCCGGACCATTACGTCACGGGCTACTACAACTGCTCCCATTACATTACCTTTATCATCTTTATATACTGAACCATTGAATAATACTTCGGTTAACTTACCATTTTTATGGTGAATGGTAAGTGGAAAATCGGCCATTGATCCATTTGCAAATACCTGCTGATAAACTTCACGGGCTTCCTCTGGATTGGTAAAATACTCGAAGAAATTGGTGCCAATGAGATTTTCCCTCGTTATACCTGTGATGCTCACCAATGCCTGATTCAGATCCATGATTTTTCCTTCGATGCTGAGGCTAATCAGCGGATCAAGACTGGCTTCCATTAAACTGCCGGCGTATTGAGATTCAAGTGTTTTTGATCTTTTCATTTTAGTACGCACTTAGTTAAAAAAATAACATATTTAAATCATAAATATTCGCGAAAGATGAGGATCAAATTCCTTCAATTGTATTTCTTCTTTTATCCTTTAATTTTTTAAAATGAGAGGGTGTAAGTCCTGTAATTTTCTTAAATTGATTAGATAAATGAGCAACACTGCTGTAATGCATAAGCCATGCAATTTCTGTAAGGTTTAATTCGTCATAAATAATCAACTCTTTTACTCTTTCTATTTTATGAGAAATAATAAATTTCTCAATAGTTATTCCTTGAACTTCTGAAAACAAATTAGCCAGATAAGTATAGTCGTAATTTAATTTTTCGCTTAGATAATCAGAGAAATTTGTTTTAGGTAATTCATCAACATAATGAACCATTTCAATAATTATTTTTTTAATTTTTTCGATAAGCAACGCTTTTTTATCATTCATTAACTCTAGTCCTGTCTGATGCAATGCAATACCTATTTGATCGCGTTGCTCTTCAGTAATATCTTCCATTATATCTACAACCCCCATATCAACTATGAAATGCAGCCCGAATTGATTAAATATATCTTTTACAACCATTTTGCAACGATTGCTAACCATGTATTTTATATATAATTTCAAATCTTTTATTATTTTATATTAAACTGACAGATTATAACTCCACCAACTGCCATAACCGCAATACCAATCAATATTTATGCAAGTTAAACAAAATGGAAAATAAATAGTTATATTATTATGAGTAAAAGTTACATAATTCACACATCATCCGTCATCTTTTAAAATGGTGTTCTTAATTAAATGCTTGTTATATAACCAGATTGCTTTATTTAAATAGCTTATTCCATTGAAATATTCATAAATTCCTATGAGATCAAATCCTAATACCGCTA
>Ga0182030_10016502_pt1 | contig 14369 bp, 9 predicted proteins | sample 812S3MmetaG_FD_121299 | JGI IMG/M metagenome (GOLD analysis project Ga0182030, IMG submission 121299) | Permafrost microbial communities from Stordalen Mire, Sweden - 812S3M metaG (Illumina Assembly) | ecosystem: Environmental > Terrestrial > Soil > Wetlands > Permafrost | place: Sweden...
CAGCGGGGAAAGAGCACCTGTTGAAACAGGAGTTCCTCGAGTGCCGCCCACAAACTTACTTATTCCAGGCGTGCTCGTCGAAGCCTTGGCGAGAACAGATGAAAGCGACGACGCTCCGCCAGCAGCATCTGTGACATCAGCACCATTATCGGTACCACGTGCAACTGGCGACTCTGCAGCAGCTGGGGCGTTTGCTGGAGTTCTTATCAAGCCCCCAAGACCTTTAGATACAGGAGCGCTCTCCGGAACCGGAACCGCCTGCTGAGAATTTTCAGCTGCGACTGCTACCAGAGCATCGGGGTTTTGTTCGTGACTGGTATTCTTGCCATTCGTAGGTGCAGCAGCTGGTGCAACGTCACCCGAAGACTGTGGAGCAAAAAGATCTCTGAGCGCACCCACCTCTGAATCCGACGACGTAGCCGGATCAGAACCGGTATTCGTGCTTGCCATCATTTGCCCGAGTGAATTTTCAGATTTTGCCTGTTTCGGCGGAGCTTCTTCAGCACCATTATTCAACAGCGAGCTCAAGGACCCCATCAAACCGCCAGGCAGTGAAGCAGCCGATTGTGGTGTCATATCTTCTGGCTCAGCGGGAGCTGCAATTTCTGTTTGCTCGACGATATCAGTCGCCTGCAAAGCAAACTCTTCACGATAAGCCGCATCTTCCTGTGCTACCGCAGCAACTGATTCTGCTTCGGAGACACTCTGCCCATATTCATCTTGACCAGGCGGTAATTCTGAGTCTGTCGTTCCATAGACAGGTGGGTCAGCATAGGATTCAGCAGCGACAGAATCGGGCTGTTCCCAGGCTTCTGCGGGTTGCGCCGCCTGTTCATCAATATCAAAAGCAGGACCATCAGCCGCCAGATGAGAAGTTGCAGCTTCGACATTTTGTCCCTGAGTCGAATCGTAGCCTGAATCAGCTGAGTCCATGGATTGGGCTTCAGTTTGATACTCGATACTCTCTCCCGCCTGCGCCCCTTGAGGCTCAACGTAACCGGTTCCGCCATCAGCGTAAGCTACATTTTGCTGCTCCGCATAACCTTGATGCTGCGATTGTTCTTCGCTGTACTGGTCTTGAAGCTGTGGGTCTTGGTACTGCTGATCCAGAGGCTGCTGCTCTTTCGGCTCTTGATACTGCTGCTCTTGGTACTCTGGTTCTTGATACTGCTGCTCTTGGTACTCTGGTTCCTGGGACTGCTGCTCCTGGGACTGCTGCCCCTGATGCTGCTGGTCCTGGTACTGTTCGCCTTGCGCGCCGTCAGGCTGCTGCGACTGGTTGTAGCGCTCGTTAGCCGCCATCTCCTCGGAACGCGCATAGTCCTCCATAGACATCTGCGATTCTTCTTGCTGGTTATCATCAGAAAGGCTTTCTTCTGCCTCTGGACCCAACATTGCCTGCAGTTTTATATGCGTTATATCAACCGAATTCTTAGCATGAATTTGCAACGATTGAGTTGCACTCCAGCCCAATTCCGAAAGAGCTTCCCCAAAGGTAATGTTTCGTTCCGCTTCCTTATTCAGGCAATAATCGAGCGCTATGATTGCGTCGTCCTGACTCAAGAAATTATTAGACATCATGGAGTAGCACTGCAAGACCGCACTGCTTGTGTGTTCCTCCAGAAAATTAGTCATGATCAATAGTTGAGCCAATAACTGCGGGCTCTGCAAAACCTGTTCAAGCGCAGCTTCTATATCATCGGAAGAGATGACTCGAGCTAGCACGAGCATTTTGTCAAAGCTAAGCGGCTCGTAGACCTGTTCTTTGGGTTTAACGAAATCTTCTATCGATTCGTCTACGGAAGCTCCGGTTGCGGAAATTTTAGCCAGCGCCTGACCTGCCTCAAGGGGCTGCAGAACTTCCTGGTCAACCTTTTGTTGCAGCTCTAAAGCCATATCCAGGAGTTCCTCAGTGACGAAACCCTGAGCGATAAATACCTGACCAATCCGTTGATCCTGCAATAATCCAATTTCAAGAGCGCTCATCACATCTGTTTCGGCAAGGAGCCCGGCCATGACCAATAACTCGCCGAGCCTGACGCCTTTTCGACGAGGCACTTCAGTCAGCGCAGCCTTAAACGGCATCGTCTGGCGTTGCAGCTCTTCGCTATCGAAATCACCAATCTGAGCACGCAAGGCCGTAACTGCCTCCATGCGATCGAGCATTCCGTCACGAATTCGCACCTGGATTTCCAGAGACTCAGTCAAAATGTGCTCTGAAATCGCGCCATTCAAAACAAGTATGCGACCAAGAGGCAAACCTGTTGCCAGACTGCGCTGCATGGCCTTGCCAAATTGTTCGCGATCGATTAACCGCGCATCGAGAAGTAACTCGCCCAACTTATTTGTTGAACTATCGGAGCGCTGCCCTATCTGGTCGCGATAAACATCGGAAAAGGTCATGCCTGTTTTGCAGGCGATTTTCAAGCACTTCGCTGCAGTAGGTTGGTCGACTGATCGGTCACGAAGCATCGATTGCGCATCTACAGCTGCCTGTAAATCTCGCGGGCTGATATTTCCAGCCATGATTAACATCTGACCCAACTGTAAATGCTTATTTGCCGAAAGTTTGACAGCATCGTCAAGTTGCGTCTGCGTTATCACATTCGCATGAACCATAAGCTCACCGAGCAGAAGGTCTGTCGGATAGCGGTTTCCTCCCAGGTTGTTATTAGCCTGGGCATTATTTTGCTGTTGTCTCTGTTTCGGCTTTAAAAAATCGAATGGCACTGTCTGAGTTCCCTTCTCTAAATTTATCCTCGCGCTAAAAACTTGCCCGAGTCTGGCGGGGCAGTATCAGGGCGGCAAACTCCTCACCGCTTTGGTAAACAATTCACGTTCCGCGACCAGAAGCCCCTATTTACACTTCTACCCTGACCCTATATAGATAATGCACAGAATACTCAAAAATTTGCCGAACGTCACGCGACCCGCTTAAAAGGCGGATCTCAAGATGCCGCAAAGAGAATAATTATAGGAAGCTCGCAGCCCAATCCACCGAATTTTACATAATTGACCGATAAACAGGTTAGAAACCCGATTCAGGGATACATCGAAACCTCGTGACAGCCGCCAGATAAAATCAGTCCCCGGCCGTTCTCTTGCCGACAACGTCAATCCCAGCGAACGCCAACCTGTCGTCATTCAAAAGTTCTGTTCTTCTTGAAAGATTTGTAGAAGCATTAATATTGCTGTTCGCGGATGCCAGCCCGTTTCTCATAAAATCGACACCTGGAAGGCACCATCTGCAGTGGCTATCAGAGGTTATTGATATATATATAGCTCGCTTTGCCGGGCATAACGAATAGGTTGCTGACTGGATACGCTGAATATTCGCCAGCTAAACCCCTGTCCTTAGTCCACAGAGCCGGCGACATAGTGAACCTCCGACCAAAGTCGGAGGCATTGCCGAAAATTGCTACCGGAGACCCGAGCGGCAGCGAGGCAGCGTCAAGAATGGGACGCTGAATTCTGCCTTTTGAACTCCAGTCATGACTGTTGCGATCAGATCAATCATGAAGTCTTCTGAACGAGATTTCCTATTGCTAAGTTGTTTCAAGCTCAGTCTTAAAAAGGCATGAAGCCTGATGCGAGGCGAGATCTGATAAAAAAAATTGCTGGAAGCTAGGCCGCACTTATTAAAATCGAGCTTGCGGCAAATTTGCGCAAATTTGCCGCAAGCTCATTTCCCAATTTGCCTGCCCATCCCCCTCCAAAAAAAAATAATTAGAAAACCGACTCAGGGTCTCACATTCCATTGAACTATTTCTTCTGCTTCAACGTTTAAGTATGTAGATAGTTCCGGAGGTTAGATAAATGTGCACTTTTTATATCGTACGTCATATCAATGAAATACCGCCGACAGAAATTTTCACAACCAGGCACATGTTGATATATGGGGCTCGGAAATCAGTGGATTCGGCGCTCGGTCGCTTGGTTTCAACAGGTTACATTCATAGATTGGCCAGAGGTGTTTTCGTTAGAGATCTTTCTGACCAACCGACTCTAGTGCAAATTGTGGATGCCAAATTAAAGGCTTTCGGTGGCAAAATAGCGATTCACGCAAAAAAGATATTGAGCAGCTTTCATTTAGAGACAGGCGATTACGCCTATACGTTCGCAAAGAATGGTAGTTCAAGTTCTTTCGATACGATTGAGGGACGTGCCATCTTGAAAAATCAATGCGCTAGAAAAATGAAGCTCTATCAGGAAGACATAGGGAAGGCTGCAATTACATTGTGGCACCTTCGCGATAAATGGTTTGCTGGTGCTGTCGATGTTGTTACTGCATCATTCAATCGAGCAGACAAACAGATGTTTTTGCTTTCATCTGCGCTGAAACCCGCATGGCTTACTGCTGAATGCGGTCACCGCTACTCAAAGCGGCTAGTTTGTGTTAGAAATCCATTTTTTGAGACTGATTAAAGAAGTAAATTTCGATTTTGATAATCGGTCAACGCAATAATTTGATAATTTGTCCTGCTCTGAGCCCCACTTTATACTCGCGCTAATTCAATATGAACAGCGAACCTTTTTCGCCCACTTGTCCAGCGGATAGCGTTCTTTCAGCACCAGCAGAGCGCGTTTTGAATATCTTGAACCTGTTTTTGAATCACCACTCCAGAGTGGAAGTTTGACCATTTTGTAGAGCAACTCAGGCAATTCAGGAGCAGCAGGGTTTGCCTTGGCTTCGTCCAGAACGGCCTGTCCAAGCAGCACCGATGGGTTGCATTTGTCCATTTGACCTCGTTCAGCGGCGGCCTCTTGCTTTTGGCTATCAGACAAAAGCTATGTAATACCTCGTTTGTTAGTCGTTGAGGACAGCTGGGTCGTCCAGCTGCTTCAGCCAGGCCGTATCGAGCCCTTCAAAGGTCCTATGAACCCGATACGGGAGCGAGATGCTGTTGTCCGGACCAAATGCGTTTGGCAAAATCTCAACGGGCTTCTCATCGCCCACCAGTTGCATAGACGGTGCCTTGATCTTACTGCGCTCGATAGGATTAATGGTCGAATTGATTAACCAAAGTTGAAAGCAATAGTTACCAGATATCGTCGAGTCGATGTCTAACCCGAAAACAAGGACGACTCTCAACCGTATAGTAGAAGGGGGTTGGATATGGAATTATCAGGTTTTGAGAATTGTTTTAGCGAGGTAGGATGTGAGCGTCAAGAATTACGAGCTTAGCGAAGACGAGGAAAAGCTTGTGCTCGCTGCACTCCAGCGCATGCTGGTTCGTGGTAGATACAGTCGAGTGCCTGGCGCCAAACTCGTTGACTTTCAGAGGTTGGTGGCAAAGTTCAGCGGCAAGAGACTGGTTCGCGTGGGACGCAAGAATTTATTACTAGACGAAGAAGAGATTAAGAGTCGTCCAGCAGCAGAGTGGTAAGGCTGAAGTAGAAATGAAACTGTCGTCATTGGTTGGAGAGGGGTTTTGTGTTCGTCCTGTAGAGGTTGGTCCTTTATAATTTTGGCGCCGGGATGGCCTGCGTCCACATCACCACGGCAGCGACAGTGCCACCAGCAATCGAAACCAGCCAAAACAACTTAATGAGCCAGGGACTCGATATATCATGATTGAAAATGCCTGGGTGCTTTGCTAACACCTCAGCGCCTCGCCTGAAGAAGATCCAGTACGAGCCAAGCAGATATATAAAAAGAATCGTCGCAAACCATGCCAGCACGTAGGGATTCCCATCCCGGGGGCGGAAGAAAGCGAAAGTTGATGGTATACCCCCGACAGTGCAGCCAATACCCATCACAACCCAGGGCAAGTTCATCCAAAAAAGGTATCCGCGAAAGAGTGCGGCATAACCAGGAGCGAGTAGCGGATTGTTGTTGATGTGTTTTTCCGAGCGTGCTTTAAAAATCATCGCATTGACGAAAGTGACAGCAATGGCCACTGCCCAGAAGTAACGCGTTAAAATCTCGAACAACCCCTTTGTCCTCCATCTTCTTATTGGCACCAGGCTTAGAGTAGTGATTTGAAACTAAGCACCTCTAGCGAACGTCTTGTGATAGCGGTGGCTAATATCACTACCCTACCAAATTAAACGGCACTAAAAACACCTTACCAAAGCCACGATTTGATGGACTCTATGTCGGCGGATTGCGCCGAAAGATTTTGCTCCGCAAAAGCCCCAATCTCAACGGTAGTTTCTTTTTGTTCAATTGCCCGTTTTATAACTCCCTCGATTGTCTCCAATGAGCTAGAAATTTTACTGTTGAAGGAATGGAGAAAAGATCTGCCGCTCACCTCAAGTCTCTCCTGGTAATCAGCACGCAGCCGACCGCTATTACGGACCAATTCATGGCGAACAGCCTCAATAAAACGTGATCGAATTACTTGTTTCGATACTATCGGCGGTAGCAACAGGGGTAACATTTCCAGAGACAAGGTAAATGGATTATCTACTGCATAGCGATGTCTTGTACTGTGCACAAGCGGCTCGATCTCAAAACATGCAGTCACGGATGTTTGAAACAGTTCCTCCGTAAGACTTTCTATCTGTGCAACTATGACATTTCCCTGTTGTACAAATCTTCCGTTTAGAAGCTGAAAGGCGCTGTCTATATTCTTGTCCTCAACTTTTCGCCATTGCTCAAACACGTTAGCGATATGACTTTGCAAGGACGAACGCAAATATTCAATTAGTGACTCTATGCCAAGAGATCGCTGTGATTCAAATTCCTGTTCCATCAGGACCCGCACCGCATTTTCGTTTTCTGTGACCACAGGTTCCAGATCTTTTTCGATTAACTTTATAAGCCTTTGAATTTCCCCTTTCATTATGAATTCGGCGTCGGTTTGTTCTGTCTGGATCTTATTTCTTGCTTCTCGAAACGCCTCCAAGCCGCCTTCTAGCTTAGCCAGCGGCATCTTGATGCCGCTCATTTCCAGATCAATCAATTGCTCGGTTTCTTTAACAAGCGCACTCAATTTCATGTTAATTGAATTGAAGAGCGTAAGTGCTTTGTCATTGATAGCAAATTTAATTAAAGCGTTTTCTAAGCGATTAAAGCCGAGATCCACTACTGAAGAGCCTTCTTGTTGCCTGGCGACCAGGGCATTTTTTGCAGAAACTGCAAAGACATCCTGTTCCGTGCCAAGTTCGGATTTAAGAATCGACTGCAGAAATAATAACGACTCTTCTTTACTCACTTCGTCTAAATGATCAATTTTGTTGAGCACGAAAAATTGATGAGAGCTGTATTTCCTTGCCACCTGTAGTAAATCTAACTCTGTTCTCGTTGCTGGTTGATCGGCTATAAAAACGAAGATGACAGCATCCGCCTCCGGCAAATAATCGTAAGTCGTTTTGGTGTTGTGTGTGAACACAGAACCCGTCCCGGGTGTATCAACAATACGAAATCCTCGTTTCAGTATTTCCGCTTGATCTTCAACTTCTACAATTGCCACGGAGCGAGTATTGTTCGGGTTGCCTTTTTCGGTGACGAAGTTCGCTAAGTCTGCTATCGCAGCCACGAACGTGCTTCCGTTCATAAGACTTACAGTAACTTTGCTTTCGGCACCATAGCGCACTACAGTCGAAACGGAGGTTAGTGGTGTCGCGCCCATAGGCAAGAGTGACGAACCAAGAAGAGCATTTATGAGCGTGGATTTTCCACGCTTAAATTCGCCAAGTACGACTAGATTAAAAGTAAAGGTTGCAAGTTTATCTCTAAGCTGCGTCACCTGTTTTTCAAGATGCTCACTGCAACGCTTTTTTGAGAGAAGAATCAGAGAATCTATCGCTGCATTGAGCTGATCTCCTTTGTCCTCCATTTTATTTATTTGATTGATAATCACAATTTCTAATCGCTATTCGATACCTAGATTAAGCTACAACTGTGATGTTATAGCTTTAAGGGCCAGGAGGCCGACATGATATTCCACCTCTGATTCGATTAACCGAACTTTGGCCTCGTTAAGCTGCCTCTCTCTTTCGGCAATAAGGAAGACGGTGCTGTCACCAACTTTAAATCTTTCCCTTTCCCCCATGTAAACTTGTTGTGACCTGCTGACCTGCAAATCCAAAGACAAAAAACGTTCATAAGCCATGTTGATAGCGGAGATGGCGTCATAAACTTCATTTTTAATTCGCTGCGTTTCTGCTTGTCTGTCTTTCTCGAGCTTGTCCAGGCGAAGCTTTGCCGCCGCAACTTTTCCGCGCGCTGTTCGCATCAAAAGTGGTTGACTGAAAGTAAGTTGAGCTCGATAAGTATGTCCAATCCCGTTGTATCCTGTATCTTCACCCTCTGTCAAAACACCATTCAATGCCGGTAATAGCTGATTTTGTGCAAGCTTCAATTGCACTGTAGCGATTTTTTTTTGCACATCGATTGCCTTCAATTCCGGTCTGCTTCTTAACGCCATTAGCACGTAACGTTCGGTTTCAGTCTGCCCGAATTCCTTCGGGCGGGGGATGTCTAGTGGAACATTGATCTCCGCTGGCAATGGAAGTGGTTTGTCTCCAATGTCGAATAGGAGTGACGAAAGCCTGAAAGAAAAACGCTGAAAGTCTCTTCGCGATTGAAAGTAATCAGCGTTGCGCCTGTGAACGTCCTCTTCTGCTTCTGTTACGTAGATTCGGGCGAGATCGCCACTTCTCTCCTGCTGGGTGCTTATCGAAACTACTAAACCAGCCAGGCTCTGTATCTCTTTGGAGACGTCTGCTTTTTGTTTCGCCCCAACCCAGCTCCAATAAACGGTTCCTGCTTTCAACAACGTATCCAGGCGCGTTAGAGAAAAGGTTTGTGCAGCTAGCTGCACTCCAAATTTTGCCTCTTTAAGTGCTACCGACTGTTCATTATAAATTAGTCCACGCAAAAATGGTACGAAGACCCCAGCTGAGTACTCTCCTCCTTCACCGGTTTCAATGTAGGGTGATTCAGCGCTGTTTGGATTGTAGCGGAACTGCCCAAAAGCTCTAATTCCAGACTGAAAAGGTATTTCTATTTTTGGATAATTGAATAGAACATATTTGTCTTCTCCAATATGAGAAGTGTTTTGCATGCGCGTATAGCCGCTCTCATCGCTTAAGAGAGGATCGAATACACCTTTCTTTTCAAGCACATTTGCATTTGACATCTTTTGTTGGTCAACGGCGCTTGCAAGTCCTGGGAAATTAGAGTCAACCGCACTCAAATACGCTTCCAGCGTCAACTTGCCGCCATTCTGAATGACAGAACGAGCTTCACTGCTGCTGGATTTATTGGTTTCGGTGAGACTGATACTAGTTGCGGCAGGCGGTCCGTCACTGGCTCTCGCTGATTGAAGCGTGGCAATACTAAAAAGACTGACAACGAGCCGCGCTGTAGATCTAGTGCGAAAAAGACTTTGATAGAAACCAGCCACTGTTATTTAGCCCTACTCTCGCCTGTCTTGACCGGTCTGACTGTCAGTTGTAGGTGCCGGTACTGTTGGCTGGAAGCCATTGAATTGCCGCCAGAGTTCGTACCACAAGGGCACGTTGCTCAAAAGAACCCAGCCCGTAGCTTGGGCGCCAGGTCTCAAAAATTTCACCGACGGCCATGGCTCCTCTTTCTTTTTTTCAATCGCCTCATAATCAGGCACCACGATTATTCGATAAAAATGCTTGCCGTCATCAACCGCATCAATTACAGCTATTCGTCCAGCGAATGTACCAACCGCAATTGACGGCCAGCCCATAAATTGCAAGGATGGCCAGCCCGATATAGCAAGCCGAACTGGATTACCAACCGATAACAGTGGAGCGTCATAGTCTCTAATTAAAATTGCCGCTGCGCGATCCTCGGTACCTGGCACAATTGTTGCCAGCACCGCTCCTGCGGTTACAGTTTCTCCAGCACCAACTCGATTAAGTCTTACAACCCGGCCGGCGCATGGTGCTCTGACCGCTCTTTGTTGAATGCGTTCTGCCATATTTTGTACACCGATCTCCAGGCTATCGATGTCAGCCGAGGTAGTGGCTATGACCTGATTCGCTTCGGATAACGATGCTTTAATAGCGTTGATTGAGGCTTGGGTATCTGCCGAAACTCTTTTGTAGTCAAAACCTGAGATATCGGCATCGCGCTTAACGACGTCATAGGCTGATTTGGCTCTAAGTAATTCTGTTTGCGCTTTTACGTTATCTAGTTGCGCCACCTGTTGATCACGCTGCGAACGCAGTCCCTTTTCATAGAGCGAGCTGATGCGGTCAAGTTGCCACTGACTTGTTTTTACATTCTGTTGCGCAACTTCTACTGTTTGTTGGGCCGCATAAAGACGATCGCTCGCCTGCCCGACTCTTTGTTCCGCCGCTGGAATCGCATTTTCTCTCGAGGTGCCAAGGTTTGCAAGCTGGTCGGTCAGTGAAACAACTCTTGCCTTTGCTGCATCTCTTTTGGCTATCAAAGATTTTTTTTGATCGACTAATCTCTTAAGCTGATTGCGATCTAGAAAGCGTGGGTCTAAATCAGTCAAATCAGCAATAAGCTGCCCGGCTTTGACTAGCTGCCCGTCACGGACATACCAACCTGTAATGCGTCCCGGTATCAACGCTTCAATGGTCTGTGGTCTCTGCATAGGCGAAAACACCATGATCTCGCCTGAACCAACCACTGATTGCCGCCAGGGCACAAACATAACAAAAATGCTGAAAGCTATAAAGGTTACGAAGATTAGCGCACCAAAGATTTTTGGACCGTTTTTCGTCCTCACTAATTCCAACGATTTGAATTCGAAAGGCCGCTCGTTAACTGGTTCTTGCGGCATTCTCGTTAGCTGTTGTAACTCTTTTTCTATAGTCATTTACTTTGCCGTCCAAATTCGTCGCCTGAATTATGCTCAACGATGCGCAACATCTGAACGAGCTGCGGAAAAAGATGTTCAAACCTCCCATCGGAACGTTTCATCAACTCTGCAGGGGTGCCTGAATCAACTACTTTGCCTTGTGATACCAAAACAATTCTTTTCGAGTGATGAATACTGTCTGCGTCATGAGAAATATCGATGACGGTCCAGGTCAGGTCGGGTGAATAAATGCGATCTAAAATGGCTAGCTTGCTTCTCTCTTCAATCGCGGTGAAAGCCTCGTCCAATATCAAAAGCTGCGGCCTTTTCACAATCGCCCGAGCCAGCATCAGTTTCTGAGTTTGCCCTCGTGATAAATTTCGGCCACCTGAAGTTAATACCGTATGTAATCCATCAGGCAAGAAACTTAGTTCTTCATTGAACTGGACAAGGTCTAGAGCCCACATCACGTCCAATTGGCTTATGTGCTTTCGCCCCAGCGTAATATTGTCTATAATTGTGCCGGGAAAGATCTCATTTCCCTCACTCATCAAACCGACTACACTTCTCAGACTGTCGAGATCGATGTCGCGGACATCGATTCCATTGATTTGAACTAAACCGCCGGTTGGTTCTAGCAAGCCGCACAGGATGCCAGAAAGTGTTGTCTTGCCCGAACCATTCGGTCCGAAAAGGCTGATTCGATCTCCTGGGTTCAAACTAAGATCCACGCCGCACAAGACATCATGACCTTCCACATAGGCAAAGCGCAGCCCTCGCAAATCAAGTCTTGCTCCCTGGCTGGAACGTGCCAAAACGGCTCCCCCCGTTCTTTCAAGCGGCAGGTCTTCCACATAGCCTATCTTGTTGAGGGCCGATAGAAGCTCGTAAACGTTTTGTAGATTCCGAATTAGACGTTCAAGAGCCGGTAGCACCATATTCACTATTAACAGCGAAGCTACTAATTGGCCCATAGCCAGTTCCCTGTGAATAACTAAATAGCCGCCTACGCCAAGTACAGCTGCGCTTGCAATCGATTGAAAAAAGAACAAACCGGCAGCTTGTCTAAAGAGGACCGTAAAATGAATTCGGCGCAGACGAATATACTCAGATAAAAGTTTGTCTGCGTGCTCGAGTAGGTAAATAGGTATCCCGTTTGTTTTTATGCCGGTTTCGCAACGAGCTATCTCCTCTAACCACTCGGCAATCAAAAATCGTTGAGTTGTTTCGTTGCCACGAGTACGAAAACCTCCATAACCTAAAACGAACACTTCTAATAAGAAAAAAGCTATTACGATCACGTCGAACAAGAGTAACCATGGGCTATACAAAGCTAAAAGTGCTAGTCCGACTATTACCGTCAAGGCCGCAGCCGGAGCGTCGAGGAGGAAATTGAACCATCCAGATTGCACTGTGATGGTGTCAAAAAAACGATTAACAAGCTCTGGCAAATATTCCTTGGCGAGTGCCGCATGGCGCACACGAGGCACCCGATAAGCTAAACGCAATGTGATTCTAGCAAAAGTGCGTTGCCGAATTTGCTCAACGATCCAGAGTGTGAGCAGTCGCAAAACTGCAACAAAAGATAAGCCCGATAAAACTGCTCCAGCGATCACACTTAACGGCTGAAGAAATACGCCTGCAGCTATTGTGTTAACCACAATTTGCGTTGCCAGTGGAATTGACAAGGAAAAAAGTCCACTGAAAAACGTGTAAACGAGAATTAAAAGCAAATCGCCTTTATCCTCGAAAATCATTTGCCGCAGTCGATCATACGCCGACGTTGGCTTGAGCGGTCTTTCCACTGTACCTGGCGGGTACAAAATTTGTACTATCTTCTCTACAACGTTCATAGGCAAACCTGCTCAGATAGTACCGAGCTGGCGGTCATCAGACTACCAACTAAGTAAATAAGCTCTTGCCCAAGGACCATACGAAATGACGACCACAGTATGATTTGGCGACAAATAAATAAGCCCACCTGACAACCTCTCAGACATGTTGACCCTGATCCCTTACGAATCAGGAGTCATCAGCCAGGACGGCGGTTGTAAGGTAGACTCCATTACCTGCTGCTATTTTACCCGCATAGTGGACTCCAAAAACCACGTTCCGGCAATTGAGAAGTTATTTTTAGCAACCCGTGTCATTGCTACTGCGTCGTTAACACCGCTAAAGCCCTGTCTTCAAGATCGAATCGGAAGTGGCCGGGCGGTCTTGCAAAATTGCATCTAAGGTTGGTAGTGCAATTGATTGAAAAAGCGGGGATGGACTGGATGAACTTTGAGTTTGGCCTGCCGAGCCAATAGGTACCTGGGAGCGGAACTGGTTACCTATCAATGAGCTGAAAGTTCCAGCCGCTCTTGTGTTTTCAGCGTTAAAAGCATCGGTCAATCGCTGAGTGCTCGTGTACGGTGTGTTGATTTGCTCCTGAACGAAGGTGGGCGCAGAGCGCTCAGCTAACCCTACACCGGACATTCGAGCAGTTCCTGTGACACCAAAACCACCAGAAGTATTTGACAGTCCAAACTCAGGTCCGTTTGGATAAAGCCGTCCAAAGCCAAGCGTCTCTACGCTAGAACCACGCGGCCAAAATACTCCAGGGCTGCTATTTGGAATACCGAACGATGTTCCAAGTGTTTCTTGCGCGGACATAGGCAAAAAGCTCAAACACCAGCACGAGGTAACAAAAACCATCTGTGATTGTCTTTTCGTCACGGTCACCCGGTGCTGAGACGCGATGTGTATTTTTTTCAAATATACCTCATTAAGGCGACTATCAGGCGGACCATGACATTTCTCGAGAATTCACAGTAAGAGGGGCAGATCAACTGGAAAGCACACATATGCCCGATACTGGAGGGGGATTTTCGGGTACATACTTATTCAAATTCCGCTGAAGGCACCGAATGAAGCTATTTTGTTTTCGCCAAAGGGCGTTGTTCCTGATTCTTCTAAGCTCTAATGTGATGCTCTCTCCGGCCTGGGCTTCGCACAGACATTCTCACGTTAGTAGTAGTGGTAGTAGAAGTTGGCTTGACGTTTTGCAATCAATACCAAGTATCATTTGGATTCCAGCTGTGATAGTCGGCATCCTATTGATTTTCTGGGCCTGGCACGCTAGCTACAAAGACTGTAAATGTAAATGTGGCTGGAGGTGCAAATGCAAATGTCGTTGCTCTGGGACGTGCCCCTGCACCATTAATCCAGAATCTTCCAAAGGAAAATTCGATATGTGAGTTGGAACGCGCCGGCGTTTTGCAGTAAACCGCTTCGATGCCCATCACTCGCATGTGTCTCCGGACTCGCTTTCTGTTGACCTAATGACCAAGTCTATTCAAGGCCACCTCAGTGCTTACCGCACTGAAAAGTGGACTCCAGAGTGCTGTTCCAACTGTTGTCTCTCGTTGGCTTTGAGTGTGTCAGGTCCGATAAATAATTGTGTAAGCGTTGGGTTATTTGCAAGCAGAATTTCTAGACCAGCAACGGATGTTTTCGTTCCGATCAGGGACAGTTCTGACAGCGAGTTGAACTTCAATTTGCCAAGTTCTTGGTCTGTTATATTTTTGCATCCGTTTAAAAGCAAATATCTCAGCTCTTTTGCTTTCAGAG
>Ga0182030_10016503_pt1 | contig 14369 bp, 11 predicted proteins | sample 812S3MmetaG_FD_121299 | JGI IMG/M metagenome (GOLD analysis project Ga0182030, IMG submission 121299) | Permafrost microbial communities from Stordalen Mire, Sweden - 812S3M metaG (Illumina Assembly) | ecosystem: Environmental > Terrestrial > Soil > Wetlands > Permafrost | place: Sweden...
CCGTGAACGCTATCGGCAAGATCGCGCCGGACAAGACGGTGACCCGCATCGCGCAGTCACCCGACACGGACGGGCTCCACGGCGAACTGAACCAGCCCGGAGAGGTGATCGTCTGGGACGGGCGCATCATCGCCAGCTGCTTCAATCTTGTGACGGGGCCCGACAAGGTGAACACCAGTCACACCCTGCCAGCGACACTCGCGCAGCTACCGCTCGCCTGAGCCAGCGAAGGACTTGCCGTGACGTATCTTTTGGCGCGTGACTTCGGCGCCGCAGGCAACAAGACCACGCTGTTTCGTCCCGACGGGACTCTGGCCGCCTCGGTGACCGCCCCCTACCCGACGTAGCGCCGCACGATGGTTGGGTGAAGCAAGACTCGAACGACAGGTGGGACGCCGTCGCCAGGTCGGCCCTGCTGTGATGGGGTGGACGGCGCCCCGACGGCATCAAGAGTGCCAAGATGGATGTTGTCACCGACCCATCTGAGGGGAGCCGTCCATGGCGAAGTCTACCGAGAAGTTCACCGCTGTCACGCGGGTTGGCCTCGATTTGGCGAAGAACGTCTTCCAAGTCCATCAGCCGTTGAACCGGCAGAGCGAGCGCTATGCGAGAGAAGGAATCGATCTGAGTCTGTCGACGCTCGCCGACCAGGTCGAGGCCTGCGCAACGGCGCTCAGCCCACTGCACGCGCTGATCGAACGCCACGCGCTCGCCGCCGAGCGGCTGCACGGCGACGACACCACGGTTCCCATCCTCGCCAAGGGCAAGACGGAAACCGGCCGGATCTGGGTCTACGTCCGCGACGATCGGCCGTTCGGCGGACCGGACCCACTGGCGGCATTATTCTACGCCTCGCGCGATCGCACCCGCGAACATCCGGAAAGCCACTTGGCGGGCTGGAGCAGCATCCTGCAAGCCGACGCTTACGGCGGCTACAACCGCCTTTATCTGCCCGATCGCAGGCCGGGGCCGATCGTCGAAGCACTGTGTTGGAGCCACGCCAGGCGCAAGTTCTTCGAACTGGCCGACATCGCCGCCAATGCGCGGCGCGGTAAGAACGCCGCGCCGATCTCGCCGATCGCCCTGGAGGCGGTCAGGTGCATCGACGCCATCTTCGACGTCGAGCGCGACATCAACGGCCAGCGGGCCGACGAGCGTCTGCGCGTCCGGCGCGAGGTCTCCGCCAACCTGGTAGCGGCGCTGGAGACCTGGATGCGCGCCGAGCGCGCCAAGCTGTCGCGCCACGCCACGGTCGCCAAGGCGCTCGACTACATGCTGACGCGTTGGCCGGCCTTCGCCCACTTCCTCGACGACGGAACGATTTGCCTGACCAACAACGCCGCCGAACGAGCGCTGCGCGGCCTTGCCCTCGGCAGAAAGTCGTGGTTCTTCGCCGGATCGGAACGCGGCACCGAGCGCGCCGCCGTTATGTACACGCTCATTCAGACTGCGAAACTCAACGACGTCGATCCGCAAGCCTGGCTCGCCGACGTCCTCCGGCGCATCGCCTACACCCCACAATCCCAGCTCGCCGACTTGCTCCCCTGGAACTGGCGCTTAGAGAACTTGCACCACAAAGCCGCCTGACCGCAGTCTGCGCCGGAGAGTTACCAGTTAGCGTTGAATGATGGATATGCGGGAACAATACGGGAGGACCTGGATGAAGTGGGACGACGACGACCATGGCGGCTCAAGCCGCTTGGCAACGAGACTCGCGCGACTGGCTGTCGCAGCGATCTGTGTGATGGCGTTTGTCGGGGCTGCCAGCGTAGCGCTCGCCGGAGATAATCCGCTGCTCGGCACTTGGAAGTTGAAGTCATTTGTGCGCCAGGACGTCGCGACCGGCGAACGCCGGCCCGCGCTCGGCGACCAACCCGAGGGTTATCTCGGCTACGCGCCTGACGGGCGCATGTACGCGCTATTCGTCGCCGGAGGCCGCGTGGTTCCCGCTGGCGATCAGCCAACCGACGCAGAGCGCGTCCAACTGCACAAGTCGATGCTTGCCTATGCCGGGACGTACACGATCGCCGGCGACAAGGTCGTCCATCACATCGATATTGCTTGGAACAACGCGCGCCTCGGGTCCGATCAGGTCCGATTCTTCAAACTTGACGGCGACAGGCTGACTCTCACGACTGAGTGCAACAAGAGCCCAATCGATGGGAGCGAAGGGTTCGGCGTGCTCGAGTTTGAACGAGTCAGGTAACCGGCGCACCGACGCCGGTTCGCACCAATTGTGAGCCGGCCGTCACGTCTGACTTCCGTCAAGCGGCAACCCCGCGGCCCTCGGCGCATGCTTACGCAGATAGCGACCGCCTCGTCTCTGCGTTTCGGCCATCGTCTCCCGGAAAAGCCAGAGGCATTCAGCCTGGGCCCGACTCGAGGCGATAACGCCGTCCTCGACGATATCCTCGTCGCTCGCTAGAAACGACTCGATCAGATCTTTCAGCTCGATCTTCGCGCTGGGCGCCGTATCCATCAGGACATAGACCGGATAGCGCCGCCTCAACGGATCAATCGGATCCGTCCGCGCACGCAACGCCATCTCCAGTCCGTTGCGCAGGATCAGTTCGAAGGCGGCGATGAGATCGCCGCAGACACGTCGCGCGCGGGCATACAACGCCATGGCGTTCTCGATCGAGCGCAGGCCGATCAGGGCCGTTTCCGCTTGGGTCGGTTTTGGGAAAAGCTTGAGCGCGGCGGCGGTGATGATTCCGAGCGTCCCCTCGATGCCGATGAACAATTGCTTGAGATCGTAGCCTCGACTGTCCTTGCGCAGGACTTTGGGGCCGTTCCAAATCCTGCCGTCGGCAAGCACGACCTCGACGCCGGGTACCAGATCGCGCATTTTCCCGTAACGCAGAACATTCATTCCTTCGCCATTCGTCGCAATGCTGCCGCCGATCCGACAGCTCCCTTGCGCTCCGAAGGTGATCGGCAGCAGACAGTCTTGGCCATCGGCGGCGTTCTTGGCGGTCTCCAGACCGCAGCTCGCTTCGACGATCATGGTGAAGTCAATCGGATCTACCGTTCGAATGGCGTTCAGTCGCTCCAGGCTGGTCACGAGTTCGCCGCCGCCGGACGCCGCGACGGCGCCCCCAACGAGACCCGTCAAACCGCCTTGCGGGACAATCGGAACCGACAACTCCCAGCATCGGCGCATCAGCGCGCTCGTCTGTGCTGTCATGCCAGGGCGCTTCACTGCGAGCGGGCGGCCAAAGTGGTCGCACGACCAGTCGCGGCTAAAGCGCGCAACGTCTTCCGCGCCGACGAGCAACCCGCCTTCGGGCAGCGCTTCGCTCAGCGCGGCGACGATTACAGCGTAGGATGACGGAGCGGCGCCCATAAGCCCGCTTTTTCGAACAGCGAGGCCGACGACTAGACAATAACTGCAATTGTGATGTTATCATACAACCTGGGCACCCGACATCAAGCCGTTCTTTGGTCAATGATTGCTCGGGATAACGCGGCCCAAGGCGGGGGCTCAAACGCGGAGAGGATCACATGAGCGAGGGACGGCCGGATTTCAGAATGATGCATATGATGGTCCGAGTGCTGGACCTCGAAAAGTCGATCGCGTTCTACACCGAGGTGCTCGGCATGAAACTGCTGCGCAAGGAAGACTTCCCCGAAGGGCGCTTCACTCTGGCTTTCGTCGGATATGGGCCCGAGGCCAATAACACGGTGATCGAACTCACGCACAATTGGGATCAGAAGGAGCCATATGCGATCGGCTACGGCTTTGGTCACTTGGCTCTCGGAGTGAACGATATTTACGCCGTCTGCGCCGCGCTCGAGGAGCGGGGCGCCAAGATTCCCCGCAAGCCCGGCCCCATGAAACACGGGGTCACCCACATCGCCTTCGTCGAGGATCCCGACGGCTACAAGATCGAACTGATCGGTTTGGACACGATGCGATAGTGCAGCCGGCGCGGCTGGCGGCCGCGCCGGGTTACGCGCACGTTGGTCGGATCTTCGGCGCTGTAGCCTTTTCCGGCGGTCGCCCATTTCAATCCGCTCGCCGGCGATGAGATCGGTGCCGCTTTCGCCGATCATGATCGAGGCCGCGTTGCCGCTAACCAGCGTCGGCATGATGGAACTCTCGCGAACCCCGGGATTCTCGACATCGCGCACGCGGAAGCTCGGATCGACGGCCGCATCGGGCTCGATACCCATGCAACAGGTCCCGAGGGGGTGGTAGTCTGTTTCCGCGGCGCGCCGGATAAAGCTGATCAGGTCGACGTCGCTTCGCACCTTCGGTTCCGGATAAAGCTCGGTCTCGACGAGGCGCGCGAGCGATTTTGCGTCAATATGTCGCGTCCGCGCTTGAGCGCGGCCAGGAGAACCCGGAGGTCCGCCTCCGGCGAGAGATAGCCTGCATCAATCGCCGGCTTCGATCATGGATCTGCCGAAACCAGGGCGAACGGCACCACGGCTTTCCGCCCTCAAACAGTTCGTATGCAAAGTAATCCGGTGTCCGGACACTCGGACGTGGTCGTACTCGAACACTGTCGCGGGTAGGAAGTGGAACTGGATCCCGAATCCGGCTGTTGGCCCGCGAGCTTGCCTGCTTGAACGACCGTTAGTAGGGTCGCCCTGTTGACAGGTCATCAGACAAATGTAACCACTAGCGCACCCGCCGGGATTTGAACCGGGCGAGGCCTCGAGGCGGCAAACGTCTCGACGTATGCAACTTGTACAAAGCCGCGCTTGAGCCATGGGAGGATACAGACGATGACTAGCCGCAACAATGATTTTAGCGTCGACCAATTCAACCGTCGGCAAGTGCTGACCGCGGCAGCCGCGGCGGGGGCCGGGGCGTTGGCGGGAGGATTGCCTTTCGCTGTGCGAGCGGCGACGCCGCCCACTCTGGTGACTTCGATCCGGTCGCTGTCCAATCCCTACCACGCGGTCTGGAAGATCGGGGCCGACGCGTTCGCCAAGGCGATCGGCATGCCGAACGTGACGCTCGTCACCGAGGCCAACAGCGAGAAGGGCATCTCCGACATCAAGGCGATGATCGCCAAGACCGGCAGCAACATGGTGCTGAGCGTCGATCCCAACAACACCCCAGACGCGCGTCCGATCGTCGAGGCCTGCTTCAAGGCCAAAGTTTACGTGGTGACGTGGTGGAACAAGCCCGCTGATCTCCATCCTTGGGACTTCGATCCCTATTATATCTCCCACATCGAGTTCGACGGGGTGACCAATGGGGCTTACATCTCGGATCAACTCTTCAAGGCGATGGGCGACGAAGGCGGCTTCGTCGCCGTTGGCGGCATACTTTCTGATTCGGCCGCCATCGATCGCCGCAAAGGTCTGATGGCGGAGTTGAAGAAGCATCCGAAGATCGAGCTTCTCGACTTTCAGACCGGCGACTGGCAATCCCAGAAGGCGTTCGACATCACGAGTTCCTGGCTCACCCGTTTTGGCGACAAGATTAAGGGCGTCTGGGCCGCTAACGACTCGATGGGAACGGGCGTGTTGGAAGCGCTCAGAGCGCAAGGGTTGGCGGGAAAGGTTCCCGTCGTGGGCATCGACGGTATTCCCGCCGCGGTGCAGGCCGTGAAAGCCGGCGAGTTCGTCTGCACCACGACGTCGGATCCGTATTGGCAGGGCGGCATTGGCCTGTCGATTCCTCTGCAGGCGCTTCAGGGCAAGTTTGACCCCGCCAAGGAGCAAAAACTTCATCGCGAATTCAACGCGCAAACAGTGAAGGTTACGCGCGACAACGTCGCCGACTACATCAAGAACAACGTCGATTCGCACCCGAATATCGACTGGAACAACTTGTGGGACCGCGTCGCGAGCCCCATAGTTTACGACTGATCGCGTAGACGGGAGCGGAAATGGCCCTCGCATCGCAGTCGGCTCCACCCGAAGCGGGGGCCGATAGCCAGGTTCGCACGCCGCGCACGAAACATTCGCGTGCGCCGGGTGGAGGGGGCAGCGTCTGGCGGGCGCGCCTCCTCGAATTCGGACCCTTGCTCGTGCTCATCGCGCTCTGCCTGTGCCTCGGCGCGTTGAACCCGAGCTTCTTCAGCTTCCGCAACCTCGTCTGGGGTTTGGCGAATTCGGCCGCAATTCCCTTGATCCTGGCGATGGGCGCGACCTTCATCATTCTGATGGGCAGCATCGATCTTTCCGTCGAGGGCGTGCTGTCGGTCGGTGCCACGATCGTCGTTCTCCTTTGCATCAACGACAGCAACGCGAACAATTTCGGATGGTGGGGGCCGCTTTTGGCGATCGCGGCTTGCACGGCGCTCGGCTTTCTCAATGGCTTTGTCCACGTCGTGCTGCGCATCCCTTCCTTCATGGCGACGCTGGGCCTCTGGTTCGTCGGCCTTGGCATCGGAACGGTGGCGCTTGGCGGCTCCGCGGTTCGCGTGCTCGACCCTCATATTCGCGCTTTGGCGTTCGAACGCGTTCTCGCGTTTCCCCTCCCAGTCTGGTTTGCGGCGGCGGCGTTTCTCTTCGCGCTCTTTTTGGAGCGCCGGACAAGGTTCGGCCGCTATGTTTATGCGATCGGCGGCGGCGAGGATATTGCCGAGCTATCCGGCGTGCCCGTCAAGAGAACCCGCATCCTCGCCTTTACTCTGGCCGGCTTTTTCACCGGACTGGCGGCGGTGCTCGCGGTCGCGCAACTCGGCCAAGCCAACACGACGATCGCGGACGGGCGGATGTTCATGACCGTGACTGCCGTCGTTGTCGGCGGCACTGCCCTGACCGGCGGCTGGGGCGGCGTCGGCAACTCGCTGGTCGGCGTGCTCATTGTCCAAGTGCTGGCCAATGGGATGGTGCTGCTGGGCGTCTCACCCTATGTGCACGAAGCCGTCCAGGGCTTGATGATCATCGCCGCGGTCGCTCTGTCGATACGACGCGGCGGATCGCTTATGATCAAATAGGGTCACAATGCTTAGGGTTGACGCGATCAACAAGAGCTTCGGCGGCGTGAGAGCGCTCCGCGACGCTTCGATCGAGGTGCGGCCCCACGAGGTGGTGGGGTTAATCGGCGAGAACGGCGCAGGAAAGTCGACCCTGATGCGGATCCTGTCGGGGAGCATGCGGCCCGACTCGGGGGTCATCGCCGTCGACGGATCGCGTGTCGCGCTGCGCGACACGCACCAAGCCAATGAATGCGGGATCGCGCTCGTCTTCCAGGAGCAGTCGCTGCTCGTCAACATGTCGGTCGCCGAGAATATCTTCCTCGCTCAAGAAGGGCCCTTCACTCGGTTTGGGGTGGTGGGCCGCGGTCGAATGATGGCGGCGGCGCGCGCATGCCTCGCCAAGGTTGGCCTTGACATCGACCCCGCCAGGAAAGCCGGCGAATTGTCCTTCGCCGCGCGCCAGATGGTCGAACTGGCGAAGGCGTTGGCGCTGGAGGACCGGACCGACGCGCCCCTGACGATCCTGCTCGACGAGCCGACCTCAGTGCTCGAATCGAAGGACATCGCCATCCTGTTCGATCGAATGCGGGCGCTGAAGGCGCGCGCCAGCTTTATCTTTGTCTCCCATCGGCTGGACGAGGTGCTCGAAATCAGCGACCGCGTCTATGTGATGAAAGACGGCGCCGTTGTCGCTGAGCGTTCCGCCGATGTTTCGAGCGTGTCGGAGCTTCACGCGATGATGGTCGGTCGCGAACTGGACGGCGAATATTATCGCGAGGCCCGCCAAGCGTCGTCCTCGACCGACATCGTCCTGGAGGCGCGCGGACTTACGGTCGATGGCGTGTTTCATGACGTGGACTTCGCGCTGCGACGCGGCGAGGTCTTGGGGATTGCCGGCGTGATCGGATCCGGACGGGAGGGGCTGGCGCGCACCTTGTTCGGCTTCTTGCCGCAGTCCGCGGGAACATTACGCATCAACGGTCAGGAAACCATCCTAAGATCTCCGACGCAGGCAGTGGCCGCGGGGATCGGCTATGTTCCGCGGGAGCGCCGCGTCGAAGGCTTGGTGATGGACATGTCCGTCGCCGCAAATGTGACTCTGGCCAGCCTGAAGGCGGCGATGCGACATGGCGTCATCGACCACCGCCTCGAGAGGAAGATCGCCGACGATTGGATACGACGACTGGGGATCAAGACGCCAAGCTCGGCGCAAGTCTGCCGCAAATTGAGCGGCGGCAACCAGCAGAAGATCGTACTCGCACGTTGGTTGACGGCGCGCTCGCACATCCTGATCCTCGACCATCCGACGCGGGGCCTCGACGTCGGAGCGAAGGAGGAGGTTTACGATCTCATCCGCGATCTCTCGTCCGACGGCATCGCGATAGTGCTGACCTCGGATACATTGGAGGAGACGATCGGTCTCTGCCACACGATCCTGGTGATGCGTGATGGAGCGATCACCGCCCGCTTCGCGGCGCCGGCGGGCGCCAAGCCGACTCAGGTCGCGCTTTTGGAGCACATGGTGTGAAGCGCGTCTGACGCTTCGGCCCGGCCGGCCTATCGTCAAGCTGGCCGATCCGAACGGGGAGTTACCGATGGCGAGGGTTTTGTCAGTTGACATGGCGACCGCAGACGTCGCGGACCGAATCCGCCCTTACGCGCCGCTCGCACTGCTCATCATTCTCGTCTTCGGCGTCAACATCGCTGAGCCGGGTTTTGCGAACTTCAGCACGCTGTCCGTCGTTCTGGCGGACGCTTCGATCCTGTTCATCCTCGCCGCGGGAATGACGTTCGTGATCATGCTCGGCGGCATCGATCTTTCCGTCCAGGCGGCCGCCTCCTTCGCCAGCATGGTCGTTGCCGAGCTGCTGCCTCGCGTCGGCTATTTTGCCTTTCCTATAACAATTCTGGTTGGCCTCCTGATCGGGCTCGCGAGCGGTTTTGTGCATGTCAAGTTGCGCATATCGTCCTTTATCGCAACCCTCGCTACAGGCGGCATCATGACAGGGCTTTCGCTGCTGATGGCGGACGGTCACACCGTTGCGATTCTGGCGACGGGACGAGAACAATGCCTTTGGATTGCAGACGCCTGGCTGTTCAACATTCCCAACGTCGCCTTTATCGCGTTGGTTGTGGCGATCGCTGGCATGCTCGTTCAGCGCTATACGCGGTTCGGCCGTTACAGCGTGGCGATCGGGGCGGGGGAACCCGCCGCCCGGGCCGCTGGGATCGCCGTGGACCGATACAAAATCATGGCTTTTGGGTTCTCTGGCGCGTTGGCTGCGTTCGGCGGCGCGGCGCTCGCCGCGAGGCTCTCGAGCGGTTCGCCGGATCTCGCGAACCAATTGCTTTTGCCAACTATCGCCGCGGTCATCGTCGCCGGGACCGCGATCACAGGCGGCGTCGGCAGCATTGGCCGCACGGTCGTCGGCGCCGCCATTGTGTCGATCGTAAGGATCGGCATGACATTCGTCGGTATCGACATCTTCGCGCAACAGATAGTATTCGGGGCGGCGCTCGTGTTTGCGGTCTTCGTCACGATCGATCGCAGCAAGATCCCCATCATCAAGTAACGCAGTGGGGACCCGCGCAATCGATTGCAAGCCGCGCGACCAGCGCCCGCGCGGAGGCAAGTTCGATGGCGCCGAAAGGCCTTAATGCGCGGCCGACACACCATGCCGACGCTAACAAAGGATAGACGTCATGAATAGTTACTCCGACGACGAGTTGTTTTCGGAGTTGAGGAAAATCGATACGCCTACGGTCACCAACGCAGTTGCTACCTATCCAAACAGCCGCAATTGCCTAGCGCTTTACAATCCCTGGAGTGAGAACTGGTACACGAATACGTCGATCCGGTGCGTTTACCCGGAAGTGGGCGCTGTCGTTGGCCGGGCCGTCACCTGCGTCTACGGATTACCCGATCCGAACTTCAGCGGCCGGCTCTCCTTCATGGACGTAATCGACGCCCTGGAAGCCATGAAGAAACCGACGATTCTCGTGATCCAGCAGAAATGGCCTCCGGGCCTTATACGAAAGGCGGGGCTAGCCGGTGAGTTGATGGTCACGGCGATGCAGGCGGTGGGATGCGTTGGGTTGATTTCCAATGGCCCCTCACGCGATGTCGATGCTGTAAGAAGGCTCAAGTTCCAAATGCTGCTGGGAGGTGTGACCGCCGGCCACGGCGAACAGGCGGTGCATGCCATCAATGTGCCGGTGTCGGTCGGTGGCATGGATGTCGCGCCGGGCGAACTTGTTCACATGGATGAAAATGGCGCCGTCAAGTTTCCAGCGGACAAGGCCGGGGCGGTGCTGGCAAACGCCAAAACTCTGCTTGGCGACGAGGCCGCTCTTCTCAAGAGGCTGCGGGAATCGTCGACCGCGGAAGGAGTAAGAATGGCCTTTTCCGAGAACGTCTATTCCAAGGAAAGCGGCAGTCAGTTGAAGAGATAGGTGAAACACTCGGAGACGTGTTGTAACGCTCCGTTGCGGTAAGATTCACGAATCATGCCTATTCTGCGACGCCGATCAGCATTCGGACCCCGCGCCGATTCACACGCCGGGTCAAGCCTATGACCGCGCCGGGTCCGGCGGCGGTCCGCGGGGTGCGGTCGCAGAAATTATCCGCAGACTTCTGGAACAGCGGCCGCCTTTTTGGATCGCCTCCGACGAACGCTCGTCTTCGTCGGCCTTTCGCGATCGTCAACGGGATCGGCTTTAGATCAGGGGCCAGGCCCTCATAGATCTTGTGGACTGCTCGCGCGCGCTCAATTGTCCGGCGCCGGGCCATCATTAGGTGATTGAGACCGCGCCTGAGATCATCCCGCAGCCGGGCAACGGCGGCTTCGGCGACCGCTACGTCTGCATCGTACGCATCCGGCGTAGGCCGCAGCGGTTCGGCTTCCTGCCCTGATTGGCGCCTTCGACAAGCTGGCGCGCTAATGTTCGCTTGAAGGGAAGCTCAATTATTTGTCGGACAACCCCTCAACGTGATAACCTTACCCATTCCGCAAGCGTCGCGCAAGCAGCTTGTGATTTGCTCGTCGCCTGCCCTGCGCAAATGATTGGGTTGGCGAAAGGCGAGCGCGGGTCGCCGGCGGCCAACCGTCGAAGACTATCGACCGAGGAGGAACGATGCCCAATCATGTTGTCGCCGGTGGAGGCTCGACCGGCCGGGCGATGGCGAAAGGTCGTCGGCCTTGGGCGATGAGACGGTACCCCGGCAAGCGATCACGTGCCGCACGATGACCTCAATGCTGATGGACGCATGCTCGGCGACCGAAAACTGGCGCCCGACGCCGACAATCGCGGGCGCCCCGCCGCCCGTCCCGACGCGATTCCCGGGAGGTGAGAAACATGTCCGAACTTTATGCCGTCTTCGGGTTCGCGCCTGTCATAGCCATCGACGATGCGCGCGACGCCGTCGCGCTCGCAGGCGTGCTGCCGGAAGGCGGCCTCGATGTCGGCGAAATCACCTTTGGCAAGGCCGCCGCGGCGCGAATGTCGGCGACGCTCAAAGATGCCTATCCCGAACTGCTGATCGTCACCGACGCTGTTCTCAGTTTTGACTCGTTGAAGGCGGCGGTGGCCGCGGGCGAGCGCTCTGGCCTTGAGCCAGAGTACGATCCAAAGATCTTCCAATCGGGCGAATTGATGAAACAGTCGTTCGCGCCGGGCGTGATAGCGCCGAGTGAACTCAGCGGCGCGAAAGATTTCGCCACAACGAGGCTTCGGTTTGCAGCGCCGATACGAATGGAGGGGGCATGAGTCACGCTCGCGATCTGACGCTCGCAATTGATGTCGGTACCGGCAGCGCACGCGCGGCGCTCGTCGACGCAACCGGTCGCATCCTCGCGATCGTGGCGCGCGAATACGAGCAAATCGTGCCGGCGTTCGGTTGGTCTGAGCAGAGGCCCGCCGATTGGTGGGCCAGCGTCGTCGCTTCGATTTGGGACGTGCTCAGGCTGGTCGATGGCGCGACGGTGCGCGTGTCGGCAATTGCAGCCTGCGGGCAAATGCACGGAACCGTTCTCATCGACCAGTCCGGGCGGCTGACCCGCGAAACCGCGCCGCTGTGGAACGACAAACGGACAGCCTCGCTCGTCTCGGCGTTTGAGGCCGCCAACGCGCCGGCCGACTACCTCGCACGCACTGGCAACCCGCCAACCTCCGCTTGGCCGGCCTTTAAGCTGATGTGGATCCGCGACAACGATCCCGCCGCCTATGCAAGCGCGCGCTCAATGTTGATGCCGAAAGACTACGTCAACTTTCGCCTAACCGGCGAAATTGCAATGGACCGCACCGAGGCCGCGGCCAGTTTCCTGATGGATCCTCGGACGGGAGACTGGTCGGCTCAAACGATCGCGCAACTGGATCTCGATCGCGACAAACTGCCGCCCATTCGGCAGCCGACCGAGATCCTGGGCAGACTCTCGATCGAGGCGGCCGCACAAACAGGTCTTCTGAGCGGAACGCCGGTGCTTGTCGGCGGCGGCGACTACCCGGTCGCCTTGCTGGGCTCCGGCGCGTGCCGTCCAGGGTTGGGATCGGATGTCACAGGCACGTCTTGCATCATCACGCAGATCGTCGAGGCGCCCCTGCTCGACCCGGAGATCTGTAACGTCGGAACGGTCGAGGGCGCCTGGGGGGCCTTCATCCTACTGGAAACCGGCGGGGACGCGATGCGTTGGGCTCGCCGCGCGATTCACGAGAAGGCGCTCTCTTATGACGAGATTGTCGTCAAGGCCGCCGAGGCGCCGGCGGGATCGGATCGTCTATTCTTCCTGCCGTATCTGGCTGGCGAACGGTTCGGCGCGGGCCGCAACGCACGTGCACAGTTCTTCGGAATTGGAGCGGCGCACGGGCTTGCACACCTGCATCGCGCCGTCCTCGAGGGCGTAGCGATGGCGACGACTCGACACATGCGGATGATGGAGCGCATTGCGGGCAGACGTCTGGACCGTGTGGTCGCCTCCGGCGGCGGGGCGAAAGCCGATCTTTGGCTGGCGATCAAAGCGAGCTGCTATGGAATTCCGATTCTCGTCCCCTCGGAGCCGGAATGCGGCGTCGTCGGTTGCGCCGCCATGGCCGCGACGGCGACGGGCCGTTTCGCGCGCGTCGAGGACGCTGCGGCCGCATTCGTTCACTATGGGCGCGAGGTTTTCCCAGATCCAAGATGGGAGGCGACGTACGCGAAGATGCAACCCGTGTTCGAGAAACTCTATCGCCATAGCCAGGCGCTTTACGACTATCTCGACGGACTGGACGTCGCCCCTGTTAGCGGGCAAACAAACCGCCCTGCCCTAAGCGTTCAAGTTTGACCGGTCCCGTCCGTCGACGCCAAGACGTCGGAGCCAACGAGCCGGGAACGCCCAGCTCTGTCTTCCGCCGGCTTGAACCCTGTCGCCGACCCTCCCCTGCGACGATTTGCAGCACGATCCAACGCGATCACAGGCAAGCCGACGACGAATTCGAATTCGCCGACGATCTGCGGCTGCGTTGCGCTCCCAATGTTCGGGGACGGCGGCGGGGTCCGCAGTGGGGCAGTTGAATCGGCGGCTCGGGTCCTCGTTCTCGGTTCGCGCCGGAGGCTTGACGAGCTGCGCGACCCCTACCGAACGAAGGGCACTGACTTTCTCGGCAGCTAAGAAGCCTTTTGCCGGCCCTTCCGCGTCAGGCTGAGCATTCGCCGCGTGTCGTGATCGAGGGCTCAAGCCTTCGCGTCTCTGCGACAGACTCCCCGTTCCCAGAGGCGACCGACGCGGCTCAATTTTGTATTTTTAGTACAGTTCTGTCAAAATCGTCGGCGACGAGAACCGAGACCAGAAGCAAAACTCGTCCGACAGAGCCTTAGGCGCGTGATTATGCCACACATAAATCGACAAAATGACGTTGCAAGCAAATTTTCGCCATGGAAGCTTGCCTTGACGAAATCGCACTCTGTATTTATGCTACAGAAGCGTGCCGCCCAACGTGCTCCAACGACGCCCGGAGAGTGAAAGTCCAGAGGGACTCCAAATGAGGAAAACTGTTTCGGCGCCGACGCGCGCTGTCGCGACGTCTGACGTCGTCCGCAGCTGCGCCCGCCACAGACAATTGCTGAAGCCGACTCTTCATGCGCACGCCAAGCGCCTCCTACTTATGGTTGGCAGCGTCGACAACGCCTAGAAGGGCGGCTGCAAGCGCTATGTGGTCATGGTCGACTTGCTCCAACCCCAAGGCCCTGAGCGTCCACGGATGGACCCGTATGTTCGTTCTTAATGAAATCGGAGCGCATCCGAACGAGGAGCCGATGCGATTCCCAGAATTCTTCGCTGACAACGACTAAGCATCGCGGGGAGGGGGTAGTATGAAGTACAAAACGGTTCCGGCGATGCCAAGCGTGAATTTCTCAACAATCGGTTTCGGTTGTTGGGCTTTGGGTGAGGGCTCTGGTTGGCGTGATTCTAGTAATCGGAGCTCAATCGCCGCCGTTCACAAGGC
>Ga0182030_10016505_pt1 | contig 14368 bp, 9 predicted proteins | sample 812S3MmetaG_FD_121299 | JGI IMG/M metagenome (GOLD analysis project Ga0182030, IMG submission 121299) | Permafrost microbial communities from Stordalen Mire, Sweden - 812S3M metaG (Illumina Assembly) | ecosystem: Environmental > Terrestrial > Soil > Wetlands > Permafrost | place: Sweden...
CCGGTCTGTGGCTTGTTCTTCAGTCGGATAAAGGGATTTCTTCCGTGCGTTTGGCCGAAGCCCTCGGCATCAGTCAGCAGGCGGCGTGGCGCATGGGGCATGCCTTGCGTCTGATGTTGACGAGCCACGATCAACTCGGCGGCATCGTTGAAGTCGATGAATTTTATTTCGGCGGCAAGCCACGGCGGGATGCGGATAGCCCGCATCCAGGACGAGGTCGCAAAGGCTTGCGCAGAACATTGAAACAACCCGCTATCGCCATCATTCAACGGCCGGACGATTTGACCAAAGGCACCCCTGCCGGAAAGGCTCGCGCTGCTGTGGTGAGCGATCTGTCGGAAACGGAGGCCGAACGGGTTCTCGGCGAGACTGTCGATCCAGCCGCCCATTTGATGAGCGACGGATGGAAAGCCTTTGCCGCGCTCGGCGGCGCGTTTGCGGCTCATGACAGCGTCTGTCATTCGGAGAGGGAATACGTGCGCGGGTTGGTCCACGCCAACTCAGCGGAAGGATTCAACGATCGCGTTCGACGAACGGTTTCTGGGGTCTTTCATCATATCAGCCCGCGCCATGCCGACCTCTATTTTAATGAGATTAGCTTTCGATGGTCGCAAAGGACTGTTGCGGGGCAAGCGGTTCGGCGCACGCGAAAAGGGCGCGAAATCGTCAAAACTTTGTGGTCCCGCGTCCCGCCAGCCGTTCAGTTGCAAGCCGTCTTCCGCGCCGCCGTCGGTCGACAAATTCGTCGAACCCGCGACGGCGGAATTCGTATCAAATCAACTATAGCTGTCTTTGGATGATAAAGGCGCTGCATGCTAAGGGTTGCACGAACAATCTGAGCCCCGGTTCTTTAAGATTCCCCGCCCTTGTTCAACTCCTGACCTCCGACCAACATGCCGTGATTGAACTTGAGGTCGGCCTCGTGCTTGCTGTGCCGGTCAGAACGACTGCGCGGGTCTAGTACATCCCCGCCGAGTGGAGTCAGCTCCGCTCCACGGCCCGGACACCGGCCTTCAGTGCAAACTGACGGGCAAGCCCATCAAGCGTCATATTCTCAGCTATGGCATCGTGAGGAATGAGCACGTATGTCCAAGGCTTTCCCTCATAGCTTGCGGCGTGATCGGTTGCTCGACGACACCACTCCATGGCAACATCCTGCTTCGCGATTACGTCCTGAGCGGTCATCTGATTCGACGCCTTAGGCTCCAACATGAAGATGTGCGTCTCTGTCTCCGCGACGAAATCCGGCTGGTATTCCAGATCCTCAATGCCGCTGCGATAAAAGAGCTGAAACTGGCCTTTGGCTGGCTTGAACCATTTGAGAGCTTCTCTCTCCAGAACGACCGCCAGCTTTCGTTCGGCGTCCGACTGGAATTTCTGAGTGGGATAGAGGCAGCGCGAGAACCCACCGAAGAGGTAGCGCGACATGTTGCTCTTGTCGGAGGGGGAAATACGGAAATCGAGGGGCGCTTCACCGGCCGCCGCAGTGTAAGCGCTGTTTCGAAGCTCGGTGAACCCGCGCGTTATCACGACGTCATATGCGACCTGCGTGTCCTGCCAGAAATTCTTCTGCATCTGGACATGGACGAAGTTGGCGATTTCCTTCTGGTGGAGCCGCAGCACCTTCCGCGCATCGTCCTCACTTAGATACGACAAAAAGTGACGGGTGACCTGTTCTGCCAAGTCGTAAAGGAGATCGGCGTGCTCATCGTAGGCGACGTCGTCGAAGTCGATAAGGCCGCTAACGACATAGTCTTCGAGGCGCTGTTCATCGGTCGTCCCTGAGCCCACACCGATCCGATCGATCTGACCAGTACGCAGGTGGGCAGCCCAAAGTGTTTCATTCGGCGCTTCATACCGCATGCGAGAGAGATCGAGGGTAAATGGCCGGAACCCCGATTTCACTTCACCCTTGGGCACCACAAGGATGCGCGGGATGTCGATGGTCTGCTGAACGACAATTTCGGCGGTCTTCGCTAAGATTGCAGCCAAATCGGGTTGCTTCGCGATCCCCTCGAGTTCCATCTGTGCTGGCCGATATTGGCTCTCCACCTCGCGAAGCAGCGCTGCCTGGACTTCCGGCCTCAGAAGATGGCCGACGCTCGGCAACCGAGATGGCTGGGTCTCCAATTTTCGGATAGCGTCGTAAGCGAGCTTGGCGATCTTCTGTTCGTCGGCGTTGAAAACCGACGGGGCTTCATGGAAGCCACTGGCAGCCGCAGGCGCCGCACCGTCAGACTGAAGGCCGAGTTTCGACCCAAGCTGCGGTTTGGAGACAACCGTGACCGTCTTCTGCTGAATCTGTTCGTCCGACAGGATCACCTGCTGCAGCCGGATCGCGGAGTCAGGCTTCTTCGCCTCGTCAACGATTTCCTGGAATCGGTCGTGGGCCACGATATTCAGCCGGTCGACGGCGGTCACGCCTGTGCGCTTGCCGTAGGGCAGTCGAAGGCCGCGTCCGATCGACTGCTCGATCAGCGTGCGGGCATTTGCGGCACGCAGCGGCACAATCGTGTAGAGGTTGGTGACGTCCCAGCCTTCCTTGAGCATGTTGACGTGGATAACGATCTCCGTCGGCTCGTCCGTATGCTCGACTTTGAGGAGACGCTCGATTGTCTCCTCCTCCTTCACGCTGGAATCGACTTGGATGACCTTTTCCGCGTAACGGCCTTCGAAGAAGGTGCTGGACTTGATGAGTTGCATCAGCTCGGCGGCATGCGTTGTGTCGCGGGCGATGACCAGCATGAACGGCTTGACGATGCGTTCGCCAACCTGGCGCGCATAGGTCTCCAACTCGACCTTGACACTCTCATGCAGCCGCACACCGTCTTCGAGCTTGATCTGTTGGATGGTCTCTGGAGATTTCCCCACCGGTGAGAAGTTCTCACGCGTGACCACCGCAGGCTCTTTCACGAAGCCATCCGCCATCGCCTTGCCGAGCGGATAGTCGAATATCACGTTCTGAAATGGAACCGGACCGCGCGTCGTCTCTAGGAAGGGGGTCGCGGTCAGTTCGAGTCCGATGACCGGCTTAAGTTCGTTGATGGCGCGAATGCCCGCCGACGCGCGATAGCGGTGCGACTCGTCCATGATCAGTACGAGGTCGTCAAGGCTGGCGAGATACTCGAAATAGCTCTCGCCGATTTCCTCCTTGAAGCTGCGAATCTTGGGCGAACGGCCGCCACGCACCTCGGAATTGATCTTCGAAATGTTGAAGATGTTGATCGTCGTCGGGAACAGGTTGCCACCGCTGGCGATCTGCCGCTCATAGTTCTCGCCCGTGGTGATGACGGGTGGCGCGACGGCGAACTCCGAGATGCCTTTCAGCACATATTTCTGCGTGTTCTGGGTGAAGTCGGTGATCAGCTTATTGTAGATCGTCAGGTTCGGCGCGAGCACGAAAAAATTATTCAGGCCGTGCGCGAGATGGAGATAGGCGATGAAAGCGCCCATCAGCCGCGTCTTGCCGACGCCAGTGGCCAGCGCAAAGCAGAGCGACGGAAACTCGCGTTCGAAGTTGGTCACTGTCGGAAATTCGCCGCCTATCGATGCGAGCGCGGCATCGAGGTCGGCCCCCTTCTTTGGCGGGACAATCTCAGAGATGCGGTCGAGAATTTCGAGAGAGCGCCGCTGCGGCGGGCGAAGACTCAGACGGCCGGCGATGGTGTTGACGTGACGATTCATCACTTGGCCCCCTCATTCCCAAACAGGTCCGCCTGACGCATCGTGGCGCCGGCAGATCTCTCGGAGGCCGCCGGGGCGGGCTCGGCCTTCGGTGGGGCCTTTGGCAGGTTCTCCACATTCAGGCTGTAGTCGTCATGTCCCCATTCGCAGCGGGCGCGCACATGGTTGGGGATTTTCTTGACGGTGAGGTTGGGATAGGCCGCCGTTTTTCCGCGAAAGGCCGAGCATAGGACCAGCAGCGACCGATCCGGTCCGACTTCGTCGCTCAGATGCGACAGTTGTTCTTGGGAGAATGTCTGCGTCGTGACGTAGATGAAATCACGCTCGGTCGAGGAGCCATGTTGCCAATAGACGCTGTCGCTCGGGGCGTAGGTGAAGCCCTCCAGTTTGCACAAGGCCTCGGCCAGCATTTCGGCGTTGTATGCCTTGCTGATTACCTCGCGACCATGGCGGTCCTTCTCCAGAAGCGAGGGCGCAAGCTTGAAATAGCGAAAGCCGCCGCCGCCTTCCCAGCCAGTGGCCTCGGTCACGCCACCTTTATCCTCGCCACTGATCACCTTCTTCAAGCGCGGAATGATGTGGGTATGGCAGTGCCCGCCCAATTCCACCATGATCCAGCGGCGACCCATCTTGTGAGCGACGGCGCCGGAGGTGCCCGACCCAGCGAAGGAATCGAGTACGAGATCATCTGGGTTGGTGGCGATTTCGAGAATTCGCTTCATGAGACGCTCTGGTTTTGGAGTGCCAAAGATTTCGTCTCTATTGAGCGCAATAATCTCTTTCTTGGCCTCTTGCGTGTTTCCAACCGCATCATGCAACCAAATTGATTGCGGGATAAGACCGTCCTTTACTTCATTGAGGAACCTTTTAATTCTCGGGACGCCTTTTCCATCCTTACCGAACCATAGCCGATTGTCTGCGATTAAACCCGCTACCTCCTCCTTGTTGAAGCGCCACGAACTGCCAGGAGGGGGAACTACCTTTCTACCTGCCGGTGTAACAATTTCATAGAAGGCATAATCCCTGTACTCACGACGCAAAGGGTTATCTGAGGTCCAGGGTCCACGCGGATCATTGTCCGGGTTTTTGTAGCGTGCATTCATTTCCTGCGTTCGCGGAAGAAGATTGAAAAACACGCGACTCTTTTCTTTTGCAAATACAAGTATATGATCATGATTTACGTCGATAAGCTTTGCATCATTTTGTGGGGCAAACTTTTTCTGCCAAACGACGTTTGCTACAAAGTTCGACCGCCCAAAAAGCTCGTCACATAGCACTTTCAGATAATGTGCTTCATTATCGTCAATCGTGATCCAAAGTGATCCATCATCTGACAATAACCGCCGAATCAACTCCAAGCGATCACGCATCAGCGACAACCAGATCGAGTGCTCGACACCATCATCATAGTGCTCGAACGCGCTGCCTGTATTGTACGGCGGGTCGATGAAGACGCACTTCACCTTGCCGGCGAACTCCTGCTCCAACGCCTTCAGCGCGAGTAGATTGTCACCGAAGATCAAGCGGTTATCGAAAATATCATCCTCTCGGATCCGATGCGCCGCATGGTAGGACTTGGTGGTATCCTCCAACAGAATGCGCGGCTCCAGCCGAGGCCGGTTCTCCTTGCCTACCCATGTGAGCTCGAGTTTCTGCTTTTTCGTCATGTAAGATTTCCAATCTGCGGTGCCTTCGCGCAGAGATAGTCAAAGAGCGCCTTCGGATAGCCTGCCGTGCCGTTGCCTTTTGCTCGTTCCGCAGCAAGACGCGAGTCGTTCGGCACGCCAAATTGGGTGACCATCGTGTGCTCTAAAAGCGGTAGGGCGAGAGCTTGGCTTCGAAACACCGTTAGCGCGCTGCGAGGATGGTGTTGCACCTGCGTCCAAATGGCTTCGCGCAGTGCGTCGAAATTGACGCTCAATTGCGACCTCAACTTTGCATCATCGATGAGTGCAGCCCCATTGATCGTCTTCGACAAATGCTTGGCCAGAACAAATCCCAAGGCGAACACGCCATGGCGATAACAAAGTCGTTCAGGACTCCCAGCCGCCCTCTCCACACTGACCATTTGCCCTTCAACGTAGCGCAAGAATCTTACTGCGTTGGCGAGTCTGAACGCGGTGACTTCCGACGTGAAAAGCCCCTTGTAGGGTGATTGCTCTGTATCGAGGAGTTGGCCTGGTTCCTTCTTGATCCAGACCGCATATCGCGGATCGTTCTGCACGATAGCCAGAGCCCGTGCAGCCTCATCAATCCTGATGTGGTGCGGATCTTGACCGCCACTCATGTCGTCCGCTTTGTACGCATAGTGAATACCGAGCACCGCGAGATCTCGGCGAAGACGCTCTTGCTCATCGTCGAGGGCAGCGAAATTTTGCTTGGTGACGGCATTTTGGTGGTTTCGCGCTCGCGTCACCAATTTCCCGAACTCTCCGTCATCATCAGCCTTGATCAACGTAATCAGCACATGCGCATCGGAAATATCGGTTCCGGGATTCATGTCGACGAAATAAGCCGCAGAAGAAATTGTCTGGGCTCCATTGATAACAGAGATGCCCCTGAGATCGAGCCGCTTTCCTGTCTTTTTGTTATTATTTTTTGGTACAATCTCCTCACAAAGAGCGGTGACGCCATTATTAAAATAGACAAAATCCTGTGGACTCGCCGCGAGCGTCTCGCGAATCGCCTTGGCCACATCTGTCTGATGCCCAAGTGGATTTCGAAGATTCTTAGAGAATAATGCAAGACCATGCTGTTTGAAGAGCTTAGCCAGGTCTGCCAGCGCCACAAACCCAAAATAGGTTGGACGCGGTTGATCATGATAACGCCAAGGATTTAGCGTAAGCCTCATGTTAACTGATCGATGCGCATGGGCCTCGCGGAGATGCGCGACAATTCGGTCCGAACTGAGGTCGGTAAATGTCGACGCTATTCGATCGTCATCTTCTCGCTCCTCGTCCAGGCAGTCTGAGAGCGCCTTCTGGGCGTGGGTAACCAACCCGGGACCGGTGTGTATCACGACCGGGACGATGTGTGAGCAGTTGCTTACAGCATCTTCTATCTCTACTTGCCGGTTTGTTACGTTTTCATTGAACCCCGAAAAATCCTGATTAATGATTTTCTTCAAACCTTGGCAGAACGCCAATGCGTCGTCCTGCAGAAAAGAGGATGTCTGTAATTTTGCCTGGATGATGTAGAGCGTCTCGGTAGCTCCACGATAGTATATCGCATCTATACCATAGTCGTTTCCATCATCAACGACGGATTGCGCTGCCGCCGTTGGATCAATGCCGCATAGCACCGCTATAGCAAAGCCTGCAAGGGCGCGTGCAGTGTTTTTTTCATCGTTTTTTGCTGCCACACTGCTTGGCTTGAGTAGGGGAGGAAGATGAGGAACGAAATCTCTTACGAGAACCGACTTAAGCGCAACCAATTGATCTTCTGTGATGGCGGTCATCTTAAGATCGTCTCCAAATATAGGTTTCGCAAATGAACGCAGGTATTGAGAACAGACGTGACGAGGGGTTGGTCACGCCCAATGGCGTGAAACTTCACTCTGACGAGGCTGTTGATGACCTTCGTGGGACGCTCCGCCAAAAGAGTTTTGAGGGCGCTCATGTCAGCATCCAGCGGATCGTGAATAGTGACGAAAGGGCACTCTTCTGCTCCAGCTTCGCTTCAATTAGCGCAATCAGCTCGGCACGCTGCCTGTCAATCTCGTCCTGAGCTTCAAAAAGATTGCGGCGCTTTGCGTTGCGGACGGCCTCCAACGATTTGATTTGCTTTTGGCCGGCGAGCTTTTCTTCCAACGTCAATGCTGCGGTTGCGGCACGACGCGCCTCCTTGATTTGCCGGTCAATCTCTTTGATCTCCCGCTCTAGCCCGACCTTCAGGTCATCGGCCCAGCCATCGAGTTTGTCAGCCTCGGCGCCAAAGAATCTTGCATTGCGCTCCGAAACGGTGCGCTGGATCTGACCAGCGTCAAGGCCCAGCCGGGCATCGAGATCCTGGACTACTGTCGTCGGCGTTTCCACGGGATCGCGGTCGTGAGCCGAAAGAGTCAGTAGCCGCATCGCCATTTCATAACTCAGCGCCGCGCCATCGTCGTCGATGCCGGCCAAAAGGATGTGGTCCTCGGGCGTGTCGAGTGCCTCGATGGTCAGCACCGACGCGGTCAACCAACCACTCCGACCGCGCAGAGGCTCCAGTGCACTGATTCGCCCACTATGGTTGGTATAGTCGAATATCACCTCACCGGGGGCAAGCTGTCTTGCCTTCGCCCGCTCGACAACCGCTTCTCCGAGCGGATGATTGAGCCGATAGAGATGGGCGTCGCCCGAACGCCGCGGCAGTTCGTAGAGACCGAGCGGGATATCACGCCCATTGGTCCATGACGGACGAGACCGCAATTCGAACGTGGCAATATTCCGAAATTCTGCCTCGGAACGCAGTTCATGTTGCGTAAGACGCATCAGTCGCTGTTCAAATCGCTCCAGATAAACCTTCGCATCATCATCGCGGACCTTCAGCTTTTCGCGCACCTCATCGTCGAAATTTTCGAGCAGCTTCTGCCGGGTTTGGCTCATTGCCTCGTTGACCTCGAGGCTCAGTTCAAGTTGCAGCTGGTCGAAGGCCGATTTGATTTCGTCGGTCTGGCGGCATTTTTGATAAATCGTGCCGATGCGCTTCTCAAAATCGACGCCGGATTCGATGGCGCCGAGCACCTCGTCGCTCGCGCCGAACACGCCTTCGAAGAGTTTGAACTTTTCCGAGAGCAGCTGATAGACACGCTTATCCGCTTCATTTTTTCGGTTGAGGAAATTCACGACGACGACGTCGTGCTTCTGGCCATAGCGATGACAGCGGCCGATACGCTGTTCGATGCGCTGGGGATTCCATGGCAGGTCATAATTCACGACGAGCGAACAGAATTGCAGATTGATGCCCTCTGCGCCGGCCTCGGTCGCGATCATGATCCGGCCGTTGTCGCGGAAATAATCCACCAACGCTGACCGCATGTCGGCAGTGCGTGAGCCCGTGACACGATCCGAGCCTTGATGTTGGGCAAACCATGCGGCGTAGATCTGCTTCGAACGCTCGTCCGTGTTGGTGCCGTTGAACAGCACAACGCCTTCGGCGTAGGGGCTGTTGGCGAGAACGCGCAGGAGATAGCCCTGCGTGCGCCGCGATTCGGTGAAAATGATTGCCTTCTTCGCCGCGCCAAGCTCCTCCGCCTTCGCGAAGGCGACTCTGAGCGCCTTCAGGAGGGCCTTACCCTTGCCGTTCTGGTCAATGGAAGTCGCAAGTTTTGCAAACCCGGCCAGATCGGCGATCTCGGATTCGATCGCCTTGCGGTCGGCGGCCGTCAGGGGGGCGAGCTTGTCATCCTCCGTCCACTCATCTTCGGTCTCGTCAAGCGCCTCGTAATCCTCGGCCAAATCCTCTTCCGACGAGCCGAGCGCAGCATCGTCATCGAGTTTCGATTGCAAGCGTCGCGAAATCGACGTCAATGCGCCGGCAATCGCGAATGTGGAGGACGCCAGCAACTTGCGGAGGACGAGCGTCATGAGTGACCGCTGGCTGGCGGGGAGGGCCTGCAGATTGTCCCTGCGGAGGTATTCCGAGACCAACTCGTAGAGCTTGTCCTCACCTTCCTCGGGCGTGAATTCCTCGACGATAGGATAGCGGCGCGTGTAGGGGACGTAGGTGGTGACCTGGCGCCGCAGCGTCCGATGACAAATCGGCTTCAGCCGCTCCCGCAGGAGGTTAAAGACCCGGTCGGGTGCGGCGTTCGCGAATTGCTCCCGGAAGCTCTTGAGGTCGCCGAACGTATATTCGTCGATGAAACTGACGAGACCGTATAGCTCCAGAAGCGAATTCTGCAGCGGCGTCGCGGTCAAGAGCAGCTTCTGCTTCTGGGCGAGCGCCTGCTTGAGGGTGTTCGCAATGACATTCGACGGCTTGTAGACATTGCGAAGGCGGTGGGCCTCATCGATGACGACGAGGTCCCATGCGGTCGCGTGGACGTCAGCCGCTTTGCTCCGCGCAAACTGGTATGAACAGATGACGACCGTTCCATCGAGGTCCAACGGTCGAAAGTTGCCGCCTTTTATGGCTTGATTGTATGACTTCGACTCCAGGATAACGCACGGAAGGAAGAACTTCTCACGCAGCTCCTGGTGCCACTGCTTCCTGAGGTTGGAGGGCGCGATAATCAGGATGCGGCGTTTTCGCTCCGCCCAGCGCTGAGAGATGACGAGGCCAGCCTCAATCGTCTTTCCAAGCCCGACCTCATCGGCCAGCAGCGCCCCCTTGGAAAGCGGAGACGCGAAGGCGAACAGCGCGGCGTCGACCTGATGGGGATTGAGATCTACTTGCGCGCCCGCAACCGCACCGGCCAACCGTTCGGCGCTGTCGGGGGCATATCGTCGCGTGAGATCATAGGCGAAATATTTCGCTTGGCTGTCCGTCGTCATCATGGCCGGCAGCAGAGGACGCGTTCCTTCACCCGCGCCCTCCCTCGGGTTTGTCGTGATCGCGTTGAGATAGCTTCTGCCGTTCGATCCATTGGTCGAGATCGTCGCGCTTGAAGCGCCATTGTCCGCGGACCTTGAAGGCGGGAACCTCGCCACGCCGGGCCATCGTATAGACTGTCTTCTCGGCGACCTTCAGCAACAAAGCCACTTCCGCCAGGGTCAGTATCTCATCCGGCATCAAAAGAGCTCCGAGTCGATTCGAGGGTAAAGGATGCCAGACTTCACCATCAACTGCTAGTGATGGCTGCCGGGATGCTCAAGGGCGGCAATCGCCCGCGCAAGAGTTGCAGTTCCGGGCCAACGGGGCCGATCTTGACCTGCGAGCGGCATCTGATCGGATAAATTTCGACCGCATTGCCGGAGAACCAGGGGCGCCCCCCGGTAGTTGCGAACGCCCCGTTCTATCGCCTGCGGCGACGAAACCACCCATGTCGATTTCGTCCATGCGTGTCCTGACCGCGCCGAACATTTGTGTGGGGTTCGAACTGCGCTGGCGGGATAAAGAGTTGTCCGCCTTGGCGAAGAAAAGGCGCCGGGCAAGAAACGATAGGCTGGGCTTGCAGTGAGCGCGTTATCGCGGTCTTTCCGGGGTTTCGATCGATGAAAGTCAGAGGACAGCGAGGATTTTCGTGACCGGTGAGAAGACGAGAGAGAGGCTCTCGGCCGCCTGTCGCGGAGACCTGGGCAATGGCGAAGATTGTTTTGACGAGCGCGCGGGATATCGCGCTGGATAAGTTGGCCGCGTCCGATGTGAACGTCAGGCGGATCAAGGCTGGGGTGAGCGTCGAGGATCTGGCGGAGGATATCGCCCGGCGTGGCTTGTTGCAGTCGCTGAATGTGCGGCCAGAGCTTGATGGCGAGGGCGCGGAGACGGGTCGCTTCACGGTGACGGCGGGCGGGCGGCGGCTCGCGGCGCTCAAACTTCTGGTGAAACAAAAACGCCTGGCCAAGAACGCGCCGGTTCCTTGCATTGTGAAGACGGACGGAATCGAGGAAGAAGATTCTCTCGCTGAAAACACGATGCGGGAGGCGCTGCATCCGCTCGATCAATTCCGGGCATTCGAGCGGCTGCTCGGGCAAGGGCTGGCGATCGAGGAGATCGCGGCACGGTTCTTCGTCTCGGCGCAGGTGGTGCGCCAGCGGTTGAAGCTGGCAGCGGCCAGCCCAAAACTTCTCGATCTCTATGTCGCCGAGGAGATGACCCTCGAACAGCTGATGGCCTTCACCGTCACCGAGGACCACGCGCGTCAGGAGCAGGTCTGGGAAAGTCTGTCGCGTGCTTTCAACAAGGACCCGCATACGATTCGGCGCATGTTGACCGAGGGGGCGGTCAAAACGTCGGATCGCCGCGCTGTCTTCGTCGGCGTCGAGGCCTATGAATCGGCGGGCGGAACCGTTCTGCGCGATCTTTTTTCCAGCGACACCGGCGGCTGGCTTCAGAACACGGCGCTGCTGGACAGGCTGGCGCGAGAAAAGCTGGCCAAGGAGGCCGACAGAATTGGCGCCGAAGGATGGAAATGGTGCGAATTCTCGATCGATTTCCCTTACGGGCATACGGCAGGCCTGCGGCGTCTGCCGGCGACACAGGCGCCGCTGACGCAAGACGAGCAGGCGCGTCACGACGCGGTTCTTGCCGAATACGGGGCGCTCTCGGACGAATATGAAGGCGTGGAGGAACTTCCCGAGGAAGTCGATCGGCGTCTCGGCGAACTCGAACAGTTGATCGCCGCTGTCGACGAACGCCTTCCGGTTTACGATCCGGCCGATATGGCGCGCGCCGGGGTTTTTGTCAGCCTTGATTATCAAGGCGCGTTAAAAATCGAGGGCGGCTATATTCGCCCCGAGGACGAAGCGCGGGCCGTGGCCGTCGAAGGCGAGGCGTCGACTGGAGCTTTGCCCCGCGGCGATCGGGAACTGGCGGAGAGTAACGGCGCCGCCAGCGCGGTGCAAGCTCCTGCCACGTCCCTCGCGGGCGCGCCGACGGGTTCTGGAACGGATGCGCCGGAGGAGGACGACATCATTCGTCCGCTCTCGGATCGGCTGGTGACCGAACTCACCGCCGATCGCACGCTCGCGCTACGCGACGCCTTGGCCAACGAGCCGAATGTCGCCTTCCAGGCCGTGCTGCATGCGCTTTGCCTTGGCGCCTTTTACCACCGTCCCTCAAACTCCTGCCTGGAGATCACGGCGAAGAATTCGGGGTTCAGCACACAGGCGCCGGGGCTCGCCGAGACCGCTTCGGCCAAAGCCATCGACGCCCGCCATGAGCAATGGACGAAGCAATTGCCCGAAGAACCCGCCGACCTCTGGGCGGCGCTAACGGCGCTCAGTGACGACAGTAAGACCGCGCTGTTCGCGCATTGCGCTTCTCTCAGCGTCAATGTCGTGAAGGAACCATGGAACCGGCGTCCCGATGCGCTCCAGCACGGCGATCAGCTTGCCCGAGACGTCAATCTCGACATGGCCGCCGCCGGTTGGGCGCCGACCGTCGAGAATTATCTCGGTCGAGTGCCGAAAGTTCGCATCATCGAGGCGGTGCGCGAAGCGAAGGGCGAGAAGTCGGCGCGACTGATCGAGCATTTGAAGAAGGTAGAAATGGCCAAGGAGGCCGAGCGCATGCTCGCTGGCGCTGGCTGGTTGCCCGAGCCGCTGCGTCTTGGGCCGTTCGAGGTGGCGACAGATGCGCCGGTTGGCGAGTCGGGCGAAGTTGAAGCACTGCCGGATTTCCTCGCGGAAGACGAGGGCGACGACCAGGTGGAGGCCGAGGAAGAACCACACGCCGCCGCCGCCGAGTGAATTTTCCGCCGGGCGGTAAACGCGCCCGGCGCCCGCTTCCACATCCACTTCCAACAAAGAGCCCGGCCATCGCGCCGGGCTTTTCCATCTTTAAGGAGGACAGCATGGCTGACTATTTTTCGCCCACAGTGGTTCAACCGACCATCCCCAACGCCGACATGACGGCGCTGGAACGACTGTTGTTGACGCATATTTTTGAAAGCGAACCGGACGGCGACGGGCTCTATTTCTTCGCGCAGACGTCGCCGAACGATCAAATCGAACTGCCGATCGCAGAGCTCCGCGCCGCGCTCACCTCGGCGGAGGGCGTCGCCAGCGAGACGGCAGCTTTCGTGCAGGGCCAGTTGAAGGACGTGGGCGACGACGAGCCATATGTCCACATTGATCTCAGCCAGGCGAGCTACGAATTCATCCTGCAAGGAATCGTCAAACGCTCATCGACGCTGAACCACATCGCCATCGTAACGTCTTTCACCTGCACAAAAATGCGCCCCGATGGATTTGGCGGCATGGCCGTGCTCGTCACCGCCGATGGGATCAGGGGCAAGAGCACGCAGGACATTATTGGCGATTTTCTCGATGAGGCCGAGCATGGTCCGCTCGCCGCGGCGCCGGGCTTTGGCGTTCATGTGCTGCTGCGTCTTCATGAACAGCAGGTTCGCCAAATGATCCCCCACCTCATCGAGACCGACGAGGCGCTGACCGTGATCGCCGCGGACGCCATAACGGACGCCGACATTCGCGCCGCCTGCATCAAAGTCGCCGAGCGAATGGAACTGAAGGAGGAAGGCGATTCCGCGGTCTTCAAAGCGGCTTTGGCCGCCATCCGCGAGGCCGAGCAGCGGCTCGCTCCAGTTCGCTGATCCCCGAGAATTTTTCACCCCTCAGGACGGCGCCCGCTTTGGCGAGACGCTCAGTCCTCATCCCCCTATTGAAAAGGAACATCAGCCATGGGCTGGCTCTACATGAAATCCCTAAATGGGCATTCAGGCCCGCCGGGATATCTCGACGCGCAATTCACCTTCAAGCGTTCGGATGGAGTGTCCAAAGTCTTACGCTCGGAGCTGGTCGGCAACAGCGTCTATTACGCCGCTGTCGAACAGACCATTTTGGAGACCGGCGCACACGAGGTGTTCGCGCTGATCTGCCTCGTGGCTTACGATCCGCGCGATCGCGAGGGCTACATCTTCGGTTACAAAGACCTCACCGAAGCAATGGGGCCTTACGAATCCAATTGCCCCGTTGCGATCCTAGACCTGCTGACGCCGACGGATCGTCCCTACGCTCTTCAATGGCGTGCGCGCTGCCGCGCGAACGCCGCTGGCGGCGCCAAGGCCGCGGGAACCGCGCCG
>Ga0182030_10016506_pt1 | contig 14368 bp, 14 predicted proteins | sample 812S3MmetaG_FD_121299 | JGI IMG/M metagenome (GOLD analysis project Ga0182030, IMG submission 121299) | Permafrost microbial communities from Stordalen Mire, Sweden - 812S3M metaG (Illumina Assembly) | ecosystem: Environmental > Terrestrial > Soil > Wetlands > Permafrost | place: Sweden...
AGTGATGGAACGGGGCCGCTTTGGCCCCTGGCTGGAGCAGCTTCCCCGGCCGTTCCGGCATTTTTACGCCATGTTTGTTTTCGTCATGAGCCTGGTCATTTTCCGGTGTGATACCTTGACCGAGTCTGGAAACTATTTCCTCACCTTGTTCGGCATCCATCATTCATCCGCCCCGCAACCGCTCAACCGTTACCTTAGTAATCTGGTCATCTTTGCCTTGATTGTTGGCATCCCCTTCTGCGGGCCGTTGTGGGGCTGGTTGAAAAACACCTGCATCCGGCTAGGTCAGGCAACGCCCGCCCATTGCCGGACCGGTGTGCAGCTCTTCGGTTCCGTGATCGAAATGGCGCTGATTATGGGAATCCTTCTGATTTCCGCCATGTGGCTGGCCGGTGGCACCTATAATCCATTTATTTATTTCCGCTTTTGACCGGCATGAACCCCACCGAAAACATCCCGGTTTTGACGCGCTGGACCAACACGCTCCTGATCGGCTTGTTCATGGCGATGCTGTGGCTGCCGACGCTTGACACATTTTTTCATCTGGATTGGGCACCACCAACCACTGAAAACCGGGCTTTGGCTTCCTTACCCAAAACTCCCGCTGGCTGGCGGCAATTGCAGCCTTATGTGGCTGGCTTGGAGGTTTATTTCAACGACCATTTCGGCTGCCGCAAATGCCTCCTCCAATGGTATAACAAAGTTAGATGGTCGGTCTTCAAGGATCAAAACACCCGCAGTGTGCTCATCGGCAAGGATGGCTGGCTGTTTTATACGCACGCGCAAATGATTGATCATTACAGCGGGCTGTTGCAATTCACGCCGGAGCAACTCCACGACTGGCAGGTGCTGCTGGAAAAGCGCCGGGACTGGCTGGCCCGCCGCGGCATCGCCTATTTGTTTGTCGTGACTCCGGACAAACACACCATTTACCCGGAAGATCTGCCGGACTGGGTGAAAAAAGTCCGCCCGCTAACCAAGCTCGACCAGTTTGTCGCCTACATGCGCACCAACTCCACCGTGTTCGTGCTGGATCAACGGGACGTTCTACTTCGAGCCAAGCAAACCCACCCAACCTACTATAAAACCGATGTGCACTGGAATTACATCGGCGGCTTCGTGGCTTACCAGGAATTGATGCAAGCCCTGGCCGAGCAACGGCCCGGCTTGGAGCCCTTGTCGTTTACCGACTTCACTCTGACCAATTGCGTTCCGGCACCCGGTGCTTTGGCGAAGGGTGGAGATTTGGCAAAAATTCTTGGTTTAAGCATGATCGAAAGTAACTACTTTGAGTTAATCCCCAAACCGGGAATGCCGCAGTTCACCTTCAAGGAGCCTCCACCGGAACGAGTCCACGATCCAAGATTCACCAATAATCCGCAGGCCAAGGGTCGCATGATTATTTTCCATGATTCGTTTGCGTTGAACTGGATTAAATTCCTCGGCTACCAGTTCAATCAAGTCACCTACCTTTGGCAATACGATCTGAATCCAGCCTACATTGAGCAGGACAAACCGGATATTGTCGTCACCGAAATGAACGAGCGTTTTTTCAACACCGAGCATCCAGCAAAAATGATGGCCAGCGAAGCGTTGAATTGACCGTCCTTTTACCGGCGTTGACCGCCGTCCCGGATCTTCCTCCGCAACTTTTTGATCGTCCGAACTCTGACTCAGGACGAAATTGCGAAAGCAATCACCGGGTGGTTTTTTTCCGCACCCACCGGGTCAGGTTCCGGAAGGGACTGGAAATTTTATGCTCAACCCAGTAGAGCGCATACCACTTCACCGTGAGCGCGGCCATGATGTCCCGGATGAACGGCGCGGCGCGCTCGCCGTGATGCTTGCGCAGGTTGTAGATTTGTTTGAACAACACGCGCCGGCCGGCCAGTTGGTGCAGCCAAGGCCGGGAAAGCCAGTGCTGTGCCAGCATCAGTTCGTCCTGCACATGCGCGCCCGACTGGCGGTTTAACGCCGTTTGTTGCTGCGGGTGCTGGCGAAACGCGCAGAGCGGCTCGGCCAGATACGCAAAAAATCCCTGCTCCAGCAGATGAAACCAGAAATCCACATCAATCAGTTGCGAATAGCGCTCGTCATAACCGCGCGCGGCCTGTCCGCGCCGGAACATCACCACCGACGGTTCGCCGATGCAGTTCCCGTTGCGGAGCAGGCAATGCATGATGGCCGCCTTGCCATCCATCACGCCCGACCGGCGGAAGGAGTTCCGGATTTCGAGCCGGTTCCCCTGGTCGTCTATCACATGCGAACCCGAGCCCACCAATGTCACCGCCGGGTCGGCATCCAGCGCCTGAACCATCTGCCGGACGGCGGACGGCGAAAGCAACAGGTCATCCTGCAAAACATATTTGATGTAGTCGCCTTGGGCGGCGCGCAGGCAGCAGTTGAAATTTTTCGCCAGCCCGAGATTGACGGGATTGCGCCACCAGCGGATGCGACGATCTTTTTCGGCGTAACGCTGGACCAGTTCCGGCGAACCGTCGGTCGAGCCGTCATCGGCAATCAGGATTTCCATGTCCGTAAAATCCTGCGCGAGGATGGAGTCCAGGCATTCGACCAGGAATCGTCCGCCGTTATAGACGGGAATGAGCACGCTGACTTTGGGTGGCATCATGATTTGGTTGGCCGGCCGATTTTCACGCGGCAAAATAATGCGAAGATCCGGCGCAGGCGAGCACGATGTTTTACGCAAAATGAAGGATGCTTGAGCGCGAGCTTGAGGAAGGTTGTCGCGGCCGCGCCGGCTTCGCTTGACTGGCCTTCCCGCTGCAGCAGCCGGGCATATTCATACAACATGTCCATCCGTTCCTCCCGCAAAGCAGCCTGTTGTGGCCGACCCTGAAAATGGCGATCCAGTTCGGCATACATCTCCAGCGCCCGGGACATCCGGTGGAGCTGCGACTTGCCTGACCAGACGCTATTGTTGTGCAACCGGTAGGCACCCATCACCTCCGGCAGATAGGCGGCGTGTCCGTGCTCGGTGCAAAGGATATGAAAGGGGTGATCGCCCAGGTGGAGTTTCTGGAACCACGGCGGCAACGTTCCGGCGCTGGACCGGCGAAACATCACGACGGAAAAGGTGGGAATATAGTTGCGCTTGAACAAATCATTTTGCGAAAAGCGGGCGGCCAAATCCGGCGCGCACATCAATTGCCGTCCGTCCGGCTGGGCATGACACCCCGCCACGACCGCACCGGCGTCATCGGAAAATACGATGACGTTGTGAAAACAGCTCACGCATTCGGGATGGTCATCGAGAAACCCGGCCTGCCGGGCGAGCTTCTGGGCGTCGGTCCAATAATCATCGCCTTCCAGCACCGCGACATATTCTCCACGACAGGCTGCCAGCGTGTCCGCGAAGTTCGCGTTCATGCCCAGGTTTTGCATGCGGCGCAGCAGCCGGATTCGGTCCGGAAATTTTTCGGCGTATTCGGCCAGGATGGCACCGGTGCCGTCCGGGGAAGCATCGTCGCCAATCACCACTTCATACGAAAAATCCGTTTTTTGCGCCAGCACGCTGTCCAGCGCCTGCCGGATAAACCGGGCGTGGTTGTAGGTGACCATCAACACGCTGATTTTCGGCTCGGGATTCATCACGCTTAATCTGGCAGGGCGAACGAGACAGCCATCACCGATTTTTTCCTGATACCAGCGTGCAACCGGAAGTTTGATGGCGTTTCATATTCACCCCATCCTAATTTAAATAGCAATTGGGCACCATCAGGAAATAAGTGCCGATGGCGTTGGTCTGCACGTTGGCCAGAACCAGATTGGTTGTGCCGGAACCCAACCCGTTGCCGGCGGCGGTCAGGGGGAAATTCATGGCCTCAATTTTCGATGATTGGCCAGAAGCTGGTCGTAAATCTCCAGACGTGTTTTGCGAACCGCTGCCAGCGAATAATTTTTTTTAACCAAATCCAGCCCGTTGGCGGCCAGGCGATTCAACTTCTCCAGATTCTGCGACAATTCTATGCAAGCGCTGGCAAAAGTTGGGGCATCATCCGCGACCACAAAATGTTCACCCGCACAACCGGGCAAGCCCTCCATCCCGATAGTGGTCGTGACCACCGGGCAGGAAGCGCTCCACGCGGCCAGAATTTTGGTGCGGATGCCGCTGCCAATCCACACCGGCACAATCATGATTTTATTCTGTAACGCCTTGTTCAAATCAGCCGCAAAACCGGCAAACCGGATGTCCCCGTGATGCGGCAGGCTGGTTTGAGCGGCGGGCGACCATTTGCCAACGACCTCGATGATTGCGCCCGGCATCTGGTTCTTGATCGTCGGCCAGACATCCTGCATGAACCAACGCAAGCCATCTACATTGGGACGATGCGACTCGCTGGCGACAAAGACAAACCGTTTGACGGGTTGGTCAAATGGCAACGCAACCGGCATCGGTTCTTCCGGGCTGGGAAATGGCGAAACATGGACGGCAAGCTGTGGACAGAACTGATTTAATGCCTGCTGGTCCACCGCGCTGAACACGATGGCGGCATCAAATGTTTTCAAGTAGGCGGCTTCCTCGTGCAACATTCTTTCCGTCAGATAACGGGCGTTGGCGTTGTCGGTCTTGTTTGCCTCCAGAAACCGCCGGGCATAAACATAGTGGAGTTGATGATGCACGAGCAGCGTGGGAACCCGGCCGGCCATCAGCGGTCCCAGTAACATCATCTCGGTAAATTCGGCCTGAAAAATATCGCAACCCTTGCTTAAATGCTTTTCCACTGCCGCCACAAAATTGGGATGCAAGTTGTCAAACGGGTAATCGGGGTTCGCATTGCCGGGCATTTGCGCCGTCTGCACCCCAAGCGGAGGTTGGGGCGCAGAAAACATAGTTCTAAAAAAATTTCGCACCATATTGCGGCAGCGAGTTCCCCATGAATGTGTTCGGGGAATCTGAAAGCAACGGACCGCTTCCACGGTGACATTAGAAAACCTCCCGGCAAACACCTTCGCATCTGCTTCCTCTTGCAGACTGTTCATGGGCACCACCAGCGTAAAGGTGCAGGCACCCTGCAAAGCCTCGAACGTGCGATATTGCGCCGCCCGCCCGCCTTCGGTCAACGGCCAGGGCAGAAAGGGTGAGGCAATCAGGATATTCATTGTGCTTGATGGCTGTTAACAGTATTGCGCCACTCGCCCGCCTTCAACCAAAGGCCACGGCAAAGACGGAGAAGCAACCAGTATTTTCATGCCAGTCAGGAATTTTAACAATTTGCCAAGACTTTTGTAAATGCCGTTAATAAGGCTGAATAGGAGTTTGCCTCGCGATAGTCTTTCCAGCGTGGATTGTTTCTCGCCAGCCAGCCGGGATAATCATCAGTGAGTCGGCGAACAGCTTGCAAAATTGCATTGGGATTGTCTTGTGGCACAACTTCGCCCAGGTGAAATTCGCGCACTCTTTTTGCCATCAAATGGCCATCACTCACAATCAAAGGCCTTTCAAAAATTGCCGCCTTGGTGAGCGTGTTGCTACTGTGGAAGAAATCCTGATAAGCGGCAAAAATCACGTCGCCGGAACAAAAAATGGCATTGTATTCAACCTCGTAAGGAATCCTGGTGAGGTTGAAGATGGCGGAAGGAGCCTCTGATAAAAGTCGTTCCATGGATTCCCGTTGTTGCGGGGTGAACATACCCCAGGAGATTTCTCCTGCGAAACCAAAAGCAATGTCCGCCGCCGAGGGGTCTAACGCCACTTTGGCGAGGTTCAAGATGCCTTTGTTCGGCCGCAAATGCCCGATGGATAGAACAAGTTTTGAACCATTTGCAAACCGGCGAAACCGCCGCTCCAAGGGATGACCTGGCCGGTGCTCGTCGTGAGTAATTTCCGGAAACCAGATGACGGGCTTCCCCAAAGACTGTTCCATCACAGAGGTCATTTCCTCATCAATCACCGCAACTGAAACCATGTTGTCATCTTGAAACAAGTCTCCAAGCGTGAAGGTATTCCCGCCCGCAGTTGCTTGGCAACTCCCCCCAACCCGCGCATGTGTGTTTAACCCAGACCAGGGCCGGCGCAAGGCATTGATGGCACTTTGCGCAAAATGCTTTTCATGCTCGAACAGGCAGGTAAAAAAGACCAAGTCAGAACGTCGTCCGGATTCCCACTCCAGTCCTTGGATTGTGTCCCGTAGGCTCAAGCCGAAGCGGCGTAATTCCATTCCGGAATGGAATCGTCTGGGAACCAGCCGCTTGGAGGTGCGGCCTAGGGAAAAGTGGGTCTTTAACCCGGCGTAACGGATTCCCTTGTTGTGAAGATATTGAGCACCATAAGATTCCAAACAACGCATCAATCTTTCCGGTTCTGGACAGATGGCTATAACCTCACAACCCAAGTCAAGGCAGGCACGACAAAAAATGGCCAGCCAAGTAAGTCGGTGTCCTTGCAAGTCCCATTCAACAAGCGTGATCGTTTTCAAACTGATAGGAAATTGCTTTTCCTGCGCTTTCATTTACTACTTGCCGCTACGCGGGTAAAGATTGAAAAGCTCCAACATTAAATTTTCATTGGCGCCACGCGTGTTGGTTTGGCGGGCCGAGTTCTTTTCAAATTCAATGAAACAGGTGTATTGATGTTTTGCTTTTTGCGAAACCCAAAAGATTTTCTTCACCACAGGCCATGGCTGGCGGAAGCACCAATTTGTCTGGCAAGCCAAAAAGCCGGAATAAGCCCTCGAATTTATCTTGGTAAGTCAGCACGGCTGTCGGGACGGATTATCCAAGGGCGGCGATGCCCAGGTGCAATCCTCCCGTGACAAAGCATCCAAGCCCGAGGTCAGAGTGGCCTTGCCGCCTTCCGACCTTCAGATTAGACTCATTTGCAATATTCGGACAGCATGGAAAAGACGGCAGGTGTGAAAGTCTAATGGCTAACCAGCGTCCCGGCTGCCCGCCAAACGGGATTTTCCCATGACGGGACACTGACGTGGCACACAGACAACATTCAAACGCATACGCAACATGACGACACCCTCTGACCCAACCCGGACAAAAGTTGCCATCGTCATCCCGGTCTTCAACCAGCTCCATTACACCCGCCAGTGTCTGGACAGCCTCAATCGCGCCGGCGTGGCGGACGACCAGATTATCATCGTCAACAATGCTTCGACCGACGGCACGGCGGAATTTCTCGCGGCCCGCCCGCAAATCCGCACGATCAACAATGCGGAAAATCGTGGCTGCGGCTTTGCCTGGACGCAGGGTGCAAAATTGTCCGACCAGATCTGGACGATTGTGATGAACAACGACGTGCTCGTGCCGCCCGGCTGCATCGAAGGGTTGATCAGTTTTGCCGAGGAAAACCAACGCGACGTCGTCAGCCCGGCGATATGCGAGGGCGAGGTGGATTATGAATTTCCGGCATACGCGGCGGATTTCATGCGCCGGCTGAAAGACGCCCGGCGCGGCAGCATGGCGCACGGCGTCTGCTTCATGGTGCATCGGCGCGTGTTCGAGTCCATCGGGTATTTCGACGGCGATCCGAAGTTGGGTGGTTACGAGGACGATGAATATTTCCGCCGGGCGCGCGGCGCGGGATTCCGGCTGGCCATCACCGGTCGCGCATTTCTGCATCATTTCGGCTCCATCACCCAAAAGAGCATGCAAGCTGCCGCCGGCAAGAAACGCAAGGGTCTGGGCGACCGTGAATATTATCGCCGCAAAACCGGTCAGACCTGGCCCAAGCGCAAAATTCACCAGCTTAAACATACCGTGCGCAGCGTCTGGTGGAAGCGCTCCGAGCTGATGCGCTTTGGCCACACCTTGTGGGAAAAACGCGTGGGTGGCGTCACAAAATTCTATTGAAACAGTCGGCAGGCTTTGGCGGTTGGCACCTCGTTGTCGCGTAATCCATTTTGAAATCCGCATGGCTTTGGCTAAAGTGCCCCGGAACTAATTTCATGACCAAGCTGCCCATCTCCGTCTGCCTCGTCGCCGGCAACGAGGCGCACCGCATCCGCCCCGCGCTCGACAGCGTGCAGGGCTGGACCAGCGAAATCATCCTGGCCATTGACGACAAGGTCACGGACGGCACGGATAAAATTGCGAAAAGTTACGGCGCAAAAGTTTTCAGCCCACCGTGGCGCGGCCACGCGATCCACCGCAATTTTGCGTCCGCCCAGGCGACACAGCCGTGGCTGCTGATGATTGACGCCGACGAAGTCATCACGCCGGAGTTGCGCGATGAAATCATCCGCTTGTTCGAGCAAAATAAATTAAACCCGCCGTGTGCCGCCTACCGGTTTCCGCGCTGCACATTTTATTATGACCGCTGGATCCGTCACGGCGACTGGTATCCCGACCGCCAGACCCGCCTCTGGCAGCGCGGGCGGGCCGACTGGGGCGACAAGCTTCTGCACGAAACTCTGACCGTTGACGGTCAGACCGGCGATCTGAAAAATGACCTGCGGCACTTCAGCATGGAAAGCTTGGATCACCACCTCCGCAAATCAATCACCTATAGCAATCTGTTTGCGCAACAACGGCTGGCCAGCGGAAAGGGCGTGGGCTTGCTGGAATTGTGGTTCCGTCCCTGGTGGCGTTTCGTGCGCGGCTACATTCTCCGGCGTGGTTTTCTCGACGGCTGGCAGGGTTATGCCATCGCCCGCATGGTCGCGCACGAAACTTTTTTACGCTATGCCAAGGTGCGTGCGGCGCAAACCAAGCCGGCGGCCAAGCCGGCGAACGATCAGCATTGAATCGCCCGGCTGAAGCCGAAAACTTCCGGCGTAGCCGGCGCAAAAAATGTTTCGCAAAAAATGCAGCGGCGGTGATAATCAAATGGAAATGCCGAAAGCCTCACTCGCAAATATCGTCGCCCATTGCGACCGGAATCTGCGCACCGCCGAAATTGGGGATTACGATGGCGCGGTGAACGGGTTGCAGGTGGAAAATTCCGGTTCGGTCACGCGCATCGCCGCGACTGTGGACGCCAGCCTCGCCACGGTGAAACTTGCGATCGCCGCGAAGGCCGATCTGCTCATCGTCCATCACGGTTTGTTCTGGAGTCCGCGCCAGCCGTGGACGGGGAAAAACTACGAGCTGTTCCGGCTGCTCGTGGAAAACAATCTAGCGGTTTACAGTTCGCACCTGCCGCTCGACGCGCATCCCCGGCTGGGCAACAATGTCAAGCTTTGCGCCGCGCTGGGATTGAAAAACCTGAAGCCATTTTTTGCCAGCCACGGGCAAACCATCGGTTTCAAATCGCAGGCAAAAATTTCCCGCATCGAGCTGGCGTCCAGATTGGAAAAGGCCACCGGCGTGAAATCAAAAATCATTCCCGGCGGCCCAAGCATTTGCGAAAACATCGGCGTCGTGACCGGCGGCGCGGGCGCGGAAATGAAGCAGGCCGCCGCCGAAGGGGTGGACACCTTCATTACCGGCGAAGGGCCGCACTGGACGTTCGCGCTGGCCGAGGAACTGGGCTTGAACGTTTTTTACGGCGGCCATTATGCGACGGAAACCTTCGGCGTGAAGGCGCTGGCGGCGGAGCTTTCCAAAAAGTTCAGGGTGCCCTGGGAATTTTTAGATCACCCGACGGGATTGTAGCGGCGGTCTGTGACCGCCGAGTCGTCGCTCACAGAGCGACGCTACAGCTACGAATAAAATTCCGCAAACGCGTCCCACGCTTTTGACTCGTTCCATGCCGGCGCGAGTTTGGCGGCGGGTTCGGTGTTCACGCGGTTGAGCGGCTCGCTGAAATCGGTCTGCTGCGCCAGCTTCAATTCGCACGTCCAGCCCAGCCGTGATTTGACCTCGCGCGCGACGCGCTGCGCGAAGTCACCTTGTTTTTCAACGTAGCCGCTGGGATTGATTTTCAGCAGCGGTTTTTTTGCTGCTGCGGCTTCCGTGCAAAATTTCGCGTAAATCAGCGCGAGCAAATCCACCGGAATGTTGTCGCGCACATAATCCGGCGTTTTGACTTCGGCCATTTTGTCATCCTTCCAGTTGCGCATGAGATGCGCCGTAAAGCGCGGTTCCTCGAACGGCCCAAACGGATTCGGGATGACAAATTTTCCGAGCGGCACTCCGGCTTCGTGGCAGTAGTGCCGGAAAAACTGGAAGGTCAGCCCTTTCGACAAGCCGTAAGGCGAAAACGCGCGCAGCGGTTCTTCGCCCGCGCCTTCGTCATTTTCAAAAACACTGCCAGTGAGCACGACCGGGCATTTCAGAATTTTCAGGACAGCGCGCAGGTTCAGCGAATTGCTTTGCAGCGCCCGCAAGGCGTCGAAATCCGGGCTGCGATAATTTGTCATCTCGGCGGCGTGGTGGCAGAGCAGGTCGAATTTTTCCGCGCCGGCGAGCTTGAGAAAATTTTCGGAGCCGAACGGTGCGTCGGGCACGAAACGACAGAGCGGTGTCAATTTTTCGACGCGCCGCTTGCGGACGTCCGTGTATTTGTCCAATGCGCCAGTGACGGGACAAATGATTTCGTGGCCGGCGGCGGCGAGTTTTTTGACAAACCAAAATCCGGTGAACGAACTTCCGCCGGTAAAAAGGATTTTCATTTCAAATGGGTTTCCGGTTTGAACATCGGCAGGTTTTTGTCCTTATCGGAAACGACCGTCGGTGCCATCGGCCAGCGGATGCCGAATTGCGGATCGTCGTAGCGGATGCCGCGCTCGTGTTCGGGCGAATAAAATTCGGTGACGAGATAAAAGGTTTCCGTCTCGTCCGCCAGCGTCATGAAGCCGTGCGCAAAGCCCTTTGGAATGTAAAGCATCGTCCGGTTTTCGGCGGTCAGCTCGATGCTGAAATGCTTCAGGAACGTCGGCGAATCCGGTCGCACATCAATGATGGCGTCAAAGATCGCGCCGCGCACGCAGCGGAAAATTTTATCCTCGGCCTTCGGCGCGAGCTGGTAGTGCAGCCCGCGCAAGGTGCCTTTGAACTGGCTGAACGAATTGTTGATCTGGACGATTTTGGAGTTCAGGCCGTGCGCCTGGTATTCGCGCTCGCAAAAAAACCGCGCAAAAAAACCGCGCTCGTCGCCGCGTTTTTCCAGTTCGATGACGAAGGCGCCCTTGAGCGGCGTTTCAGTGAATTTCATGGTTTGGCCGCCAGCCATGGCGGGTTGCCGGATTCGACCAGCCGGGTCAGTTGCTCGCGGTCGCGCTGGGTGTCCATCGCCGCCCAGAAACCACGGTGCTGAAACACAGTCAACTGGCCGTCGCGCGCCAGCTTCACCAGCGGCTCGCGTTCGAATACGCAGCTTTCATCTTCGGAAAGATATTTGCGGAAATCGCGGTGCAGGAAAAAAAAGCCGCCGTTGATCCAGTGGCCTTCGAGGTCCGGCTTCTCGGCAAATTCCACGATGTGGCCGCCCTCGACCTTGATTTCGCCGAAACGGGACGGCGGGTTGACGCCGAGGACGGTGCCGAGTTTTTTCTGGGCGAGATGATAGCGAAATTCCTCCGCAAGATTCGCGTCGGTCAGGCCGTCGCCGTAAGTCACGGCAAAATGTTCCGACGCGCCAAGGTATTTGCGCGTGGCTTGGGCGACGCGGCTGCCGGTCATGTTTTTTTCGCCGGTGTAGGCGAGGGTCACTTCCCAGTCGAGCTGCTGCCGGTGTTCGTGGACGGTCACTTCGTTGGTCTTGAGCTTGATGGTGCAGTCGGCGTTGTGCAGGTGAAAATTGCTGAAATAATCCTTCACGGCGTCCGCCTTGAAACCGAGGCACAGCACGAAGCGGCGAAATCCATGCCGCGCGTAGCTCTGCATGACGTGCCAGAGAATCGGATGCTCGCCGATGGGCACCATCGGCTTGGGGCGGAACTCGGTCTCTTCCTTGATACGCGTGCCCAGGCCGCCGCACAAAATGAAAACCGGAATGTCCGCCAGAGATGGTTGCTGCTTCATTGGAGCGGAATATAAGGCAGCGGCGCGATGACTTTCAACCGCCGAATGCGCGCCGCAAAAATGGCTTGAGCCGTTTGCCCCAATCAGAGACGCTACACCGAACAATTTTCAAAATGTCCTCAACGCATTCAACACTGAAAGTTTGGAGCAATCCCGTCGTCGCCGAAGACATGCGCCATATCCGCAGCCAGGTGCCGGAAGCCGCGCGTTTCGATGGCGCGACGGTGCTCGTCACCGGTGCCGCCGGTTTTTTGGGTTATTACATTTCGCATTTTCTCTGCCACCTTGCGGACAATGGCATCCGGCCAAAAGCCATTCTGCTGCTCGACAAATTTGTGCTCGGTCGCCCCGCGTGGATTGACCAGCTTGCCGCCGCATATCCCAGCGTCACGGTTCACAGCTTCGACATCGCCACGGACAAGCTGGCAGCCGTGCCGGGCGCAGGCGCGGCGGATTATGTGCTGCACATGGCGTCCATCGCGTCGCCGACGTTTTACCGCAAACATCCGCTCATCACGCTCGACGCGAACATCTGGGGTCTGCGAAACCTGCTGGATGCTTATCGTGACACGAAGTTGAAAGGGTTGCTGTTTTTTTCCAGCAGCGAAATTTACGGCGACCCCGCGCCGTCGGCGATTCCGACGAACGAGGAATATCGCGGCAACGTTTCCTGCACCGGCCCGCGCGCCTGCTACGACGAGGCGAAACGTTTCGGCGAAACGCTCTGCTGGGTTTTCGCCAACACCTTTGGCACGCCGGTGCGCGTCGTGCGGCCGTTCAACAATTACGGCCCCGGCATGGCGCTGGCCGACCGCCGCGCGCCGGCCGATTTTGCGCAGTGCGTGCTCAACGGCCAGAACATCGTCATTCTTTCCAGCGGCACGCCGACGCGGACGTTTTGCTACGTCGCTGATGCCGTGGCCGGTTATTTCAAGGCGCTGCTGCACGACCAATTTGAGGCGTTCAATATCGGCATCGAGAAACCGGAAATCACCGTGCGTCAGCTCGCCGAACATTTTTCCCGCGCCGGCCAGAAACTCACCGGCTACCCGGGTAAAGTTATTTTTGAGGCGTCGGCGGACAAAGATTATCTGACGCACAACCCGGAACGGCGCTGTCCCGACATCACCAAGGCGCGCACCAAACTGAACTTCCAGCCTTCGATTTACGTCGAGCAGGGCGTCGAGCGTTTCTTGAAATTTTTATGGCACGAGCAAAAAAATCCCGCGTCGCGGTAATCGGTCTGGGTTTCGTCGGTCTCACCACGGCGCTCGGTTTCGCGCGCAAAGGTTTTGCCGTCCGGGGCTTTGACGCCGCCGAACGCATCACCAAAAGTTTGCGCGCCGGGCAACTGCTGTTTCACGAACCGAATCTGCCGGAGCAGCTTCACGAACTGGCCGGCAAACAGTTTTTCATCGGCGACAATCTGGCGGAAACCGTCGCGGACGCGGACGTGATTTTTTACTGCGTCGGCACGCCACAAAGCCGCAGCGGCGCGGCGGACGTTTCCTATTTGCAACGCGCGATCAACGAAACGCTGAAAACCTTGCCGCCGAAGCGCCGGCCGGTGCTGGTCATCAAATCCACCGTGCCGCCCGGCACCACGGCGCGCAGCATCGTGCCGCTGTTCGCCAAGGCTGGACGGAAAATCGGCCGCGACATCGGCGTGGCCAACAACCCGGAATTTTTGCGCGAAGGCGTGGCGTGGGCGGATTTCATCCAGCCCGACCGCGTGGTCATCGGCGCGAACGACGACTTGAGTTTTGCCGCCGTGGCGAAACTTTACGAGCCGTTCCAAACGCAAATCTGTCGCGTGACGCCGAGCACGGCGGAGTTCATCAAGTCAGTTTCCAACGCGCTGCTCGCCACGCTGGTCAGCTTTGCCAACGAAACTTCGATGGTCGCCGATGCGATTGGCGACATTGACGTAAAAGCCGCGTTTCAAACACTGCATCTGGATCGCCGCTGGTCCGGCGCGCCGGCGAAAATGACGAGCTACCTTTTTCCCGGCTGCGGTTTTGGCGGCTACTGTTTGCCGAAGGACATCGCGGCTTTGAAATATTCGGCGCGCACCGCCGGGGTGAAAGCGGACGTGCTGCATGGTGTGATTGCCGCCAACGCCGCCATCGCCAAGCATTTTGTCGAAAAAATTGTGCGGGCGACAAAAGCGGGGACGCGCATCGGCATTCTGGGATTGTCCTTCAAGCCCGGCAGCGATGATGTGCGCGAAACGCCCGCCGCGCGGATCATCGAGCTGTTGCTGAAAAGCGGACGGAAAAATCTCGTGGCATTTGACCCGATGTCCAATGAGTCCTACCAGCGGATTTACCAGCATCCGATTGAATACGCGGGCAGTCTGGCGGAAGTGGTCAAGCAGTCGCAGGCTATTGTGGTGCTGACGGCGTGGCCGGAATTTCGCGCGGCGAAAAAATCGTTTGCGGGCCGGCCGGTTTTTGACGGGCGTTATTGTCTGTAGCGGATTTGACGTTTG
>Ga0182030_10016507_pt1 | contig 14368 bp, 16 predicted proteins | sample 812S3MmetaG_FD_121299 | JGI IMG/M metagenome (GOLD analysis project Ga0182030, IMG submission 121299) | Permafrost microbial communities from Stordalen Mire, Sweden - 812S3M metaG (Illumina Assembly) | ecosystem: Environmental > Terrestrial > Soil > Wetlands > Permafrost | place: Sweden...
GACGATTCCGTGCGAGGTGCTGCTCATCGGCAAATGGTTTCATGTGAACTTCTGGGACATGAGCAACTGGTCGCGCGGCATGATCGTGCCGCTGGCCATCATCAACCATTTCAAGCCGACGCGTCCGGTGAAGGTGAATTTGGACGAACTTTTTCCCAACGGCATCCACGAACGCGACCTCGCGCTCGCGCCCGATCCCGAAAAAATTTCGCTCCGCAATTTTTTCCTGTGGTTGGATCGCCTGCACAAGCTCGCCGAGTGGTTTGCGGAACACAGCATCCATCCTTTCCGCAAAACCGCGCTCAAACGCTGCGAGCAATGGATGCTCGAACGCTTCGAGGGCAGCGACGGGCTGGCCGCCATATTTCCGGCGATGCTGAATTCGCTCATCGCGCTGAAGGCGCTCGGCTATGCGGACGATCATCCGCAAGTGGTCCGCGCCGCGCACGAGCTGAAAAAACTCGAACACGAAACCAGCGACAGCGTGCGCATCGAACCGTGTTTCTCGCCGGTGTGGGACACGGCCATCGTTGCGATTTGCCTGCGCGAATCGGGCGTGCCCGAAGATCATCCGGCCATGAAGAAGTGCGCCGAGTGGCTGATGGAAAAGGAAATTCGCTTCGCCGGCGACTGGGTTCACAAGAACACCGCCAAGGTCGAGCCGAGCGGCTGGGTGTTTGAATACGCGAACAAGTGGAATCCCGACGTGGACGACACCGCGATGGTGCTGCTCGCGCTCCGCAAAATCGCCACGGACAATCCGGCCCGGCGCGACGAATGTTTTCAGCGCGGCCTGAAATGGATGATGACGTTCCAGTGCAAAGACGGCGGCTGGGCGGCGTTCGACAAGGATTGCACGAAGAACATTTTGGAGAAAGTTCCGTTTGCCGATCACAACGCCATGCTTGATCCCGAATGTGCGGACATCACCGCGCGCATTCTCGAACTGCTCGGCTACGAAAAGTGGGACCAGGCCAACCCGCAGATCCACGACGCGATTGATTACGTCCGCCGCCAGCAAGAAACCGACGGCTCGTGGTATGGCCGCTGGGGCGTGAATTACATTTACGGCACCTGGCAGGTGCTGCGCGGCATGAGGGCGTTGAATCTCGACATGAACGAAGACTGGCTCCAGCGCGGCAAGGCCTGGCTCGAAAGCGCCCAACTCGACGACGGCGGCTGGGGCGAACGCTGCAACACCTACGACGATCCGGTTTTCAAGGGCCAGGGACCCAGCACCGCGTCGCAGACCGCGTGGGCCGTCATGGGTCTGTGCGCGTTCGACGATCCGGAAAATCCCGCGCTCAAACGTGGCATTGAGTATCTGGTGCAGACCCAAAACGCCGACGGCTCGTGGACGGAACACGAGACGACGGGCACCGGCTTCCCGAAAGTGTTTTACCTGAAATACGACATATATCGCAACGCCTGGCCACTGCTGGCGCTGGCGACCTACAAACAAATCTGCGACCGCGCCGCCAATAAGAACGGCGCGTCAATTTCCCATGCTTGAGCAAACCGTCACCATTGTTTCCAATGAACGCGACACGGATTCCTATTTCCGCCTCGTGCTGCGGGCACCGCAAATCGCGCCGCTCATCCAGCCGGGGCAGTTCGCGCACGTCCGCATCCTGCCGCTGAAGGACGCGCTGCTGCGCCGGCCATTCAGCATTTTCCAGGTCGCGGGCGACACGTTTTCCATCCTCTACAAAACCGTCGGCAAAGGCACGGATGTGCTCGCGCGGATGCGCGCGGGCGAGGAGGTCAGCGTCATCGCGCCACTCGGCCACGGGTTTACCGTGCCGAAAGCGGGCGAAGAAGTTCCGCTGCTCATCGCGGGCGGCTACGGCATGGCGGCGATGTTTCTGCTGGCGCAGCGCTCGCCACAAAAGGGCATCGTCTTCGTCGGTGGCCGCCGGCGCGTGGATATTTTGTGCGAGCAGGAATTTGCCGCCATTGGCTGGGAAGTCCGCGTGGCCACCGAGGACGGCAGCCACGGCGAAAAAGGCCTGGTCACGCAGCCGTTGCTGGCCGAACTGCGAAACTTAAAACTCAAAACTCAAAACTCAAAACTCTTCGCCTGCGGCCCGACGCCGATGCTCAAGGCCGTCGGCAAACTCGCGGAGGAATTTTATCTGCCCGCCGAACTTTCGATGGACGAGCACATGTGCTGCGGCGTGGGCACCTGCCTGGCCTGCGTGATTCCGGTGAAGGCCGGGGCCGGCTGGGAATACCAGCGCACCTGCACCGAAGGCCCGGTGTTTGATGCGCGCAATATATTATGGGAGATCCCGAAATGAATTTATCCGTCCAAATCGGCAAGCTGCGAATGCAAAATCCGGTGACGGTCGCCTCCGGCACGTTCGGCTACGGCGCGGAATACGCGCGGCTGATTGACTTGAACCTGCTCGGCGCAGTCACGGTCAAGGGCATCCGACTGAATCCGGTTCCCGGCAATCCGACGCCGCGCACGGCGGAAGTGACGAGTGGAATGCTCAACGCCATCGGCCTGCAAGGACCGGGCGTGGACGGCTTCATCAAAAAATACTGGCCGTTCCTGCGCGAACTGAAAGTGCCGACGATCATCAATATCTGGGGCACGACGGTCGAAGAATACGCCGAGGTAGCGCGGCGATTCGACGCGCTCGGCGGCGTGGGCGCACTGGAATTGAATGTCTCGTGTCCGAACATCAAGGAAGGCGGCGCGCAGTTCGGCACGGATTGCAAATTGCTTTCGCAAGTGGTCACGGCCTGCCGCGCGGCCACGACCTTGCCGCTCATCACCAAGATGAGTCCGAACGTCCCGAACATCGCGCCGCTCGCGAAGGCCGCCGAAGACGCGGGCAGCGACGCGCTCGCGGTGACGAACAGTTTTCCCGCGATGGCAATAGACATCCACACGCGCAAGCCGAAGCTCGCCAACATCACCGGCGGTCTCACCGGGCCGGCCATCAAGCCGATTGCCATCAAGCTCGTTTGGGAAGCGGCGAAGGCGGTGAAAATCCCCATCATCGGCATGGGCGGAATTCAAAACGCGGACGACGCGATTGAATTTCTCATGGCCGGCGCAACGGCGGTGGCCGTCGGCACGGCGAATTTTTATGAACCGCAGACGGCGTTGCAAGTGATCGCCGGCATCCGCGATTTCATGGCAAAGAAAAATATTCCCGACGTCCGCGAAATCACCGGCAGCGTGCAGATTCCCAAAAAATAAATTTTTCAAATGTTCGAGCATCACACCAAACCGTTGCTGCCGCGCAAGGAATATTACCGTCGCATCGTGCGCAACGCGGGACTGGGCGCGGTCGTCATTGGCGTTTCGCTCGGACTCGGCATGACCGGCTATCATTATTTTGAAAAGCTATCGTGGCTGGACGCCTTCTTGAACGCCGCGATGATTCTTTCCGGCATGGGTCCGGTCGCCACGCTGCAAACCGATGCCGGCAAATTTTTTGCCGGCTGTTATGCGCTTTACAGCGGCATCGCGTTGATCAGCATTGTCGGCATTATTTTTGCGCCCATCGTCCATCGTTTCCTCCACAAGTTTCATCTGGAGGACGAAGGCCGCGACGATAGATGACGCCCCGTCACAAACATTATGAGCCATTCACCCGCCGATTCACGTTACGACGCGATGCGTTACAACCGCTGCGGCCGCAGCGGCCTCAAGCTGCCGGCGATTTCGCTGGGCTTGTGGCATAATTTCGGCGGCGTGGACGCCATTGAAAACGGCCGCACGATGATCCGTCGCGCCTTTGACCTCGGCATCACCCACTTCGACTTGGCGAACAATTACGGTCCGCCGCCCGGCTCCGCCGAGGAGAATTTCGGGCGCATCCTGCGGGATGAATTATCGGCGCATCGCGATGAACTCATCATTTCTTCCAAGGCGGGCTACCTGATGTGGCCGGGACCTTATGGCGAATGGGGTTCGCGCAAATATCTGGTCGCGAGCCTCAACCAAAGCCTGAAGCGCATGGGCTTGGATTATGTGGACATTTTTTACCATCACCGGCCCGACCCGGACACGCCACTGGAGGAAACCATGAGCACTCTGGATTCGATTGTCCGCAGCGGGAAGGCGCTTTACGCCGGCATCTCAAATTATCCGGCGGAACTGGCGCGGCAGGCGGCGCAATTGTTGCGTCAGCTCGGCACGCCATGCCTGATTCATCAGCCGTCTTACAGCATGTTCAACCGCTGGATTGAAGATGGCTTGCTGAAAACGCTCGTCACCGAAGGCGTCGGGTGCATCGCCTTCTCGCCGCTCGCGCAGGGGTTGCTTACGGACAAATATTTGCAAGGCATCCCGGAAGGTTCGCGCGCCTCGAAAGCGCATGGATTCCTTCGACCCGCACACATTACCGAGGCCAAAGTGGCTAAAGCGAAACATCTCAACGGGCTCGCCCAAGCGCGCGGCCAGACGCTCGCGCAATTCGCGCTCGCGTGGGTGCTGCGTCATCCGGGCATGACTTCGGCCTTGATCGGGGCCAGCCGGGTTGCCCAGATTGAAGATGCGGTCGGCACTTTGAAAAACCTGTCCTGGAGCGACGCGGAACTGCAGCAGATCGAAGCCATCCTGAAAGATTAGCAACCGACGCCATTCTGCTTTTGTGATGATTGACGGGCAGCTATCATCCGCCCCATGAATTTTGCGTTCACCAAATACCACGCGCTGGGCAACGATTACATCGTCATCAACCCAAAAGATTTGCCCGCGCCGCTGACCACCGAACAGGTCAAAATAATTTGCCATCGCAACTTCGGCGTTGGCTCGGACGGCATTCTGCTCGGTCCCCTGCCCTCGCAAAATGCGAAGTGCGCGCTGAAGATTTACAATCCCGACGGCAGCCTCGCGGAGAAAAGCGGCAACGGCGTCCGCATTTTTTCACGCTATCTTTGGGACACGAAATTTGTCGGCGACGAGGAATTTGCGCTTCAAACCGACGGCGGCATTGTGCGCTCAACCGTCTTTGACGGCGGTAAAATGGCGCGCGTGGAAATGGGCAAGGTCAGTTTCGACAGCGAAAAGATTCCCGTCATCGGCGGAAAACGGGAGGTCATCAATGAAAAGATTTCCGTCGGCGGACGCGAGTTCGCATTTTATGCTGCGACCATCGGCAATCCGCATTGCGTGCTGCCGCTGCCGGAAATCAGCGCGAAGCTGGCGCACGAATTCGGGCCGCTGCTCGAAGTGCATCCGAATTTCCCGCGCAAGACCAATGTGCAGTTTTTGAAAATCCTCGACCGCGCGAACATCCAGATTGAGATTTGGGAACGCGGCGCGGGCTATACGCTGGCGAGCGGCAGCAGCAGCAGCGCCAGCGCCGCCGTCGCGCACAAGCTGGGGCTGGTGGACAAAAATATTTCCGTCCATATGCCCGGCGGCATTATAAAAATCGAGGTCCGCGCCGGCTTTGACATTTTGATGACCGGCAGCGTGACGCGTGTGGCCGAAGGCGTGATCAGCCCGGAAATTTTTTCGGTGAAGCTGTGAAACCAGCGCGTGCAAAGACCGCATTCCAACTGGTTCTCCGGCATCGTCGTGGTAATCATCGTCATCGCGACGGTGATCTTTTTTGCAGGCTATCCGTTTCGATCCGGTGCCGCGCTGAAGATTTCTTCCATCACGCTCACCAATAATGCCGCCCTCGGTTCGCAGGCCGTCTTTGGCGTGACGAATGAAAGCCCGGACAATCTTAATTTCGTCACGGCGGCATTGCAGACTAAATCATCGTTTGGCGTTTGGATCAATGTTCCTCATGCCGCAAAGAATGTCAGCTTGGCCGGCCATACCGCCGATACGTTTACCGTGGACTTGCCGAGCACTCATGCCAGTTGGCGGCTGCCGGTATTTTGGTGCTATGAGCAGTCCGATTTCATCGTGTCTCTCCGAGGGCGCGCCGAAGCCAACCTTTATTTCAACTGGCAAAACCTCAAACAAGGACGGTCACTGCATTATTTCAACAGCATGATGGGTAATAGCTACATGGTTATTTCGCCCGAAATCACCAACTGACCAAGCTCGCGAACGGCGTTCGCGTCAATCCGCGTAGCCGGTCGGATGTTTCTGATGCCACGCCCAGGCGGTCTTTACGATGTCTTCCAATTTCGGATACTGCGGTTTCCAGCCCAGTTCATTGAAGGCTTTGTTGGCGGCGGCCACGAGCCGGGGCGGATCGCCGGGACGACGCGGCTTTTCAATCGCCGGAATTTTTTTGCCGGTGATTTTTTCGCACATCGAAATGACTTCCTTCACCGAATAACCGTCGCCATTTCCCAAGTTGAAAAAGCCGCTCTTGCCCGGCTGCAAACCGAGGATGTGCGCCTGCGCCAGATCCTTGATGTGAATGTAATCGCGGATGCACGTGCCGTCCGGCGTGGGATAATCCGTGCCGTAAATCTCCACCTGCGGTTTTTTGCCGAGCGCCACGAACAGCACGTTCGGAATCAAATGCGTCTCGATGCGGTGATGCTCGCCAAATTTCTCGCTCGCGCCGGCAGCGTTGAAATAGCGGAAGGCGATGAAATCCAGCTTGTAAATTTCGCGATACCAAATGAGCACTTTCTCGAACATCAGCTTGGCCTCGCCGTAAGGATTGATCGGACGCTGCGGCAAATCCTCCGTCATCGGCACGCGGTCCGGCGGACCGTAAGTCGCACACGTCGAGCTGAAGACAAATTTCTTCACGCCACATTCCACCGCCGCGTCCGCGAGCTTGAGCGCGTTGACGAGGTTATTGTGAAAATATTTTTTGGGATTCGTCATGGATTCGCCGACGAGCGCGAACGCGGCGAAATGCAGGATGGCATCCGGCTGCACCGACTTGACGGCGGCGAGAATGTTCCCCTCCTCTTCCGGCTTGGCGAAAATAAAGTTCGCGCGCGGATCCACCGCCGAGCGATGGCCTTCCGTGAGGTTGTCATAAACCGTGACCTGATGTCCGGCGTTGAGCAATTCTTCCGTGCAGACGGAACCAATATAACCGGCACCGCCGGTGACAAAAACATTCATGCTCCCAGTGTAAAAAAAATTCGCGGCGGTGAAAGTTCAAAAGAGAAAAAACCGCCGCGCGCCCGGAGACGCGACGACGGCTTGAAAACGAACGGCGGTATTTTAGAACCAGCCTTTTTTGCCGGTGACGTAGGTGGCGACAAAATCCTCGTCGCTCTTCGTCAGGTAAATGATGCCTTCGATTAGGCCGATAATTCCACTAAGCCCACAAGTCACAACGCCGATGATCAATTGGATAATGCCTTCCTTGGTGTAGCCAAGGTAGAATTTATGAATGCCTAGCCAGCCCAGCAAGATGCCGAGGATGCCAGCCACGATTTTTTTTTCTGCTCCCGGAGGTTTGTCGCTCATAATAGTTTTATTTTTGGTTTCCTTACGCCGCTGGTTTTACGGATTTTTCTGAATTCAGTCAATGGGATTATTTTCCAACTGCCTGGAGAATTGCGGATGCCGGCGCAGCTTTTGAATTGTGACCGCCGCGAGCGGGACGCGCAAAGATTGAGAGTTTCAGACGTTTCATTTGCGGCGACGGGCCGCCCACAAGCCGGCCACGCCCAAGCCCGCCAAGGCCATGGTGGACGGTTCCGGAACAGCCATCGGAGTCGCCTTGCCTCCGCCGGTTGTGTTTCCCAACACATTCTGGTCCACCGCCCGCGCCGAATCTGCGGGCTGGGCAGACTGCGCTGTGTCCGGTGAGGTTTTGGGGGTGGCAGCGGATGCGGCGGCCGCGTTTGCGGGGACGCCGACAGCCATCAATGTGATGATTCCTGCGGAGAGGCAGACGAGTTGTGTGATTTTTTTCATTTGATTCTACTGTTTGACCACCTTGTTTTGTTGCCGAACTAAAAACAGTTTCTCACGAGACCCGGCAATTTTGCAAACATTTTTTGCTGGCAGCCGATGCCCGGAAAAGAGTTCAATCACTGCGGCACCATGACCAAAGCACAAGCTGACAGTGTGAACCTTTGCGCGCAGCAAAAGTTCACAAGGAAAAAGCCCGGACGCGCAGCGGGTCCGGGCTTGGAATCGGATCAAAGATTTCAGGAAGCCAGCTTGGCGGAATAGCCCGCAATTTTTATCCAATAAAGAATCCAGCAGACCAGGCCGCCCAATCCAAACAAGCCACCAATGAAAGGAATCATGGCGGCGACCATGAGTCCGCACATGATGAGGCCAAGCATTTTGCCCGGCTCCGGTTCCTCCGCAAGGCCGCGTTTCTGAAATTCCGCGCCGAGCGACTTGGCCAGGTTGATGACCACGAAGAAACTCCAGATGATCCCGAAGCACGGAATCAACAGCAGCCAGACCATCCCCGGCTGCATGGCCTGGTTTTCAGGCGCGCAGCGGTTCAATGCTTTTTGCAGCGTCAGGATGTAAAAAATCATGGGGATTAGAATGATGGCAAAAGCAATGAGGCCGGCGGTCGCTATCGCCACAAAGCTTATGCCGTGTGCCAACGAGGGATGATTCATGTTTTCCATAATATGTCTCCGAGATGATGTGTTGATGGTTGTTAGGCTGCCACTCCCAATGATTATGATTGCCGGGAGCGGCTAATTCCTACTCCTTCAGGCGGGCGGAGGTCAACCACCAAATCCGCCGGGCCTCATTCGCGCGCCTGAAACTGCGGGTGCCGCCGCAGTTTCGCCAGCGTCGCCGGCGACAACGGCGCACGCGCATAAACCGGTTCACGCAGCGGTTCCGCGCTGTCGGAACGCGCGGCGCGCTCCAGCCAGCGGGCGTTGAGCGGTTCGGCGATCAAAGCCAAAGTGTTTGCCGCCACGGTCGTCTCTTCCTTCATTCCGGTCGCGTGCCCCACGCCGACAAAAAATCCGGCCAGCAGCAGCGTCGCCCGCAGCAGCGTGCTGCGCGAATACGTCGTGAGCGCGCACGGCCGCGCTGGATCAAGCGCGCGGAAAAGATTTTCAAACACCGGCAGCGTCCACATCGCCGGATTTTTCGCCGGCGAAAAGGCGTCGTAGAAAATGGCGTGCGGCGGCGGCGCGGATTTTGAATTTTGAGTTTTTAATTTTAAGTCGGAAAGAAAATCCGGGAAGTCGCCGCGATGGAATTCCCAGTTCACTTTCAGTTTTCCATTCGGGAATTCAACGAAGTCTTTTTGCAACAGTTCCGCGACTTGGTTTTCGTAGCCGGCCAGGTAGCCCAGCGCGGCGGAATTTTCCAGCGCGAACGCCAATGGCTCGCGGGTGTTGTCGAAGCTGACGAGGCGCAGTTCACCGGCGATTTCGCGGGTCGCGCGCAAGGCGGCAATGGCGTTGGCCGCCGCGCCGAGGCCGATGTCCCAGATGACAAACTCCCCGGCTCCGCTTTGCATCCGTTCGCAGATTTGCAACTGGCGGATGTAAAGCCATTCCGCCTCCGCCGCCGGGCCGAGGCCGGGATGCAGCTTTTCGCCGTAGCTGGCGGAGAACAAAGTCTGCGCGCCGTTGGCAAGCTGCACGAGTTGGTAGTCGCTGGACATTTTCAAAAGGCTAACGACGAATTAACACGAAGGAACACGAATGGAAATGGATTTGTGTTTGTTTATGCCATTCGCGGTTTCAAAAATAAAAACCGGCAATCCGCCACAACACGGATTGCCGGTGAACCAAACACCCAACTGAAAATCAAAGCTGCTTGATCGCCTCGTCGAGCGCGGCGATGAGCGGGGTCATGCTGGCCACGGTTTCGTCGCCCATGTTCGAGATGCGGAAGGTCGTGCCCTTGATCTTGCCGTAGCCGCCGTCAATCAGGAAACCGCGATCCTTGACGAGCTTCTGCAATTTCGCCACGTCCACAATGCGACCGCCGGGCCGCGCGCCGTTGCTGACGCAGGTGAGCGTGACGGATTCAAAACCTTTTTCCGGGAACAAAACAAAACCGTGTTTGGCCGCCCAATCGTGAACCATCTGGTTCGTTTTGAGATGGCGGGCGTAACGGTTGTCCAGGCCCTCGGCAAAGAAATCGTCGAGCTTGGACGACAGCGCGTAAATGTGGCCGATGCTCGGCGTGCTGGGCGTCATGCTCTGCTCGGCATTTTTCTGGAACTCGACAAAGTCAAAGTAATATCCGCGATCCTTCGCGAGCGCCGCCTTGGCCAGCGCGGCGGGCGAGGCGACGAACACCGCTGTGCCCGGCGGCAGCGCAAACGCCTTTTGCGTGCCGGCGAGCAATACGTCAATGCCCAGCTCATCAAATTTCAGCGGCACGGCGGTCATGGAACTCACGGCGTCCACGATGAACATCACGTCGGGATATTTTTTCTTGAGCGCGGCGATTTCCGCCAGCGGACTCATCACGCCGGTGGAAGTTTCGTTGTGGATGAGCGTGAGCGCGTCGAATTCGCCGGTGGCGAGTTTTTTGTCAACCGCTTCCGCGCGAATCGGCGAACCCCAGTCCACTTGGAGCGCCTCGGCCTGCTTGCCGCACTTTTTCGAGACATCAAACCATTTGTCTGAAAACGCGCCGCACATGCAGTTCAGGACTTTTTTCTGAACGAGGTTGCGCACCGCGCCTTCCATCACGCCCCACGCGCTGGAAGTGCTCAAATAAACCAGCTGCTTCGTGGAGAGCAGCGTTTGCAGTTGCGGCTGGATTTTCGCGTAAAGGTCTTTGAAACCCTGGCCGCGATGGCCGATCATCGGCGAGCAAAACGCCTTGAAGGTTTTCTCGCTGACCTCGACGGGTCCGGGGATGTGCAGTTTGACGTGTGCCATAAATGTTCGTGAAATTTTTCACAAGGCGGCGCAAAACGCAAGGCAAGTTTTCAACAGAATTATTTTTTAGCGACGCCGTTCGCTTGACTTGGCCCGTCCGGTCGGAAAAAATCCGCCTGTCGTATGCCGGCCAAAAACATCGCCAAAAAAAAACTGAAACGCGCCGAACAACGCGACCTCGACACCAAGATCGAATTCATCGAGGGGCTAATCCGCCGCGATCCCGATTATGTGGATGCACTCCAGATTCTCGGTGATCACTACACCGAGCGCGGACGCATCAACGACGGCTTGCAGGTGGATGAACGCCTCGCGCGGCTGGAACCGCAGAATCCGCTGGTTTTTTACAACCTCGCGTGCAGCTACTCGCTCGCCGGGGAACTTGAACAAGCCGCCGCCGCCCTCGAAAAAGCCCTGCAGCTCGGCTACCGCGATTTCGGCTGGCTGGCCAAAGATCCCGACTTGAAAAAACTTCGCGCCCATGCTGCCTTCGACGAACTCAAGGCAAAAATCCAGGCGCTGAAATCCAAAGCGCGCTAATTCCCGCCAACCATGAACGTCACCCTTCGCGGCCAAACGCGGCCATTCCGCACCGTCAGCTTCGACGCGCGGAACAATTGCGTGCGGCTCATCGAGCAACGCCTGCTGCCGCATGAATTCAAACTCGTCGAAACTAAAAATTTCCGCGCGACCGCCCGCGCCATCACCGACATGGTCGTGCGCGGTGCCGGCGCGATTGGCGCGACGGCCGCCTACGGCCTGGCACAAGGCGCGCTCGCCTTTCGCGGCCGCGATTTGAAAAATTTTTCCGCGCACGCCGAGACCGTTTATCAAACGCTCGCCCAGGCGCGACCCACCGCCGTTGATCCCGTCAACGCCATGAACGACATGCGCCGCGAAATGGCGCGCGGGGAAACCGTGGCCGAACAGCAGTCGCTCGCGCTCGCCGCCGCCGAGGAATTTGCCAATGAAGACGTGCGCCACTGTGAAGCCATCGGCCGGCACGGCGGGCGGTTGATTCGCAACGGCATGAAGATTCTCACCCACTGCAACGCCGGCTGGCTGGCGTTTGTGGATGTGGGCACCGCCACCGCGCCGATGTATGCCGCGCAAAAACAAGGCAAACAATTTCATGTCTTCTGCGACGAAACCCGCCCGCGTTCGCAAGGCGCCACACTCACCGCGTGGGAGCTGGCGCAGCAAAATATTTCACACCAGATCATCGCCGACAATGCCGCCGGCCACCTGATGCAACGCGGCGAAATTGATTTGGTCATCGTCGGCAGCGACCGCGTGCTGGGCCGCACCGGCGAAGTGACCAATAAAATCGGCACCTACACCAAAGCGGTTTTGGCGGCCCGCCACAAAATTTCTTTTTATGTGGCGATCCCGCTTTCGACGATTGATTGGAAATTAAAATGCGGTTTTGATATTCCCATTGAAGACCGTCACGAAAGCGAAGTGCTCGGCGCGTGGGGCGTGAATAAACGCGGTCAGCGCGAATACATTCGCGTGGCCAATCCGACGAGCGGCGCGCGCAATCCGGGCTTTGACGTGACGCCGGCGGAATTGATCACCTGCTTCATCACGCCCGCAGGTATTTTTAAACCAAACGAACTCTGGGAGCAGCGACGCAGGCTTGGCTACATGGATTGAGCAGCGATTGAACTTGCGCTGGAGTAAAAAGAAAATTAGTCTTTGCAATCTCGGTGGCGGGGTAGCCAAGTGGTAAGGCACGGCTCTGCAAAAGCTGCATCATCGGTTCGATTCCGATCCTCGCCTCCAATTCCAACTGCGTGTGCAGTAGCGGTTTGGGGGGCAAGTGAGTCCAAACGGACACCAAAACGGACACCAGTTGAACTACTCCGCAAGAACTTGGCTTAACCCGCGATAACCCTCGCACTACTCGCTAAGTTGTCAGAACCGGCTGCGATTATTCTCGCCGTTGCGATGAATAACATGAATGCCCGTTACCGTTTAATCTGCCGCGGCCACCGCCAGGGCCGGTTTTATGCCGTCGAAAAAGCCACCGGCAAGCGCACCAGTCTCCACACCCGCGAGCCGGACGAGGCCACGCGCCTGCTGGCCGGCCATGAATTTGAGCTTGGCCCGGGTGTATCTGCGGCACAGCGACCCGCTGGCCAGTGTCCGCACCTGGCAACATGTGCTGGACGAAATCGTCCGCGCGAAATCCGGCTCGAATCAAGTCCGCTGGCGGGTCATGGCCAAGTCCAAATGGCTCGACCCCTTGCGCCAGCGCCTGCTCATCGAAACCCAAGCCGAGCACCTGCTCCAGGTCTTGCAGTGCGGCAAAGTGGCCATCAACGTCTATTTGCGCCGGATGCACAACTTCGCGCTGGACATGAGCTGGCTGCCGGCCGCGGTCATTCCCCGCCGCCAATGGCCGCCCGTCCATTACAAGCCGAAGCGAGCCATCACGCTGGCGGAACATCAGCAGATCATCGCGGCGGAACCGAATCCGGAACGCAAGGCGTTGTATCAGTTGTGCTGGCACCTGGGGGCGAGCCAGGGCGACATTGCCACCTTGAAAGGGGAAGACGTGGACTGGCCAAACGGCACGGTGAGTTTCACGCGCAAGAAAACCGGCGTGCCGGTGATCGTCCACTTGGGCACGGCAGCGTTGAACCTGTTCAAAGACTAGCCAGCCGAGGGGCCGTTGTTTCCGTATCTATCCGGCGTGCGGGCCGGCGACCGCGCGACGGAATTCGGCCAGCGTTGCCGGCGGTTGGGGATTCAGGGGGTGACATTGCACAGTTACCGCTATGCGTGGGCCGAACGCGCCAAGACCGCCGGCTACCCCGAACGCTTCGCCCAGGAAGCGCTGGGACACAACAGCAAGGCCGTGCATCGCGCGTATGCCAAACGCGCCTTGATGAAACTTCCGTCGCTGGAGGATTACGAGCAAGAGGCGGCAAAAAAACTAGAACCGGCGGCTTGACTGATTTAGCTGTGGCATCTCAAAAGACAAACGTTCCGCCTATCCTGATGTTAGGCGGCGTCATGGCTTCTTAATTGGAATCTGCACACTTGGCAACTGCAAGGTCGCCGGCCACAAATGACTCGCCGAGGACACGACCAGATTTGTTGAAGGGCTAAATGTGGCAGACAAAAAATAGCTATTGGTGGCACCTGTCCGAATGTCCCAAAAACCGCCGTTGACATCTATCTGAAACCCGTCCGGTTTCGTTTTCGAGCCAAGCTGTCTATCAACCCGTAATCGCATCGTGGAATCGCAAGGCAAGCTCACGGTAAATGGTGGAGGCACCGCGCGACTTACTCTCGCAATATCTGAACGTATCGGCCTGCCAAAGGCATCGTGCATCTCAAAATGCAGACATTTCATGTCGTCAACCTCAAACTCAATAGGAAACCCGGCAAAATCCTGACAAATGTGCTGCAACTCCACATACACTCTTGGCTCCGTCCAATATCCCCACTTGTTCGTGCCTTCGGAATCGTAAATCAACAAGCGGCCACGAAGTGCATAGTGAGTGTCATCGCTGACGAGCGATGACCAATCGCCTACAGCAATAGCGTTGGTGTCAGTCTGCCCAAACGAACACCGTCCAGCCGCTAGTAGTAAAAACAAAATGATATATTTCATAGGTCGCGAGCC
>Ga0182030_10016511_pt1 | contig 14366 bp, 18 predicted proteins | sample 812S3MmetaG_FD_121299 | JGI IMG/M metagenome (GOLD analysis project Ga0182030, IMG submission 121299) | Permafrost microbial communities from Stordalen Mire, Sweden - 812S3M metaG (Illumina Assembly) | ecosystem: Environmental > Terrestrial > Soil > Wetlands > Permafrost | place: Sweden...
CCTCGCCGCCCTCGCCGCCCTCGCCGCAACGGCCCGCGCGGCGGCGCCCGAGCTCATCCTCTTCCATGGCCGCGTGCTCACCGTGGACGCGCGCGACTCGATCGCGCAAGCGTTGGCGGTTCGCGACGGGAAAATCGTCGCGGTCGGCACCGATCAGGAAATTCTGCGTCTCGCCGACGGAGCGACGCGGCGGATCGATTTGCAGGGCCGGACCGCGACTCCGGGCCTCATCGACAGCCACGCCCACATCGCGGAAGCCGGCGTGGCGGAGCTATATCACGTGAATCTCAGCGACGCCGCCAGCATCGCCGAGGTGGTTCGGCGGGTGCAGGTTGGAATCGCCGCGCTGAAGCCGGGCGAATGGCTGCAGGGCGACGGCTGGGACGAGGGCAAGCTCGCCGAGCGCCGGTATGTGCGGGCTTCCGATCTCGACCGGGTTTCGCCGCGCAACCCGGTGTGGCTGACGCAGACGACCGGACACTATGGCGCGGCCAATTCGATGGCGCTGCGTCTTGCGAATATTTCCGCCGCCTCGAAAGATCCTCCGGCAGGCACGATCGACCGCGATTCCCGGGGCGTGCCGACCGGCGTCTTGAAGGAATCGGCGCAGGACGCGGTGTCCGCTCTCATACCGCCGCCCACGGCACAGCAGCAGCGCGACGGCATATTGAAGAGCATCGATGACTTGCATCGCGAAGGGATGACGGCGGTCAAGGATCCTGCGATCGGCCAGCCCGTCTGGGACGCGTACGTCGACCTGCTGCGCGCGGGCAAACTCGACGAGCACGTCTGCGTCCTATGGTTCGCCGGCAGCACCCTGGCCTCGGCCCGCGCCGCGCTGGCGTCCATACTGAGCCAGCCGCGCCCGCCGCAGTCCCTCGGCGACGGGCGCCTCCTGTCTTGCGGCGCCAAGATATTCATGGACGGCAGCGGCGGCGCCCGGACCGCCTGGATGAGCCGGGAATGGCACAAGAACTCGGTCGACGTCGACGCCGGAAACTACGGCTATCCCTCGACGGACCCGCAGGTCTACCGACAGATGGTTCGCCTGTTTCACCAAGCCGGCGTGCACGTCGGTACCCACGCCATCGGCGACCGCGCCATCGATTGGGTGGTCGATACCTATGCCCAGGTCCTCGAAGAAACACCGACACCAGGCCTTCGCCACAGCATCATCCACGGCAATATCCCGAGCGATCACGCCATCGAGGCCATGGCCGCGCTCGAGAAGCGCTACGACGCCGCTTATCCCGAGGCCCAGGCTCCCTTCATGTGGTGGATCGGCGATACCTACGCCGGAAACTTCGGGCCGCAGCGTTCCCTGCGCCTGATACCGCTCGATACCTTTCTGAAACGGGGTATTCGCTGGGGCGGCGGCTCCGATTATCCCGTCACGCCGATTCCCGCCCGCTATGGCCTTTGGGCCTCCGTCGAGCGGGAAACGTTGAAGGGCACGTACGGCGCCCATCCCTTCGGCAGCGCTGAATCCGTCGATATCCACACGGCGCTGCGCTCTTATACCGGCTGGGCCGCGCGGCAATTGTTCCTGGAGGACCGCATCGGCTCGATCGAGGTCGGCAAGGAAGCCGACGTCGCCGTCTGGGACCGCGACATGTACGCCATTGCGGCGAAGGATCTGCGCAATCTCAAATGCACCATGACGCTGCTGCATGGCAAAGTGGTGTTCGATTCGAATGAGGGGAACGACCATGGCCGATGAAAAGACCCATCCGGTGAATCGTACCGAAGCGGAAGCCGCCGTTCGGACCCTGCTCCGCTGGGCAGGCGATGACCCCGGGCGCGAAGGTCTTCGCGACACTCCCAAGCGGGTGGTCGATGCGTACAAGGACTGGTTCTCGGGCTATGGCACGGATCCGGGGGCCTATCTGCGGCGCACATTCGAAGAGGTCGAGGGATACGATGAAATGGTGGTGCTGCGCGATATAGGATTCGAATCCTTTTGCGAGCACCACATGGCGCCCATCATCGGCCGCGCCCATGTCGGCTATCTGCCGACCGCCCGCGTGGTCGGCATCAGCAAGCTCGCGCGGGTCGTCGAAGGATTTGCGCGCCGCCTTCAAGTTCAGGAGAAGCTCACGGCGCAGATCGCCGGATGCATCAATGAAGTGCTGAAGCCGCGCGGAGTCGGCGTGGTGATCGATGCGGTACATCAGTGCATGACGACGCGCGGGGTTCACAAGCGCGGCGTCTCGATGATCACCAGCAAAATGCTGGGGACGTTCCGCGCGGATGCCGCCACCCGCGCGGAGTTCTTGCGCTTCATCGACATCGAAGGCCGCAGCCAGCGCTGATCAGCTCCGCTTGCGCTCCGGAGCTCCGCGAACCGGCATCAAATCGACCGAAAAGCTGTATTTGTGCTTCTCGCCCGGCTGCAATGCGCCGACGCCGACCACTTGGCGCGTGATTTTTTCGCCCTTTTCATTGGTGATGGAGACTACCACGCAATATTCGCAGCTCTCGCCGCGCGCCGAATGATGGATCGAACCGGCGATACGCATCGCCGGGAGCCCCTCCGCCTGCGGTTCCGCATTGCCGGAATTGAATCGCAGGTGGTGCTGGCATCCGGGGCAGATGTTCGCGCTTTGCAGGACCACGGCCTTGCAGTGCGGACATACTCGCGTCGCACCCAAGGTACCGGCCCGAGCGAGGTTCACGCTAGCTGCCGCCGCCCACCAAGCCGGGCTTGACCTTCACCTTTTCGTCTCCCCAGCCGAATTCGACGTGTCCGCGCATGCGCGATCCGGCGGCGACCGTGATGGATCCCGCCTTGACGTCGCCGACGATGACGCCGCCTTCCTGCACGTCCACCCGCGTGGCCGACTCGATATTGCCCAGCAGTTCCCCGCCCACCACCACGATGCCCGCGAGGACCTGGCCGGTCAGATGAGCCCCGGGTTCGATGTTGAAGTTGCCGTCGATGCGGACGTCTCCCTTGAAGCGGCCCGCCATTCGCACGTTGCCCGAACCTTCGATCTTGCCCTCGATCGTCAGGTTGGCGGCAATCACCGATTCTCCGCCTTCGGTCGCGGACTTCGGAGTCGGTCGGCGAGTCGAAACGGCCAGTGCCGGGTCACTCACGGGACGCTCGGGGGAAATTCGTTCCGGGGGCGCCGCCGGCGGGGCGGCCACAGGACCCGCTGGGGCGGGCGTAGATTTTTCGTTCCAAAGCGCCATGAGTTGACTCTCCCGCTGACTGATAGGTACCTAAAGCGTACACGCTAACGCCGCGCAATGTCATCGGACCGTTGTCTTTTATTGGAGACGGTTCTCATTGCGGGGCCCATTCCTAACTCCTTGTCCGCGCTGGCATTCCATGGACTATAATCCCGCCGCACGCAAAATGGGGCGAACTCTTGTTTCAACAACTCAAGCAGCTGAACGCCGATTCGATCTTAGGGTTGATGGCGAAATACCGGGCCGATGCATCCTCTTCGAAGGTCGACCTCGGCGTTGGGGTGTACCGGGACTCGAGCGGCAACACGCCAGTTTTGGCCTGCGTACGGCGGGCTGAGCAGGAAGTCCTGGCCGCCCAGTCGACCAAGTCCTACGTGGCCGCCGCGGGCCGGGAAGAATTCAATAGTGCGGTCGAAGAGCTGGTCCTGGGGAGCGCGCATGCAGCCCGCCGCGACCGGCGCGCGAGGACCGTGCAGACACCGGGAGGCTGCGGTGCCCTGCGGGTGGGCGCGGAGCTGATCCGCGCGGCCGCCCCCGGCGTCGCCGTGCACGTCAGCGACCCCACCTGGGGCAACCATACCCCGCTGCTCGGCAGCTCGGGCCTGCGCCTCGAGCGCTACCCCTATTACGACGCGGCCGCGCACAGCCTGCGTTTCGAGGCCATGCTCGAGCGGCTCGAGCGGGCGCCTGAAGGCGACGTGGTCCTGATTCATGCCTGCTGCCATAACCCCACGGGTGCCGATCTCGACGCCGCGCAGTGGCGGGAGCTCGCACAGCTGCTGACGCGGCGGCGGCTGATACCCTTCCTGGACGTCGCCTATCAGGGGTTTGCCGCGGATCTGGAAACCGATGCGGCGGGCGTCCGCACGGTTTGCGAACAGGTGCCCGAAGCCCTGATTGCCATCTCTTTTTCCAAGAATCTCGGCCTGTATCGCGAACGCGTCGGCGCCTTGATCACCATCGGCGAGAATGCAGCCCGCGCCGACGCGGCGCTGAGCCACGTGCTGCAAATCGCCCGCGGCATTTACTCGATGCCGCCCGACCACGGTGCCGCCATTGCCGCGCGCATTCTGGCGGGCCCCGCCCTCAAAGAGGAGTGGCTCGCGGAGCTTGCCGCCATGCGCACGCGCATCGTCGACATGCGCGGGTTGCTGGCACGGCATCTGTGCAAGGCGACCGGCGACGATTCGTTCGATTTCATCCGCACCCAGCGCGGCATGTTTTCGCTGCTGGGTGTTTCCGCGCAAATCGTCGAGCGGCTGCGCGAAAAGCACCATATTTACATGCTGCCCGACAGCCGGATGAATCTCGCGGGAATCATGCCGCACAATGTGGCCTACGTCGCCGATGCCATCGCCGCGGAGAGGTTGTCCTCGGCCGCCTAATCGCCGAGCGCCTGGCTCAGCGCATTCACCTCGGCGGCGGAATCGCGCAGTACGGCCAAAGTCTTCTCTTCGTCCAAGCCCAGCCGCTCCGCGGCTCCGAGCCCGTTCAACGCCTCATTGAGGGCGGCGGCGTCCGAGGCGTGCGACGCCATGAGAATCGCGATCGCGACGACATCGCTCAAGTCGGGCGGCCCTTCCGCGACGCGGCCGAAGTCATCCTGCTCGCCGACCGCCTGCGCCATCGCCTCGGGGAATCCCCAATTCTCGAGGATCGCCTTGCCGATCGAGGCATGCCAATCGCCGATGATTTCCTCGAGCGTGGTATCGCTGATGAACAGCTCCGGATGATCGATCGCCCTCGTCAAAACGTACAGTGTGCCGATCCCGTGCATCATGCCCGTCAGCATGGCTTCGTCGGGGTTGACGGTGGTGCAGTTCCTGGCGAGCACGAAGGCGAACGCGGCCGCGGACGCACTGCGCTGCCACAGGTCGGTCAGGTGGTGCTCCAGGCCGGCCAGTTTGTTGCTCTTGCGGATCTGCGCCATGGAGAAGGACATCGAGGCGCTGCGCACCATGTTGTGACCGATGCGGTTGATGGCCGCACGCAGGTCGGTGACGGGGCGGCCGCTGCGGTTCAGCGACGCGGAATTCGCGATGCGCAGCAGGCGCGCCGCCAATGCGGGCTCGGAGCCCACCACCCGAACCACCTGTTCGACCGAGGACTGGGGATCGGAGAGCACCCGCCTGACCCGCAGGGCTATTTCGGGAAAGGATGGCAGGTCCAGATTGCCGCCCGACAATTCTCCCGCGAGGGAGCGGACGAAATCGAATGCTGCGTTGGGTTGGGCCTGCACTGGTGTATCCGTCAAGTTAGCGCTCACGATCGAAATCGCGCTCACAGTAGAATCGACCGGTTGTGCTCTTTCTTGAGGCAACGGCCGCGTAAATCGCGGAGCAGCGCCTTTCTCGGCGGATTTTGCGGCGGCTAGCGCGCTGCCGGAGGACCGCTCTTGAAGCGCTGCTGCACCTCGCCGTGCCGGGAGCGCTCCGAGTACTGTCCGCCGCTGTAAACGGCGACCACGCGGCGCCAAAAGGCGACCGCGCCGGGATTGCGCAGATATTCGACGATTTCCCAGGCGCCCGCAAACCGGTCGAATATCAGCGTGGCCGCATCGCGGCCCATGCCCACGCGGCGGTGCTCCTGGCGGATGAAGAATTCGGACATTCGATAATCGGCCGCGGGTTCTCCGGCGGCCGGAATCCGCGGGCGGGTCACCAGCGCAAAGCCGACGGGATCGGCGCCCTTGAGAATGACCAGCGGATGCGAGTGGTCGTTGGAGAACCAATTGGCGAAGATTTCATCTTCGCGCGGATTGCCCGCGCCTATCACCGAGAACAAGCCGGTGTTCAGATCCGCCAAGGAATCGATGTATTCGCCGTAGACGCTCTGGATCCACAGGCGATCCTTCTTCGAATGCCGGCAGTCGCGAATACTGATTAGCAACGAATCCGCTTCCCCAATCTTTATAAAAGACACAGCCCGAGCGAACGTGCCTGATGGCAGCCCGCCCAGGCATGTGGGATCAGCTACCTACCGAATTACGGCTTCGCAGAAGATGCTGCGCTCGAGGCGGCATCAGCGGCTGAACTCGCTGCAGCTGCAGCCGAATCGGCGGCGGCATTGGCGGAAGCGTCCGCAGCCGGTGCGGCGGCCGGAGGAGGAGTCGTATCAGCAGCCGGGGCAGGAGCCTCGGTCTTGCTGCCGCAGGCACTCAGCACGAATGCCGCAACAAAAGCGCTTAAAGCAAGTTTGGTCTTCATCTATCGATACCCCAGAAATATTAAGAATAAAATATTAAAGCCGAGCGTGTTGTTGGGCCTTCACCCAAATGTCCGCTGAGATTTTAGAGTGTTTCACCCCAATTTCATATCTCTTTCGCGAGCCCTTAAGCGCCTTTAACGCTGCGCAATCGCCAGTGGGGTTAAAGTAGCGTCTCGTTCGATGGGAGCCCAAGTGAGTCAATCCGATCTTGACCGGTTATTCGAGCCGCATCTGCAGACGCTGATGCACCGTACCGAACAGTCTCTCGCAGCCTTAAGGTTCGATGCGCTGGTCGTTCACGCCGGCACCCCGCCGACGCTGTTCCTGGACGATCAGGACTACCCCTACAAAGTGAATCCGCACTTCAAGTCCTGGGTGCCGATTATCGACAATCCGGGCTGTATTGTGCTGTTTACCCCGGGCGCTCGGCTCAAGGTTCTGTTCCATCGGCCCAAGGATTTTTGGCACAAACCAGCCGACCTGCCGACGGCAGCCTGGACCGCGGCGGTCGATTTGATCGCCATGGAAGACCCGTCAAAGGCCACGGACCAATGGAGCCGATTGGGGCGGGTGGCCCATATCGGTCCCAGCGGCATAGCGCCGGGGACCGACCCTGAGGCCATCAACCCGCCCGCCCTGCTGGCAAGGCTGCACTACGATCGCGCGGTCAAAACACCTTACGAGCTCGAATGCATGCGCCGCGCGAACGAACTCGGAGTGCGCGGACACCGCGCTGCACTGGCGGCATTTCGCCGTGGGGCGTCGGAATACGCGGCTCATATGCGCTACCTGGAAGCCTGCATCCAGCGGGAGGAGGAGATGCCTTACAACAGCATCGTCGCCTACAACGAAAACGCCGCGGTACTGCATTACCAGCATCTGGAGCGGACGCCTCCGGACTCCCTGCGGTCTTTTCTCATCGACGCGGGCGCCCAGTACCGCGGCTACGCGGCCGACATTACGCGCAGTTATGCCGCCGCCCCCAGCCGCTTTGCCGACCTGATCGAGGCGATGGACGCGGCGCAGCTCGCGCTCTGCGATGAAATCCGTCCCGGCCGGGATTACCGCGACGTGCACCTGTCGGCACACCGCATCCTGGGCGATGTGATGCAGCGCATCGGGCTCACCAAGGTACCCGGCCAGGCGGCGCTCGAACGCGGTGTCACCAAGGTGTTTTTTCCGCATGGGATCGGCCATCTGCTTGGGCTGCAGGTCCATGACGTCGGCGGGGTCATGGGCGACCGCCAGGGCGACGAACGGCACCGGCCGGAGGGCCATCCCTATCTTCGACTGACTCGAATGCTCGAACCGGGAGTCGTGGTGACGGTGGAACCGGGCATTTATCTCATCGACTCGCTGCTGGCGGGCGCCCACGCGGATTCGCGCCGCGCGGATATCGATTGGGGGGTTGTCGAAGAGCTCAAACCCTATGGAGGCGTTCGCATCGAGGACAATGTCGTGACGACGGCGTCGGCGCCCGAAAATTTGACCCGGGATGCCTTTGCCCGGGCTGCCTGATCGGCGCCGCCCATAGCTCCCCGGCGGGGCCCCTATCGGGGCTGCCTTGCGGCGCTGCGGCTTAGGCCGCTGCCTTGGCCTTGCGCCGCTTGGGCGCCGCTTCTGCGGCCGTGTCGCCCGCGTCCGCAGCATCCTTTTTGGACTTCTTGGATGCTTTGGGGGCTTTGGCGGCCTTCCCATCCTCGGCCTTTTCGGCGGGTACCACGGCGGCATCCACCAGTTGCATCAACGCCATATCGGCCGCATCGCCGGGGCGAGGCTCCATCTTGAGGATTCGGGTATAGCCGCCGGCCCGGGCCTTGAAGCGGGGCCCTAAATCCGCGAACAGCTTCTCCACCACGCTGACGTCGCGCAAACGGGAATAGGCCAGGCGCCGCTTCGCCAGGGAATCGACCTTGGCCAGGGTGATCAGGGGTTCCACCACGCGGCGCAGTTCCTTGGCCTTCGGCACCGTGGTGCGGATGGTCTCGTGACGCAGCAGGGAGGTCGCCATATTGCGCAGCAACGCGTGACGATGTGAGGAGTTGCGCGATAGCTGGCGCCCGCTGTTTCTATGCCGCATGTTCTAAAACCCTTGTCGAAAATCCCGAGCTCTTAAATTCCGTCGCGCTCATCGTCGCGCTTCAATCCCGGCGGGGGCCAATTGTCGATGCGCATGCCGAGCGTCAGGCCGTGGCTCTCCAGCACCTCCTTGATCTCGGTGAGCGATTTCTTGCCGAGATTGGGGGTGCGCAGCAGCTCCACTTCCGTGCGCTGCACGAGATCGCCGATGTAATGGATGTTCTCGGCCTTCAGGCAGTTCGCGCTGCGGACGGTGAGTTCCAATTCGTCGACCGGACGCAGCAGAATGGGATCGAACTGCGTTTCGGTCGCCTTCGTGGTCGATTCGTCCTGGCCCTGCAAATCGACGAACACCGACAACTGATCCTTGAGAATTCCGCCGGCGCGGCGAATCGCCTCTTCGGGATCGATCGTGCCGTTGGTTTCGATGTCCAAAATCAACTTGTCCAAATCGGTGCGCTGTTCGACGCGCGCGCTTTCGACGTTGTACGTGACCTTGCGCACCGGGCTGAACGAGGCGTCCAGCTGCAGGCGGCCGATGGCGCGCGTCTGCTCCTCGAAGGCCATGCGCTGCGCCGCGGGCCGATAGCCGCGCCCGCGCTCGACTTTGAGCGACATCGACAGTTCGCCGGCCTTCGTCAGGTTCGCGATCACGAGGTCCGGATTCAATATCTCGATGTCGTGGTCGCCCGCGATGTCGCCGGCCGTGACGGGTCCCGGTCCCTTCTTGTGCAGGCGCACTTCGGCCACGTCGCGCGTATGCATGCGGATGGCCACCGCTTTGAGATTCAGCAGAATGTCGACGACGTCTTCTTGAACGCCCTCGATGGCGGTGTATTCGTGCAGCACGCCTTCGATCTCGATCTCTGTGATCGCGGCGCCCGGCAGCGAGGACAGCAGCACCCGGCGCAACGCATTGCCCAGGGTGTGACCGAAGCCGCGTTCGAACGGTTCGATCACGATTCGCGCATGGCGCGGCGACACGGGTTGTACCTTGACGACCCGGGGCTTCAAAAACTCATTGATCGATCCCTGCATGGATATCACCTACGTTGACTAACAGCGGAAACGCCGCAAAGAACTGCTGCGTGACTTGCCAATTACTTCGAATACAACTCGACGACCAGACTCTCGTTGATGTCCGGCAGAATTTCTTGGCGGTCGGGAACCGATTTCAGTATCCCGGAGAACTTCTTGTCGTCCACCTCCACCCAATCCGGAAAGCCGACCTGTGCGGCGATCGTGAGGGCGGCGGTAATGCGGATCTGCTTCTTCGCCTTCTCGCGCAGGCTGATCACGTCGCCGGCCTTGCACTGGTAGGAGGCGATGTTGACCAGCTTCTCGTTCACCGAAACCGCCTTGTGGCTCACCAGCTGGCGGGCTTCGGCGCGCGTGGAGGCAAAACCCATCCGGTAGACAACATTGTCCAGCCGGCATTCCAAAAATTGCAGCAAAGTTTCACCGGTAGCGCCCGGCCGGCCCGCCGCTTTCTGGTAGTAGTTGCGGAACTGGCGCTCCAGCACCCCGTACATGCGGCGCAGCTTCTGCTTCTCGCGCAGCTGCAGGCCGTATTCGGAGAGCCGCTGCTTGCGCTCGCTCTTCACGCCGCCCGGAGGCACCTCGAGCTTGCACTTGGACTCGAGGGGCTTCACGCCGCTCTTCAGGAACAGGTCGGTTCCTTCGCGACGCGACAGCTTACATTTCGGACCGGTGTACTTTGCCATTAGAAACCCTTGAGCAAACTTTCGGAGGCTTAACTTGAGCGCGGAACCGCTAAACGCGGCGCTTTTTCGGGGGACGGCATCCGTTATGGGGGATGGGCGTCACATCTTCAATGTTGGTGATCTTGAGACCGCAGCCATTCAGTGCGCGGACCGCGGACTCGCGGCCCGGGCCGGGGCCCATGACACGAACTTCGACGTTTTTGACGCCATGTTCCTGCGCCGCATTGCCGGCGCGTTCCGCCGCGACCTGCGCCGCGAACGGGGTCGATTTGCGCGACCCGCGAAATCCGCAGCCGCCGGACGTTGCCCAGGACAGCGTGTTCCCCTGGCGGTCGGTGATCGTGATGATGGTGTTGTTGAAGGAAGCATGCACGTGCGCGATCGCGTCGAGTACGTTCTTGCGAACCTTCTTGCGGATGGGCTTGCCGGCCTTGTCGGTGCCGCCGCCCTGCCCTGATTGCTTCTGATCTGCCATAAATAGTCTCTGTTAAACCTTGCCCGGGGGCGCATTCATCTTCACTGCCTGCTTGCGCGGTCCCTTGCGGGTACGGGCGTTGGTGCGGGTCCGCTGACCGCGCATCGGCAGGCCCTTGCGGTGCCGGATGCCCCGGTAGCAGCCCAAATCCATCAGGCGCTTGATGTTCATCGACACTTGGCGGCGCAAGTCGCCCTCGACCGCGAATTTCGCGACCTGGGATCGAAGCGAGGCGACTTCAGCGTCCGTGAGATCCTTCACCTTGACGCTGTACTTCACGCCGGCTGCGTCGCAAATACGCGTCGCACGGCTGTTTCCAATGCCGAAAATGTGGGTTAAACCGATGACGACATGCTTGTTCATCGGGATATTGATGCCGGCGATACGCGCCATCTAGTTCTCCACCCGCGCCCACGAAAAAAGGCGCAGCAGTATATATGAAAATTGCCTAAAAATCACTTCACTAGCCTTGGTCAAAGCCATCAGCCCTGGCGCTGCTTATGCCGCGCATCCGACGAACAAATGATGTAAACGATGCCGCGGCGCCGCACGACTTTGCAGTTCTTGCAGATCTTCTTCACCGAAGGACGAACTTTCATTTCTTACTCCCGATGCCGCGCAGGCTGGCCTTTTTCATCAGGCCCTCATATTGGTGCGACATCAAATGCGATTGCGTCTGCGCGACGAAATCCATGACACCGACGACGATAATCAACAAGGAGGTGCCGCCGAATTGGAACGGCACGCTCGGATTCACCATGCGAATGATTTCCGGCAGCAGGCACACCGCCATGATGTACAGCCCGCCCCACAGCGTCAGGCGGGTCAACACCTTGTCCAGGTAGTCGCCGGTCTGTTGGCCGGGACGGATCCCGGGGATGAAGGCGCCGGCCTTCTTCAGGTTGTCCGCCGTGTCCCGGGCGTCGTACACCAGGGCCACGTAGAAGAATGCGAATCCGATGATCAGCAAGGCGAACAGCAGCACGTGCAGCGGCTGGCCGTAGCCCAGGACCACCGCGACTTTCTGCAGGGTTCTCTGGATGGGGTTCGGATTCGGGCTGTTGCCGAAGAATTGCGCGATCGTCGCCGGAAATACCAGAAGGCTGGACGCGAAGATCGGGGGAATCACGCCCGCCATATTGAGCTTGAACGGCAGATGCGTGCTTTGCCCTTGCATCATGCGCCGCCCGACCTGGCGCTTGGCATAGTTGACCTGGATCTTGCGCTGCGCCCTTTCGACGAATACGCAGAACAGAGTCACCAGGATCACGACCACCAGGATCAGCAGCACGATGAGCGGATTCATTTCGCCCGACCGCACCATTTCCAGGGTATTGCCGATGGCCCGGGGCAGGCCGGCGATGATGCCGGCGACGATGATCATGGTGATCCCGTTGCCGATGCCGCGCTCGGTGATCTGCTCGCCCAGCCACATCACGAACAGCGTGCCGGTGGTGATCGACACGGTAGCCACGAACAGGAACTGCGGGCCCGGATTCGGCACCAGGTTGCCGCCGGAATTCTGGATGGCGAGCGCCGCGCCGAAGCCCTGGAAAGCCGCCAGCAGCACCGTGCCGTAGCGCGTGTACTGCATCAGCTTGCGCCGTCCGGATTCTCCGTCCTTGCGGATCTGATTCCACGGCGGATACACCATCGACGCCATCTGGATGATGATGGAAGCGGTGATGTAGGGCATCACGTTCAAGGCGAATATGCTGAAACGCTGCAGCGCACCGCCCGAGAACATGTTGAACATGCCGAGCAGAGTGCCGTTCTGGGTGGAAAAGAACGCGGCAAACCGGGCCGCGTCGATTCCCGGCACCGGGATGAACGTACCCATTCGATACACCACCAACGCGCCCAGCAGGAACCACAGACGCTTGCGCATTTCGGCAAAGCGCGTCATGTCCCCCAGGGCTGCGGTCGGATTGGTGGTAGCCACGTGCCTTAGACCTCGAAGCGCCCGCCGGCCGATTCGACCGCGCTCTTGGCGCCCTTGGTCGCGGTGACCGCCTTGTCCTTGATGACATAGGCCTTGGTGACCGCGCCCGAAACGATGATCTTCACGATCTTCGTGGCTTCGGGGACGAGATTCGCCTCGATCAATCCGGCCAGGGTCACTTCACCGCCCGTGACGCGCATCAGATCGGTCAAGGTCAGTTCGGCGCGCGACGCCTTCATGGCCGAGCGGAAGCCGACTTTCGGCAAACGCCGCTGCAGCGGCATCTGGCCGCCTTCGAATCCGACCTTGTGGTAGCCGCCCTTGCGCGCCCGCTGCCCTTTGACGCCGCGGCCGCAGGTCTTGCCCTGGCCGGCGGATGCGCCGCGGCCGACCCGCAGGCGGGTTCGCTTTGCGCCTAAGCCCGGCTTGATGGTATTTAATCGCATTAGCCCTTCCCCAACGCAGTCTCGACTTTGAGCATGTGGCTGGCCGCATTGATCATGCCGCGGTTCGACGGGGTATCCGCGACCACCACGCTATGCCCGATCCGGCGCAGCCCCAGGCCCCGGGCCGAATTGCGAATGCTGGCCAACTGGCCATACATGCTCTTGATCAAGGTAACTCTGACTGTTTTGTCGGTCATGACCTTAGCCCACGAGTTCCGCGACGCTCTTGCCGCGCTTGGCCGCAATGTCGTCCGGCGTGCGCAGCTTGGCGAGCGCATCCATGGTCGCCCGTACGACGTTGATGGGATTGCGCGAGCCATAGCTCTTCGCGAGGACGTTGCGCACCCCGGCGCACTCGAAGACCGCGCGCATGCCGCCGCCGGCAATGACGCCCGTACCGTCCGCGGCAGGCTGCATGTACACGCGCGTGGTTCCATGCCGTCCTTTGACCGCGTAGAACAGCGTATCGTTCTTCAGGGAAACCGTGACCAGGCTCTTGCGGGCCTGCATCATGGCTTTCGAGATCGCGACCGGCACTTCGCGCGCCTTGCCGTAGCCAAAGCCCACGCGGCCGGCGCCGTCGCCCACCACGGTGAGCGCCGTGAAGCCGAACTGCTTGCCGCCCTTGACCACCTTGGCAACGCGGTTCACCGCGACCAGCTTTTCGAGCAGGTCATCGCCGGACATTGGTTTTTCTACTCTCGCCATATGCCTTTAGACCCTTTGGTTAGAACTCGAGGCCCGCTTCGCGAGCGGCCTCTGCCAGCGCTTTGACGCGCCCGTGATACATGAAACCGGAACGGTCGAAGGCGACCTTGGAAATGCCCTTGGCTTTGGCGCGCTCCGCGATGGCGCGGCCGACGGCCTTGGCAGCCTCGATGTTGCCGGTGGCTTTCAATTCGCCGCGCACGTCCTTCTGCAGGGTCGAGGCGGCTACCAGAACTTTGTCGCCTTCCGGGGCGAATATCTGCGCATAGATGTGCTGCGGCGTACGATGCACCGACAGGCGCAACGCGGCGAGCTCTTTGATCTTTACGCGGCCCCGGCGCGCACGGCGCAGTCGGGTATCTTGTTTGGTCAGTTTCATGTGCTTACTTCTTCTTCGCCTCTTTCAGCGAAATCTTTTCATCGGAGTACTTCACGCCCTTGCCCTTGTAGGGCTCCGGCGGACGGAAGCGGCGGATCTCCGCAGCCGTCTGGCCGACCCGCTGCCGGTCGATGCCCTTGACGATGATCTCGGTCTGGGTCGGCGTCTCGATGGTGACGCCGTCCGGAATCGCGTAGTTGATCAGGTGCGA
>Ga0182030_10016513_pt1 | contig 14365 bp, 11 predicted proteins | sample 812S3MmetaG_FD_121299 | JGI IMG/M metagenome (GOLD analysis project Ga0182030, IMG submission 121299) | Permafrost microbial communities from Stordalen Mire, Sweden - 812S3M metaG (Illumina Assembly) | ecosystem: Environmental > Terrestrial > Soil > Wetlands > Permafrost | place: Sweden...
ATTTCGGCATGGCGATGGGACCGCTCGCGATGTACGATAGCGTGGGCCTGGACGTCGCCTTGCACGTCGAAATCGAAGCTCGGCGCTTTGAAACACAGCCCGTGCGGCGTCCCTTGATTATGGAGAAACTGGTCGCCATGGGCCGTCTGGGGTTGAAAAGCGGAGCGGGCTTTGCAAAGTTCGACGAGAATCGCAAACCGATGCCCGATGCCGAGGTCGCGACGTTGATTGAAACGTGCGCGCGCGAGGCGGGCATCGAGCGCAGGACCATTCCGAAAGAGGAAATCGTCGACCGTTGCATTCTGGCGATGGTCAACGAAGGCGCTCGTGTGCTGGAAGAAGGCGTCGCGTTACGCGCGGTCGATATTGACGTGGTCTACATGACCGGCTACGGATTTCCGGCGTGGCGCGGAGGTCCGATGTTCCACGCCGACACGGTGGGATTGTCGCGAGTGCTCGCTCGCATTCGGGAATTCGAGCAACGGCATGGTTCGGCGTTGTGGGCTCCCGCGCCATTGCTTGTAAAGTATGCCGCAGAGGGTCGCGGATTCAATTTAGCCGAAGACTAGATCACGGGATCGGCAGCCGCCATTTTTCTCGAGGCGACGCGCCAAAAGATCGCGAGAGCGATCCCAATGAGGATCAGGCCGGTCGTGAGGCCGATCCATAATCCGGGCGCGCCGAATCCTTCGCGAAAACAAAGCAACGCGCCGAGCGGCAGCCCGATCAGGCCGTAGCCGACGATGTGGCAAATCATAGGCGCGGACGTGTTGCCCGCTCCGCGCAACGCGCCCGTGGTGACGACCTGCACGCCGTCGAACAGTTGGAAAAACGCGGCCAATCGCAGGAGAGGCACCGCCGCAGCGATGATCACAGCGTCGGGAGTAAAGAGACGGGCGATGAGTTGTGGGATGCCGATCAACGCGAGCGCGCAAAGGGACATGATCGCGGCGCCCAAGCCGACTGCCATCCATCCGGAACGAGCCGCGCCGCGAGGATCGCCACGGCCGATGGCATGGCCCACGCGAACGGCAGCCGCGGAACTGACGCCCAGCGGCAGCATGAACGTGGTGGAAACGATCGTCACCGCAATCTGATGTCCGGCGAGGCTCGTCGCTGCGAGCCTTCCCGCAAGCACCGTGGCGATCGCCCATACGAACATCTCTGCGCCGATTTGTCCCGCGGCAGGCGCGCCGAGCTTCAGCAGTTCGCGCACGCGTCGCAGATCGAGACGCCGGCTGATGGTCCGCAGCTCGGGCTCCTTGCGAAACACCGCGATCGCGACCATCGCCGCCATCAACGTTCGCGCCATCACGGTGGACCACGCGGAGCCGACAGCGCCGAGGCGCGGTGCTCCCAGGTTGCCGAAGACGAAGATCCAGTTGCCAGCGATGTTTACCAGATTTGCGGCGACCATGGCGATCATCACTGGCCGCGGGCGTCCGATGGATTGCAAGTAGCGACGCAGGCAGAAGAACACGAGCAGCGGCGGCGTGCTCCAATTGAGCGTTCGCATGTAAGGCCCTACTTGCCGCAATACCGCTGGATTTACACCGAAGAGTCCTAAGATCGACACCACGCCCGATACGATCAACATGACGGTGGGAATGAGCGCGACCACCAGCCACAAGCCGTTGACGAGCGAACGCCGGCGGTCGTCGAGATCTTCCGCGCCCGACGCCTGCGAAACCAGTGTGTCCAGGCCGAGCAATAGGCCGCCGCCGAGAATCGCGATCGTGTAGAAAATCGTGGTGCCGACGCTGATCGCACCGATGGCCTCGGCACTGACGCGGCCTACGAACATCGTATCCTCGATGCCCATGGCCATCCAGCCAAGCTCAGAGAGCACGAGCGGAGCGGCGAGCCACAGCATGGCGCGTAACTCTGTCCGGTCGAGTGTCATTTTCGGAGGTACTTCATTTACCGATACAGAATGTTGAAAAGATCCGATTGAGAATATCGTCCGCCGTGGTCGCGCCGGTAATCGCGTCAATGGGTCGCAGAGCGGTGTAGAGATCGAGCAGCAGCATCTCGTGAGGGATGCCGAGGCTCGCCGCCGTGTGCGCCTGTGCGAGCGCTTCGCTGCTTTCACGCAAAAGTTGTTCGTGACGAAGGCTGGTGATAAATCCGCCGTCCTGCTCCAGGCGTCCGCGGGGCGCGATGCACTCGACAAGCGCTGAGCGCAACTCGGCCAAGCCCGTGCCCGTAAGTGCAGAGACGGGCAGAACCGAGCCGAACGATTCAGGAATTTCGGCACGTCCCGGCAAGTCGGACTTATTGCCGGCCAAAATGCATTTGCCTTGTGCGCGAGCTTTCTCCACCAGCGCGACATCCTGCGCTTCGAGCGGCGCTGCAAGATCGAGAACCACGAGCGTGACGTCCGCATCGACCATCGCAGAGCGGCTTCTCTCCATGCCAAGCAATTCGACTTTGTCCAGTGCGATCCCGCCCTGCTCCTCGCGAATTCCCGCCGTATCGACGAATTTAACGGGTATGCCTTCAAGCGAGGCGTGCTCGGAAACCAGATCGCGCGTGGTGCCGGGCGTATCGGTCACAATGGCGCGGTCTTGTTCGAGTAAGCGATTAAACAGGCTGCTTTTGCCGACATTCGGGCGCCCGACGATCGCGAGCGTAAATCCGTCGCGCACCAGCTTTCCGTAGGCGAAGCTGGAGGCCAGCGCGCGCGCGGCTTGCTGAATCGGCTGGAGGCGGCGCAGGATTTCTTCTGTCGGCGCGACGCTGATGTCGTCTTCAGCGAAATCGATACCGGCTTCGAGCAGGGCGATCAGTTCCAGCAATTGCTCCTTCATCGGCTTCAGGCGGCGAGAGACGGAGCCTTCGATCTGTTGCGCGGCAATGCGCGCTTGATAGAGCGTGGTCGCATCGATGAGATCGCGTACGGCCTCCGCGCGCGGAAGATCGATGCGGCCGTTCAGATAAGCCCGCAAGGTGAATTCACCGGGCTCGGCGAGACGCGCCCCCGCGGCGCACGCTCGTTCTAAGGCGTGGCGCAAGACCACGGGCGATCCGTGGCAGGAAATCTCAACGACGTCGTCGGCTGTATAGGAACGTGGAGCCGCGAAGAAGGTGACGACAACGTGATCAATGGTGTGGCCGCTCGTGTCGGTAAGTTCGGCGAGCGCCGCGGTCCATGGAGTCCACGAAAAATCGGCGCGCGTTTTTAGAATGCTTAGCGCGATGACGCGCGCATCAGATCCCGACAAGCGCACGATGCCGATACCGCCACGACCCGGCGGCGTGGAAATGGCAACGATAGTGTCGCGTATGTTCACGTGTTCGGGCGGCTGCGGTTCAAAGGCCGATTCGATGAAGAAACGCGCTCGGGTAAGCAGCGAGTCTCTTGCTGCGCTCGGGATGACCCGTGGATGTTTTGCTTAATGCCGGGGACGGCCGCCGCGATCTCCACCGGGCCCACCGCCCGAACCCCCACGGGGACCCCCACGGCCGCCGCCGCCCGGTCCTCCACGTGGGCCGCCGCGTCCACCGCCGGGTCCTCCACGACGATCACCGCGTCCGCCACGATCTCCGTCGCGCCCACCGCGTCCGCCAAAGCGCGGACGTCCGCCGTCGTCTTCGGGACGAGGACGAGGAGGAATCACGGGCTCGGGCAGCGTCTTCATATCGGCGGGCACGATCACAACCTGCCGGATCGCTCCTTCGCCGACGCTCTCACTGCGCACGTCTTTTTCGTCGCGCAGCGCCAAGTGCAGAATGCGGCGTTCGCGGCTATTCAACGGGCTGAAGTGAAAAGGAGCGTGCGTCTTGCGAACGCGCTCCGCTGCGGTCACCGCGCTCATGCGAAGTTCTTCGATGCGCAGCGCGCGCCGGTCGTTGGCGTCGAAGCACAGCTTCGAATGATCGTCCGACGGCATGTGCAGCGCTTCCTGCGTCAAGTGCTCTAATGCGAGCAGCACCTCGGCCTTATTGGCCAGAAGCAGGTCGACGTCGGGACCCGAAAACTTCACCATCACTTCGGGATTTTCAAAATCCGGATGCGGCGTCTCGCCTTCGGCCACGACGTATTCGACGTCGAAGTCGGCGGCATCGAGGACGGGTTCGAGAAAGTCTTCAATCAGAGGGCCGGTTTCGGCCACGGTATATTTCTTGTCGGACAAGTTCAACTCCTGCCCTTCTTGGTATTGGCAATCACCTTGACTGCCGGGGGCGGCGGTGAAATGCGATTCAGCGCCCACTGCTGAGCTACGGCAACTACGTTTCCGGTTAACCAGTATAGTACCAACCCCGCCGATGCGAAATAAAACATGTATCCGAACATCAGCGGCATGAACAACATGATCTTTTGCTGCGAAGGATCCATGCCCGGACTCGGCGTCATTTTCTGCGTCAGGAATTGCGTGACGATCAACAGCACCGGCAGCATGTGAATGGCAAGCGTTTCCGGCTGCGACAGATCCGTCACCCACAACCAGTGCGCGCCGCGCATTTCGATCGAGACGCTCAGAACCTTGTAGAAGGCCCACAAGAACGGAAGCTGCAACAGCATCGGCAGGCAACCGCCCACCGGGTTGACGTCGTTCTTCTTGTAGAGATCCATGATCTCAGCGTTCTTGTCGTTCTGCCGCGGATCCTTCAGCGGCATTCCCTTGAACTTGTCGTTGATCGCGTTGATCTGCGGCTGCAGCGACTGCATCTTGCGCGACGACTTCATGCTGGTGAGGCGCAGCGGGAACAACACCAGATTGATCACCACCGTCACGAGCACGATCGACCATCCGTAGTTGCGAGCCACGTGATCCGTCGTCCAGTTGAGCACCGTAAACAAGGGCTGCGCCAGGAACCAGAACCAGCCCCAATCGACTACCTGCTCGAGCTTCGGATCGACCTTTTTCAGCAGGTCCGTGTCCTTCGGGCCGACGAACAGCGACACCGTATTGACGCCCTCACCGCCCACGCCTACGCCGACGCGTTGCTCGTCCGCGCCCTTGTTGTCCGGAACGTTATCGCTAAAAGTGGTCTCCTCGACCGAGGATTTATTCGCGGGCAGAAACGCCGCAGCGAAATAACTGTCTTCAATGCCGACGAAAGAAAACTGTCCGCTGGCGGAGACCGGGCCGTTCTTGGCGTCCTTGGCGGTCTTGACCTGCAGCTTTGAATTTGGGAGTTCGTAGTAAATCGCATGCTGCACGGTGGCCGCCGTACCGCCTCGGGCGCCCACTGCAGCGGCATCGCCGAATCCGCCGCGCCACGTCATGGAATGCGGCAGCGCCACGCCGTTCTGCGTCACTTCGGTCGTAATCTGGACCAAATAACTCTTCGGCTCGAAGTGGAACGTCTTCTTCGTTAGGACGCGTCCGTCTGAGAATTCGAAACTCAGCGTGTTGCCGCCGTCGGAACTCTCTTCTTTAAACAACGCCGTGTTCGGATCGGTGGAGGGCGCGGTGCCTTTAAACGCTAACGCAAACGGAGGCGGGACCCGCGTCAATCCCCTTTGGTAAACCAGCTCCAGCGGCTTGCCGTCGTGATCCTTGTAGTCTTTGAGAATCCAACTGCGCACCGTCGCGCCGCGATTCGAAAACTCCACGTGGAAGAGATCGGTATCGATCGGATAGGTCTGCTCGTTGTATGCCTGGATCGCTCCCTGTTGCGCGGACGCGGCCGCTTGCGCCTCTTTGGGCGACGGAATGGGAGCTTTCGCGGCACCGGTATCAGTCGCGGCAGCCGGATTCGCTGGCGCGGATTTCGTGTCGGCGGGCTTGGCCGTCGGCCCCGGGGCCGGCTTGATGAAGTACTGGCTCACCAATAGCACCACGCCCATCAGCAGGAACGCGATGAGGAGCCGAGCCTCCATGGACAAATCTTTTTTCATGTATGAACTCGAAAAGGAGGCGCACTAGCGCACCGGATCGAATCCTCCTTCGTGAAACGGATGACAACGCAGCAGACGTCCCAGACCCATCCAGACGCCGCGCAGGACGCCGTACTTTTCAACCGACTGCATCATGTATTCGGAGCACGTCGGGTGAAAGCGGCACGCCGAAGGCAGGCACGGAGACACCCATCGTTTATAAGTACGTAAGAGGGCCAGGGTCAGGGTCCGCATTTTTCAATCAGGTATTTTCTTGATCAAAAGCTCGAAAGCTCTTTCCATGGCGGAAAAGCTGGCGTCGAGCGCCGCCCGCCGCGGGTTGAGCACGATGTCCCACTGTGGACCGATCTTTCCGCGATGGAGCCGGAACGCCGCACGCAGCCGTCTCTTAATTCGATTGCGGATGACCGCTCCGCCAATGGCGCGGGGAACCGTAAGTCCAAGACGAGGGCCGATGATCTTCGTCGCGCCCGATAACAACTCCGATCCCGGCCGCGCCCTGCAAAATGCGGCGAACAGGGGACCGGAAATGCGAAAGCCTTGGTCATAGGTGGCGCGGAACTCGGCGGTGTGCAGGATCCTCGAGGATTTCGGGAATCCAAAACGGGCGCCTTCAGCGGATTTAATTGGCGTTACGAACGGCTCGTTCATCGCTGACCGTCAGCTTGTGACGACCGCGAGCGCGACGCCTTGCCAGCACGGCGCGTCCGTTCTTAGTCTTCATGCGCTCCCGGAACCCGTGCGTTTTCGCGCGCTTACGATTGTTGGGCTGAAATGTACGTTTCGGCATCTGCGTATCCTTCTTTTTCGTTCTGCCTTCGTCGTTCTGGGCGCGCAACGCCGCTCACAGATGCGCTAAGGGCACACAATAGAAATTATAGTATAGCAAAACAAGGACGGAGGTTCTGGAGGGAATTAGGGGATGACTGGCAGTTTGGAAAATCCCCAGGACCAGAGATTTCGCGACGGCGAAGTCTGCTGGCCCCAGGGCTGATATCAGACGGTTACATTCCCGGCATGGGCAGGAACTCGTGCACCTCGATCGTCGCGCCAGGAGACATGAAGTGCGGATGGCCCTTGAACAATTCCTCCAGCGCCGCCTGCGATTCCGCTTGCAGGATCGAGTACCCGCCCACTTTTGCTGGTCCCAGCGGGCTGCCCGCGGGCTCCTGCATCAGGTACGTCACCGGGTTCCCAAAATCGACGATCGCGGGCCCGTTCTTTTTTCCCCAAGCCATCCAGGCTTCCATTACCGCCTTGCCCTGTTCCGGCGTTGGCCTCGCCGCCTGCTGCGCGGCCGTCGCGGACCACGTGTATAGAATCAAGTATTTTTTCATTTGCTTCCTCCTCTTTCTCTAAAACTACTTCTCCGAATTCCCCAGGAACGTTTCCAGCGATGCCAGGCAGCCGGTCCATCCCTTGTTGTGATTGTCGCGAGCTTCTTCGTTCGGGAACAGCTCGTGCGTCAGCACCATTTGGGTGCCCGCGCCTTGGGCCGCGAATTCCACCGTGACCAAAGTTTCCGGCAGCGCGGTATTGCCTTCCCACGCCCACGTCATCACGAGCTTCTTCGGCGGATTCACTTCTTTGAACACGCCGATGGCAACGTGCGCCGCTCCGGCTGGATTCCTCACGTCGATGCGATATTTTCCGCCGACGCGGGCGTCCAGCTCAACCGAGTTCATCTTGTGCTCGGGCGTTGGCGCGAACCATTTCGCCATTGCTTCCGGATTGACCCAGGCGTTGTAGACCCGCTCGGGCGATGCGTCGTAGTTTCTCTCCAGGCGCAGCGCAATGGAACCTTGTGCTTTGGGACTCGTTTCAATTGTTGCCATGATTTCTCCTTGTGTTTGGTTTTTTGGTATTTGGTTTTTTCTGATCTGCTTCATCGTGCTTGGTTTCGTCAAGAAAGCGGCCCAATGCATCCAACCGCATTTCCCAGAACTTCAGATGGAATTCCAGCCAGTCATTTGCCGCCTTCAACGTCTCCGGCCGTAGTGTCATGCGATGCGTACGTCCTTCCACTTGCCTTGCGAGCAGCCCCGCGCCCTCCAGCACCCGCAAGTGTTTCGATACCGCGGGCAGGGACATATCGAATGGCGCCGCGAGCTCGCCCGCCGTGGCCGGCGATTTCGCCAGGCGCGCGACAATCGCCCTGCGTGTGGGATCGGACAGCGCGGCAAAAGCAGCGTCCAACGTGAAGTGGGACGCTATTCGTGACGTAGCTGAATAATTAACCATGTGGTTAAGTATTGCCGAAGCCGATTCGTCTGTCAAGAACTTTTTTGACAAAAATGCAGCCGGTTAACGCCGGGTCGGCGTCGAGGCGAGCACGGCGCGTTCGAACGCCCAACCGCGGATGTGATTGATCTGTTCCTTCATCGTGCGCGAGAGGGGGACGAGTTTGGCGGCGATGTTGATCAGATCCTGCTCCGTCATGTCGCGTTCCGCCAGGCGCGCCGTCGTCAGCGCCGCCACCACGCATTGCTCGATTTCGGCGCCAGTCCAACCCGCGGTAAATTTCGTGACGTTGGGAAGATGGAACCCGCTTGAATCCACGCCGCGGCGGTCCAGATGGATGCGGAAAATATCCAGCTGTTCGTCCGTTTGAGGAATATCGACGAAGAACACTTCGTCGAAGCGCCCTTTGCGAATCATCTCGGCGGGCAGTAGATCGATCCTGTTCGCAGTGGCGGCCACGAAAAGCCCGCGCGTCTTCTCCTGCATCCACGTCAGGAAAAACGCGAAAATTCTGCCCTGTTCGCCGCCGGATTCCGTCGACGTAATGCCCATTTCAATTTCGTCGAACCACAGCACCGCCGGCGCCATGTCTTCCATCATCTTGCAGGCTGCGACGAACGCGCCTTCCGGCTTGCCGTGGCGTCCGGAAAAGATTTCGATCATGTCCAGACGATACAAAGGGAGCTGAAAATAGTGCGCGATGGCCTTCACCGAAAGGCTTTTGCCGCAGCCGGGAATGCCCATGATGAGGATGCCCTTGGGAACAATCTCCGAGCTCAGGCTTTCGCGCATCTCGAAAAGCTTGCGGCGCTCCAGAAGCCATTTCTTCAGGCCTTCCAGTCCGCCGACATCTTTCAGGTCCTTGCCCTCGGCGATGAACTCGATCACGCCGCTGCGGTTTACCAGCAGCCGCTTTTCTTCCAGCAGCGCCGGAATCGACTCCGATCCGAGTCGATGGTGCGTGGCCAGCGCGCGCCGCAACGCGTAGCCCACTTCGTCGAACGTCAGCCCTTGCAGCGTCCGCGCGACTTGCTGCAAGGTTTCTTCACTTGTCTCGCTCTGTCCTTCCGCGGATAATCGCTTCGTTTCATCTCGCAGATATGCGACCAATTCGGCGAGATCCGGCAGACGAAGCTCCACATAAAGGACGCAGCGCTCCAGCTCTTCCGGAATATAACGGACCGGAGAAGTAATGACGACAAACTTGTGTTGATCCAGGCAGCGCTCGTGCACGTCGCGCAAACGCCGCCGAATTTCCGCGGAATCTCGGAGCGGCTCGTGAAAATCCTTGAGGTGGAAAATGCCGGGACCTTTATGATTCACGATGAAATCGAGCGCCGCGCGAGGCTCCTTTGTTGTAATGTCGACCTCTTTTCCGTCGCGCTGAAATCCCTCCGTCAGGCTCCACGTATAGAGCGGCATCGGGGCGCCGCCCGATAGTTCGCCGGATAAAGCACGGTCCACTTCGCTCAGTACTCGGGCCGCGCGCTGTTCTTCGGCGCACCGCAAATACGTAATCGGCCGCCCGGATTCGAAGATCTCCCGGATCATTTTCGCAGCGCGACTCTCGACGTGGGGTTTCTCGACGTGGGGTTTCATTGTGATGCCTTCTTGATCTTACAAGGCCGGTGGCGGATGGAGAGGAAATCTGATGTGGAACGAAGCGGCGAGGGACGCTCGAGACTCAGTGCGTCATCGCTTAATGCGTCTAATGCGTCATGGAATACACAACGTAGTTGACCCCGATGCGGATGCCCAGCGCCGAATACTGTTCGCCGTAATGCGGATCGTCGGCCCATTCCCAGGAATCGCCGACGTCGGAATTGAAGCACATGGCCACCAACAGCCGGCCGTGATCGTCGTAGATGCCCCTCCAGTACGGATGGCTGCCGTCGTTGCGATACGTGGTCCCGCGCATCAGCGCCCATTGCCCTGGAATCTGGTAGCGATCGTCCAGATCGTAAACGGAATGAAAAATGGCGTCGGCGTTCTCAATCTCCACAATGGGGCGATCCGGAAACACGAGCTTCATCGTCTCCTCGAAACGATTCCATTCCTCGGTGCCCCAGAAATCGTCGAGCATCAGGAACCCGCCGCGCAGCAGGTAATCGCGCAACTTCGCCACCTGTTCGTCGGTCAGCTTCCAATCGCCCATTTCTCCGGCGCACAGCCACGGCCAGTTGTAGACGTCGTCGCCGTCGTCCAGATTGACGGGCTGTTCCACGGAGCGGGCGTTCACGCGCGTCAGCCTGCGCATGGCTTGCGCGAAATGGCGGTCGGCGCGCGGATAATCCTGCGACCAGCTCGTACCCCCTTCGCGCCAATCGTTGTGCCCCCCGTATCCAAACGGGCGGCTAAATCTCCCGTGCGGATGCGGCGGATACATGAGCCGCGCGAATACCCATTCCCCCGGAACTTTGTAATCTTCCGGCAACGGGATGTTATCGTAGCCTTCGAGGCTGGTGTAGACGCGAAACTCGCGCTGCGCGTACACAGCGGAGACGCACAGGATTGCGCCGAATGCCACCAGACAGGTGCGAGTGCGAGCGTTCATACAGCTAGCTGGAGCATATCACTTGCGTGCGCCAAGATCCTCCCCGGCACGTCCGGATTCATCTTGCGGGTCGGCGTTAAACTGAGGTATTGTGCGATTTCGCGAATTCCTCACGTTCCTGTTAGCTGCCGCCGGCCTGGTCGCGTTCACGGGCCACGCCGCAGCCGCCTCGCCCTCCGAACTCCTGCGTGCCATCCAGGAAAACTCGCTGGATCCCACCGCGTGTTATCGCGTGCGCGACCTCAGCTTCGCCAAAGAGGACGTGCGCGTATATCTCAACGAAGGCTACTTGATTTTCACGAAGCCCGTGGACGGCCGCCGGACCGGCGCGTTTTTTTCCGCCGACGTCGAAGGCGGCGATGGAGAAGTGCTGGTCCTGCCGCCCACCCGCAGCGAGCGTCAGTCGCTTGCACGCTTCACTTCATCCGCCAATCTCGACGAACACATTTACGCGGGATTTTTCGTCTTCGCCGACGGCACCGCCGAGCAACTCATTGAACGGATCGGCAGCGAAGGCGTGGGGAAGAGCGCTCCCGAGATGGGGGCGTTGCTGGCCTCTCAATGGTCACCGGCCGCGGCCAGAATTCAAGGACCCATGGCGCTGCGCCTCTTGCAGGAAGTTCTCACCCCCGCCAAGCCCGGCACAGGACTGGCGTTTCTTGCCGTGAGCGGCAAGACGCTCGGCAATTTCGATCTTTTCGTGGAACCGCGCGACGCCACTCGCGTGGAAATCCGCCGCCGGACCGAGCATGACAACAAGCTTGGTTATGAAATCTGGACCAGTTTCCCGGCGCGAAGTGCGCGCGTGGCGGCGAGCGCGCTGCCGCCCCCGGCGTTCGCGATCACCAGCTATCGAATCGACGCGAATCTGAACAACGATTTTCGCTTGAGCGCAAAAACCAATGCCTCGTTGCGCGTTGGTTCCTCGCCGGTGACGACGCTGGCGCTGCTGATCGCGCAGGATATGCGCATCGGCGCCATGCGGCTCGACGGCAAGCCCGTGGAGTGGCTGCGCGGCGAATCCGAGAAAGGTCCGCTCCCGACGGACGATACGGAATCGGTCGTCCTGGTATTGCCCGCCGCGCCGCTCGCTCCGGGAAGCGTGCATGCACTCGAGCTCGAACACGATGGCAACGTCGTCAAGGCCGCGGGAGACGGCGTTTTCTTTATGGCGGATCGCGAGAGCTGGTACCCGCGTGGAAGCGTCGGCGCGGGCGGCGCGACCTACGACGTGACGTTCCGCTATCCCAAGCGCGTGACGCTGGTGCAAGCCGGTGAGCCGGTCAGCGACACAAGCGATGGCGATTGGCGGACCACGCGCCGCCGCATCCCGATTCCCGTCGGTGCCACGGGATTCAACATCGGCGATTACGAAAAAGTTTCCGCCGTGGCGAGCGGCGTAACGATCGACGTCTATGGAAATCGTCACCTGGTGGACTCGCTGAAGCCGCCCACGGATCTCGTCCAGCCTGCCCCTGCGCCCCGCCGCGGACGTGGGCCGCAGAGCCAGCTCGGCAGCACCATCTCTTCCGTCCCGAACGCTCCTGATCCCCTGGGAAGATTGAAGGCGGTGGCCGCAGATGTGTCGTCGGCCATCGATTTCTATTCCAATCTTTTTGGGCCTCCCGCGCTCAAGACGCTCACCGTCGCACCGATTCCCGCAAGCTTTGGGCAAGGCTTTCCGGGATTGGTCTACCTTTCGACGTTTGCCTATCTCGACCCACGCGAACGGCCAACCGTCATTCGCGATACGCGTCAACAAGTTTTCTTCTCGGATATGTTGGCGGCGCACGAAACTGCACACCAATGGTGGGGAGCCGTGATTTCCGTCGATCGCTCGGAGGACGCCTGGCTTTTGGAAGGGCTCGCAAATTATTCCGCCCTGCTGTGGCTCGAAAAGAAGCACGGATTCAAGGAAGCGTTGGCCGTCCTGCAAGGTTATCGCGAAGACCTTCTCACCGAATCCGGCGGCAAGAAAACAGCTGAGTCGGCTGGTCCCATTGTGTGGGGAGACCGTCTGCTGGCGTCGGAGACTCCCGACGCCTGGCGAGCCGTCACCTACGGCAAAGGCGTTTGGGTCTTGCACATGCTGCGGCGGCGCATGGGCGACGACAAGTTTTTGGCGATGCTCGCCCAGTTCCGCAAGCGCTACGAATTTCGCGTCGCCACCACCGAAGGTTTTAAAGCGTTGGTCCAGGAATTCCGTCCGCAGGGCGTTACGGCGGAAGCGATTGACACGTTTTTCGATAATTGGGTGTTCGCCACCGGCGTCCCCACTTTGAAATTGAGCTACCAGGCGACCGGGGTAGCGCCGAATGTGTCGCTTTCCGGAAGCATCGAACAAAGCGGCGTGGACGAGGATTTCTCGATCGACGTCCCCGTGGAGATCCAGTATGCCAAAGGACTTTCGCAAACGATTTGGGTGCGGACCTCCACCGGCGAAGAATCGTTTTCCGAGAAGCTGCGGCAAACGCCCCTGAAAGTCTCTCTGCCGGATGACATCCTTTTGAAACATTAGTTTCGTTGCGTGTTTGAATCTTTTCCGTTGGCCCATGGCGTCCCTGGTGCGACAATAGAGGAGGAAAATGATCCTCTACGGCATCTACTATGCGCTCGGGCTCGTCGCCGGCGGCGTTGCGGTCACCTGGCTGGTCGCTTGGCCGTTCGCGATCCCGTTTTACCTGCTTGCTCTTTTTTGCCTGAACTTCTTTCGCGATCCCGAACGCACCATTCCCGAAGGCCCGGTTGCCGTTTCGCCCGCCGATGGCAAAGTGATCGGCGTCGAGGCCGATGACGCCGGCGGGGGACGCATCAACATCTTCATGAACGTCTTCGATGTTCACGTGAACCGCACGCCCATCTCCGGCCGCATTGCGAGTATCCAATATAAAAAGGGCGAATTCCTCAACGCCAGCCGCAAAGACGCCAGTGCGCTGAATGAGCAAAACATTTTCACTGTCGACGGCACCGTCGGTGGCCGCCCGACGCGTGTCGTGTTTTCGCAGATCGCCGGACTGATCGCGCGCCGCATCATCTGCTACAAGAAGACCGGGGACGTTTTGCAAGCGGGAGAGCGCGTCGGCCTGATCAAGTTCGGTTCGCGCGTCGATATTTTTCTGGGCCCGGAATGGGAGATTGCGGTGCGCGCGGGAGAACGCGTCAGCGCCGGATCGAGTGTCATCGCCCGTTTGCGATCCTCCGGGGGAGGCAACGCATGAGCAAGATGACGTGGCGCGATCGTTTGATCGATCCTCGTTCGCCGGATCGCCGTCCGCGCCGCGCGGCTTACGCCTTGCCGACGTTGTTTACCGCGGGCAATGTGTTTCTCGGTTTTTATTCCATCCTCGAAATCTTCCAGGCCGCGTTGCAACTGCCGGTCACCAGCGCCAACGCCATCCATCATTTTCAGATCGCGTCGATCTCCATCGGCGCAGCTGTTTTTCTCGATGGCCTCGATGGCCGCATTGCGCGCATGACGAATACCACCAGCGATTTCGGCCGCGAGCTCGATTCGCTCGCCGACGTCATCACCTTCGGCATCGCCCCCGCCGTGCTGGCGTTTGCCTGGGGCGTGCAATTTGTGGATCCGGGCATCGGCGGCACTACGCTCGAGTATTTGCATCGCGCTGGATATTTCGTGGCGTTTCTGTTCCTGCTGTGCGGCGCCATGCGTCTGGCGCGCTTTAACATCCAGCATAATCCCGTGCCCTCGAATCCCGGCC
>Ga0182030_10016514_pt1 | contig 14364 bp, 14 predicted proteins | sample 812S3MmetaG_FD_121299 | JGI IMG/M metagenome (GOLD analysis project Ga0182030, IMG submission 121299) | Permafrost microbial communities from Stordalen Mire, Sweden - 812S3M metaG (Illumina Assembly) | ecosystem: Environmental > Terrestrial > Soil > Wetlands > Permafrost | place: Sweden...
AATCATCGGCGTCAACAGCACGCATCATCAGGCGGTGACGGAACCGGCCGGAAAGTTCGTGGCCACGAACTTTCCGGCCGGTTCCGTCACCGCCTGATGATGCGTGCTGTTGACGCCGATGATTTTCCGGCCGCAAATCTTTGCGAACAGCGAGCCGGGCTTCACCGTCACGTCGTGCTTGAAGTGAAATGCCTGGTCCATGCCCCAGTGTTTCACCGCGCCGGGAACCTGCTGGCGGATGTCCGCAACCAGGCCGCCGCCGAACGCAAGGTTCAACAGCTGGTGACCGCGGCAGATGGCCAGCAGCGGCTTGCGCTGTTGAAAAATTTCCCGGATCAACAGCAGTTCGCGTTCATCGCGCGCGCCGCCGTCCGGCGTCTGGCCGACGGTCTCGCGGACTTCGCGGGGCAGGGTGTTGTCGTAGAGGCCGGGGTCAATGTCGTCGCCGCCGGTGAGCAGCAGGCCGTCGGTGCGGCGGACGGCCTCGGCGAGCAGGGCGCGGTCGGTCGTCACCGGCGCGAGGAGTGGAATGCCGCCCGCCGCCAGCACGGCGTTTTCATAACGCACCGAGAGGCTGACCGACAGGTCGCCAAACTCAAAGCCGCGCTTCTCGATGCCCGGCGAAATCAAAATCAAAGGTGGCCTTGCCATGGGTTCAAGTTAAACGCGCGGCGGCGGTTTCCAACTTTATTTTGCAATCATCCAGAAAAAGCTGGCGGGAATTGCTGACAAAAGCGGCTGGCTGGGTTAGTTTGAACCAATGTTGTCGGACCATTTGCAAAACGAAAAAAGGGAGATCAGGCTGTTTTCATGAAGCGATATCTGGCGCTGTTGGTGGTGTGTATTTTGGCGGCGGGCGTGTTTCTGTTCGAGGAGCAGCACCGGGCGGCCACCCTTTTACCCCACATCGAAAATCATATCGCCCCGCCGGAATCGGAAGCTCCCCGGCTGGTGGCGCCGCCGGTGGCGCGGGGGAACAACTTCGCGGATTATGCCGACCTGTGGGGCAATCCCTGGACGAAAAATCAGGATCCGGACATGGAATATTCCAGTCTCGCGTTTCAAAAGGATCTGGCCTCGGCGGCTCCGGAAAAAATCCTTGCCAGACCCGAAGTGATCAAGGAACCCGTGCTGACGGTGCAGGATCGCGAGGCCGCTTACGCCATATTTTCCACCGGCGACTTCAAGCTGACGGTCAATTTGAAACCGGCCTACGCCACGCCGGAGACTCTGCTGCCCAATCGCCTTGACCCCGGCCTCGGCGGCAGCTTCAGTTTTTAGTATTGATATGCCAATGACGCCTGATTCGAAATGGCCGGAAAAATAAAATCATGAGCGAAAAACTTCCGGTCGTTTATCTCGCCCGCCACGGTGAAACCGCGTGGAGCCTCACCGGCCAGCACACGGGGCTGACGGATCTGCCGCTGACCGCGCGAGGCGAGCGCAACGCCCGCAGCCTCGGCGGAAGGTTGCGCGGACTGGAGTTTGCCAGGGTGTTCAGCAGCCCGCTGCAACGCGCCGTCCGCACATGCGAACTGGCCGGTTTCCGGGCGGAGGCGGAATTGGATGCGGATTTGGTCGAATGGAATTACGGCGAATACGAAGGCCGATGCACCAAAGACATTTTCGAGGAGCGACCCGGCTGGCAGTTGTTCCGCGACGGCTGCCCCGGCGGCGAATCGCCGGAGCAGGTCGCCGCGCGTGCCGACCGTGTGGTGCGGCGGGTGCGGGCGGTTCCGGGGAATGTGCTGCTGTTTTCCAGCGGCCATTTTTTGCGGGTGCTGGCGGCCCGCTGGCTGGATGAGGGAACGGCTGCCGGAAGATTTTTCGCCCTGAACACGGCCAGCCTGAGCGCGCTGGGCTATGAACACAATCCGTCTCATCCGGTGATCCAGTTGTGGAACGATGATCACCACACGGTGAAGTGAAAATTGGGCCGCCAGATTTCGGCGGGTTCCGCCATTTTTTCTGACGTCGTTGCCCGTGCCCTGACCGGCGCGGATTTTTTATTTGCGCTTTACCTTTGACATCACCGGCGCGGCGTGTCTCAGTTGTCGGGCGCGGTTGTCCCAGACGCTCCGCATAATGGAACTGATCCTTTTTGGTCCTGGTTCTGAAACCCTGCTGGCTGAATTTGATTTGGCCGGCATAAAATATGAGCGCTGGGTGCCCCGGCCGTGGCAGATCATGAACGCCGGATTTTGGGCCAGGCTGGACGGGGAAATTTCCTGGCCGGACGTGTCCCGGGTGTTCGTTGCCTGGGTGGCCGGCCGCGGTTCCCGGAAAATTTCGGTCACGCAGGCCGACCACAAGATTCTCGAGCTTGATGGGATGAATGCCGTGGAAGTTGAAAAAATCCTGTCCGCGTGCAAGAATATAATGATCATTGACCGTCAACCATTGGACAAGCCAAACGACGCATCGTGAAAAAACCCGACATTCGCTCGACCCTCCGGGACGAGGAGCACAACATGACATATCATGTGGTGGCCTATCGCAAGCTGAACGAGTTGGAGATGATCGAGACGATTAAAATGTATCTGGCGCAGCCCAAAGTTCTGCGGCGCAAGTCACCTGAACGGAACAAGACCGTTACAACCCATGCCCTGTTGGGGAGCGAACTGGTCATTGCTTTCGGCGTCTAGCACGGTTTTCCCAATCCCGATGGCGGCAACCAACGGGAGAAAATCTTTCCCGGGCGGAACCGTTGGAATCCCGCTTCAGACACGCCCGATCAGGGCTGCCAAACCGCGCGGAAAAATTGCAGGTTCGCGCCCGGCGGCACCGGCACGGGCACACTCGCGCTGCTGCCCGTCAGGCTATTCGTGGCCACTGAACTCCAGTTCAACAAGTCCGGCGAGATTTGGATGACGTAGGGCGTGCCGGGCTGGCCCTGCAACAGCAGTTGTGTCTGGCCGGACTGCACCGTCTGCACCGCGAGCGTCGCCGGTCCGGGCGCGAAGGTGAACAGCGTCAGTGAGAGCGGCGCAAAATTATAGCTGAAGTTCACCGCCGCCGAAGGATAGCTTGCGCCCGCCAGATCTTGCAACGCCGGCGCACCATTTGTCTCCGCCGCCTGATCCTGCGGGATGCCGTAGGACAGCAGCGAGGCGGTGGACCACGGGACAAAATTTGTCAGTGCAATTTGTGTGTTCAGGTTCGTGGTCATGTTCTTGTTGATGACGAGCAGCGTGAGCGCGCCGTTGGTGCGGCGGACGGCGTAAGCGGAGAGCAGCAGATTGTCGCTGGACGAGACCAGCACGGAATCGCCGGGCCGCGCGAAATTTTCCAGCAGCTTCTCCGCGTAAAAAGTCGGGTAGGGGGAGTTGGCCGAGTTTAAGATTCCGTAATCGCCATTTGGCCGCCAGCCGTAGATGGTCGGATCAAAATTACCGTCTGTCTCGTAACCGTTGTGCAAGTCCCACCAAATATAAGAACGGAACTCCGTCTTCATCAGCGCACTGATGCTGTCCGCGAGGTAGAGCGCATTGACGAGGCTGGTGGACTGACGGCCCATCGCGCCGGCATCGCTGTTGTTCTCCGTCACGCACAGCTCGATGCTGCTGCCACCGCCGGCGCCGATGTAGTCGGTGATTTGCTGGCGCAGGTCGGTGGCGGCGCTGGACCAGTCGCTCCAGTTTGACGGCGACGGATTTTCGGCAACTTGAAGCAACAACGGGTCGCTGTCCGCTGAACCTGAGTAAAATGTCCAGCCGGATGATGTGTATTGTGGATAATCGTGATAGATCAAAAAGTCCGGCGTGACACCGAGGCTTTTCATCACAGACAAAACAATGGGCGTCCAGCCATAATTCGTGGTGCCGGTGCGCGGGTTGACGGCGAAATGCGTCGCGTTGTTGGAATAGCTGCCTTCGCCGGGCACAACCACGACGCCGATCTTGATGGGCACGGCCGGATACGCGGCCTTCATCTGCTGGATGCAGGCCACCGCGTTGGTGGCGTAGGTGTATGGGTCGTGTGGGATGGCATGCGTGTCGTTCTCCCACGAGCCATAACATTCGTTGCCGATCTCCCAATATTGGAAGCCGCAGTGGTTCGTCTGGTTCGCCATGAGCACCCACGCCGCCGCCTCGGCGGGCGTGCCCGATCCGTAATTGATCGTGGTGAACACCTGCGCACCGAGGTTCGTCGCGAGCGACTGGAAGGTGGCGTTGCCCGACGGGTCGCTGGCCCAATGGTAGCCGTCCGACGTGGAGCCGCCCGGCCAGCGCAAAGCCCGGGTGCCAATCTGTTGAAGCATCGGCAACGTGGAGGAATTACCCAGACTGCCGTCCCAAGTTGCGGTGTTAAGGCCGAACTGCCGCGCGTCCACCGGATGAAGCACTTGACCGGCGTCCGCGCCGAGATGCACCACCGCCGGCGTGGTGGCCGGGGTCAGTTGCACGTCATCCACATAAAATGTCGGCTGTGCACCCGTCCGGCCCTGAATCTGGAAGCCGGTCACGTTGGGCTTGTTCGCCACGCCGAGCGTCGCGAGCGAAATCGTCACCTGCTGCCAGGAGTTCGTCGGCAATGCCGAAATATTGACGGCCGTCTGCGCGTTGTAATCGAGCAAGCCCGAAACTTTCAACAACTGGCCGCCGCTGCTGCCACCGTTCACCCAGAAGGTCAGACTTGCGTAGGGAGTGGAATTAAATTCCGCGCGGTTGAAAACCAGCGCCTGGCCGCCGGCGTCGGTCACGGCAATGGCGTAATTGCCGGAATGCACCGGTGCCGCGCTCAACAAATTCACCGTGGCCCAGCTCCAGTTTTGAAATCCGTTCACAAGGTTGTCCGTGTAAAGTGGCAGCCCGTCTTGCGCCACGCCCGGCGTGGTGGGCGCATTCACCATCTGCGTCAGCGTGTTCGTGGCGGCCGGATAATTGCCGCCGGAATAAACCCCCGTGATGGCGTTGGCGCCAACCGGCAGATTTGTGAGCGCGCTGCTGGTCGCGATGCCGCCGGAAACGGTGTTGGTGCTGAACGCACCGGCGGCGGACGAGAACACCACCGTGCCCGTCGCGTTGCCCGCCGTGATGCCATTGGTCACCACTGCAGCGGTGAATGTCACGGGAGCATTGTAGGCCGATGGATTGGCCGACGAGCTGACCGATAGTCCCTTGTTCAGATGCGTCAGCACGATGTTGTCAACCGTCAGCACGTCCGTCGGCCCGACGCCGCCCCACTGGCTGGCGCTAATGCTGAAATTCAACTGCCACGTCGCGCCGTTTGCGCTGGCCGTGGTGAGCGTGCCGAGGTTCACGCTGAACGTCTGCCAGGCGTTCGCGGCGGCGAGCTGGTTGTTAACGCTGGCATTGATGACCGGGCCGGTGCCGCTGAAATAATTACTGGGCCAAGTCTGGATGATCAGTTGAATGAGGCCGGCCAGACTGCCTTTCGCGTCAAACGACAGCACATAGTTGCCCGGGTTTGTGTCCGTGTTGCCTGTGACCGACATCAACTGCACCTGACCGGCGTAATAATCGCCGGTGGTGGTCGGCGTCATCGTCTCCTGCCAGCAGCCGTTCGGGTTGCCGCCACTGGCCAGCGTGTAGTTGGTGGCATTGTTTGGGCTGCCGCCGGAATAATGCCCCAGGCCGAACGAGCCGGTGTAGCCGCCGTCGAAATTTTCGTTGAAGATGGTTGTCTGGGCGGTGACGGGGCCGAGACTGAGGCCGAGGATGGCGAGGGCGGCGAGTAAACTAGATTTCATATTTATGATGGGTGCTTTCGCTGGGACAACCAAACGCGCCGGCATCGCCTGTGGCGGATGAAGCTGCCGGTCATCTTTTATATATGGGCCTCCTGCATGGAACGGGTAGTTTTATTGGACGGGCAAAGGTTGCACAAGTCATGCGGGAAATCAAAGACAAAGGAAACCCGCCCGCCCCGTCGCAGCCGCCGGCATTTTGACCGGTGCGGGTTTATTTCGGTTCTGGTGCTGAAACCCTGCCGGCGTGATTCATAGATCGAATGCTCCAGTTTTGACAACGTTCATTTCTTCGATCAAACGCTTGTAGTATTTCATTGCACTCGTTGTCGCTTTTGCCACCCTGCTTATGGTTTCCCACAAGCATGCCAGCCACACCAGCCACATAATGACACCATGAAAAAATCATTTACGCTTTTGATCATCCTATTCCTCGCAACGGCCATCCTGGGACATGCGAAAACCCGGATTGAACTCAAGGACAACTGGTATTATTTGAACGGACAAAAGTTTTTCATCAAGGCCATTGGATACGAAATTGGCGCCCGTCCGGGACAAAATCCCAAAAAGGGCGGCAGCGGTGACGATTTGGATCTGATGAAATTCGACCTTAAGATGATCAAGGAAGGTGGCTATAATGCCATTCGAACCTGGGATGAATTTTCGGAACCCCAGTTGAAGCTGGTTCAGGATTCAGGTTTGAAACTGATCATGGGAATCAAGGTTGATCCCGACCAAGATTTTAGCGATCCGCAGTTTGTCCGGAGCTGTGAAGATTCAGTCAGGAGGGTGATGAATTATTCCAAGAAATACGATTGCATCATCACCTACCTCATCCTCAACGAACCGCAAACGGACCACATGCACAAGGTGTCCGGCAATGCCTTTGTCAACCTCATGCAGGGCATGATGGACATCATTCACAAGGAACATCCGGGCATCCCGGTCAGCATCTCAGCCAATACGATGATCAGCGATTATCTCGACGAAAACATGTTCGATGTGTATGCCTACAATTGTTACGACCACACCGAAGCCCAAACTGCGACCATGGGCCTGAAGGATTATACCCGGGGGTTGTATGAATTGAACGGCCTGAAAAAGCCGCTGATCGTCACCGAATTTGGCTACTCCGTTTCCCATCATGGTTTTGGCCGGTATGGCGGAAACACCCTTACGCAGCAGCGTGACGGCCTGCTCGCCAACTATCGCGACCTGCTTGATGCCGGCGCCGTGGGCATGTGTCCGTTCTATTATGCGGATGGCTGGTGGAAGGGTGGTGATCCGTATTATCACAACCCCGAACAGCCGGAAGGATGGTTTGGCTTCTGGGGCTACAGCGACGTCAAGGACATGTATGGTTCACCACGTCCCGTTTGGTTTGCCCTGCGCGACTACATGAAGGCGCTGGTCATCAGTCCCAAGAACGACACCATTTATACCAACAGCATCATCCCGCTGGAACTTTACACCGACAAGGACGTCAAAAAGGTGGTGGTGAAGGTGAATGACAAGGTGGTTTACTCTCACGCCCTGGCCGGTGAGGGCTATTTTGCCGGTCAATTGTCCCTTGCGCCAGATGGCATCCAGGACATGGAACTGGCCTTTGAATTTTACGATAAAGACAACGAGATGATAAAAACAGAATCCATCATGATACTGGCCTCACGCTCGGCGATTGACCTGCCCAAGTTGACGATCAACGTGACGCCGGCCACCGATTTAAATGCCGCCACCAATGCCAGCGTCAAAATCCAGATTGAGACCCGGCCGGACTTCAAAATCTTGGATGATTTAAAAGTCAGCTTTAACACGCACCTCGGATGGGAAGTCGGCCCGCAGGCGACGATCCCAATTAAAGATCAACTGGACGGGAAAACCATCCGTGCGGAATCTGCCTTCCCAATTCCTGACAATTGCTGGATTGTGAACGCCTCGGCGGGGGTTCCGGTCCAATACGGAAAATTCATTTTCAAGATTCACGATCAGAAAATTATTTTCCGGGGTGATTGGGCCAAAGAGATTGGTCGGAATTAATTAAGCTCCCGGAACCCATGGCCGCCATTGGACAGGAGCGGTGACGGGGAAGTGTGAGAATACGGTTCGGGATTCAACCCGAACGTCCCGCCCGTTTGCACCGGCATGAGACGGTGCTATGTTTATAACAACTATGAAAACAATCAGCTTGTTGTCAATCGCGCTCATTGCCGTGCTTTTCTCGGGCTGTGCCACGACCGGCTCCGTCAAAACCCTGACGCCGTTCAACACCGACAGGCAAGTCACGTTCGCGGTCGGGCAGGTTTTTACGGTGGAACTGCCCGCCAATCCCACAACAGGTTTCCGCTGGGCCTGCCGTGCCGAGGCTGAACCGGTTGTGGAACAGGTTGGTGAGCCTGTCTTCGTCAACGGCTCCGCCCCGGTCGGAAGCATGGGCGGCGGTGGGATGGATTATTTCAAGTTCCGCGCAACGAAAGCCGGACAGCAGACCTTGAAGCTGGATTATGCCCGTCCGTGGGAAAGGGATGTGGCTCCCGCGCAGACGTTGAGCTATGAGTTGGTGGTGGTTGACAAACCATAAATAGACGGTTTGCTCCGTGAGACAAAAAGAGCGTGGTGGCAATTGCGCCGGACGTGGGCTGCGCCAATCCCAGCCATTTCGCGCAACTCTTTCGCCGGGAAACCGGCCTGACCCCCGAGCGATTACCGGCGGCAACGGTGAACCGCGAACCACGCGAAATATGCGAACCTCATTCAACGCAAAAACTACGACGAGAATTCCACGAATTTTAACAAAGTGAATTCGTATCTGGTGTTTCCGGCTTGATGAAATGGCAACCTTGAATGGCTTATATGGGTCATTTCTTAAACCATTGGCGAGCTGCTTTGCCCATAGCAAGAGATATTTCCTTGTTCACCGACAGTGGAATTTGGTGCTTTTCTGTAAATTGATTGAGCCAATTAAAATGTCGTCTTAAGAATGCTCCTCCTTCAGCATAAGCAATCCGTAATAATTTATGCTTTCCTTCGGCGCGGAATACCCAGCCGATACAACGAAGGATTGACGCGTCGGTCCGGCATCAAATAATACATGCGTTATGGAAATCAAATACAACGGTTCGCAACCATCCGGCAAAGGACCGGCCGACTGGTTCACCGGCACGGTGCGCATTGACTCACCGTTTCAGAGAAATGATCCGGCGCGGGTGACCGGTGCCATGGTCACGTTTGAACCCGGCGCCCGAACTGCATGGCACACGCATCCGCTGGGTCAGACGCTCATCGTGACTGCCGGCTGCGGGCGGGCGCAACGCTGGGGCGGGCCGATTGAAGAAATCCAGCCGGGCGACATCGTCTGGTTTCCACCGGGCGAAAAGCATTGGCACGGCGCGTCGCCCACCGCGGCCCTGACGCACATCGCCATTCAGGAACAACTTGACGGAAAAGCGGTGGACTGGCTGGAAAAGGTCAGCGAAGAGCAATACTTGGCCTGACTAAAAGCCGGACGGTTTTAATCGCCAGAGTTGCCTTTGCAATGGATTATATCGCAATGGGCTACAATGGTTTTGAGTGGTGCTTTCGTTTCGGCATGGAACGAAGAAAACAAACTTTGCCCGGAATGCAAACCCCGAAGCGTGATGATTCATTGATTGCTGGCTGCGGATTTTTATCAGGTTGAATTTAGCTGCGATTGTAGCAAGATGGCAGATAAACCTGATGACTCAATCCGGCTTGTACGAACCCAACCCGGGCACCAACGAAACAGCCCCGGGGAGAAGCGGAAAATGCCGTGGCCCACTGCTCACCGCCGGGATCGGCGTCGTGCTGGCCGCGATTACATTCGCCGCCTTCTGGTCGGTGGTCCACAACGATTTCATCAAACTCGACGACCGTCAATACGTAGTCGAGAACCCACATCTTACGGGCGGGCTCACCTGGCAAAATGTGAAGTGGGCCTTGGGTGCGGACTACGCGAGCAACTGGCATCCGATCACTTGGCTATCACACATGCTGGATGTGCAACTTTTTGGGCTGGCTCCGGGCGGACACCATTTCGTCAGCCTGCTGTTGCACACGGCCAACGCACTCCTGCTCTTTGGACTGCTGCTGCGAATCACCGGCACCGTCTGGCGCAGCGCAATGGTTGCCGCGCTTTTCGCGTTGCATCCGCTGCATGTCGAGTCGGTGGCGTGGGTGGCCGAGCGCAAGGATGTGCTGAGCACGTTTTTTTTGATGCTTACTCTCCTAACCTACACCCGTTATGCCGAGACAGCGCGCTCGCCAGGTTGGAAATCAAGGGTTTGGTTCGCTGTGGCGCTGATTTTTTTCAGCCTGGGATTGATGAGCAAACCGATGCTCGTCACCGTTCCGGCACTGCTGCTGCTGCTGGATTTCTGGCCTCTCCAACGCATCGCATATCCGACAACACTCCACGTCGTTCTGGAAAAAATTCCGTTTACCTTGCTGGCCTTGGTTTCCTGCGCCGCGACCTTTCTGGCCCAGTCCAAAGGCCACAATGTCTCCATGGGCCTGCCACTGCTCCCACGCCTGGTCAACGCGATCGTCTCGTATGTGAAATATCTCGGCCTGACTTTCTGGCCGGCCAAACTCGCCGTCTTTTACCCTCATCCCGACCAGCATTACCCAGTTTCGCATCAGTGGGCTTACTGGAAAATTGCTGCGGCCCTGCTGCTTTTGGCTGGGATTTCCGCCGCCGCTGTTTGGCGTCGCAAATCAGAACCATGGCTCGCCGTCGGCTGGTTCTGGTATTTGATAACACTGGTGCCGGTGATTGGCATTGTTCAAGTCGGCCAGCAGGCGATGGCGGATCGCTACACCTATATCTCGCTGATCGGAATTTTCATCTGTCTGGTTTGGAGTGCGAATCAACTACTTGCAAGCCGGAGGGCGGGGAAGCTTGTGCTGTCCGTCGTGGCAGTCCTATTGGTGACGGCCTGTGCGGCGGCGACACACCGGCAGGTCAAATTCTGGCAAAATAATTTTACGCTCTTCCAGCACGCGCTCAACGTTACTTCAGATAATGCCGTGGCCTATTTCAGCACGGGCATGGATTTTCTGGAAGATCATCAATTCGACGAAGCTGTCGCGAGATTCCAGGCGGCGCTGGACTGCGATCCCAGTTATGCCGACGCCCATGCCAGTTTGGGCTTCTGCTTCTTTACGCTCGGACGACTCGACGAGGCGATGGAACAATATCAGACGGTGATTCAGTTGCGACCCTGGGACGCCAAGGCCCACGCGAGCCTTGGTTCGGTGCTGTGGCGGCGCGGACAGACGGATGCCGCCCTGAAGGAATACGGTGAAGCCTTGCGTCTCCGCCCCGATCTGGCGCCGGTGCAATTCAGCATGGGGTGCTCGCTCGCCGCCCTCGGCCGCGATGCTGAGGCCGCAGATTATCTTTCAGCAGCCTTGCGGCTGAAACCGGATTATACCGAAGCCAGCACCCTATTAGAGCAAATACAAGCCCGGCAGCGCGCAAGACAATGAAGTGGTGATTTTCCAACGCAAATTTTTTTTATTCCGCGTGTTGCATACTGCGCGCGGCATTTTATAGTTCGCTCGTTTGAACTATTGAGATGACAAGATCCGGTCATGTGACTTAGTCTGGTTTCCGCCGGGCGAGAAACATTGGCACGGTGCCGCGCCCACTGCGGCCCTGACGCACATCGCCATTCAGGAACAACTTGACGGAAAAGCGGTGGACTGGCTGGAAAAGGTCAGCGAAGAGTAATACCTGGCCTGACCAAAAGCCGGACGGCAGGAATCGCGGTCACGGCGTGCCGCAAGCATGACTCAAACATCTTGCACACGAGTTCATGGTGGCCCGCCGACGGGTGGCTTGATGCCAGTCCTGTTATTAATTAACTTTTCAATCCAAGGCATCGTTCCTTAATATCGCCCGATGAAATCGTCTGAATTATTCGGCGTGTTTATAAGAGCGACGGGATTTGTCATCGTCCTTTACGGTTTGTATGAGATCTGGGGCGGCTTTGAAAATGCCGTTGAGAATCTGTTTCCGGTCAACCAGACGGAAGACGGGCAGCAGGTCTCAACTTTCTCCTTCTTCGCCTTTGGGATCCCGTCGTTGGTGCTGGGGGCGTTGATCTTCTTCGTGGCCGACGGGATTGTTAAACTGGCGTATCGGGATTCGTCGGCGTGAAGTTTTATTACTGGTTGCAAACTCACTTCCCGCCATCGGGTTGAAAACCGCAAAATCTCCGGTTGCATTTTTCCCTGATCGGAGTCTAATGCGGAGTCTAATGGTTTACACCCTGATGAAAGCGAAGCTCCAGCTTTCCACCGTCCTGCTCGTGTTCCTCGGGCCGGTTCTGGCCTGCGCGGCGAATCCGCTGGATGTGTGGTATTCGCGTTTCACCAATGGCCCGACCGCATTCTACAGCGCGGCGTATGGCGGCGGTGCCTATGTCGCGGTCGGCGGCTCGGGTGCGGTGGCGTCTTCCACCAACGGCAGCCAGTGGACCGTTACCAATCTTACCACGCAGGTCCTCAACAGCGTCGCTTTCGGTGCAGGCAAATTCGTGGCGGTGGGCTACGGAGGAACGGCGCTGACGTCCTCCAACGCTGTCAATTGGGAGGATTACTCGCCCGGCACCAACATCTATCTGCAGAAAATTTTCTGGGGCAACTCGCGCTTCGTCGCGCTCGGCTACACCATTGCGCCGGCGTTCAACTGGTCGCTGGTCTCAACCGATGGCGTGACCTGGAGCAATTATTTCATCGCGTCGAACAAACCGACCGGCGGACTGGCCTTTGGCGGCGGGCTGTTTGTTTATCCGCTGGCGATTGGAACGAACCTGCTTTCTGCCGACGGCATTTCGTGGTGGAGCCAGCCCACCGGCATGACCAACAGCCTTTACATGATTGGTTCGGGTGGAAATATGTTTGTCGCTTTTGACAACCACAGCTACACGTTCACCTCCGACGATGGCACGAACTGGACGTTCCGCGGCGCAAACTCCCTACTACGCCCGGAAGGTCTGGCGTATGGCAACGGATACTGGGTGGCGGTGAGCCGCGGCGTCAACGCGAATTATTCGGCCGATCTGATTCATTGGACCGCCGTGACCAATTCTCAAACCGTGGCATCTGGCTCGTGCTTTGGAAACGGCACTTTTCTCACGGTCAGCAGCTTCATCTGCCAGTCCGCGCCGCTCATCGTGCTGCAAGCGATGCCCGGCCTGCCCGGCACCATTTCACTTTCCGGACCCGCCGGAGTGACGTATCAGATTCAGACGCTGGATGCATTTGGACAAATGGACTGGCTGACTGTGAGCAATCTCACCGTAACCTCGACGCCGTGTCTTTGGACCGATTCGGACGTGACGGGTCATGCGCAGAAGTTTTACCGGGTGCTGCTGCCGTGACCGGTGTCGTCGGACAAGCTCCGTCGGATGCGCTGCAACCATGAATCCAAATGCTTGGCTTCCGGCTTCCTTTGGCTTAAGCTGGGATCAAATCTAACTCCAATGAAAATAAAACCGCGATGGCTCGTTCTGGCAGGATTGCTTTTCTTAAACCTGAACGCCTTTTCCCAGGACACGAATTTCTGGATCTTCGTGTGCTTTGGCCAGTCAAACATGGAGGGCTTCCCGGGAATTCAAGACCAGGACAGGACGAACGTGGATGCCCGCTTTCAGATCCTGGCCACGGTTGATTTTCCAAAGCAGGACAGAAAAAGAGGCGGCTGGTATGCCGCCGTCCCTCCGTTGTGCCGCCCCTCCACCGGCCTTTGCCCCGCCGATTTTTTTGGCCGGACCCTGGTTGCCAGTCTTCCGAAAAACATCCGGGTGGGCGTTGTGAATGTTTCGGTGGCCGGCTGTAAAATTGAGCTGTTCGAAAAAGATAATTACCAGTCCTATGCTTCGAATGCTCCAGTATGGATGAAAGGCATCATCAAGGCTTACGACGGAAACCCCTATCAACATCTGGTGGACGCGGCCAAACTGGCCCAGCAGGCGGGTGTCATCAAAGGAATCCTGCTGCATCAGGGTGAGTCAAACACCGGCGACAAGGAATGGCCCAACAAGGTCAAGGTTGTTTACGAAAATCTGCTTGCAGACCTGAATTTAAGAGCCGAAGACGTGCCATTGCTCGCCGGTGAAGTCGTGAATGCCGACCAGCATGGCCAATGCGCGGCCATGAACCAGATCATTGACGAACTGCCGAAGACCATTTCCACCGCGCATGTCGTTTCTTCGGCCGGTTGCACCGCGATACCGCCGGATCATCTGCATTTCGATCCGGCCGGCTACCGGGAACTGGGCAGGCGATATACAGAAACCATGCTGCCCTTGGCCGGTTATCAGAATCCGGAAATTAAATAACCCGGGTGGACACAGATTCATCAACCGCGAACCGCGCGAATCAAAAGTTGTAAATTCCTCTTCGCCCATTTCGAGTATTTCGCGGTTAAGAATTGAACGCGCCGGATTTTGCCGTAGACTGGCGCATGGGCAAATCTAAAAATCCCGCCACCGGCGAAGGCTTTCTCGGCGAAATCATGGTTCACAAGCTTTCCCGCGCCGTGGGCGTGGTGGACAGCGTGACCGGGGCCCAGGCGGGCTGGCCGCCACAGATCGTCTTGAAACTGACGGACGGCTCTGTGAAAAAAGGCC
>Ga0182030_10016515_pt1 | contig 14364 bp, 11 predicted proteins | sample 812S3MmetaG_FD_121299 | JGI IMG/M metagenome (GOLD analysis project Ga0182030, IMG submission 121299) | Permafrost microbial communities from Stordalen Mire, Sweden - 812S3M metaG (Illumina Assembly) | ecosystem: Environmental > Terrestrial > Soil > Wetlands > Permafrost | place: Sweden...
ACCACCCGACATCTTTTCTCTGGTATCACTTCTTGTTTGTCTCATCCCGACCACAATTGGTGCGCTCCTTTCAGCCATTGGTATTGCCGGGATGGACCGCGTGCTTCAGCATAATGTGCTGGCCATGAGCGGCAAGGCCATTGAAGCTGCTGGAGACGTGGACACATTGCTGCTCGATAAAACCGGCACAATTACGCTGGGCAATAGACAGGCGGTGCAATTTTTTCCCGCCCCTGGAGTTACCGAACAGGAGCTCGCAGACGCCGCGCAACTATCGTCTTTGGCTGATGAAACGCCTGAAGGAAGATCGATCGTTCAACTGGCTAAGGATTTCGGTATTCGCGAGCGGCAACTGAGCGAAGCCGATGTACACTTCATTGCTTTCAGTGCGCAAACCAGAATGAGTGGCGTCGATGTCTCTGGTCGCGAATTGCGCAAAGGGGCTTCCGAAGCTATTTACAAATATGTTCGAAATTTGGGTCTGACAGTCCCTAGTGAAGTCGAATCTGAAGTGACCAAAATTTCTCATGCAGGAGGCACGCCGCTTGCCGTTGCCGACAACGTTCGTGGTGCCCTTGGTGTAATTTATCTCAAGGATGTGGTCAAGGGTGGCATGCGCGAACGCTTTGAACAACTAAGAGCGATGGGAATTCGCACCATCATGATTACTGGAGACAACCCACTGACTGCCGCTGCTATTGCAAGCGAAGCTGGTGTCGACGACTTTCTGGCCGAAGCGACACCAGAAACCAAAATGCAATTAATTCAAAAAGAACAACAAGGTGGACGACTGGTGGCAATGACCGGCGACGGCACCAATGACGCCCCAGCGCTTGCTGCAGCAGACGTCGGACTGGCAATGAATACAGGCACTCAAGCAGCTAAAGAAGCTGGCAATATGGTTGATCTGGATTCTAATCCAACTAAATTAATTGAAGTCGTGCAAATCGGTAAACAACTTTTGATGACACGTGGCGCTCTCACTACTTTTTCTATTGCTAATGACGTAGCTAAATATTTCGCCATTCTGCCAGCCATGTTTGGCGCATTGTACGCGTCCGCTGGGATGGCACATGGACCACTCTGGCGCCTGAATGTCATGTCTTTGCACTCTCCAGAATCGGCGATTCTGGCGGCGGTCATTTTTAACGCTTTGATTATCATTGCTTTGATACCACTGGCGTTACGAGGAGTTTCGTACAAGCCGATGAGTGCAGCTTCTTTATTGCGTCGCAACCTCCTGCTCTACGGTGTGGGTGGATTGATTATTCCTTTTCCTGGCATCTGGCTGATTGATAACATTCTTGTTTTGTTGCGGTTAGCACCGGCCTCTTAGTGATCAAATTTCGAAAATTCGAAGGATTCGTATATGTTCAAAATCGTCATCCAGGCTAGCAGAGCGACACTTCTCATTGCCCTTTTGACTGGCATTTTATTTCCATTGTCAGTGACCTTTATTTCGCAATTATGTTTTCCGATACTGGCAAACGGCTCGCTGCTAAAGTCGAAAGATGGACAAATTATTGGCTCGTCGCTCATTGCTCAGGCTTTTTCTCAACCTCGGTATTTCCATCCAAGACCATCTGCGGCTGGCTCTGGATATGCGGCAGAAGCTTCAAGCGCCAGTTATTTAGGTCCGGCTTCGAAAAAGTTGATCGATGGCGTGGCCGATGATCCTCAGACAAAAAATGACGAAACCTTTTTGGGTGTGAAACAGCTGACAGCAAATTTTCGCAAAGAGAATTCTTTGAATGAAAATGACCTGGTGCCAGTGGATGCCGTGACTCGCTCTGGCTCGGGTCTCGATCCGCATATTACTCCTAAAAATGCGCGTCTGCAGGCCAAAAGAGTAGCTGCTGCCCGTCACTGTGACATAGCTGATGTTCTCAATTGCATCAATCAAGCTATCGACGCGAGACAATTTGGTTTACTGGGTGAACCAGCAGTCAATGTTTTGAAGTTGAATCAAAGATTAGACGAGCGCTTTACAGTTTCTTCTCGCCACTGACGCTGCGCACTTTGATGCGATCTCAATATGGGTGAATTCTTATCTACATGACAGAGCGGGTCATTATTGTTTGTGCATCAAGAAACTATCAACAAGGTTCGTCTTGTCGTGGTTCTTGACTGCACTTTGACGCGATTCTTGAAAGCTTCTTAATACTAGCTTGATACATTCTTGATGTTTGAAAACCTATACTCTTGTGTGCTGTCAGCCGTCTCGAAATGAGCTGCGCAACTGCCCACAAGCAGATTTTGAAGGTCATCAATGAAAAACATAAGTAAACTGCTATTCGCCGTGATGGCAATCTCTTTTACCCTAGCTTCTGTAATTGCCGAGCCCCAAACTTCTGTGCTACCGTCGGCGATAGTTTCCGCTCCGGTGGGGGCAGTTGCTGAGCCGACCGCGAATTCCAATAAATTTCCACGTCAAATTCTTCGTACTGGCATTAATTTGAGTGCCCGCAGCATTTCGCCAAATTCCATTCAGCTAGCTCAAGATATTCAGCTGACGCCTGTTCTGGAGCAAATTCAGGCTCTCAATGGCAAGATTAGTCAACTCGGTGCTTCTCCCGAGCGCTCAGAGGCTCGACTTGATTTACTGGAAGCGAAACAGCAGGCTCTACAAATAATCAATAAGACCAATCTGGAAATTGATTTCACAATGGCCGAGATGTCAGCGGAGCAAAACGTTTACTCTGAAATATTGTCTTCTTTCACCGGAGACAGAGACAAACTGCTCGCTAAAATCAACGCTGTAAGTTTTATTAGCAACGGGGCTCTCTGGGCTATCGCGGAAGGCTTTGACATCCCCACTCACACAAAAGCTTTTTATGCCAATCCTTCTGGAATAAATGGGATTCTCGCAGGAGTGATACCATCCTTCGCTTCTCTTTATACTTTGAAAGCGATGAATGGTAAGAAGAAAACTTCTGAAGTCGAGCCCAATATGCTCGCCAAGCTCTTCAATTATCCAACAACGGCCGATATTGAATATCCAGCTTCTGTCTGGTCTTACCTTAATGAAGTGCCAGCAGATGAGCCCAAGGCTAAAACTCGTAAAGAGCAAATGATCGATCGATGGGTGGCTGACTCTAACATCCCTGGATTTACCAGTCGCAGCTCAAAAGAGCAGCTGGATGTAATCACGGCAAGCGTTGCTCAGAAAAAAGGTCTGACAATTTCGACTCTGGGGACACGTCAGGTAATGCTCATGCAATTAAGCGCTGAAATCATGAAGATGAAGCGGATGTTGCTGGAACTGGCCATGGTTGTTCAGGGTGATAAACAATTCGTGGCCATGGCTCCTGTCAATCGCACAACCAAAAAATTGGTTCAGCCAGAGCGAGCAATTGCAAGCAAAACAACTGCTCCTGCTCCAGATAGAAATTTATTGTCGAGTGGCTCCGATCTTGAGATATTAGGAGCTGGCAAGGAATAAAATAGGGATAAATCAAGGAGCTAGAATTGTCGACCGAACGTCCAGACCCCGAAGACATTTTAGCTCGCCTGCAAGAAGAAGAAGCCGAGCGTGACAGGGGGCGGCTGAAGATATTCTTTGGCGCGAACGCTGGAGTCGGCAAGACTTACGAGATGCTCTTGTCCGCGAGAAAGTTGTTGCACGATGGAGTCGATGTGATTGCTGGTTGCGTAGTCACTCATGGTCGCAAAGACACAGAAGCGCTTCTCGACGGAATCCCAATGTTGCCGGCTCTTAAAGTCGAATATAAAGGCACAACTTTCGAGGAATTTGACTTGGATGGCGCGCTTGCGCGACATCCGACTTTGATTTTAGTCGACGAGCTGGCCCATACAAATGCCTCTGGTTCCAGGCATCAAAAGCGGTGGCAAGACGTCGAAGAACTGTTGGAAGCGGGTATTAGCGTTTATACAGCAATGAATGTGCAGCATGTGGAAAGTGCTAACGATATCGTCGCTCAAATTACAGGCGTTACCGTCAAAGAAACAGTCCCTGACTCGTTTTTCGACAAAGCTTACGAGATTGTATTAATAGATCTCACGCCTGACGAATTGATTCAACGTATGGAAGAAGGCAAGGTCTATCTTCCAGAACAAAGCAAAGTCGCTCTGGAGAATTTTTTTCGCAAGGGCAATTTGTTTGCCTTAAGAGAGCTCGCACTGCGTTTAACGGCTGAGCGCGTCGATGCGCAAATGCAGAAGTATCGCAGTGCCGAATTGGTGCATAATGTCTGGCCCGCCTCAGAACGCATTCTTGTTTGTATCGGACCCAATCCACTTGGTTATAGACTGGTGCGCGCAGCCAGACGAATGGCTTCTGGACTTCATGCCCAGTGGTTTACGGTCAGTGTCGAAACGCCGACCTATTCGCAAATGTCGAAGTCTCAGCAAGATCGAGTGACGAGAACACTCAGGCTGGCGGAACAACTCGGTTCACAGACTGCGACTTTGACAGGAACTAATATCACGGATGAAATAATTTCATTCGCCAGGCGCCAGAATATTTCCAAAATTATTATCGGTAAACCAGCCAAAGCAAGGTGGCGCGAACAATTATTTGGATCGGTCGTCGACACGCTGATTCGTCAAAGCGGCAATATCGATGTCTATGTCATTACCGGCGATGCTTCTGTGGCAGAAGGCAGAACCGTTTTTCAAAAACAAAAATTTGTGATCGCTCCTTATTTATATGCACTGTCAGTAGTGGCTGGAGCCACAGGCTTAGACGTTGTCCTTTTTCCTTATTTGCGTCTGGTCAATCTGGTGATGATTCTACAGCTGGCGATTGTTGTGATCGCGACGCGCTGGGGCAGAGGACCTTCGATATTCTCAAGCATTCTCAGTGTCTTGTGTTTCGATTTTTTATTCATTCCGCCTTACTGGTCTTTCTCAGTAGGCGATACAGAGTATTTGTTGACGCTTTTTGTAATGTTTTTGACTGCGCTGGTTTTGAGCACGATGACGTCGACTATAAAAAAACAGGCGGAAATGGCGCGTTTGAGAGAGCGCCATACGTCCGCTCTTTATGCCATGTCGCGTGAGCAAGCATCGGCTCTTACTAAAGAAGGAGTGATTAAAGCGTCTTTGCGACATTTCAATGAAGTATTCTCGTGCGAAACGGCTATTTTTCTCAAGGATGAGAATAAGAAACTGATTGAACTAAAAGAGCTGAGCACTTACGACGTGGATGCAAAGGAACTTGGAGTCGCACAGTGGGTGTTCATCAACGATCAAAGTGCTGGTCATGGCAGTACCACACTGCCTGGAGCTCGTGGTCTCTATCAACCAATGCGCGGCGCTCTTGGAACTGTTGGTGTAATTGGCATCATGCTTAAAGATCTATCCAATGCACTGACGTTGGAAGAGTCTCATCTTATGGAAACATTTATTGGTCAGATCGCTCTCGCTGTAGAAAGAGCAATGCTTTCTGAGCAACTCGCTCAGGCAATTGGTCAGGTTCAAACAATTTAGAGGGTCTAGTTCTTAGCAAGCGTCAGATCACTTCCATTTAATTTGTTAACATACACCAGTTGATTCGAGGAGACGAAGATGATTTTGCGACGTTTGATAGTGCTTTCGGCAGCTACTCTGATGTTGGCCATGCCAGCAATAAGTCAGCCAGCGGCTTCTGGCGGCGCCGCTCCAGGTGGCGGCGGTTTTGATCGCTTGACTGGTAAGTACGCTTTGACCCCCGATCAGGAGAAAAAGCTGCAGGCTCTGTCAACTCAGTTGCTGAGCAAACTGCAAGAAGCAATGCCTACCTTGGAAACGAAGCGCGTCGCTGTACTGACAGCACTGACTGAAGCCAAAATAGATCCTGATAAATTGCAGACATTGCAGACCGAGTTAAATACGGCCACAAACACCATGGCTAACGCTGTTTTGCAAAATCAAATTGAGCAAATGCAGGTGCTCACTGCCGAGCAACGTGCTCAAATGAGACCGGATGCTGCCGGTGCCAAAGGTCCTAAGTGATCTCTTAAAAACCTAGGGACGCCCGGCAGGTCCTGCCGGCATCGAAGGACCTCCAGAAGGACAACAACCAGGCGCACAGGCGTTTTGGTAAGGGCCGCTGTCTGAGACAGCGGCTTTCGGCTTGCTTGGCTCCAGACGCTCTTGGATCAGGTCTTTGATCATTTCCACAAATAGTGCGTCGGTGCCTGGTGTTTTAACACGCACTATAGACAATCCAATTTCTTCGCTTAGCTTTTTAGCCTCGACATCCAAGTCATAAATTATTTCCATGTGATCGCAAAGAAAACCAATTGGAGCAATCACAACATTTTCTACACCTTGAGCATGCAATGCTTTTAAGTGGTCGCAAATGTCTGGGGCGAGCCAGGCTTGCGTCGCTGGTCCGCTGCGACTTTGATAAACCATTTGCCACGGGTGTTGATTGAATTCTTTTGTTAAACGCGCGGCTGTCTCATTCAATTGCTGCTCGTAGGCGCAGTTGTCGGACATGAATTGGGGAATACTGTGCGCTGTAAAGGCGATATGAGCAGCTTGCCGCTTTTCAGGGGCAATCGTGGCCAGTGCATCCTCGATATTTTTTCGATTGGTTTCGATGAATTTGGGATGGTTGTAAAAGACGCGAATTTTATCGATTTGTGGTGCACCAACGCCCACTTCTTTTTGCGCTTTTTCAATATCTTCAAGATACTGTCTGCAACTGGAATACGAGCTGTAAGCCGAGGTCACGAAAGCGAGTGCTTTTTTCACACCCTTGTTTTTCATTTCTGTCAAAGTATCAGCAAGCATCGGTTGCCAGTTGCGATTGCCCCAGAACACCGGCAAATGAATATTCGAATTTTCCAACTCGATTTTGAGTGCTTTGATTAGCTCGCGACAATGACCATTGATGGGACTGACGCCATCGAAAAGGTAGTAATGATGGGCGACGGCTTCCATGCGTTTCCGCGGGACATTTTTGCCGCGCAATACATTTTCCAAAAAAGGAATGACATCATCTTTGCTTTCAGGACCACCAAAAGACATAAGCAAAATGGCATCGTAACCGTTGTTGGCATGATCGCTGTTTGACATCGTACCGGACTGTTCAGTTTCAGTATTCTGAGCGATCGTCTCGTTGGTCATTGGTTGGGCTTCCTTTTTTTGCATTTTTTTTGCGTCGAGTTTTGCACTTCTTTTGCAGATCAGGCGCATTATACTGAATTTTCCAACTGGCCTCTTGGCGGCTGACTGAAAAGGAGTGACATGACATTTACGGTTCTTATAATTACTGGGCTGGTTGTGCTGACTGTCTGCGGTCAGGTCTTTGTGCAACGCTGGGTAAAACATGATTTCGAACCACATCAAGGCGTGGTGGAAGCCATGCTGGGCGTCGTCGGTACGTTATTTTCAGTGCTCTTGGGGCTGCTTGTTGCCAATTCTATCGATAGCTACCATGATGTCAAAACTCAGGTTTCTGCCGAGGCTAATGCGCTTGGTGATGTGTTTCGCGTCGCGCGCGGTTTTGAAAAAGAAGATCGAGTCAGGGTGAGAGTTTTATGCAGGCAATATGCAGACAGTGTAATGAAAGATGAATGGCCGGCGATGCAGACCGGTCATATGAGCGATATCACCTGGGGTTTCTATCAGCAGTTATGGGAGGCAGCAGTTGCCGTCAATCCCATTAATGACAGAGAAGTGAATTTGCATGAGGGTATGGTTCAGGCGATGCAACAATATGGTCAGGCCAGGCGCAGTCGCGGCATGGCCTGTGCAGGTAAGTTGCAATTTGCGATTTGGATAGCTATCACCGCCGGTGCCATCATCACCGTTTTGTTCACTTATTTTTTTGCTGCCAAACTGGGGAAGTTGCACACTGTCATGACGGCACTAATCGCCATCAGCCTCGGTTTAAACATATGGCTATTAGCCGCTTACAGTGCGCCTTTTAGCGGCGAATTGCAAATTCAACCAGACGCTTTTGCTTTGCTTAAAGAGAAGATATTCAACAATCCCGACACACCGTCGAGATTTCTGCACGATGGTCCTGTGGCACAGCCTGCCGCCAAATAGCAGGAACGCTTGTATTTTTAGCGACGGCTGATCTGACTGCTGAACTTGCTACCAATCGTATAAGAACTGCTGCCTGTGTTGAAAGGGTAAGCACTGGCTATGGGCACCGGTTTGCTCTTAAACGCTGCTTCAGAATTTTGATGCCAGGCTGGTTGTGCTTTCGTCGGGGCATGATGACTGATGATCGAATGGCTTGCATAAATCTTCTTCGATTGACTTGGCCATTCCTGAATTGTCGGTGATTTGGCTGTGGGAATGATCATCTCGGGCTGCGGATCTAAACTAGCGTCAGAATGACCGACGTGCCCTATATTGACGATCATGTGTTCGACTGTCGCTCGTTGGCGCAAATTGTTGACGACCGGAGTGCTATCTAACAATTCGATGTCCAAAGGATTTTGATGATTGTTTTGAGCTTGAGCGAGGGCAGGACTGGATACTACAGCAATAATGAGACAGCTTAAGGTCAATTTGCTCAAACCACTTTTGATATCGAAATTCATCAAGCCTCCACGCCACGTCGGGCTGCATAGAAATCGTCGCCTCAGCAACGAGGCAATTATGCTGCAACTGCTTTTGAGAAGACACCGAGAAAACCCTAGGTTTTGCTGGTAAGCGGTGCAACTGAAGACTAGTCATTTTCTAATGATGCACTACCCAATTGATTTCAGTCGGCTTCGTGTTGATTGTTTTGAGCGCATCAAGAAAAACAGAAACACTTAGATCCCTAAGTGTTTTCTGAAAATTATCATGAGCATAAAAATGGAGCCGACGAGGAGATTCGAACTCTCGACCTACGGTTTACGAAACCGTTGCTCTACCAGCTGAGCTACGTCGGCAAATCAATGGCATCACTTTTGATGTCATCGAAAGACAATTATAGGAGATCGCCCCTTTCTCTTCAAAGCCTAAGTTTTCAAGAAGGCTTCGATATTAAGCTAATCCGGAACTACTGGCGTTCCACTTTAACTTTGTCGCCTGTGAACTTGACCACTACGGTGAGGAGAGGATCTTTCGTTTGAGGTGCGTCTTCAAAAGGAGCGCAGGCGTTAACGGCTTTTTGCAGGGCGCTCGTGACAGCGTCGTTTTCAGCCGATTTGGTCAGTTCGAGCTTCTTCACGTTGCCATCCGGGTCGATACCCACCGTTAGAGTGCATTTTAACTTCTTGAAGTGTTTTTCTTCGACGTCTTTTTTCACTTCATCTGGAAGCTTCATTTTGTCGAAAATGGATTTCGAAATGGTTTCACAGAAAGAGTCAATATCCTCATCAGAGGTAATTTTGCGCTCTTCCTTTTTCTCTTCTTTTTCTGGAGTTGCTTCCTCTCCAGATTTGACTGAGGCCTTGGTATCTGAATTGTCAGCTTTGTCTTTTAGAGCCACTTCCATTTGGTCGACTAAAAACTGAGTGGCGCGTGGATCAAACGGCTTTGTTGCATCAAGAGCTCGACTGACAAGCAGGATGCTTTTGGGAAGGATGGGGGACGGGAATGCGCCAATCAGACACTTAAGCAGTTTGTGCTTTTCATCTCTATAGTTGCCATTCCAAATGTCCAGTTTTTCGCTGCCTAATAAAGAGCTAGACATCGCCTCTTCAGGTCTCAATGCCTCGTCGATAGTGAGATCGGGTTGGTACGGCACTTTACCAGTGAAAGCCTGAAGGTTTTTTATAGGCGCCATGTCGTCCATCACGACAAACAAGACTTTGTTATTGCTCTGTTCTGACTCCATCCCGAAAGATTTCGCCGGTTTAGTTAGTTCAGAAGTATCAGTGAACCAGTAGCCTGGAATAGCAGTGCCAGTGAATCCAGCAAATTGCACGGCATTTTGAATGATTTGATCAGGAACTTTGTGAAGGTCGGCAGCTGTTTGAGCGGCACTTGGAGCTTGAGGGGCTTCCGTTTTTCCACACATCGTCATAAACAACAGTGGAATGGCTACAATGATGCCTCCAGCGGTGGCCATCATCTTTGTCGATAAGCCCGTCTTCTTCTGCACTTCGAGAATTTGTCGACCGACAGCAGACTGAGCCAATTTGCTTTCAGAAGCTGGATCGACAATTGGTGCTTCGATCACTGTGCCGCAATTGAAACACGGACCTATACGAGTGTTGGTGGTGTGACAATTGGGACAAACAAATTTCTGTGGCTTTTCCGCATTGGGATCGATTGTTTCAGGTTCATCAGTTCTCAGACGAGTCATCGTTGATTGCTGGTCGGCCCCTTCTTCTTGACTGGAGCGCAATTTTTTGGTGCTTAGATCAAGTAATGCGCCCATCCAGACCATTTGATAAAGCTTGACTGGTGGTGCTGGTTGGCCGGGTTTGGGTACGTGAGCGCCACTGTGAACACCGATCAGTTTGTAATCTTTGAGAATTAACGAACCTGGAATATTTGGTGGCAGTGGAATTGTGTGCAACATGTTTTTGGGTTGCAGGGCGTTTGCAACACCAAAGAAATTACCTTGAGCCCAGACTCCTTTTCCTGACAGTGGGTCCAGGTAAAACGCCTGTAGTGGATCCCAGGCGTGTACTTCGAAGTCTGTGTGCGAAGTTAAAGGTGTGCCAAGCTGACCGTTGCAATGAAAAGGAGTGGCCCGGTTGATCATTGAAATTGCGGCACCATTTGAAAGTTCTCGCAAAGTCTGCGCAACGGTATATGTGTCAGCGCCTACTCTTTCGGATAAATTGTCCAGAATCATGTAGCCATCAAGGTTTTCCCAGAGCCTTTCGACCAACCACTGGACCTGTTCGTTTACTGAACTGGGGTCAACAGATTCAATTCGCTTTTGGTAGCGAACTTCTGAGCCACCAAGATAAGCGAGCATCTGAGGCAATTCTGCAACCCGACGGTTGGCCTCGGCGCACAATGCATCTGACGGTGCCACGATGTCGCGAACATTGCCCCACTGAAAATCGGTTGCGGTTTGAAAAACATAACCGCTGCAAGGATTGCGATAAATTAGTTCAAAGAACGCTAACTCACCAAGTATGCCACCAAAAAATACTTTTTCGATATGTCCTTGATTTAACTGTATGCGTCCAATCGGAACATTTCGCGCATCGAACAACGTGAGCAAACCGGTGCGGCGTGATTGAATGATGCCGGTCAAAACCGATAACAATTCTGGTCCAGCAATATTGCCAGAGGCAGCGACATTGTCTGAATTGAAAGGGATGGTCAGGGCACGATTGAGTTCGCCTATTTTATCTGGCGGCATTTCAGCCAAAGTGCCATCAAGGACAAGCGATGCCATGTCGTTGGGTAACAGCAATTGTTCGCCCGGTGTGCCGGTTTGATTTAAATACCAGGCTCTGGCCGCTTTTTTATCGAATTCATTGTGTAAAGCAATCGACTTAAGACCAAGAACGATATCCGGATGTGGAAATATGACTTCAAGCGCCCACGGGGCTTCAACATAATTGTAAACGACACTGGCGCATGTAACAGCGCGACTTTTTGAAACTAAGAAGGCCTGTCCTAATATTTTGGGCGGATTGGATGTGCGATCCATTACAAAACCGGTTGAATCGGCGTAATTCTGTTGAATTTGTTCAAGACTCATATGTATTAAGAATATCCTGGCCAGGGCTTTCTGGGGTCGTTATACCATCTTTAAAGCTCAATATGCAGATTCAAACTGCACGAACTTAAAATGTACGTCCTTAGTCTAGCGTTAGTTGGTCTATAACATCGCCAATCGACCAAGAATTTTGCATAGCAAGACTGAGTTTGCTTTTCAAGAGTTCATCGCCGCCCTTCTCTCTTGAAAAGTTTGCTCTTCAAAAGCCATTTTCTGGTGCCTTTCTTTCGGCAGAGTGATCTAACTGATTGTCATTGACTGGTCGGGCTAATATTTTGCAGGAAACATCCAGTGTGTAAGGTGGCAGGCAATAGCGACAGGGCTTTTCGCCAAGCTTTAATGCTTCTCTAGCATTTTTCAAAAACTGCACGTGCCGGGGATTCATCGCCTGAGCAAAAGGACAGCTTTTAAGATGAAATTTTAGCGAATACGAGTTGCCCCAAAAGTGGCATTTTTCGCTCGTTTCAGAGTCCTTGTCCTGACCGTCTGCATCGTCGTCGCTTTCCACTGAGCCCTTTTGCTTGCCATCTCTGTCAGTACTGTCACTGTCAGTGGAGTCAACTGGTATCGTATCTAGTGTTGCTGTCTTTTTATCAGTGCTGGTTTTCTCGTCGGCTTTTGCTGTCGTGAGTGTGAGTAGGAGAAGAATAATCGCAATATTTGCCACTAATTCCTGTCGATACTTCACTGAATACTTCATCCGATATTTGATTGTCCTTTTTGCCCTCATACTTATTAAACGCCGCGTCCATCTAAAAAGTTCAATGCTAACGTAAGATGCTCTGTTTTCCTTTTCAGGCGGCAAATTCATGTTCAGTCAGATTTTTTGACAATCTTTGAGTCTTTTGACCGATTTGTACCAGCTCACCATGGCTTATGGCTACTGGAATAGAGGGGGGTGTAGATGGCACCTCGAATGTCCTCGCCGGTAAATTATTTGGTATACCAGTTACAGGCACACATGCGCACAGCTGGGTTATGTCATTTGATGATGAGCTGGAGGCATTTCAAACTTATGCCCGAGTTATGCCCAATAATTGTGTGTTTCTTGTCGATACTCATGACCGCTTGGACGGTGTCCGTAATGTAGTGGAGATCGGTAATTGGCTTAGATCTCATGGCCATGACTTGAATGGAATCAGACTTGATTCCGGTGACATTGCTTACCTCAGTATCGAAGCTCGAAAAATTCTCGCTCAAGGAGGTTTTGAAAAAGCGCTCGTTGTTGCCTCGAACGATTTAGATGAACACATTATTGCCAGTCTCAGTGAGCAAGGCGCCTGAATCGATATCATGACCTAAAAACAGAATTGATTTTGCAATTGCGTCAGAGCAATTAAAATTAAAAGCGAGGAGTGCGGATGTTTACAATACGATTGGATGATGCTACCGCTTCTTCCTTATAAGTCATCTTGCGTTCAATTGCCTTGACCCAGACAGTAAGCAATTCAAGGTGCCTGACCGCTTTTTCGGGAAGCGAATCGCGATTTGCTTTGAGCTGGCGATAATATTTGAGGAGCGAAGTGAAGAGTCTAAATACGGCTTCAGTTTGTGAGACGCCATAGCAGTGAAGTCCCAATTCTGGCACTCCGACTACTTTTCGGGCTCCTACAGACCACAAGCGAGCAGATAATAGACCATCGCTCCAGGGCAAATCAACGATGGTGATTTGTGAATCATTGAGTGAATTCATTATTGTCTCTTTTTATCTAGTCACTATCTCGGATTCGTGTGTAGTAGCCTTTCTGTGGAGACTGCACTGAATGCATATTGAATGGACTGCACACAAACATCAAAGGACATAGACTTGATCAGCGCAATAAAATGAATATTTTAAAGGTGTCACCGCTGAAGATCTTTACCAGTATATCGCTAAATTTTCAGACGTAAAGAGGCTGATTTAGTTGATCTTCGAGTTGGTCATCAAAAAAGTGTTTTGTGAAATACATATGTCGCGAGAAAGTTTTTTCAAAATGCGTTTTAGATTTCAGACTCGCGGCTTGAGATTGTTCTGTTGCAGGGGTTCTGGAGAATTGCAAATTAGACAAGACTTTTTGCAGTCGACAAAATTTCGTTTCGATCAAGTAGATCAACAGCCATCCAATTTATATTTTTATTTGAGCGAAACCATGTTAATTGACGCCTCGCCAGTTGGTTTGTATGAATTGCACATAACGACATAGCATTATCTAGATCGATTTCATTGTCTAAATGCTGGACAATTTCTTTATAGCTGACTGTGGCGAGCAGACTATTGCACCTGCCGTAACGAGCTAGTAGCTGCCGCACTTCATCGACCAAGCCTTGTTCTTTTTGCTCTTGCAAGCGCAAAGCAATTTTTTCGCGAAGCAGATCGCGATTTTCGTAAAACAGACCGAGCCAGAGCACATCGAACTTCGGTGCAATTTTGGCTGCTAGCGCAGAAAACGGCTCGCCTAGAACAGTTGTTACTTCAATGGCGCGAATGATTCTAAATCGATCATTGACGTTGATTCGTGTCGCGCTGTTTGGATCAATATCTTGCAGGCGGGCGTGTAAAACGGCATTGCCCTGCTCGTCAGCTAGACGCATGAGGTTCTGCCTCAGTGGCTCTTGCGCTTCCACTTCAGGAATGCTCAGCCCCTCGAGCAGATTGCGAAAATAGAAACCTGTACCACCGCAGACGATTGGCGTTTTTCCTTCTGCAATTAACCTTTCTAAAATAGGCTCGGCATCTTTTTTATAGCGTGCCACCGTATATGAATCATCCGGTTCAATAATGTCGAGCAGATGATGGGGAA
>Ga0182030_10016516_pt1 | contig 14363 bp, 19 predicted proteins | sample 812S3MmetaG_FD_121299 | JGI IMG/M metagenome (GOLD analysis project Ga0182030, IMG submission 121299) | Permafrost microbial communities from Stordalen Mire, Sweden - 812S3M metaG (Illumina Assembly) | ecosystem: Environmental > Terrestrial > Soil > Wetlands > Permafrost | place: Sweden...
GAGTACTCCCGTTGATGTAAATCACCAGACCTTCGAATATGCCTCTTTGCCGATTCCGTTTCTCCTGTTCCTTTAATTCATCCTCTCTCTTCCTCTCTGCCATTAGCTTCTCTTCCTTGCTCATCGGCACTACTGAGAAATTAGATACATATATTTTACGTTGATTATTCAAGACATACTGTTTATCTTTTTGCCTACAAGCATGTCCTCAATACTCAATTCTGCCCTCGCTCTGACGTCTTTTGGTATCAGAGCCTTTGCCTTCTCATCCCAATCTTCAGAACCTGCTCCAACTTGATCTGATACGCGTTTCCCTCCAGTACCGCCACTCTTGAACTGGTAAGAGAGTTTCATAGTCCTTGATTGCCGCCATCCTGTAGAGCCTCCCAATCTGTTCTCCGCTCTTTGATGGCCGGTTGAGGACGAGTTCCAGGCATCAAAGTGGTCAGAAAAATTCGGCTTTGCCGCGGCAGGTACGGTTGACTTTGGAGATGGCATCTTGCTCTGCGCTCTTGGTTCAAACTTTAACGATTTCTGACAAGTAACATGTTGCGGCTCATGGGGTTGGTGAATCTCGTGTATATGAACTTTTTACTCGTTGAGTTATTTCCAAGAGAGAGTTGGAAAACCGCGACTTGGTGGGGGCGGCTAAGGAATGAATGACATATTGGTACGCCAACGGACAGAGGTGCGCGGGGTCACGTGCGCCACCTTTTAAGTCAATATCTCGACGTCGAGGAAGAAAAAAGCTCAGCTGGAGATCCGAAAAGCCTAGGTTGTGCAACTCTCTCTATTCCACACTCAATATTGCCTAAATTGGAAGAAGAGGGTGTGGAGCTAGAGAACATGGAAGACTGGAAGAGGGGCGCGAATGCTTTTCGAGTTGCCCCACTACCCTCTCCAAGGGGAGAAATCATCCGATATCCCCTCTTCTCAACGAAGCTTCAAATCCAGTGAGAAAGTTCCGGTCAAATATTTGAGAAGAAGCGCCGCGGACTGTTACACGTCTTATAAAACTTAAACAATAGGATATGCACGATGCAAGAACCCGCTCGCCTCACAGATTCTTGCATTCAGCGGCTTGATGCACTATCGTTGTCAGATCTGCCTTTAATCGAGGCACGCAAGTATGTCGTGCGTAAAATTGCTGGTGCGTCGAACAGCAGGAGCAGCCGGTCCTCTCATGCATGTGGCGTGCGTCAACAACTTCTTCCTCGCCCACCCATGAGACAGGAAGTACTTTTTACAAGCATAAGAAGATCTTCCCCTCCTCCGGATCTTCAACGAGCCCCGACGGATGTTGTACATGTTCAATTTAAAACAAGACGTTGCCACTCCTGCGGTTGCAATATAATTTCGAGCCGATTTTGCATCTTTTGGGACACGGGTTTGTGGTTTGTTCCACAAAATCGTTCAAATGCTTAATATGAGACCATGTGATGATCACGAGAATAGCGATGGGCGAAGGGCACCTCCGAAAACGGGAGCGTTCGTAGCCAGCGCAAGTTCTGAAGGACTCAGCTTTTGGACCCAGGCGATCATTCCTAAAAGGGGAGTTGTTGGTAATATGGGAAGGGATTGAGGCTATATCGGAGTTCACAATCATGAGAGGGGGGGTGAGAATTCAGGATTGGCTCAACAATCCCTTCGCCTCCAGGCTTTGGCCCATGCTTCGATGAAGTGGTTCAGCTCATCCCCGAATAAACGGTATGGTCAAGCTTTGCTTCGGTCAGACCGTCAGACCGTCAGACCGTCAGACGCCCGGGGTCATTGTATCCATCCCTGCGAACCTGAGAACGGATTCCAATTCTTTGCAAGATGTGCCGAAACGTTTGATGGAAATTGGGTTGATAGTTCCGGAAGAGCTCTAATGAGAATTCGAGTCAATTCGATATAAATTGAGGCCTTCGAAGGGGTCGCTCAAAGACATCTTCCCCGGTGGACTAGGCCATCTTCGAACCTTTCGATTTTGTGGCGTCAACGAATGAGGGGTTGCTTCAAAAGTCGGTGAAGAGGACACTAGCCGGAGACATCGACGCCTCTTTTTATACAACCCCCCTCGCAAACAACTGCTTGGGATATCCTGAAGGGATAGATTAAATTGGACTGACAGTGCTACGCTTTGAAGCTGACCTCACTCGAATCGAAAGACCTTATTCGTTATTTTCTGGATGGAATCCGCGACATCAACTATCATCGGCTGCGGGAGACGTTCAGATGTCGTGCGTTGAGCATGATGATCATGATTGGCCGATGGCGCCACCAAAATCATGGAAGTCTCAGCCAAAAATGTACAATCCTGGTTATCTGTAAGACGGGACGTTTTCCGCGCCTGCAGCCCAAGTCTTCGTTTTTCCTGATCCGCCTTATGAATTGCATATTCGCGAGCTCCTCTCTCGAAGTGACGATTCGCTAATACTCGTACAAAGAGCCTGCTCTGCTTGACCGGGTACCATGCACTTCATACTCCACTTATATTATAGTTCGCTCGGCAGCCATCAAGTCCATCTGCGAGGCTACGATGCTTTACGATTGTTTCCCTTATTAGAGTGGTGGGGTTTAGCGGGGCCGCTGCACAGCGTATAAATCCTTGGCGCAGATAGGCTAAGCTCACGCGCTGGGGTGGGATGGAGGGGGGGCTGTGGTGAGAAGGGAAAAAGACGTGGTCAATGGTGATTGGGGTAACATTGACAAAGCCTCTAAAGATTGGCCCGATCGTCGCTCGTGATAGACAACAGATAAGGTAATAGGATAAGAAGCTGGAGACGATCTGGTCGAGGCCATTTTGGAATTTCAGATCAATCTGGATGGTCATGATACCTGGGACATGTTCGAATGCTTTCACCGAGTACCCAGTCAGTGTTTGAGCTCCGGATCGCCTGAGGCACAGGACGAGGATAAATTACAAGTAAGCTCTTTGAAACCGGGCTAATAAACCATGTCCTAGCCACCCTCCTATTGAGCCCCGGATGCTCCTTCTATTGGCCATGTTTGAGCTGCGAGTAGCCGCTCTGCATAATGCAATGCAAGTGCTCTGGCGCACAGCAAGGGCCATCTGTCTCTGAAGGAGCTGCAGGGACCGCCGGCGGGAGCGAGAAAACGATGGAAAAAAAGATGGCAGGGGGTGTTGGGCGGTGAGCGGTTCATAGAATACGTGGGTCACGTACTGCCAATAGATTCCTGAATGATCAAGAGTAAGACAGACTTTTCTGACGTTTTTACAGAATCCCGAAATGATGCGATTTCAATAGGGAAATCCGAGATTCGTAAGGGGCTTGTATTCTCTCTTCAGTTCATGAATGTCTCGGGCGATGGCATACAATTGTTAAATATCTCCAGATCGCGGATCACGAGACTTTTGATAGAAAGCTTCATAATTAAGGGAAGGGTCTTTAGGTTGGCTATGGTCACAATTAATCCAATTGTGGAAGAGGGAGTCAAAGACACTTCTAAACTGGATCCATAGATCACCAGCTGCTCACGATCTTTTCTCAATAGGATTAGTGATACAAGAGCTATTTGCTTGATTGATGCGGAAATCGTTCCAACGGGATGCTGTGCGAGGCTATCTTGAACGTCCCTTGCGTCGAGGCGGGGGCGGAAGGCTACGATCAAGAATACTGACAGCAATGTGTAACAAGGAATATCTGGACCTCTCTTGGAATATGGCTGAGAGTGGATGTTTGGGTCAAGGTGAATAAAGGAATGGCGGTTCTTGTTCGAGGTTTCGGCCGTGGCGGAATGACCGTCTTGTTGTCCATCCTCAGCCAGTCTTCTTCGTCCACGAATATCAAGGGCGCGGGAGCACTTGTCACAAGCTCTTGAGTGGAGCTATGATTATTGAGACCTGATACAAGGCGAGATCCAAGCAATCACAACTTGAAGACAAAATTTGCTTCTCATTGATGTTGAGGGAGAATGACCGTATACGTGGAGTTTATTGAAAGATTTCTTCTGATGTTTCCCGTCATTCAAACCGGCATGACGACCTTGATCCTACCCTGGCTCCCACATGCCGGCACATAGCCTCTCAGCAGGAAACAGCTGCATACTTTCATCTCCAGATTGCTGCACATGTGTTCTATGCACAATTCTTTTACTTCCATCCGCCTTCTCTTGCCGCCGTTCCCTTTCTCAACGCCACAAGACCAGTGGGTGGTGATTCAAAACGTCAAAGAGGGAAGTTCGACCACAGCGGGCAAGAATAGTGTCGATGCTTTTAGTCCGGAACCCTGCGTCCAGGAGCCCCCACAGCGACACATGCCTGTAAGAAAGCCCGCAAGCCTGAAGCCTGTCACTGCAGTCTGGAAGCCTGTAGGGGTTATAGCGTGTTGTAGGGATGTACGGATAAGTGTGTTCCACCTTATCCCAGTTAGCTTTCAGGGATTTGATATCGCAAAGCACCACTCGCAACCGCAACCGTTAATCACACATTCAATTTTGGATGAGTCCCCCCCCTTCCCTGCCCAAGCCCGGAATCCGCGCAGTCAGGAAGTGAGGTTTTCCGGTGCCATCCTGATCTTTTTTGAGTAACTTCTTATCCTGGAAATAGTCTGCTTGGGGACAGAAGGACCGAGGGGTGATCTAAGAAAAGAAGGATGCTGACAAGTGCCTTGGTCAAGACTCAAGAGTCAAGATCACATTTGACTTCTCTTTATCCAGGTTCGATTCGAGTGTGTAAAATTTAGCTTACCAGGTCATTGAATTGTGTGCTATCAATAAAACATTTCGCCCAATCGCAAACCTGCCGTCAGCGTTGATATCAAAAATAATCTACCGCTGGATAGAACATATTGAGAAGAACATAGTACAGTTGATTTAATTCTAGCTCCCGCAGGTTCCTGGCTCTTGTATCTATTCCTGCCCTAGCAGCCTGCCTACAGATCGAAGCGATTGCTGCGTTATCTACTGCGCATCATCCATACCTTTCCAGCCTTTCTAGGAGGAGAAGCTTTTTGATTGCAGCTTGGAGCCCTGCACTCCGGACTCTTGCCAACCAAAGCGCCCTCATCGTGCATATCCGCGTCTCAACTTCTTACTACGTCTCTGCGCACTGAGAGTGAGCATCAATCGGAGAATTAAAAATTACCACCTTACGGTATTGTCCGGCTTGTGCTCTGTGCTTTGCGTTCAGGCTTGATCGTTGCTGCACGCTGCACACGGGATCGTCTTGCATTCAAACACCCGCACCGGTGGCCCCAGAAATTGCTCGTGGGGAGATGTACAGATAGATACGTCTTCAGACGAAAGAGGAAATTGTCAGCAACATCACGTCGCATTTGATAGCTAGGAGTCCGAAGGAATCTCCACACTTAGAATTGACGGTAGCCGCGATTGGGAACCAATTGTCGTGACTAATCACGAAAGAGGTGAAGATCAAGGACATCTCGGGACAAATCTCAGTCTGCTATCAGACCCCATCGGCGTCAGGCTTAATTTGGTTCAGATCCGCGTTGGCTGGAGCTCTGGAACCCTTCCTTTTGAGTTGCCGCCTTCCTACCCAATTCCTTCGCACGGATTCACGAGTCACTCTCCCCGCTCTAAATCGGGAAGAGGTGGGTTATTCGGGGAGGCTTCATTTATCTTCTGGATCGATACAGAAATAGAGTTTTTAATTCCCTCGAACCTTTGTCTCCCTGGACTAAATCGTACGGTATTTGCTGCGCTCAAAACAGTGTAGTAAAGAGGCTTCGCTGTCAAGGTCAGGCTTACCTCTTTTCAGTGGATTGGGGCGCTCTCGGAACTAGATTATTAACGATTTAGTGACCAATTTTAGTGGAGACACAGTATATTTCTGACAGGGTGTTACTGAATCCACGCCGTGGTGGTGTTGGCCAACGACGACCAGGGAAGCGTGTGATTCGATCATTCGAAGAGCCTGAAGTTGCCCTGCCTTCCACCAGTGACCACCAGGAAGAGAAACCCAACGCCTCGATCACAGCTACGAAAGTGACGGCTGGTACGAGAACGGTACTTCGGACTTTCCAATCCTTCAGTGATCCAGTCCCTCTTGTCGCCCACTCCAATCGATCAGCCATATCCTTCTGTTCTGTCCTGCTCTGCTCTGCTCTGCTCTGCTCTGCTCTGTCCTGTCCTGTCCTGTCCTGTCATACTCGAAATATACGACTCAATTGCTTATCTCGTCACGTATTGGAAGGACGTCAGTCGATGGCCATACCCTAGCGAGGGTTACCTCTTTTCTAGGAAGGCCTTCCTTCGTTTCAAGGACCCTAGGAAATCTCAACGACCTGAATTTTCTGCCCTTTCTTCCTTCAAGGTTCCCGCCCCACCTCCGACTCCAGCATCCCACCAATCATCAGCTTGAAATATATTACCCTTGAATTGACGCTTTCGTTTATAACTAGCTTTGATCAAGGGCAAGAATTGGCGCGAGCGCTCGGCCAGCTACAAATTATGTGGGTCGCTCCATCAATCCTCTCCACTCACAATCCTCTTCCCCATCCCTACTAGTCCATCATCCGCCGTCCAGCGAACACACTTTCGCCTTTAATCTACTAGCGTTGTTTTTATCTCACCCTCGCTTTTTTGCTCTATCTACTACCTTCCTACTAGTGCTACTAGTCCTACTAGTCCTACTAGGACGTATCGGACATCCCTGAGCCTTTGCTAGCCAGCCATGGAAAGGGAAGGGAACTAAACTAACACCACATCCTAGTAATCTCCTCCCACCACCATCCACCGCCCCATCTAAAACGACCAAGCATCGCCGGCTCGTCTAAAAGTTTACTAGTAGCTTTCGCTGCTACTCCTCTTCCTCTATCCTCAACACCAACCTCCTCCATCCGCGCCTATCCTCCTCGCGATCCACCTCTCCCTTCCCTCCCCCGACCTCTTTCATTTTCTTCCTAGGAGGTGTTGGGTCAAGAAAATCTAGGTACGTGTTCTATACTCCCAACCTTCCTATTGCTTCTCTTGCGCCCTCTCGATTGATGCAGCGCTGACCTCTTGTACCTGCATTTAGAGGTGGTAGGAAGTTACTCGCAATTCCTTCAAACGCTATCCATACACGTCCTCGCGCCCTCCACCTGTGTTGGTCTGCAACCACCAATTGCCTATCATCCATTTACGAGCATTACGATTTCTACGACTTTCGCATCCTCGAATCGAAGCACGGATCAAACTTTTCAGAAGCGATATTTAAGCACAAGCATACCTGCAGCTTCGCGTAACGGTCAACGATCCTGTCGTGGAGCTTCAACCTCATCTCAATTGGCTTGACGAATATCTCTTTCCAAAGTCTCCCTGTAACGACTTTCTACGAGCCAAACGTCTTGCGTCTTTTCGAGTATTTTAAGTTTTACGAAATCTTCATGCGGCTCATGCATTGCTTTGTCCATCACGATAAATAAACGACCGTCATTTGCGCCTGCTGTAAAGAGCATCACGAGACCTTGAGCGAGCATATCAAAAAATCACATTGCTGTTTATGCCAAAATATTGTTTCTCCATACGCAGCCGATACCCACGTGGTTTCTGTAACGGAACCGCTCGCTGCAAGGATTTCCTCCCCCCAGCAATACCTCTGGACCTGTAGCAAGATCCTCTTGCAGTCCATTGAATATCAGCTCACGAATTTATTTCGGTGAGCTCACTTCATCGTCCTCTTTGGACTTGATCATTCAAACCGAAAAGCTGGATCTCCCGTCGATATCGCAAGTGCAAACCCGGGGACCTTCTGACGTACCATACTACAATCATCACGCCGCTCAGCGACCGCTGTATGTGAATGATAGGCTGCCTTCACTGCCTTTGCCCCAGCCGCAACAGGCATACTCTTCCGGTACATCGTCGCCCCGGGTTGGTTCTCTTGGTTCCCTGGGATCATCGTCGATTTTGAACGGCAGTTCTTCCCATTCCTCATATACCACAGCAAGTTCTTCGAACGGACCTAAGACTCCTTCTCCAACTCTTCCAGGTAATACAGGTCTTCCAGTATCCTTATCGCAGACTTCCTACGGTAACACGCCCCCTTCTGGATCGGCTTATTCTCTTCAAGACTACCAATCGGCCATGAACCACCCTCCTCCTCCTCAGGAAATGTACTACCCCTCACATATGTCCGCTGGACAAGCACCCCCGCCTCAGACCGTTACATCGAGTGGAATGGGACATTACCCTCAACATCAACAACCGCCTCTTCTTCAACCAGGACCAGCTCAATATTCTCCAGCACCGGGATCTTACAATCAATATGGGTACTCGAATGGATTGACTTCGCCTCAATCCGCAGGGCATCAAGTTCCCGGGTCCGTGGGCGGACAAGGAAACATGCTCCCACTGCCAGCGATGACTGCCACACAGTCGGGAATGCCTGGGCAAGGCTACGGTCCACAACAAGGCTTCGACACCACTGGCCAAATTGCTCCCCCGGGGATGAAACCTAGGGTGACTGCGACCTTGTGGGAAGATGAAGGAAGCTTATGTTTTCAAGTTGAGGCGAAGGGAGTTTGTGTTGCCAGACGCGAAGGTAAGCAGGTGGAACTCGAGATAAGAAGACCTGCTAACATTAATGGCAGATAATCATATGATTAATGGCACGAAACTGTTAAATGTCGCAGGAATGACCCGAGGACGACGAGATGGTATCTTGAAAAGCGAGAAAATGAGACATGTCGTCAAAATTGGGCCTATGCATCTGAAAGGAGTTTGGTAAGATGGACGGATGGTGAAATTGCGCCTATCTAACATTGATCAGGATTCCTTTTGAACGTGCCCTTGACTTTGCGAACAAGGAGAAAATCACTGAATTGTTGTATCCCTTATTTGTGCACAACATCGGTGCGCTTCTCTATCACCCCACGAACCAAACCAGGACAAATGCCGTAATGGCAGCCGCGGAACGTCGAAAACAAGAGCAAAATCAGATGCGCACTCAAGCTCCTGGGTTGCCTTCTTTGCACCAGCATCACCACCATTCAATGAATAGCTCAATTGGTGGTGGTAATCATCTCCCAGGTCCGCAACACTCTCTGGCACCGCATCCCAACGCTGGGCGCCCGGGCCTCGACCGAGCGCATACATTTCCCACTCCTCCGACCAGTGCGTCTAGCGTAATGGGTAATATGGGTAGCTCGGATAACAATTTCCAGTGGGGAAATCAAGGTCAAATAGGAAGTGTTCAAGGTACAAATCCCCTGTCTATTGACACGGGTTTAAGTAATGCACGCTCAATGCCAACAACTCCAGCGACGACCCCACCGGGGACCTCGATTCAAGGCATGCAACAATATCAGCAAGGTTCTCAACCTTATGATACTTCACGGCAGATGTATTCTGCGCCTCCTCCTCAGCAGAATGCGTATCCCCAAACGACGCCCAGCCAACAGAACATGGCGCCGTACTCGCAATCGAATTCCTACATCAAGAACGAAATGGGTCCACCATCTGCGAGAGCACCGGGCTCCGAAGCCGAGCACCACGATAGTAAGGATACGAATGGAATGCTTCACCACAACCAGGGAAACGGGCAAGTGAGCCATGGTCAAGGTGATGAGGAAGCTGACCATGAGCACGATGCGGAATATACGCATGATAATTCAGCAAACTACAATGCCAATCGCCAATCCTATAGCTACAACAATGGCCCTGCCGTGGGATCTTTACCTGGAGAGCATGCGCATTTATCACCAGAGATGACTGGTTCTCCCAATCATCCAGCTTCCGGCCGGGCAACCCCACGGACAGCACCGGCACCACAACCGTATTACGCGCAACAAGGAGGCTACAGCACACCTCCACGGGTCCAGCCACCATCGAGTAATCTGTATAATGTAATGAGCAGTGAGCGTGGAACCGCAAACGGTGGTACGAGTGATGTCTACGCATCGCAGCCAGATATCAATGGCTACCCGTCTCAGCAACCCGTCATGAATGGCGCCACTGCAAGCAACAAGCGCGGGCGAGATGATGACGATGATGCCCGTCCTTCAAGTCGTGGTCCAACGGATGTCGACCTGAAAAGACGGAAGACGATTCGGGAGGGGTCTGTGTCTGGACCGAGTTATGATCAACCACCATTAAATCGAGCTCGAACAACCATCACACAACGACGTCGATAGCCATCTTGGACGTTAACTGGTAGATCTTCTGCACATTCTTACCGGATACATAATCCCCTTCATCCGGGCCTTTTTGCGACCTATTCGGTGGCCCACGCCTACGAACATATCAATCCCTCCAACAACCACATTCCTTCACAAAATTTCCTTCGATCTTTACGATTGTCTTTGTATTCGCTGAAGCACCGACTCGGCATATTATTCACTTCAGATGAACGACAGCTCACGACTCGAATTCAAGATGGCCTCTTTGGCCGTTTTCAACGGCTAATGAAATTACGCTTCGCAAGAGAGGGAAGAATCCAACAGAGATGATTTCCATGGGTACACATGCAAGCGGAATGGGTTACAAAACGCCTGTAATGAACCTAGGCGCGACGGACTGGCTCAGACAGCCATGATTTGTCGATTTTTCCTATGTCCCACATTTATGACGACGATTATGACATTTTCTTTGCTGTCGCACTGGTTCTCTTATGTAACTGATGAACGACTTTATGAGAGATTTAAAAGCTATTGTCTTGCATATCAAACAAAGAATTTATCTAACTGACTTGAACTTTTGAAATTTGTGATTTTATCATGTGATATGTGTACCTTCAATCCCAACCTTTCCCAGCGAAACGAGTCCTAGGTACATTTCCAGTTCCTCAGGTCCTTAGCAGTAATCAACTCCTTTTCGCTAAGAAAAGATCTCTACGTCCCAATTCTGTCTCCTGAAGTCTCCCAGAAGATCGAATCCATAGCCCAACCATGCACAATCACACAAATTCATGTTACCATTCCTCTCCTCTCAATCAACTCTATAAACCAAGAAGCTCACTCTGCCCCTTCCCCCATCACCTCGCATCTCCAACTCCAATTCCCCCTCCATCTGTCTCCTCTCTCCCACCTTCCTGACCGCTTCCTCAAAACACTCCGTTACCCCCCTTATCTTCTTTACCTCCCGATCTCGATCCCGTCCATCTACATTCTTGCTCTTCCCCCATCCAATCTTCCTCTTCCCCACCTTAATCGCCAAAGCCCATTCTTTTTCCTCGTCTCTCCCAGATGGGGGTTCGGATGTAAGAGGAGAGGAAACGATGAATGGTTGCTGTATGGGTAGAGAAACGGGGAGTGGTGATGGATTCGAGGACGTAGTATACATTAGCCCGATCCTCAAACCCTCCAGCTTTGCATCATTGGTAATCTGCCCTAGATCAATGGTCTGCATCGTGTTTTTCGTTGGCAGGTGGTGGATTGGGGTATTGGCGAGGAGGAGCTGTGTTATTGCTAGCCAGGCGGAGGGTGGAATGTGTGAATCGCTGAAGCTAGAGGCAGAATGGGATGGAGACGGGGATGGGTAGAAGGGGGGTTGGTTGGGGGTGAATGTGCAGTGGTCAGATGGGGTTGGTGGTGAGAGAGCGGATTTTGCTGCGGGGGCCGTTAGTCTGAGGTGCTTAGATAGGTAAGAGAGAAGAGTCGTATTGGAAATCGGAAGGGAATAAAAAAAAGAGGGGAGATAAGGTCAAGAAAGGAAAAGATAATGTTTTGCAAGATGGATTAGGAAAATGCGTAGAAGTCATAGCAGCTCGAAATAGCTCGACGGAAGACGGAGAACGCATAAGAAACTCAACAACTTACAAGCACTCCCCCCAATCGCCCTCGCCGACACAGTCGCAACTCCGAACGCCAAAATATTAAAGAAAAACATTATGACCTTCACCAGGAGTGGTCTCAAATCTCAAATTTCAGAATCAGAAGAAAAATGAAAACCACACCCACCTCTCAAAGCCGCCCCAAAAACGAGACACACACCTACCTTTGAAGTAAAAAGAAGAGCACATATTCTTAAACTCGTACTCGTTATCGTGAAGTCAAACCATGCGCGTTGATACTTGGTACGAGCATCTGTAACCTTACAGGTACGCACCCCTGGCAAACCCCTGGCGAGGGGTGTTTCGTTTCGTGTGGGGTTTCTCCTTTCGGATGAATTGGTGGGACAGGAACGGCATTTGTTGCCGAAAAGAGCTGAGACTGGAAACACTCTTGGTGCTTCTGGATATTTTGAGGGGTGAGGCATTTGTGATTGACTGATTGGCGTGCCAGAATTAGGGATTTGCAACGGGATTGTTTGATATTGCCGAGGGTCCTGAGGTCAAAGACCCTCATAGCGCTATCTTTGTGATTGGAAATTGTCTGAGAATTTAGGAATCAACAATAGATCGTACTTATTTGATAATTCAAATGAATAAATTCAAAAATTTGGGATTCAAAGGAAATCTCGAAATCCAACCTGATGGTCACGTCGACGCGGCCAGGGGTAATGAATGATCTTCATAATGCGTGCGATTCATATCTCGACGGTCAAGCTACAACGCCAACTTTTCATGTTTGAAACTTTTCTGCCCTTCCCCTTCGCCATAATTAGCAGTGATGTGCCCACCGCCACGAATCTTATATTTGTAAATCATAAGACCTTCCAAACCGACAGGACCCCGAGCATGGATTTTGTTGGTACTAATTCCCACTTCTGTGCCAAAACCGAAGCGCATTCCATCTGCCATTCGAGTAGATGTATTCCAGAAGACGCCTGCGGAGTCGACACTAGACATGAATTGTTCTGCGAGGGGGGCGGAGGAGGTTAGGATGGCGTCGGTGTGGTGTGAACCGTGGATGTTGATGTGTGAGATGGCTTCTGTGATACTTGAGACGGTCTTGATTGCTAGTACTAGAGAAAGATGCTCAGTATCAAAGTCGCTGATATCAGCATCTTGGAGAATGGCAGCTGAATGCGGATCGAGCTTGGTCGAAAGTGCCTGCTTGCTTGTAGGGTCACACCTTAACGATACGCCTTTCTCTAACAGAGCTTCTGCGACTGGTGGGAGGACAGTTTCCAAAGAAGCTTGCTCCACTAGCAAAGTCTCCACGCTGTTGCAAGCTGCTGGATAAGTTGTCTTGGAATCAACAATTACTTTGACCGCCATTGCTGGATCAGCCGAGTGCTCAAGATATATTGAACACAGACCATCCGCGTGACCGAGGACCGGTATCTTGGTGGACGATTTTATATATTTTACTAACTCATTTGAGCCTCTGGGAATGACGAGATCAATGTATTGATCAAGACCGAGCAATTGAGGAATGACATCTCGGGTGGTGACGAGTTGAATTGCCGTGTTAGGAACTGGTGTTGATTCCAAAGCCTTTGAAATTACCGTTGAAATTGCAACAAAAGACTCGGTGGACTCTTTCCCACCTAAACATCAATCAGTCTTTGGATTTTCATTTTTGGGAAGAGGGATTGACCTTTCAAAATGGCAGCATTTCCAGATTTAATAGCAAGAGAAGCAATATTTGCAATAACTTCGGGACGAGCTTCAAATATGATCAAGAGAACTCCTATTGGGCAGGAAACTCTCTCCAACTCAAGTCCTTCATCAAGCTTGGTTCTTAATGTGACCTTACCAACTATATATCTTCAGCATACTGGCCTCACGGGGAGGTACAGCTCCTACCAGGATCTTCCAGCTCACGAACGTCCAAAATGCCTTTTAACATATCCTCCCATTTTCCTTTCCTGCCCAGATCGAGCCGTGAGACTATGCTTAGACTTAATTCGCCATCCTCAGCCGCCTTCTTTGCCAATTCAAGATCCCGGGCATTCGCAGCTAAAATTGCATCTTTAGAGGCGGACAATGCGGCATGAACTGATGTCAGAGCTTCATTGCGGGCAGATGTGGGAAGAGTTGCCAGTATATGTGAAGCTGATTTTGCAGCACTCGCAGCATCTGCGGGAAGAGCATTAGTCAAAGACATTATTAGAGAATTTTGTGTTCTCTGCTTAGAGACTTTCCGAAAAATAATTATATTGATGAATCCACGCCCCAAATCGGCTAAATGCATACCACCAAACGAAAACAGTGGAGACAAGGCAACCTCCCAAAATATACAGTTCAGCCTCACTCAATCATCTCGAGCTTCGCGCGTTGATAGTTCGCGGCGAAACTCCCCAACTATCTGGATATCGGATTTAGCGCCATCTCAACACCGCGGTGTCGCATATCTGGATATTTAAAGGCCCACCGGGAGCTTGGACTTTCTGCAACTTTCACACTTTAGTAGCAGCTCTCTCGATACCCCGCAATATCTACGAATCAGTCATAAAAACACCTACATACTAGAATCAAGATGGATGACTTACTTCCCAAGCTTCTAAACTTTCCACCCCACCCGCCGCCCAAAGTTCCGCTGTCGGATGCTAGCTATGATGAGGGCATCAAAGCTCAGATCGCAACTGTTGGA
>Ga0182030_10016517_pt1 | contig 14363 bp, 17 predicted proteins | sample 812S3MmetaG_FD_121299 | JGI IMG/M metagenome (GOLD analysis project Ga0182030, IMG submission 121299) | Permafrost microbial communities from Stordalen Mire, Sweden - 812S3M metaG (Illumina Assembly) | ecosystem: Environmental > Terrestrial > Soil > Wetlands > Permafrost | place: Sweden...
AGCAGCTTGGAACAGCCGTCATGCGTTCCAAGGATGCCATGGAGGGACCCACCGCCTTCTTCGAGAAGCGCGAGCCCAACTTCATCGGAGAGTAGTGGCGTCTGCTCGCTCGAGGTACGTGATACGTGCGACTCCGCTTTGACCGACCCTAGGCCACTACGTGCGCAGATCGGAGTGCTGAAATCCGGTCTGCCATGCCCAGCTCGGTCAGAATCTCATCAGTCTGCTCGCCGAGAGCCGGCGAGGCGTCGGTTGCCTGTACCGGAGTCCCGCCGAACTGAGTGGGATGACGTGGGAAGCGGATCTTGCCGACAACGTGGTGTTCTCGTTCTTCGAAGAGCCCGACCGAGACGGCGTGTGGATCACGGGTGAGCTCGTCTGGTGATAGCACCATCGAAAAAGGAACTCGCTCTTTTTCCAGGCGCTCGGTGGCCTGGGCCATAGTGAGGTTCACTGCCAGGGCGTAACACATGTCCATCAAACCTGCTGTGTAGTCACGATTTCGATTCCGCTCCTCGATGGTGGCAATCCGCGGGTCGTCCCAACCCTCGACCCCGAGCGCCCTGCACATTCCGGCGAAGTCGTCCACCGAAGTGGGGGTCACGATGCCCCACCCGTCGCTGAACCGGATGGGCCTAAAGCCGGCCACAAAACTCGAGTTCTGATCGCCCTCTGCTTCGAGGAGCACCTCGTTTCCAGCGGAGTCGGCCCACAGGAACGACGCCACGGCATCCATCATGGCCAGCTCGATGTGCTGACCTCCTCGGCCCATCGCCCGGGCCAGGAGCGCCGCGGTGATGGCTTGTGACGCGTACAAGGCGGTGATCTTGTCGGCCGCCGTCTGCCGCAGGAACACCGGAATGCCATCGGCGGGATCTGCCTGGTTGGTGGCCAACCCGGCATAGGCCTGGATCACCGTGTCATAGGCGCTTCGCTCTCGATAGGGCCCAACAGAGCCGAAACCCGAAAGCGAGGCGTAGACCACGTCTGGGTTGAGCTCACGAACGGCCTCATAGCCGAGGCCGAGGCGGTCGATCACTCCAGGGCGAAAGTTCTGGAGGAAGACATCGCAACCCTTCGCCAACTCCCTGACTATCGCCAGCCCTTCGTCTGTCTGGATATCGACGGCGATGCACCGCTTCCCCCGATTGCACATGAGGTAGAGCGCGCTCATCCCGTTTACCGATGCTCCTATCCATCGGCCGATGTCCCCAATGCCCGGGCGCTCCACCTTGATAACCTCTGCCCCTTGGTCGGCGAGAAGGGTGGCGGCATAGGGCCCAGTGAGCGCCACCGACATATCGAGCACATGGATACCCTCGAGCGGCTTCGTCATTCCACAAACTCCTTGGTAGTGCGAGGGCGGCTGTTCGGACCGCTATAGGCGAGACCCCACGATGGCCGACGGACAAATTCGGGGACGACCATCTGTTCGCGGGCGGCCAACCACGATTTGATCAGGACATCCTCGACGGCATAGTCGAAGGGATCGGTGAGCACCCGCTCTTCGACTCCGTCGCGCTCGAGCGGGTGCTCGGCCAACCAGCGAGCTGTGCGCCGCACCGCCTCCCGGGCTGGGACTACGTCGCGATGGCCGAGACGGTCATGCAGCCTCGTGAGGTCGAGTACTCGATGGGTGGGCAGCGGCTGAGCCAGGAGTGGCCAAGCTGGGACGGCCAGATCATAAGGAAGTGACACGATCTCGAGATCGGCTCCGAGCTCTCGGGCACACAGTTCGACCATCTGGCGGATCGTGAGCACCTCTTCGTCGCCCACGTTGACTACCAAGCCGGACGAGAGGTCGGGTCTCTCGATGGCGAGCACCACGGCGGCCGCGCAGTTCTCCGTGTAGCAGTGGTGGTGAAGCGTTAGTCCTTCGTCGGCCACGATGATCTGCTTTCGGCCGTCGATGATGCGTCGCACGACCGACCACTCCCGAGGGACCGGTTGGTAGGGGCCATAGAGGTTCGGATAGCGCAAGTGGGTTGCGCCGGGGTGGGCCGAGAACACGGCCCTCTCCGTCGCCACGATCCGAAAGCCCTTCTCGTCAATTGAGGGATCGTTGACAAGGTCGCCCTCCTCGTTGATCGGGACAGGCAATCCGGGTGGATCGTACTGCCACGGATCAGTCCACCCCCGATAGGCCGGCACTCCTCCGACGGAGACGAAGTGGCCGCACATCCCGGCCGTCATTCGGGCGATCATGCGGAGCCGGCCGTACATGGCCACAATCACGTCCCATGAGGTGCCAGCGACCGCTTCTGAGAATGACGCCTCATCGTAGGGGTCAGCGTGAATATGCCTTAAGCCCGGAGGGGTCTCAGGCCGCTCGTGTTCCCCGCGGTGGAGGATTGCTACGTCGTGCCCGTTGCCAACCAGGCGCCGCACGATTGGGACTCCGCTCGGTCCCGTTCCGCCAATCATCAGAATCTTCACTGGGCCAAGATTGTCGAGATCCGAGGGAGCGAGCGCAGGAGGCTGCTGCTTCTCGTCCTGTCGTAGGCGTGCGCCGTCCTACGCGGCGTTGATTGTCCACGCCACGTTCGAGGTGAGCACCGACTACCCGACCGTTCCCGCAGGCCACCACAGGGTGGAGTCGGAGTTGGCGGTCCGACACCAGTGACGTCGCGCATCATCGGAGCCGGCCTCTGGGATCAGCTGTCAAGAGGACACTTAGACGGACAGGCCGTAACGCTTCAACCCGAATCCTTGGATGGCGTTGCCGCGCGCCAGCTTGTAGGCCTCGGCGTCATCGAGCCCCGCTTCCTCGCAGATGTGGATGAACGTCTCTCTTGTCTTCGGGAAAGTCGAGTCGGCGTGTGGGTAGTCGGTCTCAAAACAGATCTGGTCCATCCCTATGGCATCTCTGTTCTGAAGCCCGGTGAGATCATCGAAAATGCAGCCGTAGACCCTGCCGGCGATGAAGCTGGAGGGGGCGCTCTTCAGCGAGCTACCGAAACTGTTGGCCGCTCGTTCCGCCCACAGCTTGTCGGCACGCTCGAGGATGTAGGGCATCCAGCCGACCTGGCCTTCGGAATACGAGATCGTGAGGGTGGGAAAGCGCTCTAACGTCCCTGAGAAGATGTAGTCACAAAGTGACCCCATGGCATTTTGAAACGTGAGCGTGGACGAAATGATGAAGGGCGCATCCGGCGCGGTCGATGGCATCTTGGATGACGATCCGATGTGCATACAGACGACCGTCTCGGTCTCCTGGCATGCAGTGAAGAAGGGATCCCAAAAGCGGTTCTTGTCGTGGATCGAGGGGAGCCCGAGCGGTACGGGGGTCTCGGGGAAGGTGACTGCGAAGCTTCCCACGTCGGCGCACCGCCTCACCTCGGCGGCGGCCAACTCGGCATCCCACAAGGGAACGAGTGTCACGGGAAGTAGGCGCCCCGCTCCGAGCCCGCCCCCCCACTCGTCGATGACCCAGTCGTTGTAGGCCTGGATGCACAGGAGGCCAAGCTCTCGAGAAGGTTGCTCGTAGAACGTCTGGCCGCAGAATCGCGGAAGCGTATTTGGAAAGCACAGCGCAGCTTCGACATAGTTGGCGTCCATGTCGGCGAGCCGCTCCACTTGCTTCCATGTCCCCGGGCGAATCTCGTCGAAGGTCGTCACGCCCAACCCGATCTCAGGAAAGCCGACGGCCGCAGAAACGACCATCAGAGGAGACTGAATGCCGTCGTAGTGCCAAACATCCGACCATTCACCATCGCTGTCTTCGACCCACTTCATGCCCGCCCCGGCTCCACCTTCCACCTGGCCGCCGAGCTTCATCTTCTGCCGCACGATGTGTGGAGCCTGATCCTTGAACTTGGCAGGCAGCCTGGATGTCCACAGATCGGGAGGTTCAACCACGTGATCGTCAACTGAGATAATCCGATCATCACCGATCATCGACGTTCCTCCCCCTGGATCCGTGGTGACTCGAAGGCGCGTAGCGCACGACGAGCATGTACCTACACGGGCCAAGATAGGTCAGGCGACTTCGATCGTCCAGCCATGACTGCGATGACCACTGACAGAAAGCAAGCACATTGAGCCTCGAGAGTGACACAGCGACGAAAATCATCCGGTTGGCCACGGAGGGAGGGACGCCCATCAGTATCGCCGTCGTCGATGAGACAGGCGTCCTCATTGGCTTTTGCCGCATGGACGGTGCTCCGAGGTTCAGCGCCGACTTCGCCATTGCCAAGGCGAAGACGGCAGCGGCATTCGGCACCGAAACCTCGAACCTCGAGATGCTCTACGCCGACCGTCCGGTATTTGCGCACAGCTTCGTCGCCCAAGGTGGTTACTTTTTGGGCCGAGGTGGGGTCCCCATCATCCGGGAAGGCACGGTTATCGGGGCGGTGGGCGTGAGTGGATCCGAGTCGCTCGGCGAAGAGGGCATTGCCCGGGCTGCAGCCGAGATGGCGCTTGGACCCAACCAACCATGGGCAGAGGCACAGTAACGATTGGCCGCCGACCGGTCTCGTAGGCGAATCAGTCAGTGAGTCTTGGCGAGCATCTCCAGGATCTCGTCGGTAGTCGCCGTCTCTCCCAATCTTGGGAAGATCCTCTTGACGCTGTTCTCGTGCAGGGCTGCGTCGCGGTCTGTCATGGCGTCCGTCGCCAGTACGACGTTGTAACCGTGTTCGTGGGCTGCTCGCGCCGTTGATTCGACTCCCATGCTGGTCGCCACCCCGGCGAGTACGACCTGGGTGACATCGAGGCCCTGTAGGTATTCATGGAGGTCGGTTGCATGGAAGGCACCAGCCCGCAGCTTCGTGACTCGATGGTCTTCGTCCTGTGGATCCATCTCATCGACAATCTCGGTCCACCCCGGTGGCGGGGTGAATCCAGCCGGCCGGGAGGAGTTGGACTCAGTGCGCCCGGGTGCCGTGCCGGCCGCGGTGACGAGGACGACCGGAAGACCGCGCGAGCGAAACGCGGAGGCCAATCGGGCCGAGCGCGTCACGATGTCGGCGAATGGATGCACGGTCGCCGTCGTGGCCAATCCCTTCTGCAGGTCGATGACAACCAGTGCGGGCTTCGGGTCGATTGCAGTCAGTGGCATGAGAGCCCTCTTTCGATCTATGAAGGGCCGACCGGTTCCATTTCAGGATCGATGGCCGGAGATTGTCCTTGGCGGGCGAGAATCGCTGAGTTCTCCGGCCGATCGTCCAGTGCCCTTCGACGACCTGGCACGAACAAGTGGCGCATTGGGCGGGTCGGGTTTCGGATCAGACCCGTCGTGGACATAGCAGCCGCCGCGGAGAAGTGACGCCATTGGTAGTGATCCTCAGGGCGGCCTCCGATCGACTCGCCACCGACTCAGAGCTCGCGCTCTTGTTCGGATCAGCCATCAGATGTTCTGGGCGAGACGCTCGATCAGGGGTGCCGCCGCCAACAGCTGCTGAAGCTCGGCCTCGGTGAACTCGGCCGAGAGGGCCGTTGCCAGCTGCTGATTGCGTACGGCGCGACGGGTCTTCACCGCTTGTGAGCCGGCCTCCGTCAGGGAGAGGACAGCGCACCTGGCGTCGGCGGGATCGGAGTGGCGCTCGACGAGAGCCCGATCCTCCAGGGCGCCGAGAGTCGCTCCCATGGATTGCGGGCTGATCTGTTCAAGCCTGGCCAGTACAGCGGATGTCGTCGGCCCACTGCGGTCGAGGAGGGAAAGGGCAGCGGTCTCGGGCAACGTCAAGTCGCCTTCCACCTGGCCCTGGTGGAGCTTCCGCCGTAGGAGGCCAATGCTGACCTGAAGCGCTCCTGCCACTTCACCCACGTCCGGTGACTCCCCCACTTGCTAAACCTAGACTTATTAGTCCTCCTTAGTAAGTCTTCGGAAGCCCACTCCGCCCACTCCGCCCACTCCGGCCGCACCGGCGCCACCTGGGCTGTCGAAGGCGAACTCTTTTGTCGACCTCTTGGCCGACAGCCCTCCGCTCGAGTAGGCCTCCGGCGTCAGAGTCAGGAGTGGCATGCGCCTCCTGGGTGCACAGAAGCCATCATGTGGACAAGTCCACATCGACAGATGTCCGGCCAGGAGAGTGCCTCGCCTGCGCCGACCTGCTTCTCCCGAGCTATGCGATCCTTCCGGTGCTACCTTTCGCGTATGCTCGTCTTCCACCATGCGAACCTCGGCGTCCCGGTGGGCGGGGCGGATGCCGAAGGGGCATTTCTCGTCAACGTCCTTGGCTACAAGTCGATGGAGCTCCACCCGACCACACCGCCGACGGCGAGATGGTTCGAAAGCGAAGACGGCAAGCAGATCCACTTGAGCGAGGATCCCGACCACCGGCCAGCGGCGAGAGCGCATGTGGCAGTGGAGGTTGGCGACGACCTCCAAGCCTTGGAGCAAAAGCTGACTCTTGCCGAGATCGAATGCAAATCGTTCGAGCTCAATGGTCTACGTATCGTCTTCTGCGAAGACCCGGCAGGCAACCGCTGGGAACTACGAGGAGTGGCCTGACCGACTTGGGCTAACGCGGAGAGAGGCCCCATGAGCCGGTCCAACGGCCGCCCGGGCGGAGGACTGTCAGGTCCGTGCCGGAACGGAGTGCGTCGGGAGGGCAGCTCATCGGCTCGATCGCCACCGAGGTTCTTCGAGACTCTGGCGCCAATGTGTCACCGGTGAAAACCATGAGGTACCCGAACCGCTCGTCTGCCCATAGGGTCACGCCGCAATCACCATCCGGATGATCGACTTCGACGCGGACCCGACCATCGGCATCTCGGCGGAGGCCGGTAAAGGCGGTGTCCAACTTGGTCACCCCGACGAGGCGACCCTCCGAGAAGTCGAATTCTGTGGCCGTGACCGCTACTTTGCCTGTTGGCAATCCCCGATCGTCGGCTATCAGTCGCTGCTCGGCCGGAACCCTCAAACGGACGAGATCGACCGACGGGGTTCCCACCGTGAGATAGGGATGAAAGCCAATACCGAAGGGCAGGTCGTTCGGGCCGAGATTGTCGGCGTCGGTGACGACGGTCAGTCCGTCACGCCCTAGCCGGTACTCGATGGTGAGCCTGAGGAAGTAGGGATAGGCCGGAGAGGGATGGAGCTCGCAGGCCATGCTCAGGCGGTTCTGGGCACGCCCAACCATCGTCCAAGGCAACCATCGGACCAGCCCGTGGATGGCGTTGTTCAGCGCCGGCTCGTTCAGCGGGACCTGAGAGCTCTCCTCTTCGAACGTGTACTGCCCGTCCCCGAGCCGGTTGGGCCAAGGAGCGAGCACCTGACCGCGTCCGCCGTGGCTCCACTCTTCGGGGCCGAATCCGTCGATAACCGGACGATCGCCAATGGTGAAGGCTCGAAGGGTGGCGCCGACCTCGGTAATGACCGCCCGCTGGTGGCCGTGACCGATGACCCATTGGTCGCCAGTCGCTGTTGTGGTCTCAGCTGGAGACCGGTCCTCGGCAGATAATCGGGGGGTCATGGTCGCTCTTCGCCTTTGATCGGGTCGGTTGGGCCTTTGGGTCCCGACACCGACCGGTATGGTAGGCGATGAGGCCGCTCAGGCCCGACAAGACGACGTCCGACGGCGTTGGGCACGGCTTGAGCCCGTGGCGTTCACGCCGCCGAACTGATGGGAACCTCTCTCCTTGCGCATTTTGATCACCAACGACGACGGCGTCTTCGCCCCCGGAATCTCCGCGCTGGCCCAAGGCTTGCTCGAGGCACTCGGCGATCAGCACGAGCTGCTCGTTGTAGCTCCTCTGACCGACCACAGCGGAGCGGGCGCCGCCGTCGGCCCTGTCTACGAACGGGAATCCATACCCTTTGAGGTAGTCGATCTACCGGGTCTCGGCCAGATCCCGACCTACGGGGTGGATGGTCCGCCAGCCCTGTGCTCCATACTGGCCTGTATCGAGGGCTTCGGTCCGCAGCCTGACCTCGTGATATCCGGCATCAACCACGGCACCAACGCGGGCCGCTCCGCCCTCCACTCAGGCACGGTGGGAGCGACCTTGACCGGGGCCCAGTTCGGCATTCGGGGACTCGCTGTCAGCATCGCTTGGGGTGAGGAGCCCATTCCCTGGGAAACCCCGGTACACCTCGTCAACGGCATGGTGGCGACTATGGAACACGTGGCACCTGGCACCGTGCTCAATCTCAACGTTCCTGCCGTGCCCTTGCACGCACTCCGGGGTCTGCGACACGGAGCGTTGGGCTCCGCCGGCCTCATCCGATCGGTCCGGCCTGAGAGCACGCCGAACCCGGTCCGGGGCTTTCCCCTCGACAGCACGTCAGGCTCGATAATGCTCACGTTGAGGGGTATGGGAGCGGCTGCCGACCGCCAAGCTGAACACGCCGAGCTGTCTCCCGAGTCCGATGCCGCTCTCGTGGCTGAAGGCTGGGCAACCCTCACGCCACTGCTCGGGGTGCGTGAGGACGTCTCCACTGCCGGAGCCGATTGCCTGGCCGCCGCGCTGGCCACGTTCACCGCCCCATAGGAGCAGACGAGTCCGGAGTTGGCGCAGTTCTCCTCCCGTGCTCTTTAGCCGACCGAAGGATCGGCGCTCACAGCTTGAACTGTCCGTCCAGCCAGTCGAACGTGACTTGAGCCGACAGGCGCAGGTTGTCGGACTGGGTATGGGTGGAAGCCCCATCTTCAGCACCGAAGAGCACCGACGTCACGGGCCCGGCCACATCGGCGACGAACGAGTCGAACTGGGCGAGTGGCTCCGCTCCTTCACGGTCCCCGATCAGGGCCAGGGCCGGGCAGACGATCGACGACGCCATGTCCCCCAGCCGATACCCCTCCAGGGCGTCCCTGAACGCATGGTACGAGGGAACCCCGAAACGGACGCACGTGGCCGTGATTCCCCACTGTGTCTGCCGCGGCATCAGGTCTTCTGGCACGCCGATCACGTCCTCAGGACGGATGTCCCGCTTCATTCGAAAGATCTCTGGACCCGCCCAGGCCTCGATATAACGTCTCATGTCCACCACGGGCGGGTTCGCCACCAGTGCCTTCACCCGGGAGTCGGCAGCAGCGCTCCGAGAGGCGAAATAGGAGCCGAAACTGAGCCCGGCCAGGGCCAGTCGGTCCGGGTCCACGTCCGGCCGGTCGACGACAGCGTCGATCACCGCAGCCAGCGGGACCTCGTAGTCCGGACGAAACGTCAAGGAGGGGTCGCCGCTCATACACCCCGGTTGTCCAGGCCCATCGAAGACCAGCACCTTCCATCCACGCGCTGCCCCTGGCGCACCTAAGTGGAAATAGAGCTCCTCGGCACTCGAATCGAAGCCACCGACGGCGATGAGGGTGGGGAACCGTCCGTTCACGTCCATCCCGGCCTCTGGGCTCGGGTGCGCCAGATAGCCCGGGAGTGATCCGCCGTCGAACGGGATGCTCAGCGTCTCGACAGGTCGCTCGAAGAACTCGGTTGCATCGACGAAGCAAGCCTGACTGCGGTCTCCGGTGCGCAGTGAGGCACCAGATGGGCCGTCGGTGTAATAGGCGGCCATACGGTAATAGGTCGACGCCCGCAGCAACTGGTCACGACCGCTGACCTGACGCCCGCGCTCCAAACAGGCCCGCCCCCGACGCTCGACCCGAGCGGCCAGCTGCTCGAAGGCGTGCGACCAGCTTCGCGGGCTGCCGTCTGTGATCTCGGCAGCGACAGACAGGCACTCGCCGATGCTCGATCCGCCATACTCGGCGACGCCCATGGCCCGAATGAGCTGGTAGTTGAACTCGTCGTCGCGAAAGCCCTCCATCCTGACGGCACTGCGGACGACATCGGAGTTTTCGAAGGACACGTCACTCTTTTCTAGTCACAGGGCACTCCGGACCGGGTCCTGGCGGAGGTCATTGCGCCCGAGAAGCAGCCTATTGTGTTCCATGCGCGTCGCCGCTATTCAGACAACGGCCGGCCCCCATCGCCAGGCCAATCTCGACTCGGCCGAGGCTCTCATCGAAGAGGCGGCCGGCCAGGGAGCGCGACTGGCCGTCCTCCCCGAGTACTTCTCGGTTGCCGGTAGTCCGCGGTTCCTGCGAGAGAACGCCGAAACCCTCGATGGACCGACAGTGACATGGGCGTCACGAGTTGCTAAGCGACTAGGAATCTGGCTTCTGGCCGGAAGCATCCCGGAACGGCCCGAAGAGGTGGCCGGCGAACACTCGGGGGACTCAGCCCGCTTGTTTAATACCAGCTGTCTGATCAACCCCCAGGGAGATGTGAGCGCCGCCTATCGAAAGATCCATCTGTTCGATATCTCCTTAACGGCGACCCGGTATTCGGAGTCGGCGACGATCGCCCCCGGCAGCGCCCTGTCGGTGACCCCACTGGGCGATAGTCCACACGGCACGCCGAACACTCCCCCAATCCTCGGCCTGTCTATCTGCTACGACCTCAGGTTTCCAGAGGTCTATCGGATCATGACCCTGCTCGGATCGACCATCATCGCCGTGCCGGCCGCGTTCACTGCGGCTACCGGTCCCGCTCATTGGGAGCTGCTCCTGAGGGCCCGTGCCGTCGAGAATCAGGTGTTCGTCATCGGCGCGGGCCAAGTTGGTGAGCTGCCGCCGGGCATGCCCGCCGCCCACGGCCACTCCATGGTGATCGATCCCTGGGGGTCAATTCTGGCCGAGAGGAAGGACCCAAACCCCGGCATCGTGGTCGCCGACCTCGACTTTTCACAACAAGAGCGGATCAGGACGGAGATACCCGTCCTGGCAAACCGACGTCCCGAGGCCTACCGTTGGCCGCATGCCGGACCCGCAGACTCCGCCGAACAATCCCACTAGCCCCCTCGCCAGGGCCTCGCTCATTCCCTCCGTGACCTCTCAGACCCCGCCTTTCTCGGTTGGACGATTCACCTCCGACGGCATCGACCTCTATTACGAGATCCACGGGCACGGACCCAGGGTGTTCGTATTCATGCACGGCATCCTCATGGACTCGAACATGAATCGCCGTCTGGCTGTCGACCTCGCCGCTCGAGGTCATCGGGTGGTCCTCCTCGACCTTCCCGGCCATGGCCTGTCGGAGAAGCCGGTGCGGGCCTCGTTCCACCGTATGGACACCTACGCCGAGCACGTGGTCAGGATGCTCGACCACCTCGGAATCGATCGCGCCGCGGTCGGAGGCGTGTCCCTCGGCGGCAACGTCAGCCTGTTGGTCGCAGCTCTCGCCCCCGAGCGGGTCCAAGCCCTGGTCATCGAGATGCCGGTCCTCGAGTGGGCAGTTCCGGCCGCCGCCATCACCTTTGTTCCCATGCTGCTTGCCGTGCACTTCGCCCGGCCACTGGTGACGAGGACGGCCTCGGTGTTTCGCCGACTTCCGCGAACCGGCATCGGATCGTTGGACAGCATCATGAACACCTTGTCGAATAACCCGGGCGAGACAGCAGCCGTGCTCCACGGCATCCTGGCCGGTCCCATCACCCCTACCGTCGACCAGCGGGCGGCGATAAAGGTCCCGGCCCTGGTCATAGGCCATCAGACCGATCACATTCATCCATTCCATGACGCTGAACAGTTGGCCCGGCGTTTGCCGAACGGACGTCTGATCCAGGCCAACTCCGTCCTTGAACTGCGCATGCATCCGGAGCGACTGACCAACGAAATAGAGCGGTTCCTCACCGCCTCGTGGCAGCAGGACCAAGAGCCGGAGGTCGATCGAGAGGTCGGCTGAGCTTCGGCCCGCGGAGGCGGCCGGGCGGTCCGCCGCCCGGGGTCCACTAGTCCGCGGACTCACTCATCGAAGTCGGGCCGTCTCCACTTCTTCCGCTCCGACAGATGACGCTTGGCTGTCAGCCGCCGCTCTTTTGCCCCCCGCGACGGTCGAGTCGGGCGACGTGGCTTCTCGATATGGAGGGCGGCCGAAAGCCTGGCTCGAAAGCGCTCGACGGCCAGCTGTCGATTGCGGATCTGGGAACGCTCGTCGTCAACCACCACCCGTATCTCCGGACCGAGTCGCTCGATCAGTCGGGCTCGCTGACGAGGACCGAGCGAAGGCGATCCGGCAACATCGAACCGGAGCTCCACCCGGGTGTTCACCTTGTTGGCATGTTGGCCCCCGGGACCTCCGCTCGGACTGAACCTGAACTGGAGCTCGGACTGGGGAATGGCCAGGGAAGAGGTGACGCGGATCATCCCGTCGTCTTCGCTCGTGCCGCTCACGGGCTACCGAAAGGCGGCCGGTCCGGCTCGGCGACCACCGGATTGGACAGCTCGCCAACCCCCTCGACGACGACAGTGACGACGTCGCCCGGCTTCAGCCAGCGGGGCGGGTCCTCACCGGCGGCCACGCCGGCCGGCGTTCCCGTCGAGATGAGCATTCCCGGCTCGAGCGTGAAGGCTGTCGACAAGTGCTCGATCATCTCAGCACACGTGAAGATCATGTCCGACGTCACCCCGTCCTGGCGTAACTCTCCATTGACCCAGGTGCGTACCGAGAGGCACTGTGGGTCGTCCACCTCTTCGAGGCTCACCAAGAAGGGCCCGGTCGGACCATGGGTGTCGAAGCCCTTGCCCATCATCATGGTGGGGCTTCGACGCTGCCAATCTCTCACGCTCACATCGTTCACGACGGTGAAGCCGGCAATGACCTCATGGGCCCTGTCTGCGGGCACATGGCGACAACGGCGTCCGATCACGAGGCCAAGCTCCCCCTCGTAGTCGACTGAGCTGGAGACGCGCGGTACCTCGATGCCATCTCCAGGCCCGATGACCGACGTCGGCTGCTTGGAAAACCACGTCTGGAACTGCGGGCGCTCGCTCCCCATCTCTTTGATGTGGTCGTCGTAGTTGCGGGCGATGGCGAGAAACGACGGGGGGTGCGGAACCGGAGGACCCAGACGGGCGCTCTCGAGAGGCACGCGCCGGGCGGCGCTGGCGCCGGCCCTCTTGACCGCATCGATGCCGTCGCCTTCGAGGGCCAGCAACTGGGCCATGTCGCCTGGTAGGCCGACACGTGGGTCGGTCAGATCCACGATCTCGTCACCGACGACCAGGCCGGTCGCTCGCTCGTCTCCATGCAGGCTCACCAGTCGCACAAAACAAACCTAGGCGACCCTCGTGCCTACACTCGTGCCATGCCCGACGACCCACCCCGATATCCCGTCTCCGATGCTGGCTTCGAGGATCAGACCATTCTCATCACCGGCTCGACATCAGGTATCGGCGAGACCACCGCTCGCCGCTTCGCCGCCCTTGGGGCGACCGTCGTCCTCAACTCTTCCACCTCGGTCGAGGCCGGTTTGGCCCTCGCCTCGGAGCTCCCCGGCGCCAGCTACGTGCAGGCGGACATCGCCGATGAGCTCGAGGCTCGCCAACTGGTCGAACAGGTCATCCAACGGCACGGGGGACTTGACATCCTGGTCAACAACGCAGGCACCACCCAGGTGATCCCCCATGACGACTTGGAAGCGGCCTCGCCCGAGGTCTGGCGCCGCATTTTCGATGTGAATGTCATCGGCACCTGGCAGCTCACCGTGTCGGCCGTTCCCCACCTGCGGGCCACCGGGCGCGGACAGGTGATCAACGTCTCATCACTGGCTGGCGAACGGCCAACCGGTAGCTCGATCCCGTATGCCTGTTCAAAGGCCGCCCTCAGCCATATGACGAGGCTTCTTGCCAACACGCTCGGCCCCGACATCCGGGTCAATGCCGTGGCACCCGGTCTGGTCGACACGCCGTGGACGGCCGATTGGGACCTTGTTCGATCGTTCGTCTCGGCCCAGTCCCCACTCAAACGAACAGCGACGCCCGACGACGTGGCCGAGGTCATCCTCGGCCTGGCCAGGTCCAACTACGTGACCGGGGAGGTCGTCCTCATCGACGGGGGCCTCCACCTCCGCTAGTCCGAAAGCTGACCGCGCTCATTCGAGCGTGGTGTCGATGGCCACGGAGCTGAGGAGCGTCCGGGTCACCGGAGTGCGATCGGCGATCTCGGCCAGGCGATGCCTCTGCTCCTCGGACAGGTCGTGGCGGATCCTGATCGTGCGCTCGATGCGCTCCACCTTGGTGGCGCCATCCCCGGTGCGGAGCAGCCGCGCCCTCACGCGGATCTCTCCGAGGTCCCATCCCTTGCGATCGGCGTACATCCTCAAGGTCGCCGTCGTGCAGTGGGCCAGCGCGGCAAGGAGCAGTTGATAAGGATTGGGCCCTTCGTCGTTGCCGCCCACCTCGGGTCCCTCGTCGACCACCAGGCGATGACGGCCGAGGCGAAGCTCGCCTCGGTATCCCGAGGCACTGACTTCGGAGACCATGGCGATGGGCTGTTCGTCCTCTAGAGGAAGGGCTCCGTCTTCACTCATGGCGTCGCCACTCCCCGGGATGCGGCACTGCGTGCCCGTCCACAACACGCCGGCGCAGGCAGCGTTCACCGCGCCGACCCTTGGACAGCACTAAGCCAAGCAGTTCGAAGGC
>Ga0182030_10016519_pt1 | contig 14362 bp, 9 predicted proteins | sample 812S3MmetaG_FD_121299 | JGI IMG/M metagenome (GOLD analysis project Ga0182030, IMG submission 121299) | Permafrost microbial communities from Stordalen Mire, Sweden - 812S3M metaG (Illumina Assembly) | ecosystem: Environmental > Terrestrial > Soil > Wetlands > Permafrost | place: Sweden...
AAATGCAATTTAACACAAAGAGCACAAAGGAAAAAGCCAATACAAAGGTCACAAAGAGTATATTTTTGGTGTTCTTTGTATTGAACTTTGTGTGCTTTGTGTTAACCTGAATTTATTTTCTTTAATTTTAAACAGCTTCTAAGAAACAATTAGCCCCCCCACCAGGTATGCACCCGGGGAATTAAGGAGACAAAATCTTTTTATGTTTAACCATGCCAAGTTGCCGTTTGCGAAACAGTTTTACAAACATAAGCTTGCCGGTCCAAAGCAATGCGCCGCTTCCATTGTTATAATTATCTCCATTAACTTCGAATATAACACTTGCAAATTTTCCATAGTCGAAATTTTTAAGCCAGCCGGCACCGTCTATGCTGCTTGTAAAAATATCTTCGGCGCCTTTAAATGGGTCGCCGTTGTGGATATACCGGTAATCTTCGGTTCGTTTGCCGGCAGTGGGGTCTTCTTTATATTGATATGAGTCTACATAGTGAAATTTAAGAAGCGTATCGGGCTGAAACGGTACCTGCAAAAACCCGTAGGCAAACACAGCGGAATCAGGTGGGGTTTGAGAAAACACCGCCCCGGAGATAGAAATTAAGATGGCCACAGCAAATAATCTGAGCATATTCCAACAACAATATTTATGAGCTAAAACCAATTAAACCGGGATATAATGGCTGGCGCAGGAATGAGGTGCCGCGTATTTAGTGGTGATGGTATTTCAAACAATCATTGGCCTTTACGCTCTTTAACAAATCAGGGGTTGATTAAGTTGAGGCCATATGCATTAAAAAGCAAAAATGGTGCCTGAATTGGTAACCCATCATAGATTTGACAACTTTTTAAAAGTTGTCAAATCAGGCTGAGAATAAAACAAAAAGCCCCCGCCATAAATATGGCGGGGGCTTAAAAAAATGTTCCAACTCATTAGAAACTCCTTATCGGGCGAATATTAAAGTTATTACCCTGGTTAACGGCAGATTGCACACCCGTTGAAAAATCCTGCGACCACGCATTGGGGCTTCCGGCATCGGTAGATGACCAATAAGGCCCTGCCTGCAAACCGGGGATAAATGCCTGATTTAAGTAAAGTTTGTTTAATTCGTCTTTGCTTGGCAAATACCAGTCAGTATATCCAAAAGCGTTATTGTTAACGCAATCGGTTGCGGCGTATGCACCGGAGCCCTCTGCCGTTATAATGGCAGCAGTGTTGGCAGCCCCGGTACCTATAGCCGTTCCGGTGGCAGTTGTGGTGGGGAAGCTTACATTATTCCACACATCCGCGTTATCGCCATCATTGGCAATAAGGCCATGCGCAACGTTAGGGTCGTAACCGGGGTCGCCGGGTTGTAATATGTAGGCAAGATACCCCCCCTGGAAAAACGCGCCCAGGGCTGGTGTAGTGAAAGTAATTTGCTGACCATAAGCCGTACCCTGGCTGTTAATGGCGTAAGCCCTTACATAATAAGTTGTACCGGGCGTCAGGCCACCTAAATTGCTGGTAAATACGCCAGTGCCGCTGCCATCGGTAGTATGACTGCCACCGGTTGTAGGATTAGATGAAGTGCCCCAGCATACCCCGTAGGCAGTAACTGCCGCCCCTCCGTTACTTGAAACAAAACCACCGGTGGTGGCATTGCCCGGTGTAACCGCAGATGCAACGGTAGTGCTGATTGTAGGGGCAAAGACAGTTACGGCAGGTGCTGTCCATGCAGGCACTCCACCGGTAACGGTTAATATCTGACCTTCGGTGCCGGCAGGCAAAATTACCCAGGCACTTCCGTTCCAGTATTGCATATCGCCGGCGTTTGCACCGGATAAGCCGGTTGGTGCCTGCCAGGTTGCATTACCGCTGCCATCGCTGGTAAGCACATAGCCGTTTTGCTGGGTGCCGTTAATCAATCTGAAGGTACCGTCAACTTCCAGTGTATTACCGGTACTGCCCTGGCCGTTATTACCGGCAATTCTTAAACCGGTGCTTCCCAGGTAAGTTACCCAGCCATCGTTATAATCATAAAAACCTCCGTCGTCTGATATTGCTATACCGCCGCCGGTATGGTTATCCCCATTGGCCCATATTTCAGGGGTTGCACCGTATTGGTTTGCCTGCACACCGTTAACGATTAAGCCATTATCAATGATGGTATTGCCATTAACCTCCAGGGCAGCATTAGGGTTTGAAGTATTGATACCAATATTTCCACCGTTATTGTTATATACGCTTGAGCCGTTTTGCGACCAGAAGCCTGAGCCTCCGCCTCCGTTGGTTACACTTAAATTACCGTTTCCATCAACTGATAAAAGTCCGTTGGTTAAGCTTTCAAAGCGCACCGAGCCGTTTACATCCAACATAGCCGTAGGGTTGGTGGTTGCTATACCCACGTTACCGGTGGCTCCGCCGTAAGCCTGCAGCGTAAGGTTGGATGATCCTTTGGCTATCAGGTTTAAATCCTGGCTGGAATTATAACCGGTAGCGTAAATAGTATTATAACCAAAACCTATACCCTCGCTATTGTTATCGTGCCTGAACTCCACACCGCCATCGTAACTCTGTCCCGAACCGACATTGCCCGTTACATAAAGGGCTTTACCGTTTGAATAGCTACCTGGGTCGGTACCTCCCTGCTGCACTACCAGTTTGGCGTTCGCATCGCTCAGGCCTACCCCAAAATTGCCTAACACATAACCGGTGCCGTTGGCGTTAAAATTGCCATTAGCACTTAAATTACCACCGGTTCCCAGGTCACTGTTAAAATATCCGGTGCCAGGTACACCCAGCATATAACCCATATCGCCGCCGCCGCCTAAAGTAAAGTGGCTGTTGCTGCTGGTGTAATAAAGTTGCCAGTTACCCACCGCCGGATTGTACCAACCGCCATTTCCGTTTCCATCAAACATCATATTTAAACTGTTGCTGTTAGGCCCAAACGCCACACCATAAAAACCACTTTGCGCCTGGCCGAGGGATATAGAGCCCCAGCTTTCCTGTGTTGACATCATCTGGCCCGAATTTCCGAGGTTCAAAGTACCACCGGAAATAGTGCCGTTGCCACTTACATCCAAATCGCCATTGGCTGCGGTTATTCCTCCGTTAAAATAACCATCGCCGTTAGCAGCAAAGCCGTAGCCCATATCGCCACCGAAACCAACTGAGAAGTGCTTGTTATTCTCGTTCCAGTAAATATCCCATCCGACCCCGCCGGGGTAATACATACCACCATTTCCGTTGGCATCCCACATCCAGTTTGGCGAAGTATTGCTGCTGCCAAATGCTATGCCGTAAAAGCCGCCCTGGTTTTGCGTTAAACCAATACTACCCCAGTTATCGGGCGTTGATATCATATTACCTGAATTGCCGATCTGAAGGTTTGTACCAACTGTTCCGCTACCATCAATATTAAAGTTAGCGCCGCTTTGCTGGCCGGTACCGTTAACAATAAAATTACCGGCACCGTTGCTAACAGATAAGTTACCGCTGCCATCAACCGTTAATAAACCGTTGGTTAAGTTTTCAAAGCGCACCGAGCCGTTTACATCTAACTGCGCTGTTGGGGCATTGGTATTTAAACCAAGGTCTCCGCTAAAGTAACCGGTTCCGTATACGCCTAATGTAGCGCCTAAATCATTGCTGGTACCAATGTTCAGGTGTTGCGTGCCTGCCGTGTAATAAGTTTGCCACTGGCCGGTAGCAGTTGACCAGTAACCACCATTGCCGTTGCCATCAAACATCAGGTTAGGTGCTGTTCCGTTCTGCCCGAATAAAACACCATAATAACCGTTTTGGGCGTTCAATAAACTGATGCTGCCATATCCACTTGTTGTGCTTGATAAACCGCCGCTATTGCCAATTTGCAACTGGCCTACGGTACCGGTGCCGTCAATATTAAAGTTAGAGCCACCCTGCTGGTTGGTTTGGTTAAATATAAAACCATTGCCGCTGCCGTTGGCAACATTTAAATTTCCACTGCCATCAACCGTTAAAAAGCCGTTGGTGTAATTCTGAAACTGAACATTACCAGTGCCTGTTAAATTACCCTGCACATATAAAGAGCCCGAACTTGTGTTACCATTGCTACCTGCAATTTTTAAACCGGTGCTGCCCTGGTAAGTAATATAGCCATCGTTCCAATCATAAAAACCACCATCATCGCTAACCGCTATACCGCCGCCGGAGTGGTTATCGCCGTTGGCAAAAATTTCGGCAGTGCCACTATACTCGCTGTAAGCCACACCGTTAGTAGTTAAGCCCTGCCCAACAGTTGCTGTACCATTTAAGTACGAATTGCCGTTAACCACCAGGTTGTTGTTCATGGTTGCGGTGTTGGTAACGGTAAGGCCGTTATCAATCTGTGCGCCACCGTTTACCTCTAAAGTATTTTGCGGATTATTAGTGCCAATACCTACGTTACCACCATCGTTATAAAGATTGGTGTTAAACTGCCAGTTGTTGCCATCAAACCAGGGCGTTGAGCCCTGTGCTGCACCGGTGTATAAAAAGGTGCCGTTAGTTACCCCTAAATTGCCGCTGCCATCAACAGTTAATAAACCATTGTTGTAATTATCAAAACGCACGGTGCCGTTTACATCTAAAGTTGCCTGCGGGTTATTGTTGGCAATACCCACATTACCGCTTATCGGGTTAAGTATTAACGGCTCGTAATTTATATCCTGGTACACCGATTGCAAAAAGCTGTAATTATTGTTTGTGTTATAACCCAGCAATAACTGCTGGCCGTTGCTTGTTGCGCCTTCAATTGCCAGCTGCGCATTATTCTGCTCATTGCCATCAGCAGCAATTGTTAACTGCGAGCCGGGGTTATTTGTATTAATACCCACATTGCCACCGTTGTTATTAAATAAGTAGTTTCCGTTTAAGTTCCAGTTGCTGTTTAAGGTAGTGCCGTTCCAGGCCAAACCGGTACCGGCTGTAAATAAACTGCTGCCGCTACCTACGCCTAAATTACCGGCTCCATCAACCGTTAAAATGCCATTGGTGTAATTATCAAAACGCACAGTGTTAGCCACATCTAACTGCGCCTGCGGATTTGAGTTACCAATACCCACATTGCTGCTTGATGCCTGTAAGAAAAATGCCGGCCCACCCAAACCACTATTGAAAATGGCGAAATCCTGCAGGTTGTTTAATTGCGCACCGTTAGTATACAATATCCACTGGCCGGCACTGCCGGGGCTAACATTATCCGGTTCTAAAGCAATGCTTGCTTCAGTTCCGTTTACACCTTGCACGTGCAGTCCGCCGTAGTTGTCTTGTAAATCTAAATATACTTGTCCGTTCAGTACATCTAAAGTATGTGTAGGATTAGTGTTGCCTATACCTATGTTGGTACCATTATTATAAATCTGGTTGCTGTTTAATACCCACTGGGTGCCGTTCCAATACATGGTGTTGCCCAATGCTGTGCCGTTGCCTAATAAAGTGCCTCCGGTAGTTACCCCTAAATTACCACTGCCATCAACCGTTAACAGGCCGTTGGTGTAATTTTCAAAACGCAATGTGCCGGTTGCATCAATTTGTGCAGTTGGTGTAAGCGTACCTATACCTAACTGGCCGTTATTATAAACCATGCTGTTTGCGGCAGTAGAGCTGTAATCGCTGGCCCAAACGTAACCACCGGTAAAGTGGCCCATAAACTGGTTGGCAGCTGTGTTATCTGCAGGGCCTGAATAATCGCCCATGATAACCGAGCCCTGGTAACCGTTGGTTGAAACCTGCGTACCTATAGCGGTTGAATAATTACCGCTGGCAGTATCGCGTAATCCCATAGCCAGCGAGTAGTAACCTGAGGCAACTGAGAAGGTGCCTGTTACCATAGCACCATCCAGGCTGGCTACGTTGTTATTGCCTAGTGTAACGGCATAACTACCACTGGCATTGTTGTTGGCACCCTGTGAAAACGAACCCCAGCCTGATGCGGTATCTCGTGCACCTGTTGCTAATGAATTAGTGCCACTGGCCACGTTGCCGCTGCCCATGGTTGTTGCTGTATATCCACTGGCCGTTGAGCCATTGCCCATTGAAGTTGAATACTGGCCCGAAGCAGTATTGCCCGTGCCAATTGCAACTGAATTTGAATTTGCAGTTGAACCCTGTCCTATGGCTACCGAAGTACCGGTAGCTGTTCCGCCCTGTGCTGCTACGTTAGTTCCGTCATTATATATGTTGCTGCTATTGGTTACCCAGGTGGTTCCGTTCCAGAACATGGTATTGCCTAACTGCGTGCCTTGCTGTATACCTAAGCTATCCATTGCAGATTTTACGAAGGCAGTTGTTGCAAACTGGGTTGAGCTATCAGATGTTGGTGGTGTTACGCCATTGGCACTTCCGTTTACCACCAAACTACCGGTAGTGGTTTGGCCGCCAACAGTTCCGTTTCCACCAATATTAAAGTTTGCATTGTTTTGCTGAGTTGTGCCGTTAGCAATGTAATTACTGCTGGTGTTAGCTACCGAGTTGTCTATAGCATTGGTAACAAATGCTGTAGTGGCAAACAGCGATGAGCTATCGCCGGGCGAAGCAGTAATACCTGTAGCCGAATCAACAACATTTAAATTACCACCAACAAAGGCGTTCCCCCCTATTGTAAACTGTCCATCTACTGCACCGGCACCGGACGCGTGCATGTTTCCGTTTACATCTAAAGTATATAATGGGTTAGCATTACCAATACCTACATTGCCTCCATTATTATATAAGTTACTGCTGTTAGTTACCCATTGTGTGCCATCCCAGTACGGTGTGTTACCTGCTGTGCTGCCGTCGGGCAATAAGCCGGTTGCACCTTGTGCGCCGGCAGGTCCCTGCACTCCGTCATTACCAGTGGCACCCTGGATTCCTTGTGCTCCATCATTACCAGTTAAGCCCTGAATTCCCTGAGCACCGGTTATACCTTGAACACCTTGTGCACCATCGTTTCCTGTCACGCCTTGAATGCCCTGAGCTCCGGTAATACCCTGAATACCTTGTGCCCCATCATTTCCTGTTGCTCCCATTGCACCGGTTGGGCCCTGGCCTCCATCATTGCCGGTTGCACCCTGGATTCCTTGTGCTCCATCATTACCAGTTAAGCCCTGAATTCCCTGAGCACCGGTTATACCTTGAACACCTTGTGCGCCATCGTTTCCTGTCACGCCTTGAATGCCCGGGATACCCTGTGCGCCGGTAACACCCTGGATACCTTGTGCTCCATCATTACCAGTTAAGCCCTGAATTCCCTGAGCACCGGTTATACCTTGAACACCTTGTGCCCCATCATTTCCTGTTGCACCCATTGCACCGGTTGGGCCCCGGGCTCCGTCATTGCCGGTTGCACCCTGGATTCCCTGAGCTCCGGTGATACCTTGAACACCTTGTGCGCCATCGTTTCCTGTCACGCCTTGAATGCCCGGGATACCCTGTGCGCCGGTAACACCCTGGATACCTTGTGCACCATCATTTCCGGTTGCACCTTGTAATCCCTGAACGCCGGTAACACCCTGAATGCCCTGTGCACCAATTGAGCCTGTTGCACCGGTAGCACCGGCTGCGCCCCGTAAACCCGTTAAACCGGTTGCCCCGGTTGCTCCCGTTGCTCCGTCAGTGCCGGGTAAACCATTAGCCCCGGTTGGGCCCGAAGCGCCGGTTGCGCCATTACCACTGGCAGAGTTACCTGCATATAAAGCATAAGGCACACTCAATAATTGAGTGGTTCCCATATCCGTAAAATTGCTCCCCCCGGTTTCATCTATCAAAACCTGCAGGTATTTAGCCCCGTTACCCCAGTTTACAGTTGCCAGGTTGCCGTTATAACCGATAGCATAGGTGATTAATCCAAACTGGTTAGTGGTAACACTTTCTGTTTCAGTATAAACAATGGCCCCGGAAGGCGAACCATTATGAATCTGTAACTTCAGCGAAACTATTGTACCCGCCGCCAAAGGATTGCCCGATGCATCGCGCACCACAGCCTGGTAATTCAATTGCTGGGGAGCCTGGGCCTGAAGGCCCAACGCAGCTACTAACAACAGGCAGGGGAAAACCACATTGCGTAAAAATGAAGTCATAGTTAAAGGGTTTTGCCGGGGGGCGGGGTTAAATATTTAATTGCTATAAAAATCAACGCCGCAATATATTCAGCCCGATACTCAACTATTTGGAAGTTTTAATTTAGATGTTGTTGAATACGTTTTTTGTGATTAGTTTTCAAGACAACCTTACGGAATTCCGTATGTTTTTTTAATTTAAAATCAATGATGTATATATTAAAAGAGACAAAATATGGGAGGCCATTCGGGAATTAGACTTCTTCGGAAAATGGTCCAACAGCCAACTCACCCTCCCGCCCAGAGCGGCGGGACAGGCTGTCCTGCGGACACCCCTCTCTTTGAAAAAAAAGTCTCTATCGCTTCGCTCGTCACACCTCCTGAATCAGCTACCATATACCCACATCTTTCTCTTGTTTTTCTAAGCGAAGCGAAAGAAAAATAAGAATGTCCCCGCTGGCGCATGTGCGTTAAGTTAAGCATAGTCAAAATAGGCTAAAACTAAATACCAGCAAGCCTTTCAACGTTATAATATACTTTTGGTTTAAGTGCGCTAACAGCCTAACCACCCCCGGGGCAGCCTCCCGCCCAAAACCGCGGGACAGGCTCTCCTGAATCAGGAGGGGAGCTTTAATACAGCAGACCCGAAGGGTCTGACTGTGGCTGCTAAAACACCCCTCCTGAATCAGGAGGGGTGACGAGCGAAGCGATGTCGGGGTGGTTAGGCTGTTAGCCCGCAGGGCGGCTGTTGGGCACATTTAAATGGTGATTATATTTTGCCTGTGAAAGTCCTGTCAGCATTGGGTTTGAGCCTACAAAGGCAGAGCTTAACTTAACGCATATGCCCAAAGAGGCGGCTGTTAGAAATAAATTTGCGCTGCACCCCGTAATAAAAATGTATTCCTCATTTCCATACAGTTTTGTATTTTGCATAGCCATTCCTCGCAAAATCTTAAAAAACTGAATTATGGAATTTAAACGCCTGTTCGATATACTCCTAAACAGAAGCACTGAAAACCCGGATATGCCTTTTCTATCGGCCAAAGTAACCACCCCGGCCGGCAAAGCCTGGAAAACCTATACCTTTAAAGATACCCAGCAATACGCCAACCGTGCCACGCAGTTGCTGCTTAACCTTGGCGTTAAACGCGATGATAAAATTGCCATTATAGCCGCTAACCGACCCGAGTGGAATTTTATAGACCTGGGCTGCCTGCAACTGGGTGCGGTAGATGTGCCCATGTATCCTACTATTTCGGAAAAAGACTACGAATTTATTTTTAACGATGCCGGTATACAATATGCCTTTGTGGGCGATGAGGGTATCTATAAAAAAGTATTGCCCTTAATGGGCCGTGTAAGTTCGCTTAAAGGCATTTACACCTTTGATAAAGTGGAAGGAGCCAAAAACTTTGAAGAAAGTTTACCCACCGGATTTAACGTGGCCGAAATAGAAAACCACAAAGCAATGGTTGACGAGGATGACCTGGCCACCATTATTTACACCAGCGGCACCACCGGTAACCCCAAGGGCGTAATGCTTAGCCACAAAAACCTGGTAAGCAACATTAAAAGCGTAAAAGAAGTAACGCCTTTTATGGAAGGCGCCAAATCGCTCAGCTTTTTGCCGCTGTGCCATAGCTTTGAGCGCATAACGTTCTATTCTTATATGTCGAAGGGTATTCATATCCACTACGCCGAAAATTTAGAAACCATTGCCGAAAACCTGAAAGAGGTCCACCCCTATTGCTTTACCACCGTTCCGCGGTTGCTGGAAAAGGTGTATGAAAGAATTATGGAGAAAGGCAATGCATTGGAAGGTTTTAAGCGCAAATTGTTTTTCTGGAGTGTTGACCTGGGCCTGCAATATCAGCTGGGCAAAAACATGGGGGCCTGGTATAAATTTAAACTGGGTATTGCCCGCAAACTGGTGTTTAGCAAATGGCAGGAGGCTTTGGGCGGCGAGGTGAAATTTATAGTAACCGGCGCCGCGCCTATGCAGCCACGGTTAATAAAACTGTTCAGCGCTGCCGGTGTAATTGTGCTGGAAGGTTACGGGCTTACCGAAACCTCGCCGGTGCTTTGCGCCAACCGCATTGACGAAAGCGAGCGTGTTATTGGCACCGTAGGTATGCCGATACCGCATGTAACCATTAAACTGGCCGACGATGGCGAAATACTGGCCAAAGGCCCTAACATTATGAAGGGCTACTACAACCGCCCCGACCTTACCGCCGAAGTTATTGATGCCGAAGGCTGGTTTCATACCGGTGATATTGGCGAGTGGGTGGATGGCAAATTCCTGAAAATAACCGATAGGAAGAAAGAGCTGTTTAAAACCAGCGGCGGTAAATACATAGCGCCACAGGTGATTGAAAACAAAATGAAAGAGAGCCGCTACATTGAACAAATTATGGTGGTGGGCGAATCGGAGCGTTTTGTTTCTGCCCTTATTGTGCCTTCATTTATGAACTTAAAAGACTGGGCCAAAGAAAACAGCGTAACCCTGAGCGACAACAAACAGGTAGTTGACAACAGCAAAATTAAAGACCTCATCAACTCCGAGATAGATCGCCTGAACAAAGACTTTGGCAAGTGGGAGCAAATTAAAAAATTCAAGCTCCTCAGCGATGAGTGGACCATTGAAGGCGGCGAGTTAACCCCCACCCTGAAACTAAAACGCAAGGCCGTAATGGAACGCAACCGCCACCATGTGGATGAGATGTACAGGAATGCGGCGGAGATAATGCATTAGAGAATAGGACGCTATTGTCTTGCCGATAATTATCAGGATTTGCAGGCAATGGTCAAGCGATTTACCGCAACTCTGGCTTTTAGACGCTATTCATCCCATCTTCTTTCCTGTTTTCATGCAAATCCTATTACACTGATAATCAATCATGTAGACACCAAATACTTTCGTGACTATAATTTTGTAGTTAAACTTGTTTGACAATAAAATTATAGTCATAACTTTGTGACAATAAATCTATAGTCACATGAAAGAATGGGTTTCACCTAATACAACTACAGGTTCGCCGGCCGTGGGCAGCAATTATTTCGATAGAAAAGACATTGAAAAAGAGTTTTGGCGCAGAGTTAAATGCGGCGAACATATTCGCTTCCTGGCTCCCCGAAGGGTAGGTAAGACTTCTATTATGAAGCGCATAACTAAGTACCCCGAAGAAGGGTATGTCTGCTTTTACGAAAATATCCAATCAGTAAAAAGCATGCCCGAATTATTTGAACGAATTTTTGAAATGGTGCTTAAATGCGCAAACAAAGGTGCCAAAGCAAAAACCTGGCTGGCCAAAGTAACAAGCCAATTCAGTATTAAAGAGATTACTGCCACCGGTGTAAAATTCGACAGACAGGGATTGGATTTTGTTAAGGAGCTATTCAGTTTATTGGAAAGCATGACTGAAGTTGATGAACACGTGATTCTGTTTTTGGATGAGTTTCCGGAGGTGATAAACAAACTGAGAACGAACGGCAAGGCCGAGGAGGCAAAAGATATTTTACATAAATTAAGGGAGTTAAGGCAAACCGGTCGCTTTGAAAACTTTACTATGGTTATTGCCGGTTCAATCGGCCTTGAATTTGTAGTGAAAAAAATTGCCCGGCCAAACACCATTACCGACATTAAAGCTGTAAGGGTAGGCGCGCTTAGCCATACTGACGCGAAAGCGCTGATACAAAAAGTGACCAAAGGCGCTAGTTTGCAATATAATGACGCTATGGCCGATGCCTTGCTGGCTAAAGTAGGTTATGCACTACCTTATTATATACAATTGATGCTGGACGAGATTGATACCCTGGCACAAAAAAAAGAGCAGACCAAGGTTACAAAGAAGATAATAGACGAAGCGTTTGAAAACATTATACGCTACAACCGAAACCTGGAAGATTGGTATACACGCCTTACCGAAACCTACGATGGCGAATTTAAGTTTCTAAACGAAGTGCTTATTGCTTGTGCCAAACACAACAAACTGGCAATACAGCAAATTGCAGATATAGCCTTACCACATAATCTGGATGCAGACTGCGTAGGCCTGATGGACGACCTTTGTAATGATGGATATTTAATTGAAGACGACAATCACATTTACAGCTTCGTATCGCCTTTTTTACAAGCTTATTGGAAACGTAAATTCAGAATATTATGAACCCTGGCATCCATAACCCCGCATTAAGATATTATCAATCATCGCTTTTGGAAGGCGATGAAATAATGAAAGATTTCGTTATCCGTAAAAAGGAGTTTGAAACTATCCTCCAGTTTATTACCAAGCATAAACCGGGCGATTCTATGCAGCACTTTCTTGTTTTAGGTGCGCGTGGAAGCGGTAAATCTACTTTACTTAAACGGATAGAATACGAAGTAATACATCAACCAAAATTAGCCAAACGCTACCTTGTGGTAAACTTACCCGAAGAACAATCCTCCATTTATCGCCTGTTTGATTTATGGGATGCGGTAATACAGGAGCTTGAAGTTGCCGGTGTAATGAAGAACACTGAACCTGCTGAACTGCCAGATGATAATACTCAATACGCCCGAGAAAGATTTGGTTTGATACAAACCGCATTAAAAGAAAACAAGAAGGAACTAATAATCCTGCTGGATAATGTTGACCGGATACTTGAAAACATAAGCGATGATGCCAATTTACTACGCGAGCAACTCACAAATTTTCAAAACATACAAATTATAGGTGGCAGCACGCGTTTAAGCGAACACTTTTGGAAATACGACCAACCGTTTTATGAGTTTTTTAAGGTAATGCGCTTAGGTGGCTTAACTAGTAGTGAAATACACATTTTACTAAACCACTGGAGCGATGCGCTTAATATCAAGGAAATAAAAACGTTTATTCAAAACAACCCCGGCCAGTTGGAGGCCATACGGATATTAACCGGTGGCCTGCCGCGTACACTTCTCTTTTTTGTTGACTTGCTGGTAAACCGGCCTGCCCAAAACGGTTATTTTTATTTAAGGCACATAGTTGATTTATACAGCCCGCTTTACCAGGAACGCTTAAATAACCTTCCACCTGCTCAAAGGTTGATAGTTACCAAACTGGCAGATTTTTGGGAAGCAGCTACCACCCGCCAATTGCAGGAAGCGTGTAAAATGCCCGGTAAAACTGTTTCAGCACAACTGAGCCAGCTAAAAGAAATTGGCATTGTTGAAGTAGTAGAACCCACCGGAAAAACTTTTCTATACCGTATTAGCGAACGCTTTTTTAACCTCTGGTTAATAATGACCCAAGGCGGCCCTGCCCAAAAGCGCAGCGCCAAATGCTGGACTATATTTTTAGAGAACTGGTACGATGAGCAAGAAATAAAACGCCTTGCGGATGAATATGTAACCGGTATGGGGAATAAGGAATATACTGGTGACCATGCTGCCTTGATGGCGAAGGCTTTGGCGCATTCTAAATGGATCACAGAAGTTCAAAGGGATCTGTTAATAGATAATGCCCTTAAATTGGATTCTGTATCGGACGAAGCAAAAACTAGCCTTCCCCAACTGAGCAGAACCGCAATGGATGAGGCACTAAAATACCTAAGGAATAAGCAGTATAAAGAAGCGCTGTCTATCGTAATAGGGATTGAACAAAATTTTGAGTTGAAATATGCTATATGTGCTCAAGCATATACGCAACTCAAAATGTATAGAGAAGTAATTACAATTAACAAACTCCATCCGGCAGAAGATTTCAAAAATGCAGAATACCAATCTTCCTTTTACTGGTCTTTAATGGTAGCTTATGTGCAATTAGGTCTGTATAAAAAGGGTATAACGTTGGGGAGCAAGGTTTTGGCAGCAAATCTTCTTAACACAAGGCAAAAAATATACCTTAATAAAATGCTATCCATATGCTATTACAAAATACCAAATGAAAAAAACAGGTTAAAAGCATTAGAAATTATTTCTGGCGACACGGAAGATATAAAGCCCTTTCACCAAGAGTTTTTAATTAAACTATGGAATGGTAAAACGCTTGATTACAAAGAAGTGGTTTCTACAATTTCAAAATTAAATCCTGAATCAATTGTTATTAATTTTTTAATCCATTTATTAATCCACTTCCAATACAGCCAAATTATAAAACTTTTTACGGGTGAAGAACTTGATTTAAAGGGTCAAGAGAATGATGCCATCTATTACGCCGCTCTTAAACTTCAAAATACAGATACCTTAGCTATACAAAGGATACCGCCAGAGTTTGAGGAACCGGTAAATAGTTTGGTGCAGGAAATAATAGATAAACAAAAGCTTTATCATCCTGAGCTTTTTAAGGGGAAGTAGTCT
>Ga0182030_10016521_pt1 | contig 14361 bp, 13 predicted proteins | sample 812S3MmetaG_FD_121299 | JGI IMG/M metagenome (GOLD analysis project Ga0182030, IMG submission 121299) | Permafrost microbial communities from Stordalen Mire, Sweden - 812S3M metaG (Illumina Assembly) | ecosystem: Environmental > Terrestrial > Soil > Wetlands > Permafrost | place: Sweden...
CCAAAACCGACTTGCCACCACAGGAGGCGGCAGGGTAGAACATTCTCAGTCCTGGACGGCCAATCCCGTTGGCCGGTTTTGAAGTGATAACTGTTGGCCGCTTTTGAAGTGATCACTGAGGCATGACCCCCTTCGTAGCGTGGTCCGATAAAGGTATATATCGGGTGATCGTCCGTGTGAATCGTCGCGCTCTGGCACACGTTCTGTTTCAAAATCGGCGTCAGATTCTTGACGGTTACGCGCTCTACCACGACAGAACGGACGCGACCTGTGTTCCGCTCCAGCATAGAAACGACAGGCACTTTCTTATCGACAAACGGCTGCCACATCTTGCGCGGCTTGGCTTTCCCACCAACGTATGCCTCATCAATTTCGACCACGCCCTTGAACAGACCGCCAAGGCCATTCTGTGCCATCGCGTAGCGGAGACGGTGACACATGAACCAAGTGGATTTGTAGGAGATTCCCGTCATCGGGTGAATCTGGTGAGCACTCATTGACTTCTTGCTGGCGCACATCAAATAGGCTGCCCAGAGCCACTTGTGCAGGGGTATATGGGAATCCTCAAAAACCGTCCCCACGGTGACGCTGAATTGTTCGCAGCATCCGTAGCACTTCCAAACGCCCTTGCGGACAGGCTTCTTGGAATCGGAGCGTGCCTCTAGCTTGCGAGCGTTGCCGATCTCCCCACACTTAGGGCACACCGGGCCGTCCGGCCAGCGGACAGATTCTAAGAGATCGCGAGCTTGATCTTCGTCTCCAATATGGTCTGTAATTTTGTCGAAAGCGGCGGTACTATTAGGCGAGGTCGGCATTGCGGGTCGCTCCGCGTGCTGATTTAGGCCCCGGTTTCGGTTGCACCCGGAATCGGGGCCGTTGTGTTAGGAGTCAACTCTATGCCTGCTATGCAAGCATGTCAAGATAATTCTTGACAAGCATACGTGTTTTTTGTACCCTGCAAGCATGGACAATCAAACGCAGTCACAAGGTGGTCTTGCTCGTGCGGCGGCACTGTCTCCCGACGCAAGACGTGAGATTGCGCAGGCCGCTGCCGAGGCCAGATGGGGCAATAGTCTGCCGCAGGCGACCCACTCTGGTGAGTTAATCATCGGTGGTAGAAAGATCGCCTGTGCTGTGCTCCGCAACGGGAAGCGTGTCCTGACCCAAGAGACATTCCTTACCGCTATCGGGCGGGCAGCAAAAGCAAAGGCTGGAACGGGTAGTTTGAAACTAGTCGACGGCCTGCCGCCTTTTTTGGTGGCAGAGAGCCTTAAACCGTTCATTTCAGATGAGTTAATGCAGTCGACGACTCCTATAGTATTCCGCACCGTAAAAGGGGGGAGAGCCTTTGGATACGACGCGATGCTACTCCCGATGGTATGCGAAGTTTATGTCAATGCACGGGACGAAAATAAGCTACTCAAGGGGCAGGAGCACATCGCAGCGGCTTGTTACATCTTGATGAAGGGCCTTGCTCGTGTTGGCATTATCGCCCTCATTGATGAGGCAACCGGGTATCAGGAGCAACGAGCGAAGGACGAACTGGCCCGCATTCTGGAAACCTATGTTTTGGAAGAATACCGACCGTGGACGCGCACATTCCCCGAAGAGTTCTTTAAACAGATTTATCGGGTTCATGGCTGGCCCTACAAGCCGGGAAACGCGAAGCGAACACCGTTTATCGGGCACCTGATAAACAAGTACGTCTATGGTGAACTTCCCTCAGGCGTTCTTGATGAACTGAGAAGGCTTAACCCTGTTACAGATCACGGATACCGGAAACGCAAGCATTTCCAATATCTGACCGCAGACACCGGCAATGAGCATCTAGATCGCCAGATAATGACGATCATCACGCTTATGCGAATTTCGGACACAAAAGAAGAATTGGAGCGCCACTTTGCTAAGGCATTTGGCAAGGCACTGCCCCCTGTGCAAGAACGTCTACCTCTGGTGATTGACGTTAAGGATGGCAGACAGTGAAGCCGTGGCGGGTCGTTTTTCCGCGCCCGCCACCAGTTTTTTGGAGTATGGTTTGTGAAGGTGATAATTCCGCTTGGAGGGAAACAAGTTCTAAGTCTCTTGTTTTCAAAGACCGTCCAGTGAGGGTATAGTTTACGGATGAGTAAATAGGCCCTTCGACAATATGAAGAGCGTAAGAGCGAGATGAAGAGCTGAACGCTGAGATCTGACCGCGAACAATGGCCACCCAAACCAAAGACTATTACGAAATCCTCGGCGTCAAGAAATCGGCCTCTGCGGACGAGATTCGCAAGGCGTTCCGCAAGCTCGCCCGTAAATACCATCCCGACGTGAATCCCGGAGACAAGTCTGCCGAGGAGAAGTTTAAGACGCTCTCCGAAGCCAACGACGTTCTCAGCGACCCCAAGAAGCGCAAAGTCTACGACCAAGTTGGGTTCTACTCCGACAACATCGATCCAGCCACGGCTGAGGCCTATGCGCGCGGCGGTGGACAGCCGGGCAGCGGCGGGTTTCCAGGTGGCGGAGCCGGATTCCCCGGTGGTGGTGGCGGAGGTCATCCCGGCGGAGCGGGCAACGTCGATTTCGGCGGATTCGATTTCTCCGATCTGTTTGAAGGCGCTCGAGGCAGCGGCGGTGGCCGTCGCGCGTCGTCTACCTCTTCCAACTCCTCCGCCGGCGGATTTCGCGATATTTTCTCAAACATTTTTTCCGGCGGCGGCCGTGGGGCTGCGGCTGAAGAAGGACCGGAGCCGGGGTCGGATCTCGAATATCAGGTCAACGTGCCCTTCTGGACGGCGATTCGCGGCGGCGTTATGAAGTTGAATATTACCCGGCGCGATGTCTGCGGGAATTGCCATGGCAATGGCTTTATCGAGGCTCCCGGAGTCTGTCCGCAGTGCCATGGCAAGGGGACGATCGAGCAGACCGGCGGTCGGATGAAGTTCAACGTGACCTGTCCGCGATGCCATGGGACGGGGAAAAATATCTCGACGTGTCCGGTATGCCATGGCGAAGGCAGCGTGGAGCGGACCGATCCGCTCGAAATTCGGATTAAGGCGGGAACGCGCGACGGGCAACGCATTCGTATTGCCGGCAAAGGCAATGCGGGGCTCCGCGGCGGCGGAGTGGGCGATCTCTACGTGATTATCCGCATGGGCGAGCACCCGCTCTTCCGGCGCGAGGGCGACGATATCTACATCACCGTGCCGGTAACGGCGGTAGAAGCGGCGCTGGGGTCGAAGATCGAAGTCCCTACGATTGACGGACGCAGCATGCTGAAGATTCCTCCGGGAACACAGTCGGGGCAGAAACTGCGCTTACGGGATAAAGGCGTGCCTTCAGCGACCAAAGACGATGCGCGCGGCGACGAGATTGTGGAAGTGAAGATTACTGTGCCCATGCCTCGGGATGAGAAGACGAAAGAGTTGCTGCGGGAGCTGGCGAAGCTGAATCCGGAGGACCCTCGGGCGGAGTTGTGGGGGAAAGTCTAGAATCAGTTGCCGGTCGTCAGTTGTCAATACTCAGTTAACCTCTATCTTCGAGATTTTTACTGAAAACCGACGACCGACAACTGAGAGCTTCGTTACTTCTTGCTCGGGTCATCCGCCGGATTGACATAATTGAACTGCACCGGCGACATTCCGTGGATCTGCACCACGGCCGCGCTCGCGGCCATCGCATAGTGGTGCATGTCGGGATCGAGATAGCCAAAGCTGCCCGCCGGAAGCGTCATCATTTTCGACTCATCGAATTTGTCGCCCATGCCAAGCTTGAAAGTGCCTGAGATCACGGTGACATTCTCTCGTTGTGGATGCCAGTGCGGCGCGATCCTGTATCCGGCCGGCATTTTGAGACGGATCGTGTAGTCGCCCGAAGTTCCCATGGGATTGCCTTCGAGCACCGCTAACTTCGCGCCCGGCGCAACGAAGGGCGGTGGCGGTCCCCACTTGATCTGATTGGGGGTAAATGCGTTCTGCGTCCCCGATTGCGCCAGCAATACGACTGCACAAAACAACAACCCAAGCCAAGCTTTCCTCATGGTGATCTCTCCAGGGTTAGGATTGAACAACAGGAGCCCCGCGCCCTTATACCTCAAAGCGGCACGAAAAGGATATAGCTTTTTCCCTTAGCTGCACCCCACAGCCGAGCGCTGACTGATCCTGGTTCTATGCGGTCTTCGCAAGCTTGAGTTCTTCTCCGCCGCGCACGGCGTAATGCTGCTCGGGAACCGGGAATCCGGCGCGGGAGAACGTATCGCGGATCAGCCGGTTGGTGTCGAAATATACCTGCCAGTAGTGGCTATTGTTGCAATAGGGGCGCACAGCCAGCACCGGCCCGGCGAGGTTGAAGGTGATGATTTCAACGTCGGGCGCTGGATCGGCTAACACATTCGGCACGTGAGCCAGCGCGGGTTTCAGCAATGCGACGGCCGCCTCCGGTTCGACGCCATGCGCCAATTGCGCGGTTAGTTCGACACGGCGATAGGGGTTGGCGGAGAAGTTCTGGATGGTATCGCCGAAGACCTTGCCGTTGCCGACGATGGTTTTGACGTTATCGGGAGTGTTCATCGTTGTGGCGAACAGGCCGATTTCCTCGACTGTGCCGGTGATTCCCGCGGCGGTCACGAAGTCTCCCACCTTGAAAGGCTGCAGGATGACCAGGAACACTCCACCCGCGAAGTTCGAGAGCAGTCCAGACCAGGCCATGCCAATGGCGACGCCGGCGGCGGCAATCAGCGCGGCAAAGCTGGTGGTCTCGACGCCGAAGAACCCGAGCAGCGCGATTACCAGCACGATATTCAGTACCGCCGCTACGGCCGAGTTGATGTAGCGGATCAGAGTGGGATCGATCGCCTGCCGCCGCAGGGCGCTACCGATCATGCGAAGGGCAAGGCTGATGAGCCAACGGCCAACGATCCAGATAGCAATTGCAGCCAGAATTTTCAAGCCGACGGTGGTCAGCAGCGCGGTTATGGTCTGCGTCATGGCGTTGAGATTAAGGTTCATATCTCCTCCTTGGCGGCCGCCGCCTGGCGCGGCTAACTGGCCTGGGGAGACATCTTACCTGCTCCTCACGCGACTTGGCTACAGTTTTGGAAAGTCTAAAGTCAAAAACCCTTTAACCACGGGGTACGTGGGGTTGCATGGAGGAAATCCAACCCGACAGTAAGCTTGACCTTGTTGGAGCGCAGCGCGAGTATGTCAGTATGTACGTTAGCCCACTCACGATGCCGCAGAAAGTCGGCGCTATTTTTTCCGGATTGGTAGCTGGCGCAGGCGTGGTCTTGGCCACATCCGCAACGCTGTGTCTCGTTGGGATCGCGGCCTCCGAGGCTGGCAATGCTGGGTGGATTCATCTCGGCGAGTACCAGCCATGGCTGCCGATTATTGGGCTGGAACAGGGCTTTCTTTTTGGCCTTGTGCTTGGTGCAATTGTCTGCTGGCGAGTGTGGCGGTCACGATTGGGCCGAGTACCGTCTGAGTGAATCGAGCATCACTTTTTCGAGTCCACAGAGCTCTGCGCCGTCGGATTCTCGGCGCTGAAAGCTTCCTCCACTGTTACCTCCGTCCCTGACCTCGTTGACAAAAATTTTCAATTTTTTCTTAAAAAAATCTTGCATCTGCGGAAAATTCACGTAATCTCACAAATGCGAACTAACTTCGCCGAGATGTCCGGGAAATTCGCAAGGCGCCCGGGAGCCGCGAGCGGCATTTTCAAGGGAGACGCGGTGGTGAGAGTGAGTCGCTTGAGGAGGAAGCCATAGAAATTGGCAACTGCTACCGCGCCAGCTAACTTGCAACAGCATGGGTTGACTTCTGCCCCCACTCCCGCTGTCGCTCCCCGCAAAAAGTCGATTCGCCTCACGCTGTGGCCTTTGGTCGCCGCTACCTTCTTTATGGTCTCGGGCGGCACGTATGGGACCGAGGAAATCGTGCATGGCGCCGGCTACGGGAGAGCGATCCTCATCCTCTTATTAACTCCTCTTCTATGGAGCCTCCCGACCGCGTTCATGATTGGCGAGCTTTCAAGCGCGCTCCCCCACGAGGGCGGCTACTACGCATGGGTGCGCCGCGCGATGGGGAATTTCTGGGGATTTCAGGAGGCTTGGCTGTCGCTGGTAGCGTCCATTTTCGATATGGCGATTTATCCCACGCTGTTTGTCGCGTACCTGACGCGCATGTTCCCGTGGTTCCAGGAGAACCATCGCGGAGTGCTGGTGGCGCTGGGAGTGGTCGTGATTTGCGCGGCCCTCAATATTGCCGGAGTGAAGGTGGTCTCGACGACTTCGCTGTGGCTATTCTTCCTTTTGTCGGCGCCCTTTGCGGCGATCTTTGTGCTGGCTCCATTTAAGATTCACGCGCTCGCCAGCGCGGTCACCAAGCCGACCACTTCAAATGTCGACATTCTGGGCGGGCTGCTCATCTGCATGTGGAATTACATGGGATGGGATAACGCCTCGACCATTGCCACCGAAGTGGAGCGGCCGCAAAGGACTTATCCGCGCGCCATGCTGTGGGCAGTGGTAATTGTGGCTCTGAGCTATGTGTTGCCCTTTGCGGCGATGTGGGTGACCGGGCTTCCGGCGTCGGCTTGGGAGACGGGGGCGTGGGCCGATATCGCTGGCCTGATGGGTGGACCTGTGCTGCGGATTGCGTTGGTTGCGGGCGGCATGATGAGCGGCTTTGGTATGTTCAATGCGCTGGTGATGAGTTACTCGCGGCTGCCGCTGGCCATGGCTCAGGACGGCATGTTGCCGAAGGTATTTGCCAAACTGCATCCGAAGTCCCGCGCGCCATGGGTGGCGATTATTGCGCTGGCGATCGGATGGGGCCTGGCTCTCAACATTGGGTTCGAGCGGCTGGTGACGCTCGACATCATGATCTACGGCGCGAGCCTGACGCTGGAGTTCATCGCGCTGATCGTATTACGTGTGCGCGAGCCTGAGTTGAAGCGGCCGTTCCGCGTGCCGGGCGGCTGGTTTGGGGCGATTGCAGTTGGCATTCCTCCGACGCTGCTGTTGGGGTTCGCCGTTGCCAATAGCGAGCACGAAAGCATTTTAGGAATGAGCGCATTTCTGTTTGGGTTGATCGTGATGGGCGGAGGCGTAGTCGTTTACGCGATCAATCATCTTGTGAAACCAGAGGGATGGGCTCGACCTGAGCCTAAGCCGGAACTGGCAGCGTAACTTCATTTCCGCGGATTTGCGCGGATCAACCCAGATTTTCTGTAGAGACGCGTCTCGCCGCGTCTCTTTTCTTTTGTTGTGCCCTAAGAGGTTGTTGAAAAACCACTGCCGATGCACTGCGGATGCGTGATAAGAAACAGGAATGCGAGGAGACGATCAGCAACTGCAAACGGGGATGTTCAGTTATGTCGTTGGAAGAACGAATACCAGCCGATCATCCGCTGCGAGAGGTGAGGAAGCTGGTGGACGCGGTCTTGGCCGGGATGTCCAAGGACTTCGATGGACTGTATTCCGAGGTGGGACGGCCGTCAATTGCTCCCGAACGGTTACTGCGGGCGCTGTTGCTGCAGGTGTTCTCAGTAATGGCGTGAAAAAGGAAGACGTTTCGACTGGCGTCCTCACAGTAGCGCCCATTTACGAGGGAGACCGGAAAAAGCGGGCACGATCATATTATGTGCAGGGAGAAATGGTGCTCCGGGTTCGTGACTTCTCCCACATCGGACCAATTTTGGATGGAACGGTAGAGGATGGGATTGCAGATTTCCGTTCACTGACTTACTCGCTCTCCGATGAAGAGGCCGCGAAGAAGGAAGCGGTAGCCGAGGCTATGAGGCGGGCAATTGGACGCGCAAGCATCGCACTTGAGCAAAAAGGACAGAAACTCGGCGGGCTTCGTTACATGAGCCTGGACGTGCAACATCTTTCTGGAGTTGCGGAGCTGCAAAACTACGGAACGACGGCTGAAATTGTGGAGGTACAGTCAGGAGCGGTCGGCGGAGGACTCTTTTCGAAAAAATCCCTCGCGCCGCCTCCACCCCCACCGCCAGCTCAGCCCCTGAAGATCACGGTGCGTGCAAGTGTCCAGTGCGCGTTTCAGATTCAGTAGCACTCAGCGACGCGGTTGGTAACGTCAGTGCGTTTTCAGGCTTGATTTGTTATGTTTGCAGTACCGTGACCAAGCGTAAATCCAAAGGCGCATACATGATCTCGGCCGTTGCCGAGATGTATGAAATCCATCCGCAGACGCTGCGCCTCTATGAGCGCGAAGGGCTGCTTAAGCCCAGCCGCACCGAGGGCAACACGCGGCTTTATACCGACGAAGATTTGCAGCGGCTGGAATTTATTCTTTCTCTAGCGCGCGATCTGGGCGTGAATATCAGCGGCATTGCCATCATCCTCCAGATGCGCGAGCGCATGGAGGAAATGCAGCGCCAGATGCAGGATTTCGTCCAATACATTCAGCGTGAAGTGCAGGCGCGGGCTACAGCCGCGGCCGATCCGTCCAAGGGAGCGATTGTTCCGCTCCGCCGCGCGGTGGTTGCGTCACTCGTGCCGCGCAAAAAAGACTCGGCGAAATAGGGAGTGGAATCCGCTCCGTGCCCCCAGGTTCGCGCCGGTTTGTCGGCCGAGCCTTGAAGCTAACGTGCTTAGCTCTGCTCGATTTCGTGACTGACCGCCCCTTCAGATTTACAAGATTTTCATCTCCGCGCAACCCACGGGTTTCAATTTGCGCCTACTTTTGTGGGCATGAAACCCTACAATTCTGGTTCGAGCGCGGCCGCAGCTTCTGCCAGCGCGCGAGTGCGGCCGGCGGCGGATACGAGCGCGCACGCCGATCTGATCCTGAGCCTCGATTACACACGCCTGGGCGGCGCCATCGTACTTCATTGTGAGGGCCCCATGCTCTCTCGCGCCGGGGCACGCACGCTCTCCAGCCTGATTGCCGAGGTGCTTCCGTCGACACGCCGGATGGTGGTCGATTTGGCCGGGTTGGCATCGCTCGATAGCGGGGCGCTAGGGGAACTCGTGATGACCGGAATGTGGGCTGACGCCGCGCGCTACGGCCTGAAATTTTCGACTCCGGCTGACTCCGTGCGCCTGTTGTTTGAATCCACGAATCTGGCCGCGGTCTTCGATATGTATGAAAGCCTTGAGGACGCACTGTCCGCCATGGACCAGGAGCAAGTACACTCCGCCTAGACAGTTCTACATTCCTCTCCTAGACGCCCGCAGTTATGATTTTCTCTCCGAAGTGATAGGCTTTGATCTGCGTTGTGAACGCTTGCTTGTGAATGATCTCCTGTGAAGCCGAATCCCCACTTCCATCCCGTCATCCTGGCCGGCGGCCGGGGCACGCGCTTCTGGCCGTTGAGCCGAAAGCGCAGCGCCAAACAACTGCTGGCGCTTGACGGCAAGAAAACGATGATTCAGCAGACGGCGTCGCGGCTGGAGAGTCTGTCGCCGATGCGGAATTTCTGGGTTATCACAAACGATTACTCGCGTCCCGCAATATTGCGGCAACTTCGGAAAGTTCCGTCGCCGCAGGTTGTCGCCGAGCCCGTGGGACGGAACAGCGCGCCCGCGATTGGACTGGCGGCGTTTTTGTTGTTGCGCCGCGATCCCGAGGCAGTCGTGGGCATGTTTCCTTCCGACCATGTGATTGCGGATATGGAGGGATTCCGGGCAACGCTGCGCAAAGGTATCGAAATGGCGGCGGCGAGCGAGAGCATAATCGCACTGGGAGTCCAGCCGACTCGCGCCGAGACCGGTTATGGATATATTGAAGCTGGCGCGGCGGCCGGCGACGGTTCGCTGCGCGTGCGTCGCTTCACCGAGAAACCCGATCTGGACCTGGCGCGGCAGTTTTTCGAAGCGGGCAATTATTTCTGGAACAGCGGCATGTTCATTTGGCGTGCCGACACCCTGGTCAGCGCACTGCGCGAGCACTTACCTGCGACCGCGGCCATTCTGGAAAAGATTGCGGGCTCTTACGGCACGCGCAAATTCGCGGAGACGTTCCGCAAGCTCTACCCGAAATGCGAGAACATCAGCGTTGACTACGCGGTGCTGGAACCGCGCTCAGCCAAGGGCGAAGGCGAATCGCGCATATTCTGCTTGCCTGCGGATTTCGGCTGGAACGATCTGGGATCGTGGACGGCGCTGCATGAGCATCATCTGGCGAAGACCAAGGCGCGGGATGGAAATCTGATGAACGCCGCCAGCAGCTTCGCCCTGAATGCGACGAACAATTACGTCCATGCGCCGGGCAAATTTGTGGCTGCAGTCGGCGTAAGTAACCTGGTTGTGGTGGAAACCGAGGACGCCTTGCTGATCACGACGCTCGATCACTCGCAGGATGTCGGGAAAGTTGTGAAGTATTTGGACGAGAGGAAGATGGAGAAGCTTGTGTAATCGTCGTCCGTCTTTGATCTTCGGTCGTTCGTCGTTCGGGAAGACGGGTGGCGACCAACGTGCTCTCCGCGGCCAAAAAGGGTGAGCAAGGCAGAGCGAGATGCGAACGACGGATAGCCGGCAGCGAACAACGAACAACGAGCGACCAACGACGAACGAGGAACGACCAACGACTGTAAACCAATGACCCAAATCAAATTTGGAACCGATGGCTGGCGCGGCCTTATCGCGGACGATTTTACTTTTGAAAATATCCGCAGGGTAGCGGGCGCGATTGCCTCTTATGTTGTGAAGAACGAGGACGCGGCTAAGGGCGTCATCATTGGCTATGACACGCGTTTTCTCTCCGGCCGCGCCGCGCACATAGTGGCGGAAGTCGTGGCCGGCGCGGGAGTCCCTGTGCTCCTGTCGAACGATTACGTTCCGACGCCGGCCGTTTCCTACAACGTGAAAAAGCTGGGCGCGGCCGGTGGTGTCATGGTTACGTCGAGCCACAATCCGTGGAACTGGAACGGTGTGAAGTTCAAAGCTAAATTTGGTGGCTCGGCTACGCCAGCAATCATGAGGATCATCGAGGAGGAATTGGCTCGCGGCGCGATGCCGACCGCACCCACACCCGCGAAAATCGAAGAGGTCGATCTGAAAGCGGCCTATGTGGACGGCATCTGCCAATTCGCCGATCTTGATTTGATCCGCAAGGCGAATCTCAAGTTCGCCATCGATTCAATGTATGGCTCGGGCCGTGGCGTACTGCCGGGAATCTTCGACAAGAACGGAATTCGCTATATCGCCATTCGGCAGGAGGTGAATCCGCTGTTTCCGGGAATCAATCCCGAGCCGATTCTGCCGCACGTGGCGCTCTTGCAGGAAACGGTGGTGAAAGAGAAATGCCACGCGGGGCTTGCGACCGATGGCGATGCCGACCGCATCGGCGCGGTGGCCGAGGACGGCAGCTTTGTCGATTCCCACAAGTGCATGTGCGTACTGCTGCAATGGCTGCTGGAGTACAAAAAATGGCCGGGCGGCGTGGTGCGCGCCTTCAACACCACCGGCATGATGGACCGTATCGCCACCAAGTATGGGCGTAAATTGTACGAGTGCAACATCGGCTTCAAGTACATCGCCGATTTAATGATGGAGCATGAAATTCTGATCGGCGGAGAAGAATCTGGCGGCATCGGATACGGCCGCTTCTTGCCGGAGCGCGATGGCATTCTGAACTCTCTGCTGCTGGCGAATGTGATGGCGGAAGAAGGCAAGCCGCTCGGGCAGTTGGTCGCAGATCTGCAACGTGAATATGGCGCGCATTACTATGGGCGGCGCGATCTGCATATTTCCGACGAATTGAAGAATGAAGCGGTGCGGCGTGCGGGCGATGCGGGAACGGCCAAGATTGGATCATACGTGGTGTTGCGCAAAGAAGATCGCGATGGGGTGAAGCTCTATCTCGATGCTCCCAAGAATGGAAACGGCGCCGACCCGTGGGTGTTGTTTCGCGCCTCTGGAACCGAGCTCCTGCTGCGAATCTACGTGGAGGCGGCAACGCCGGAACTGGTCGAGGAAATTCTTGAGAGCGGCGAGCGATTCGCCAGGCAGGGATAGGCGCGAACGTTCCCGTCAATTCCGGTTTTACACGATCCTGAAACCACTTACTTACCTGGACTCCAACAAGAAAATGAGGGATATAATCTGGCTTGCTTCTCATAGAAGCAGTGGAGGAAACCACGTGGATCAACTGTATTGGGTTCCGTTTGGGATTCTGGCTCTCATCGTTCTCTACCTGATTCTGGCGAGCTTCTTCACCGTGCGCACAGCGGAAGTCGCCGTGATCACGCGATTCGGCAAGTTCCTTCGAGTGGCCGAACCGGGATTGAACTGGAAGCGGCCCTTCTTCGATACCGTGACCGGCCTGGTAAGTCTGCGTGTAAATCAAATCACTCTGACCATGGAGACGAAGACCAAAGACAACGTGTTCGTCACCATTCCGATTTCCGTGCAGAATCGCGTTCGTCCCGAAAAAGTCTACGACGCCTACTACAAGTTGTCCGACCCGGTGGCGCAGATCAAATCGTATGTAGAGCAGGTAATCCTGGGCCACGTCCCAGGGATGACGCTGGACGAAGTGTTTGCCTCGCAATCGAGCATCGCCGCGGCCGTGAAGCAGGAACTGGATGCCGACATGGCGACATTCGGATACGAAATTGTGAACGTGCTGGTCACCGACATTGTTCCCGATGCCAAAGTGAAGTCGGCCATGAACGATATCAATGCGGCGCAGCGCGAACAGGTTGCCGCCAACGCCAGAGGTGAGGCCGAGAAGATTCTGGTCGTCAAGAAGGCCGAGGCCGAGGCGGAAAGCAAAGCACTCCAAGGACAGGGCATCGCAAATCAACGGAGGGCCATCATCGAAGGGCTGCAGGTCTCGATTGAACAGTTTCAGAAAGTGGTTGAAGGCGCGTCCGCGAAAGAGGTCATGCAGTTGGTGATGGTCACGCAGTATTTCGATACCCTGAAATCCATTGGCGAAAACGACAAGACCAATACACTGTTTCTGGCGCACTCGCCCGCCGCAGTCAAAGAGGTCTCGGAGCAGATTCTCCAGTCCATGCTGGTAGCGGAGAGAGCGAACGGCTGAGGCTCAACCGAATGCCGTGACTTCACAGGCCATTTGCCTAATCGCTTCCGGCACTTTCGCGTCTGGCGCAAGGCGAAACACGGTAGGATAATGACAAGGTTTCGGGGTTATGGCTGCAACGAACACCATACCGCTTCCCGCCGACACCGCTGAGTCGCGCCGCTATAACCGCATCAAGCGGTGGATGGGCGTGGGCGACTTCGCCATCGGACTCGGCTTGCTCATCGTCTTGCTGGGGACGGGCTGGTCGGCAACGCTGCGCGATGTGGCCTATCGCGCCGCATGGCAGAACTATACGTTCGCGGTGTTTCTTTATGTTTTGATGCTGATGCTCATCGGCAAAGCGCTCGGCCTGCCGCTCGACTACTACGGATTTCGCATCGAGCATAGTTTTCATCTTTCTAACCAGAAGCTGCGTTCGTGGCTGTGGGATGAGACGAAAGGTCTGCTCATCGGGCTCGTGATGGCCACCATTGTGGTTGAGCTGATCTACCTGCTCATGCGCCAGACCCCGCAACATTGGTGGCTGATTGCGTGGGCCGTGTTTCTTGGCCTGATGGTGTTGCTCGCCCAACTTGCGCCGGTTGTGCTCTTTCCCATGTTTTACAAGTTCGAGCCGCTGGAAAACGATGAGCTGAAGCGGCGTTTGATCGTGCTCAGCGAGCGCGCGGGCACTCGGGTGCGCGGCGTGTATCGCTGGCATCTTTCGGAGAAAAGTAAGAAGGCGAATGCCGCGCTCACCGGCCTCGGAGCGACCCGCCGCATCATCCTCGCCGACACCTTGCTTGACAATTATTCGGATGATGAAATCGAGGCGGTACTGGCGCACGAACTCGGCCATCAAGTGCATCGCCACATCCTGAAGAGCATTCTGGTGCAGGCTGGAATCACGTTGTTTGGTTTCTGGCTGGCGAACGAAGTGCTTCATTATGCGGTAGAGCGGCGGAACATGTTTGAATCGCTGTCCGACTTCGCGGATCTGCCGCTGCTGATTCTGGTCTCGACCGTGCTTTCCTTCTTGCTGATGCCCGCGCTGAACGCCTATTCGCGTTTCAACGAGCGGCAGGCCGATCGCTACTGCTTTGAGTCGGTAGCGCACGTCGCGCCATTTATCTCTTCCATGAACAAGCTGGCCGAACAAAATTTGGCCGAGAAGACACCTTCTCGCTGGGTGGAGTGGTTCTTCCATTCGCATCCGGCGATTGCGAAGCGCGTGGCCGCGGCTGAGGTTTGGGCGCGGCTGCGGTAAAGAGCCATTACTGGTTGGTATCGATACCCCTCCTGAATCGATCTTTTGGAATCAATCAGTTAGCGGTGGATTCCTTCTACATCTTTGTGAAATAAGGAGCTATTGTTTTTGTTTAGG
>Ga0182030_10016524_pt1 | contig 14360 bp, 17 predicted proteins | sample 812S3MmetaG_FD_121299 | JGI IMG/M metagenome (GOLD analysis project Ga0182030, IMG submission 121299) | Permafrost microbial communities from Stordalen Mire, Sweden - 812S3M metaG (Illumina Assembly) | ecosystem: Environmental > Terrestrial > Soil > Wetlands > Permafrost | place: Sweden...
CGCGCGTAGGGTCAGTCTCCACGGGGGTCCTCCATCTTCGGTCGTTGAACAACCAAAGACTGGTGGACCCCCGCTACGCGCTCGCGGATCCGGCTACTGCACCCCGCTCATTTTCGAAGAGCCACTTTGGCCCACGGACTTGCTCAGACGTTCGGACCCGAAGATCTCGTTACATGTATGGCGTCACGACGGCCCAGATCGAGAGTGCGACGCCGACGGCGATGACTTTCCGATTCCTCATGAAGCGATCGTGGCAGGTGATCGCTCCTCCACTCAAGAGGCTTACTACCCCCCCATAGCGCCGGATATGTGCGAGGCACTAGCGGCGTTCTCTCCTACGATCCATCAACGTTCCAGTTGGTCATGAGGAGATGCCGTGGCGGGTGAGTCGATCGACGCAGATGAGAAGTCGCATCTGCTGAACGGGTGGATGATCGTTGCCATCGTCGCCATCGTTGCGCTGGCTGCAGTCGGGGTCACTGCCCTGGCCACCCGAAGCTCGACCAGTAGTAGCACCACGACCACAATCAAAGCTCCGACCGTGACGACGACAACGATCGCCGCGACGACGACGGTGCCGGTGACGACCACCGCTTCGGCAAGTCTCACAAACTTCGTAGGTACCTGGTACGTGCACGATGGACAACTCGTCATCGCAGCAAATGGCGAAGGGACCATCTCCGTTGCGGGGTTGTCGACCAGGGCTTGCAACCAGTCGGCTCAGATCCAAGTGTCCCCTGCGTCCACCAGTACGGCGGAGGCCACGATTACTTCGATCGCAGTACCGACTTGCCAGGGGAGTGCCTCAGGCATCAATCCGAGTGGAAATGGCGGAACCAATGAAAGCCTTGGAGTTGGCGCAACGATCATGCTCACTCTTGAACCACCGGGGATTCGGACCTCGATGGGCATCGACTATTGCGATCCGGCCCATGCGGCCCAGTCCGTCTGCGGTGCATGAGCCCATGGGCAACTTGGCGCTTCCTAGCTACCCCTGATCCAGGTCCTTGAGTCGCTGCACCCACCAGGCGACGATGGCTCACTTCAACTGTTCAGTGAGTACTCCGTCTGCCAGCAGGGCCTTGTGGTCGACCTGGCCCAGGTTCACGGTACCGATCTCATCCTCCATCCACTCGCCGCACTGGCCGACAATGTCAGGGTGGTCGTTGGCGATCCGGTCGGAGAACCAGACCTCGTAACCGTTGGCCGTGATCTCGAAGTTGACGTCGTGGCGGAGCGGTGGCGGATCAAGTGTGTACTCCATGGGCCGAGCCTACGGAACCACCGGTGCGGCAGGGCTCGGTGGGTTATCAGACTTCTGGCGAATCTCGGGCACATACGGCACCTGCCGGAGTCCCTTGAGAGAGCCGATTCGTTAATGATGGGGGGTCACCGCCGCAGCGAGGCAGATGATCACGTTCGGCTCGCCACGACGCCATCGACAGCTGCTTCATAAAGTCGGTTGACCGAGAGAACACCGTCTTCATCCCAGCGGTGAGGAACACGGGCCTGAAGGAGCTTGACCGTGACGCTGGCACGTTCACTATTGGTCCATCCGGGTGTCTCCCAGTAGACGAGCCACCCACCTCTGACCGCGTTGTACGCCTCGGTCACCACTTGCAGGCGACGGTTGGCTTGCGCCAAGACCATATCTGAGGACTCCGCCAAGCGGTCAGGGTGATAGATCTGGACCAACGCTAGGTAGGTGCCCTTGATCTCCTCAGGAGTCGCATCTGGGGCGACCCCGAGAACTTCGTACGGATCCTGCAACCCCGCCCTCCTTTCCGATCCCCTCTTATCTTGCCTGGCCAAGCTACATGGAGCCATTTTCCACAGGGCTGGACCCGCTGGTTGATACTATTCGGTCATTTAGTATAAGCTTGGTGGATGGCGAAAACTACTCAGCGTGGTGATCGCACTCAGGTGATCGGGTATGCCCGGGTGTCGACCAATGAACAGGCCAACAGCGGTCTCGGGCTTGAGGCCCAGCGGGCCGCCATCCAGGCCGAGATCGACCGGCGAGGCTGGACGCTCGTGGAGATGGTGGAGGAAGCTGGCGTGTCGGCCAAGACCTTGGAGCGCCCGGGGATCGCCCATGCACTTCAGCTGCTCCAGCAAGGGGCGGCTGGCACCCTGCTCGTCGCCAAGTTGGACCGGGCCACCCGGAGCACCATCGACGCCGCAAAACTGCTTGAGCGCTCCCAACGTGAGGGATGGGCCCTTGTGGCTCTGGACCTGGGGCTAGACCCCACCACGCCTACGGGCGAGCTTGTGGCCACGATCATGGCCGCTGTGGCTCAGTGGGAGAGGCGGGCCATCGGGACACGCACCAAGGACGCTCTCGCAGCCAAACGGGCCCAGGGAGTCCGGCTGGGCCGACCTACCGTGCTCCCGGCAGACGTGACTGAGCGAATCGTGGCCGCACATCAGGCCGGTGCGTCGTGGTCGGCCATTGCCCGTCAACTCGATGCCGATGCCGTTCCCACGGCCCATGGAGGTGTTCGGTGGTACCCGGCAACGGTGAGGAAGATCGTGCTCGGCTTATCAGCGGCTTAGCCCCTGGTACCGAATAGCTCCTCAACCGTTGGGCAACGGCCTTCGGCGAGGGCGGTGAGAGCGAGGAAGGCACCTTCAAGCCTGTCAATGACGCCTTGAGGTGCGGTCATCTCTCCATTGTGGAGCATCACGACAAGCCCTCCGACCGATGCGGCGGCTTCCGAGATGTCAATCGTCGAGTGCTCCAATGCCATGTCGACAATCCTGCCAGATCAGCCTGACAGACAAGGGACGCAGGGAACTTTCCGCCTTCTGCTCCAGACCCACGTCATGAACTTTCGACGCTGTACCTTGATGAGATGCGAAGTGGCCCACAGCCGAGGCAGGCAGACCATGTTCAGATGACGGCCACACTCTGCACTCCGCTGTTCACCCGTGAAACCGAAGTGAGGAAGACCACCCCGCAAACATGACAATGCTCATCCCATGCCCGAAATGCAACGTCAGGTACTCGTGCGACGAGAACTGGACTGCTACAGCCTGCCCGGCATGCGGGACCAAGATCCAGGGTCGGCAGTGCCCCGCCTGTGACACCTCGCTCGTGGGCATAGGGCTTGGGCCATGCACATGTCCCAACTGCAACCAGGTTGTGACTTACGACGGCCATCGACCACGCCTAGGAGATGCTCCCGGACTCAGAGCGATCAGTGAGGTTCCGGCTGAGGGCGCCGATGTCTCCAGTTTCGTCTGCCCACAATGTGGGCGATGGACCCATGTCGAACCAGACGCCACCGAAGTCACCTGTTACTGCGGAGCTGTTCGTCACTTTGCTCAATGCGTCTACTGCAGCCGATCTCAGTCGGTCACGGAGAAGGGATCGGTACCGTGTGCGGGCTGCGGCAGGAAGATCCGACTCGGGGGGAGCACTCAGACATCACCCTTTTCCAAGGTTCTAGCGGCTGAAGATCCATGCTCTTCAAATACTTGGCCAGCGGCTGAAGAGGTCCCTGAGGCCTCCCTCGGACCATTTGAGATCTTGGACGGCGCAGGTTGGGCACCCAAGATCGGGAGCACGGCGAATCTCGTTATATATGGCGACAGAGTGATTGTCGAGGAGCGTCACCGCCGGACGACGATTGACCTATCTACAGTCACTGACGTTCGCATAGAGGGACGGTCGGTGACCACAGGTGGTGGCTTCATTGGGGGAGGGTTCGGAGTGAAAGGTGCCGCAGAAGGCATTCTCATCAGCTCGGCACTGAATGCCATGACAACTAAAACGCATAAGTGGGTCACAATGGGTCTCGTAACATACGATGGTTGGGCCGATTTGAAACTTGCCGATTATGAGGCCATCGATTTCAGGAATGCCGTACGGATGCTCTCGGATCATGCCTTCTCCAACCGAGCAGGACCGTCATCTCCTATGACCACGCCGCCCGTGGAAGCACCAGGCAGTACGCGGGACTCAGGGAACGACGACGACCTCGTGTCCAAGCTTGAGAGGCTGGCTTCACTTCGAGCAGCTGGCGCCCTGAGCGAGGAGGAGTTCAACCTGGCCAAGCAGCAGCTCCTTCCAACTCGTGGATGATCTCATGTCTGGAGGTGAGAATGGCAGCGAGCGAACCCCACCCTGTTCTTCATGCGGCGCCCAGACGTTGCCGGGTGCGGCATTCTGCCCAGCGTGTGGTGCTGCGATTGCGAACTTCAGCGTGCCGACCTCAGTCACTGGAAGCGGCCCAAGACCGGTCCCTAACCCTCTCGGCTCATCCCATGATCTCAGCGGTGGAAACTCTTTCCGGGGCCGTCTGTGGTTGGCCGTAGCAGCAGGTGTTGTCGTCGTGATTGCCGCTGTCGGCATCGCAGTGGCAGTGACCCACAAACCCAAAACCACGAAGAGCGCCGAGACAACTCAGCCGTCCGTGTCGCCAACGAACAGCTCTGAACCCGTGTCACTTCAAGTGAAGGAATGCCCGACGACGCAAGGGACACCGAGCACAACTACCTCATCGTACCCGGCGACCATCGCCATCTCGCTACCTCCCTCCGTGGCGCGGGCCGTTGCGTACTACAGCGACAGCACCCGATCTATTCCACCGATCATGGGCCCGAAGGGCTGGGATTGCTCAGTCCTGGAGGCCGTCGACGGAGGAATCAACGTGGCGATCTATCCACCGTCCGAATCTTCCGACTTCACCAGCAAGAGTTCATCTCCCCAGCCCTTCGTTGCGTCGAAGGACTCGGCTGTGATCGCCAACTCGTCAGGTGCTTGCCAAGGATGCGTCGCCGATCTCGCTTGCCCTTTGATCCCTTTTGTGATTGCCCAGACCGGATCGGGCACTCCTTGTGGGAACACCCAGCCCGCTACTGAGGTCGTCAAGTGGCTCAATGGATCTCCTTCCCTAGGTAGCGCCACGACGGCGGACGACACCGTTTCGTTTGAGGACCCAACGGGCGTCGCCGGGGACGGTGTGCCATCTGGCGGGAAGAATCCAGCTGATGGCGTCCTGCACTACACCTACTCCAGCGAGGGTGCTGCTTCTCTCATCACGTGCACTCTGCCTCCGAGACAACACGCTCTGTGCAAGGCAGTCGTGAATGACTTCGATGCGAGGAACTGGCCATCAACAGGTGCAGCAAGTCCCTCATCGACGACCACGACAACAGCCGACCCCGTCGCATCAATCATCGGCGTACTCCCACCCTTCTTCGCCAACGGTTGCAATGGGGCTTGTGTCGACCTCACGGAACCCGCTTCGGCTTTCACGGTGGGCATAGACCCCAGCAACTCAAGTTGGGCAAGGTGGACCCTGAACGACCCAACACTGGGCACTCAATATGGATTCGCACAATATGTCAGCGGATCTTGGCAGATCGTCGCTGGCCCCGGCACGGGCCCTAGCTCCGATGGACTTGGTTGCAGCAGTGCCTCATCGGTACCAAACCAAGTCCTGGCCGACTTCGGATGGACTTGCCCGACTCCGGCAGAGTCACCAGCCTCCGTAGCACCCACACCGACACCGTCCCCTGCCACTACGGCGACAACAACTCCCGCCTCAATCCTCATCACTGCGCTCGATCAGGCAGCCCAGGCACTGATTGGTCAGGCCCCAACTCAGCAGCAGATTGACGATTTTGTGACGAACTATCAAGCTGACGAGACACACTCTGGCATGTTGTCACCTACATGTGCAGCGGCGAACTACATCAGGCAGAACTACCCCGATGCGTCGGGCGCAGGACAAGCGGGCGCCGGATGCTGACTCGCTGGGCTCCGATCACCACCATCCCACTGAGCCAAACGATTCCATTCACACTTCCGGAAGTCCGGTGCTTCTATGGACAGGAATAGAAGGTTGACTGTCGGTACCGTTCTTATGGCCTCAGTGGCGATGCTTACAGGCTGCGCAGGACGCTCTAAGTCGTACCAAGATGGGTTCACAGAGGGTTACGCAAACCAGTCGGGAATCGGCGCTGTCGAACTCATCCATCCTGATGTTGAATGCTATTCCCAGTGGGTCAATGGGGCCGGGGTGCTGTCAGGTGACGTTTCCGGGGATTGGCAGCAAGGTTGCATCGATGGGATGCGCAAAGCCATGCGTGACGCCAGTGCGGCCGCCCCTGCGACGACTGCATCGCCACCTACTTTCGTTCTTCCAACCAATACAACGACGACGACGACGCCAACCACGACCACAACTACGACGATCCCCCTAGGCCCCGCAGTTCCTGTCGGGACTGTTGTCGACGGATGCACCGTTGAGCCGAATGCTCAATGCCCTGGCGCCGGAATCGGTGCTGCACAACTCTCAGGAGCGAACCTCTCGGGTGCGAACCTCTCGGGCGCAGACGCTTACCTTGCAGTGTTGACCGGCGCCACATTGAGTGGCGCAGATTTGTCCGATGCAAATGTGGGCTCTGCCAACTTGTCCGGAGCCAACCTATCGGGAGCCAATCTGACCAGTGCCACTTTCGGCTACTCCAATCTGTCGGACGCCAACTTGTCCGGCGCCAACCTGAGCGGAGCTTCCCTGGACGACGCCAACATGGAAGCAACGTCGCTCACCGGAACGCAATGGTCGAATACCACCTGCCCCGACAACACCAACAGCAACGATGATGGCGGTACGTGCGCTAACAACCTCGGCTAATCCTCGCCCGTTGCGAAACGGCAGTGATTTGGCGGTGCTAGCGCTAATCCAGGCTCTGGTCGACCAGGTAGAGCGCACCAAGGCTGAACCCGACGCCGAGGAGCGCCTCGTTCCTCCTTGACGTGAGCATTTGGTGGACTGCGGCCACCTCACCGATCGTCGGGGATCTCCCCCACTCTTCTTCCAGATGGGTGGCGATCTCTACGGGTGAGGGGACTGGTGTCGATGCCACCTTCATCTCAGCACTGATCGCACGACCCCAGGCGAGGCCGAAGGCGATGGCCCAGTACCCGATGATGACAATCAATCCGCCGCCGATGAACCACCCGCCAATCGTGGCGTCACTCCCCCGGTGAACGCTCGTGATCGCCACACCGATGGCTATGGACGAGAGCCCGGCAGTCGTCAACTGCCTAGAGAACGAGCGGGGGGAGTTGCTCTGCAGCTCACCTGCGGCGGTCATGTCACATCTCCATCAACTCGACGACCTATCAAGTGACCAAGCGCCACTCGGCCCGGTATGACGAAGCCGCCACGGGTTGCCAACTGTTCGGCCAAGTCCTCCGGGGTTGCCGCTGTGGCCGGAGATGCGCTGCACGGCCGTAACTCGTCCCGGTCAAGTGCAATGCAGAACATCGTGGTCGCTCCTCGTGGCCCTGGGATACCCAGAGTCCGGAAGCTCTCGCAAACGATCACCCCATCACCAGGCTTGGCAATCCGGCGAACCCGGCGTGTCGAATGCGTCCGGTACCGAACGATGTTGCCGTCGGCCAGCGAGACAACGATGACGCCGTCGGCGGCCACGACCAGGGTCGCTTTGGTCCGGTCTCCCGCCGCCGCATCCTCCATCGCCTTTCGGGTCTGGATGTAGTGGACCTGGTGGCCGGGGAGGTATAGGTCGCAACCACCGCTGGTCGACTCTTCCTTGTCGGCACTCATGCCCCACCCCCGAAATCGAACGCCTGCTGACCGGGACCGGGGAACGCTCCAGCCCTGAGGTGATCCTCCAGGCCCGCTTCCTGCAGGAAGACTGCGAGGTCCTCCAGCGCCACTACGAGCTTGTTCGCCTGGTGGTGAGTGAAGGGACTGAAATACCACCCGCTGCAGGCGGGGGTGACCCAGCTCGTTGGGACCTTCTCAACGAGACCTAGATCCCAGAGGGCCCCATTTAGCCGTCTGCCCAGGAGTCGGGCCCGGAGGAGTTCGGGTGGGACCTCTCGGGGGGCATCAGTAGGGACGACAATGCCAGTGGTAGTGCTCATGCTGTGCTCCTTCATCGAACATGGCATTCCCACCGGTGCCCTCTTGGGTCCGGTTGGGGCAGAGTCGCAGGCCCATGTGCCTCGTCTGCTCTGGATGATTGCAATATCCATTATACCGGACGGCGGTCAGCGATCGGACCTACAAGGATCACTCGTCAAACTCGTGCGCCGACGTGAGTGTTTGGGTCCGACGCTTGAGCGAACCCAGCGAGCCATAATCGGCTCCCTGTTCAAGAACACCAGCCGCGGATTACCACGTAGCTCATAGCCCGGACGCGAAGGACCCCCAGCCGGAGCGGGGGGCCTCGCTTGCTTTCGTTGCTGTGTCGGTCAGGTGACAGTCAGTGGGATGGTGGCCTCGACGGACGTCTTGGTCTTGATCTTCTGATTTCCATTGAGGTTACTGACGGTCTCGGTCACCTTGACTGTGGCATCACTCGTACCGGCGACAAGCTTCATTTTCGGCGTACCGGAGATCACCCCACTCGATGACAGCTTCAGACCACGAGGCAAGGCGACCTTGGACCATTTGAGCGTGGTCGTGAAGCCGTTGCCGCTAGCTGTGATGCCTGTTGCTTGCAATGTGACCGGGCCGTAGGCCTGACCGGGCACCGCATCGGGCAATGATGTCGTGGTTACCGAGAACGGCACGTAGGAGAACGCGTAAGAGCCAGACAAGATCGTGCAGGGCGGGGTAACGGAAATGGCCGTAGCCGACACCGCATACGTGACGGGCCGGGATGAGGCGTACGTGTGTGAAGCAAGAAAGTAGAGCCCGGACGCCGACTGCCCGGCAAACTGCACGGTCTGGGTAGTTCCGTCGCCCCAGTTGAAGCTCCAAGTGAATACGCAACCGGATGCATTGCCCGAAAAGACGCCGTCAACGGTGAGGGTCGAGTTGCTGCTCGTGCAGGTCGGAGTGTTCAAACTCACCGTGCACGGGGTGCTCGGAGTGGTAACCAGCGAGGTACTGGCTGGGGCCACCGACGACCCAGAGTAGCTAGCGGCTCCCGCTGGAACAGATCCCAGATTCACGCACGCAGTGACAATCGAAGCAAGGAAGACGGGGACAGCGAGCCATCGAAATCGGAGGATCGATGGGAGCTGATACTTGCTTGGTGCGTGTTGCTGAGTCACGTCGTCCTCCGTGGCATTTGTCAACTACCGATGTAGCCCCGGCTACGTGCTCCGCATGCTTGTGGACGGCGGTCAACTGCTATCGAATCGAGCAGAGGAACCGTCCAACCCTGTCTGCGGAAGTCGCGTCGGATGGCATTGGGCAGGCTACAAGCCGATATGAACACAGTCATGGATGCCATGACCGGCAAGTCTGCCAAGTGCGTGTCGGAGCAGCTCCACTGATGTTGCACCTTTGGCCACACCTGCTACCAAAGTCCTGCCCGTCATCGCCCGTTGGGAGACCTGCACCGGGGCGATCAAGAACCCGCCGAGTGACTTCAACCAAGCGGGCTCTCGGTGGCACTGTTGTCACGTGCAGAATCTCCGTGGACTCCGGCGCATCAACGCCATGATCAACGGCGACAAGGTCACCCTCCTCACCATTGGGCACTTGGCCCACGCACTCGGCCGGACAAACTGGACCGTGCACTACTGGGAGGGCCTTGGGCTGCTGCCACCGGCCCCCTTTGTGATCAACCCTGAAGATCTCCGGACCCGCCGCCGTCTCTATCCCGAGCCCTACGTCGACGCCCTGGCCGAGATCGCACGGCGCCTGGGGATCGGCGGACGGATGAACCGTGGGCTATGGATGAGCTTCTACCAAGACGCCAGGGTGGCCTACGAGGTGACGGTCTTGCCCCTCATCCATGGTGTTGTGCCACCCGTCGTGATCACCGTCGACCAGATGACTGGGGCCAGGGTCACGACGATTTGTACGGGCGAGGTAGCTGCTATCTCAACCTTGTCCCTGGCAACCGCCTCGTAGTCGGCCCAGGACGGAATCGTCGGTGCAGCAGGTACTGATGGCCCAGTAGCCACACGATCTTCGGATTACGGATTTCGTTGTCCCGTGCTACCTCTGATGTCCGTGCCATCCACGGCTCCAGACGCCTGATTACGTTCATTTGATTACCGATAATCAAATGATTAGGGGTGGTGGGTTCCAGCGGTCACGGTCGGAACGGTCGGAACGGTCGTATTGCTCATTTTCAAAACGTTGGTATGAACGTCGGTGAACGTGGTCACCATATCCCCCACCCAAAAAGTTCATTTCAACCGTTCCGACCGTGACGACCGTGACGGCAGCAGGTCTCGGGTCCTCAGATCGGTAGTTGCCCACCTCCCAGGTGTCGGTAGCCGACGACTTGTCATCATGGATGCCACCGGTGCCCACAGCCTCAATGGTGCCTGGCACCATCTCAGTGTGCATCGTGCTCGTGTTCCTGTTCGTCCGTGGGCCCCGTTAGGGTCCAGATCCTCCCGTGCTCGGTGAATACTGCAGTGATGCCAACTGACCGGAGAGCAGGCATGAGGCGGCGTAGGTGCCCTCCCAGCGCTCGTGCCGAAGTTGGCCAACATTGAGCGGACTGGGACTTGGTGTCGCCAGGCCGGAAGATGTCGAGCTGGTGCAGCAACTGGGCAGCGTTCCCCACCCACTCCCCGTCCTCATGCTCAAGCAGGTCGACGAGCGAGGTCACCACCACGTTTGACTCCAGCGCCAAGGCGTTCAGTCGGGACACGTTCTCCGAGTACGCACGCAAGAAGGCACTCTTGCCCCCGAAAGCGGGTGATGCTGCGGCCGCCCAGAGTGTGAAGTCCGCCATCCTCTCCAGCGACGGGACGTCGACGTTCTCGTAGTCCTTCAGAGCAAAGCTGACGGCGTCGAGTACCGCCCCAAGCAGTCGGGGCCGCTCTCCGTCGAACTCCTCCCAGAGGGCCTTCTTGTGTTCCCTCTGCTCCGTGGGGATGGATGGGAGGGACACGAGGAGGATCCTGTCGAGGAGGTCCGGCCTCGACCCAAGCTCTTCGATCCCGTTCATCAGCACAGGGCGGCATGCGGTGAAGATCACCTCCTCGGCGTCCTTGAATAGCGCCCTTGTTGCGAACCCACCCCCTGTTGCCAGTCGGCAGAGTGCATCAGATAGCTCGTTGCTGATCCACGAGAGGTTGTCGAAGGCGAGCAGCCGAGAGTTCTGGGCGGCGATGGCCAGGTCCCGAGGGCTCTTCGGCGCACTGCGGAGGAGCCCCAAGTTGGGGTCACACAGGGCCTGCAAGATCTCGCATGCCGTTGACTTCGCCGATCCCTGCTCGCCCTGGATGTCAAGGACCGGGTATGGGCCCCATGGGCAGTAGGCCCCGACTAGCCAGGCCATCATCAAGATGAAACCATCGTCGGTCGCATTGATGTAGCGACGGAGGTCATCAAGTGATCCTCCGTGCTGCGGGGCGGGTAGTGCGAGCATCCCGTGCTTGCGGACAAAGTGGACGGGCGGTTCGGAAACCACTTCCCAACCGGCTGGGGTCACCTTGACGGCCCTCCACTCTGGGTCACCGAGGTCCACGTAGATGGCGCAATCGGTCCCCTTAGCGAGGCGAACGTGAACTCGCTCCTCCCGGCCACCGAATCGTGCCTGGGCCTGGATGACCTGGACGGCTTCCTTCAGGGCGGTACTACCCACCGTGGTCTTGGCCGTTGTCCAGAACTCTTGGCAGACCCAGCCCTCAAACCGCTGACTGTCCACTGGCCAGGTCTCTCGGTGCCCATCGACCCGGACCGACGCATAAACGGTTCCATCGGCCGTGAAGGTGTCGATGCGATCTTCGATCACCTCCAGCACCCGGATCGACATCTTCTTGGTCCGGGACCCACCGACGTTGGCCGTCTTCTTGGCCTTCGGCTTGACTGTCCTCGCCGTCGGTGACGGCCTGCCGACCGCTCCGGCCCCGTCAGCGCTCTGGACCTCAATGTCGAGGAGTTCAGGCAGGGTGTAGCCGCCGACGAGGTGGTCGGAGACGTCGCTGCAACCATCTGCCGGTCGCAGCAGCCGCAAGGACTTCGCCAGGCCGTCCAGGCTCTCAGCGACCGCTTGGGCGTGGTCCCTGCCCTTTTCGTCGTTGTCCTGGATGATGACGACCTCGGCGCCCTTGAGGTCCCTGGAGTACTCCGGCCTCCACTTCCCCGCACCGAACGGGTTACACGTGGCCACCTCCCCGATAGCCTCCAGCGCCAGGACGTCCTTCTCGCCTTCGACCACCCAGACCCGCTCATCCTTCTCAATGGCCGCCAGAACCTGAGGCAGGCGGAAGAGGACCGGTTCTATGCCGTCCTTCCCTTTGATCCAGCCACCCGACCCGTCGGGCCGTCGGGTGAAGAAGCCCTTTGGGTTCTTGCGCACGACCTCGAAAAGAAGGACTCCCTGCTCGTCGACGTAGGCGAACCGCACCAGGCGTGAATCCCTGGGAAAGAGGTCCTTCATTTCCATCCCAATCGCATCCACAATGTCATCCACCGTGCAGCCTGCATGGCAGCGGAGGAGTGCCCGTCCGTCTTCACCCTCTCCCACCGACAGGCTCGCTCGCCTGTCGTCGTGGGCCGGACATTGGGCCTCATGCCCATTGCCGGATGGATGCACTTGACAGCCAGCCCTCTCCAGTCCCATCAAGACAACATCGACTGGTCGAGTATCACCAGCTGGGACCTTCGTGCCTTTGTTCAGGGAGGGTGACTTACGGCCCACCCGGCCAGTGATTTCGGTCGTGCCCCATGGCCTGTCGGCGGTCACGGATTGCCGTCCTTGCCCATCTCAGGCGCGCATCCCGAAGACTTGCGAGCACGACGGACTTCAGCTGAACGCCTTGCCAGCTCAAGGAAATGCGCCCTTCGTGCCCGCTTCACCCGTTCGGCCCGCTCCTGAGGGTCTAGGACACCCTCCGGATCAACGAGACGTTCAAATCGCTTGTCGAAGCCCGCACGAGCGGGCGCGGTGCCTGACCCGCCGTCGGTGTATGCCCAGCGCTTCAGGGCTGCAATGCGGGCCCGTTGCGAACGTTCATTGGAACTGCGTGCAGTCCTTGGATCATGAGCGTCACCTGTGGTGTCGCAAGACCGTGGATGTCCCATGTTGCCTCCGTAGGTGAAGAAGTGAACTCTTGTCTTCTTCTCCCCTACGGCGGGGAGACCACATAACGCAGACCGCTCAAGCGGTCTGCCAACTATTGAATCACATGATCGTAGACCTGCCACCTGCTATCTCGAAGAAATCTTGGTATCTCGGTGGCGGCGGCGTGTCACGACGACCTCAATGAGCATTCTCGTCCGCCGTGTCAGGTCCGAACGACTTTCCCGATGGCCTGCTTCGCCCGATTGAACGGCCGGGCGGTCGTTGCCTCTGTCAGAGGCGATCCCCCGGTGAGATTCGCCGGTAGGCCTCCCGGGCCCGCTCGTCCGCAGCACTGGCGCCATACCGGTTCAGCATCTGTCGGGACCGCCAGCCGAAGAGCCGGAGGGCGTCGCCTTCATTGCCACCCATGGCCAACCAGTTGTGTGCAGCAGTGTGTCGGAGCTGGTGGGGGTGGAGTTGATCGATGCCTGCATCCGCACAGCGCCGCCGGAGCATCTGGGAGACGCCGGAATCAGTGAGTGGCCCCTTCGATCCAACCCACAGATTCGGCGAGTCGGCCCGTTGGTGGCTCTTCCGCACCCGTAGGTACCTGTCCAGAGCTTGAGCCGTCTTGGCGCCGAACGGGACCGCCCGGGGACGGCTCCCCTTCCCCATCACAACGATCACCTGGGTGTCGAAGTCGACGTCCTCCAGTCGCAGGCCGGTCAGCTCACCCAAGCGAACACCGCAGTCGATCAGGACACGCAGGAGGGCGGCGTCACGGCGTTTCTCGAACTCCTTGCCCTCGGTCGTCTTGAGGAGTTTTCTCAGATCGGCGTCCGAGACGGTCGGCACAGGGACCTCCGGGACCGTCGGGGGGCTCATCTTGGCCATCGGGGAAACGAGGATCTCGCCGTCATCTACCGCCCATCGGAAGAACTGCCGCAGGTCGCCGTAGCGGACCTGTGCCGTCTTAGGCCGCCACCGTTCCAGCTGATCGGCGATGAAGGCCTCCACGTGCTCCCGGTTGATCCGGTCGATCTCGGTGGGCATACCCATCTGCTCCAGGAAGGCCCGGAACAGGCGGATGGCTTCCAGGTAACTCTTGATGGTCCGGGGCGAGCGATTGCGGGCCCGCAGGCTCAGTTCGAATCCCCGCTCCAGCTCCTGGAGATCGTTGATGGCGAGCGATGCGGTGTCTTCCACATCCCAAACTTATCACCTGTCAGAGCGCTATGCATCGGCACTCTGGTACATTCTCCCTACTAGTGGGCGCTACCGGACTCGAACCGATGACCTGCTGGTTGTAAGCCAGCTGCTCTAACCAACTGAGCTAAGCGCCCGACGGGTCAGACGCTACAGCGCCCCGGCGGACAGGAACTCCGTCAGGA
>Ga0182030_10016525_pt1 | contig 14358 bp, 12 predicted proteins | sample 812S3MmetaG_FD_121299 | JGI IMG/M metagenome (GOLD analysis project Ga0182030, IMG submission 121299) | Permafrost microbial communities from Stordalen Mire, Sweden - 812S3M metaG (Illumina Assembly) | ecosystem: Environmental > Terrestrial > Soil > Wetlands > Permafrost | place: Sweden...
GAGACGTTGACCGGCATGCGGCCGTCGCGCCAGGTGGCGCCGCTGTTGAAGAAGTCCACCGCCCCGCCGACCTCGCACAGCGACAAGTTGTCGTAGTGCACTAGTTCGGCGGTGGCGAAACAGTCGTGCAGCTCGACCAGGTCGAGATCGTTCGGTCCCACGCCCGACGCCTCGTAGGCCCGACGGGCCACATTGCGTGTCACAGTGTTGACGTCCGGCAAGGCGGCGCAGGCCTCTTGCCACGGATCGGTCAGGAGCACTGAGGCCGAGACCTTGACCGCTCGACGCTGCTGTTCGAGAGAAAGGGTCTTGAGTTTGGCGCCGGAGACCACCACCGCGGCGGCGGCACCATCGCAGTTGGCCGAACACATGGGGCGGGTGTTGGGGTAAGCGATCATGACGTCGCCCATGATCTGTTCCAACGTCATCTTCTTGGAATAGGCCGCCATGGGGTTGAGGGTGGAGTGGGCGTGATTCTTCTCGCTGATGCGGGCAAAGAGCTCGAAATCGGCTCCGCCGTGTTCGTAGCCGTACTCCATACCGATCTGTGCGAAGACGCCGGGCATCACTTCCGTGCCTATGCGCCCGTCAAGTGGGGCCACGGCTCCGAAACGACCTTCCGGTGTCCACGTTGGCGCATCATCGCTGCGTTCCCCTCCGGACAACAATCCGGCCCCAGCTAGCTTCTCCACTCCAACCGCTAGACCGAAGTCTGCCTCGCCCGCCTTGATGGCCATGATGGTCTGACGGAGCGCCGTGGCACCGGTGGCACAGGCATTGGACACGTTGTACACCGGAATACCTGTTTGCCCGATCTGCTTGAGCAGGAACTGTCCGATCGTGCGACCGAGGAGATTGCCGTAGGCCAAGATCTCCATCTGGCCAATGGTGACGCCACCGTCGGCCAGGGCGCCGAGCGCAGCTTCCGCTGCGAGGTCGAGCACGTCCTTGTCCGGATGCTTGCCGAATTTGGTCATCGTGATGCCCAGAATCCAGACGTCGTCACTCATCGAGCTACTCCTTCGTTGATGGTGCAGTGGCTGTGGGCTCGAATCCGAAACCGATTGCCTCGGTACCGGCTGAGTCCAGGCCAATCGAAAACGTGGTGAGGTGCACTGGCATGCCCAGATCAATGCTGGCAGGGTCGGGCGTCACATTGACCAGGTTGGCGCTCACCGTGGTTCCTTCACACGAGACGATTGCGGCCACAAATGGGACTGAGATGCCCGGGGCGGCAAACGACACGATGGTAAAGGAACGCAAGATTCCCTCGGTGGGGACATCGACCTTGGTGAAGTTCAGTTCGCCGCATTTCCCGCAGGCATTGCGGCGATCAAAAAAGCGGGCGTGGCAGTTGGTGCACTCGCTGGCCACCAGATGGGGGTGGTCGCCCAGCTCGAGGTAATCAACGAGAGGGATCTGTGGGCGGGCCTGTGTGACCATCGATCGTTCCTTGTGCCTATCGGGGACGTGGACCAGCGTAGCCACTGAGGCAAATGCCTAAATCTTCCCTGCACCGGACCGAAAAGACCGCCGACCGTTTCTCAGAGTGATCAGTACCTTCGTGCCCGCAAACAACTTGACGGTTGCCCTGCTCCCGATTGCGGTCGGGGGAGCGGTGGTGGCTGCCATCTCATATTGGTTCGAGAAGAAGCGATCGCGTCCGGCGAGCGGACAGGCACGCGGGGCACGATGGGCCAAGCGGAGCGATCTACGGCGAGTTGTGCTTCCGTTAGAGGCCGAGCATCCCGGACGTCTCGGGTTGGGGAGCACGCAAGGGAAGTGGAAACCCGTCCGGGTGGTGGCGGAAGCGGGCCAGTCCCTGGTCGTGGTTGGTCCGACCCAGAGCGGCAAGACCACTTGCTTGGCCGTGCCGGCCATCGTGCAGTGGGACGGCCCCGTCGTGGCAGCCAGTGTGAAAGGCGATCTGCTGCGCGAGACCAGGGAACTGCGAGAAACACGCGGTCAAATCTGGTGCATTGACCCGACTCGGGCTACGGGAGAGCGGACCAGCGAATGGTCCCCCCTGGATGTGTGTGGACAGTGGCACGAGGCGCGGCGCATGGCGTCCGATTTGGCTGAGACGGCTAAGTCGGAGGGAACGACCAGCGATGGCGAGTTCTGGTACGCCACCACGGCAAAGTTTTTGGCGCCCTTGTTCTTCGCCGCCGCCACGGGGCATCGTTCCATGGCCGACGTAGTCCGTTGGGTCGACACCCAAGAGATCGGCGAGGTTTCCGACCTGCTCGAGGCGGCCGAGGCGGCCGAAGCACTGGACTCAGCCCGAGCTACATGGTTCCGTGACGAGCGGACCCGCAGTTCGATTTACACCACCGCCGAAACCGTGCTCGCTCCCTTTGTAGCGTCAGAGACGCCATCGCCCACGACGAAGTGGTTTTCACCCGCGGAACTGTTGGCGGGATCGAACACGGTGTACCTGTGTGCTCCGGCGCATGATCAGCGACGATTGCGGGGCTACTTCACCGCGCTGACTCAGCAAGTGTTGTCGTATGCCTTTACGGTGGCTACTCGTTCGGGTAAGCCGCTGAATCCTCCGCTCCTTGTGGTTCTCGACGAGGCGGCGCATATTGCTCCCTTGCCTGAACTCGACGGCTTGGCGGCAACGTGTGCGTCACATGGGATTCAGTTGGTGACAATTTGGCAGGACCTGGCCCAGGTCCGGGCTCGCTACGGTGCCCGCGCTCCGACCGTGTTGAACAATCACCGGGCCAAGTTGTTCCTCCCCGGGATTGCCGACCCGGACACCCTGGATTACGCCAGCCGGCTTATCGGTGACGAGGAAGCAACTCTGCCTTCGGTCACTCGTGATCCCAAAGGTGGTCGCTCTACCACTCAGAGTCGTGGTTCTCGACGACTGTTGCCGCCGGAAGAACTGCGTTGCCTCCCGCGAGGTGACGCCGTCCTGGTCTACGGGACGTTGCCGCCGACTCGCCTCCGCCTGCGGCCGTGGTGGATGGAGCAGGGCTGATGTGCCGGGTCTAGCGACGGAGCCGCCGCGTTTCGTCGTCCAAGACCGGAATGATGTCGGTCAGAAAATTGCTCACGATCTTTAGTTCGTGGTCGTGGTAGAGCCGACCAATGATTGCAATATCAATAGTCATGGATTGGAGTAGTGAAGTCAACGATTCGTCATAGCGGGAGGTCATGACCAAATAACAACGGCGAAGATCCCTCTCGCCTTTTACTGTGCCAAGGAAGCCATTTCTTTCGAGTTGCTGCACCACCTTGGTAATCGTTGAAGGCGCAAGGCCGGTGAATTCCGCAAGATTTACCGGCGACAGAGGCATGGCGGCCCGTTGCAACAGGTTGAGGAAGTTGAGCTGGGTGATGGTGAGCCCGAGTTGGGTCGCTATTTCTTGGCTCAATGTGGCCAAGCTTGCGGGCAGTGAGGTCCTGAGTAATCGGTCAATCGTTGCCAGACTTCCCATGCGGTGCAGCGGGTCGGTTTGCGGGGTTGCATGCATCTATTCCGATACCTCTCCTCAGAATTACTTCGCTCGGGCGAACTAATTCTGAAAGTCGATCCTGGTGGAGAGAAGGCTCCAAAGATCGAACGGTCGGTGGTACTAGTCCGGCTTCACCGTTTCTTGCACTTCGCGGATGTGACCCACCAGGTCGTGGGCGCTTGGAGATTCCACCCAGGGCGTCAGATCCACGGTGAAATCAGCCTCTGACGATCCCTCGTCGAGCGCATGGGGCTGCGATGCCGCAAAGCGACCATCGATGCACTTCACTTCAGTGAGGACCTCGGCGTAGGGAAGCGTGCTGGCCGCCGGCGATCCAAATCCGAACACACGCTCGGACCCCAAGACAGCATTGGCCGTCGCCCGCCCAGTCAACAGTCGGCGAAAGTCGTTTCGTTCGATCTCGCCGGCGTAGGCCGCAAGGATGTGCATCATTCGGGCCAGGTCAGCGTCGGCAAACGGATAGAAGATGTTGGGAGCCGGTAGGTCGCCCCAGACTCCCCACATCCACCACCGCAGACTCGAGGGACACGAGTGCATGGCCTGCTGGACGCCCCGCCCGACCACTTCATGACCGTGATGCACATCGTGGGGTGAGGGAGACACCACAATGCTGGCCTGGTACTCGGCCACAATCTGAGGAAGTTCAACAGCCACTCGCTCGGTAGCGGCCGAGAGATCGTCCCCGATGGAGATATTGAGCGGCGGGTCTAAGAACAAAGGCTCAAAGCCGGCCCGTCGTGACGCCTCTTCCGTTTCGACTCTCCTGCGTTCCCACTGATCGGGAAAACCGAGGCTGGCCACCACATTGATCACGCGCCACCCTCGATCCTGTAAGTGCAGAAGCGAACCGGGACAGCCGACAGCTTCATCATCGGGGTGAGGCGATACATGGATGACGGTGGGTGCCATTGCTCCAGAAGGTTACGGCCTCGATGTCCCGGTCGCTACGTCCAGCTGCTCAGTAGTCTTCTTTCGTGACGATGAAGGGGCTGGTCAGCGTCGTTTGCGCTCTGTGTGCCCCTGCATTGATTCTCACCCTGGTGGGCGCCGCGTCGGCGAGTGCGAGCTCTGACAGCACCACATTCGTCCCCGTGGGCTGGGCCACCCACGCGCAAATATCGAGCGACGCTGCCACCATCACCAAACGACTGGCCCTGCTCGGCTACCGGGCCGTGCAGGTCGAGGTGACGCCCAACGGCATCGTCGTGCGTCGCGACTCAGGCAACTTTCCTCCCGAAGTCTTGTCGACCGTCATGATGAATGAAGACGTGTTGTTTCGACCTGTCCTATGCGAGGCCGCGCCCTACGCACCGCATGCGGGGACGCCGCGTCATTCGTCTGCGGTGCCGGTGCCGGTATGCGCACCCGCTTTTGCCGATACGCCAGCGGATGTGAGCGTTGGCGCTGACCCACAGTTCGCCTATTACCCAAATACGAGTGTTGATGCCGCCAACTACAGACAGCGCATTGTGCTCGCGCCCGTCTATGAGATCGCCACGTCGGCAGATAAGACGCCGCGCTACGTCCTTGGGCCAACACAAATGACTAGCAATGCCATCGCGCATGCCCAGGCGAGTCGTGATCAAACCGGCCAATGGGTGGTTAATTACAGGACGACTGCTGGTGACGGCCCTCTCTGGGACTCGGTGGCCAAGAGTTCATTTCACAAATTGCTGGCCATTGAACTCGATGGTGCGGTGATTTCGGCGCCACTCATTGAGCCCACGCAATCGAGCTTCACCTCATTCGACAACGAAGGCGAAATCTCCGGAAACCTGACCAAGAGCGAAGCCAAACAGTTGGCCCTGGCTATGAACTCAGGTCCCTTGGCCGTGCCGCTCCAGGTGCCGTAGGCAGCGGTATCCACCCTCGGCTCTTGGTTCGGTGTTTGCGACACTCCTAAAGCGGCGAGCCGGGTGCCACCAACGGCCACGGCCGTTCCCGTTCGACCACCCGGGCCAGTTCCAGCAGGAGCTGCTCGGCGTGGTGGCGCCCGATGATCTGCATGCTGACCGGCAGCCCGTCCACCAGGCCCGCCGGTATGGCCACGGCCGGGTTCCCGGTGGTGTTGGCCGGGATGGTGAGGGCACCGTTGTTGCCAACGGCAGCCTCGAAGCCATATTCGCTGATCAGATCCACCCCATCGACCGTGGTGGGCATCGGTCCTTGGGCCCCGAAGGCCACGTCGGGGTTGGTGGCGCAGATGATGAAGTCAACCTTGTCGAAGATCTTGGCCAACTTCACGATGATGTCGCGCCGGAACGCCTCAATGTTTTTTGCCGTCTCAATTGAATAGTGATTGGTGGCGATATTGGCCGCCAGCATGATCTCGGGCGTGAACTCGGACTCGCAGGCCGGATAGCGGTCGCCCAGGCCGACCAGTAAGGAAGCAGTCCCAGCCAAGGCCCACTCCAGACCGCCCTTGGGCAAGCTCACCGGTACATCGACCTGGACCAGACCGGCGTCGTGGATGAGGGCGGAGGCCGCCTCCTCGACGTTGGTGCGAACCGACTCGGCGATTACTGCGGCGCCCAGGTCGGGGCACACGGCGACACGCATCCCGGCCAGATCGAAGGAACCGAGTCCGGCTTCCCAGCCCTCCACGCGGGGCAGACTGAACGGGTCGTATTCGCTGGCGCCATTGCAGACGTCGAACCAGCGAGCGGCGTCGCACACCGAGCGGGACAGGCAGCCGACCACGGCCGTGAGCGGTTCGATTTCGGTGTGCGGACCTTTGGGGATCCGACCGAATGTCGCCTTCAGACCAAAGAGCCCAGTGAATCCGGCCGGGATGCGGATGGACCCGCCACCGTCGCCTCCGGTGCAGATGGGTAACAGGCCGCCCGATACCGCTGCCGCCGAACCGCCGGACGAACCGCCGGGTGTGCGCTCGAGGTCGTAAGGATTCGAGGTGGCGCCGTGCAGACGGGTATAGGTGCAGTTGATACCGCCGAACTCGCTGGCCGTGGTTTGGCCGACCAGCACTGCGCCAGCTTCCTTGAGCCGCGCCGTCATCGTGCCGTCGTAGTCGGCGATCTCGTCCTTGAGAACGAGCGACGCTTCGGATTGGGGCCATCCCTTGACCGGGTCGAGTTCTTTGACGCCGATCGGCACGCCGCCGAAGGGGAGCGACACGTCGGCTGTCTTGGCTGACGCTCGGGCTTGCTCCTCGTCGAGAAAGCACACCGCGTTCAGCTGCGAGGCATCAATGGCCTTGAGCGACTCGTCCAGCGCTTCGGTGGGGGAGAGCGTTCCGGCTCTAAAGGCATCGACCAGCCCACATGCGTCTTGCATCCAAGGTTGATCCGCCATGGCGAGAGAGGTTACGGCCGATCCGGTGGTGGGGCTTACTCGGTGGTGCGGCTCTTGAAGATGTACGCCGCTAAAGGAGCGCTCACGGCCAGGATTACGGCACACCAGATGAGGGCGCCCCACACGGGGTGTTGCATGGGCCAGGCCTGCTGGAAGCGCGAGGGATTGGGATTGCCGAAGAGAGTGCGGCAGGCCGAGGTGACCGCGCTCACCGGATTCCAGTTGGCGACGGCCTGGAGCCAACCTGGCATGTTCTGGGTCGGCACTAAGGCGTTGGAAATAAAGGCCAACGGGAACAGGGCAATGAATCCGAAGGATGCCGCCGACTCGGGTCCCTTGCTCTTGAGTCCGACGCACGCCGCCGTCCACGACAGGCAATAGCTGAAGAGAAGCGCGATGGCGAAACCGGCCAGGACCGACAGCGGGCTGGCGTCAGCTCGCCATCCGATGGCTAGGCCTGTGAGGCCCACGATGGTCACGCAGAGAGTGGCCGACATGACGTCGGCGATGGAACGACCGACCAGGACGGCGGAACGCCACATGGGCAGCGTCCGGAATCGGTCGATGACCCCTTCGTGTAGGTCTGTGCTCAACCCGACCGCCGTCCCCATGACCGACGTGGTGAGGTTCATGGTCAGCAGGCCAGCCAATGCGTATTCCTTGTAGGTCCCACCGGGAATCGGGATGTCGGAACCGAAAACGAAGATGAACAGCAGCGTGAAGAGAATCGGCTGAATCGTGACGTCGGAAAGCTGGGTCGGTTCGCGCGAGATGTGGATCAGGTTGCGGCGGGTCAAGGCCCAGATGTCGGCCAGCCGATCGCTGAAATTGAGGCGGGTCCGGCGAGGTTCGGCTTCGCGAGGTACGGAGACGGTGGCGAGGCTCATACCCCTACTCGTTCGAGTTCTTGGGGGACCACCGGCTCTTCGGCGGCGTGTCCGGTGAGGGAAAAGAAGACATCGTCCAAGGACGGTTGGCGCACTTCAATGTTGTCCACCATGACGCCGGCTTGGTCCAGTGCCCGCACCACGGTGGTGGCGAGTCCGGGAGTGTTGTCGACTGCGGCATCGAGCACGCGACCGTCGTCGCTCACGTGTACCTGCCCTTCGATCAAATGCTGCAGCGCACCGAAGGCGGCTTCGTGCGCCTCCGTCAGGCGAACCTCCAAGCGGGCGCCCTTGCTGGCTTGCTTGAGTTCCATGGGGGTGCCCTGAGCGATGACCTGGCCGTGATCGATGACGATGATGTTGTCGGCCAAGGTGTCGGCTTCATCCAAGTACTGCGTCGTCAACAACAACGTCACGCCCTCGGAGACCAACTCGCGGACGATGTCCCAGGTGCGAAGCCGACTCGTTGGGTCCAGGCCAGTGGTCGGCTCGTCCAAGAACAACACCGGCGGGCGAGTCATGAGGCTGGCGGCCAGATCGAGTCGGCGGCGCATCCCTCCCGAGTACCCCCGCAGTATCCGGTCGGCGGCGAAGGTCAGCTCGAAGCGCTCCAACAATTCGACGGCTCGCTTCTTGGACTCGGACCGCCCCATGCGGCTGAGCTCACCGATCAGGGCCAAGTTCTGGCGTCCGGTAAGGAGGCCGTCGAGGGTGGCATCTTGCGCAGCCACGCCGATCTGGCGCCGTACCGCCGTCGCCTCGGTGACCACGTCGTGGCCGGCCACTCGACCGTGCCCGCTATCGGGGGTGGCAAAAGTGGTCAGGATCCTTACTGCTGTTGTCTTTCCGGCGCCGTTCGGACCGAGGACACCGAGAATGGTCCCGGCCGGAACCGCGAAGTCGATGCCAGCCAGCGCTTGGGTTTCTCCGTAGCGCTTGGTCAGGCCTTCGGCTTCGATCATCAATCGTTCTGCCATGGATGAAGGTATCCTTACCGGTCGGTTAGTAAACGGGAGCCTTTGCATGGTAAGCGCGTACTTACCGGCCGTCAAGTAGACTGGGGTCGTGACGCAAACCGCACCATCCGTCGAATCAGAGGTAAATGGTCGGGAGCCCGAGGCAAACAGCACCCGAGAGCGCATTCTCGATGTCGCCCTCGACCTCTTCATAGAGAAGGGATTCGACAAGACCTCGCTCCGAGAAATCGCCGAGCAGTTGGGTGTCACGAAGGCGGCGCTGTACTACCACTTCGCTTCGAAGGACGACATTCTGATGGCGCTGCACTACCGCCTTCATGAGTTTGGCAAGGAGGCCCTCGATCAGCTGGCCGATCAAGCGGTCGACCTCCAGCTCTGGTCCGCCCTGCTGGACGATCTGATCAACCAGATGTTGACCCACCGCAAAATCTTTCTCATGCACGAACGGAACCAAGCTGCACTGGAAAAATTGCATCGTGAAGATCACGACGCGGAACATGACGATATTCAGGCTCGCTTCCGTCGCATTCTCACTGACCCCAGAGTTCCCCTCAACGATCGTTTCAAAATGGCCTGCTCGTTTGGCGCAGTATTCGGCGGCATTTTCATGTCCGGCGAAGCGTTCCACGAAGTTTCTGTTGAAGAGTTAGGCGTCATGCTGCGCTCCACCGTCGGCGCAATTCTGGACTGAGGCGGTTGGCCATGGACCACTCGGTGGGCCCTCTCCGGCGGTAGGTGTTTTCCAAAAGTCCTTCGCCCGGGCGAAGGACTTTGGACAAAAGGTGTCGGGACAGACTCCAGCCAAGTGATTCGGTGGCACCGCACCGCACCGCACCGCACCGCACACTCAACCGGCCCGCCCCGCCTGTCCCAAGTACAGTGCGAATGTGCCTACCGAGCCCAGCCCCGAACACCCCTTCACCCTTGCCATCGACATCGGCGGTACCGGCCTCAAAGCGTCCGTGCTCGATAAGGACGGCAACATGGTGGCGGACCGGGTGAAAATCCCCACGACCTATCCGATGCCTCCCGACGGAGACGATGGCCTGGTCCCGGCGCTGACCAAACTGGTGGAGACGCTCCCCAAGGCCGACCGAGCTTCCGCCGGGTTCCCTGGCATGGTGCGCAAGGGAATCATTAAGAGCGCGCCCCACTTCGTCCTCAAAAAAGGACCCGGATCCACGCTCGACCATCACCTCTTCAAGGCCTGGGCAGATTTCGATTTGGCCAGTGCACTGACCAAGTCCCTCGGCATGCCCACTCGGGTAGCCAACGATGCCGATGTCCAAGGACTCGCCGTCGTCGAAGGCAAGGGATTCGAACTCGTCCTCACGCTCGGCACCGGCTTCGGCACGGCCATCTTCATGGACGGCCAACTGCTGCCTCACCTCGAACTGGCGCACCATCCGTTCCGCAAAGACGAGACCTACAACGAACAGGTGGGCGAGCTGGCCCGCAAGAACGTGGGCGATAAACACTGGAACAAGCGAGTCCGCGAAGCCATCGCCTGCCTCGACACAGTTTTTGTTTTCGACCATCTCTACATCGGCGGCGGCAACGCCCGCCGCATTGACCGCGACGACTTGGGCGATGTATTGGAACGCACCACCATTGTCGACAACACGGCGGGAATCCTTGGCGGGATCAAACTCTGGGAAGGAGAGCACCTGGGCGTCTGACCCGGGACCACACTGCAATGACACGACCCCGCATCACACTGGTCGGAGGGGGCAGCACCCACTGGACGCCCACCCTCCTCGTCGACTTCGCCAACACGCCGGCCCTGCACGACGCCGACGTCACGCTCTACGACATCAATCCGTCCACGTTGCCGCAGATGGTCGAACTGGCCGAGCACGTCGCCCGCATCCGTGGCATCGGCGTCACCGCCAAAGCGGCCACCGAACTCCCGGCGGCACTCGATGGCGCCGAGTTCGTCCTCACCACTCTCTCGGTCGGCGGCTTCGCCTCCATGGTGCACGACATTGAGATCCCCGCCTCCTACGGTCTGCGCCAGCCGGTCGGCGACAGCGTCGGCCCGGGTGGGATCATGCGGGCCCTACGGAGCATCCCGATCATGGTCGACATTGCCCGGGCGACCGAACAACACGCCCCCGACTCGCTCTTGATCAACGTGTCCAACCCGTTGACCACCTTGTGCCGGGCCATGACCAAGGAAACCAAGGTCGCCACCGTCGGACTCTGCAACGAGTTGGTCGGCTTCCAGTTCGCCATGAGCCTGATCTTTGAATGCGGGATGAACGATGTGCACCTCACGGTGGCCGGGGTCAATCACCTCCCCCTCATCACCAGCTTTTCCATTGGCGACGACGACGGGTTTACCCTCCTGCGCGATTTCCTGAAGAATCCCGGTACCCGCGGCAACGATCCCATCTGGATGCAGCCCCCACCCCCCGCCAGCCACTGGCACAAGCACTCCGAGGGCGAGAAGTGGACCAAGTCCGACGTGGTGATCGCCAATGCGGTCAAGTTTGAGCTCTTCCTACGCTTCGGCGTGCTCCCCGGCGCGTCCGACACCCATGTGGTGGAGTTCTTCCCCGGCTTCGTCACCGATCACTCCGACTTCGGGCGCACCTGGGGCGTGCATCACTACGGCATCGCCGGACACAAGGCCGACAAGGACGATGACGATGCGTCGGTAGGCCAGATCATGGGTGCAACCGACATCCCGGCCTGGGGCTCAGGGGAGTTGGTCGCCGACCTCATCAGTGCCGTGGTGACGGGCAAGTCTCGCGATCTCTTCATGAACCTCCCCAATACCGGTCAGATCACCACGCTTCCCGAAGGTGTGGTCACCGAATGCGTGGGCGTGGCCGATGCCAACGGGGTCCGTGCCCGCGACAGTGTGGCCGTGCCGGGAATTCTCGGCGAGTACTTGCATCGCATTGTGGTGTCACAAGAGCTGACCGTGGACGCTGCACTCAGCGGCAACCGCACCACCGTGCTTGAAGCCATGCTGGCTGACCAGATGGTCGGACGACTTCCCTACGAGCAAGTCGTGGCGATGACCGACGAACTTTTGGTGGCCACCGCCCCGTGGCTCCCTCAATTCTCGGCGGCGGGGTGACCTCTCCTTCCTCATTCGAAGGTCCACCTGAGTGGGATCCACTCGACACGAAATACAAGTCTGATCCGCATGCTTACTGGCGCCGTCTGCGTGACGAGGCTCCCGTCTATTACAACGAGTCGCTCGACTTCTATGCCCTCAGTCGCTTCGTCGATACTGATGCCGCACACCGCGACGCCAAGACCTTCAGCTCAGCCCATGGCACCTTGCTTGAATTGATGGCCCCTGACGTTGTCGACGCCGGTCTCATGATCTTCATGGATCCACCCGACCACACCCGGATGCGTCGTCTGGTCTCCAAGGCCTTCACGCCGCGTCGTATGGCCATGCTGGAAGATGAGATCCGCACACTCTGCGTCGGCTTTCTCGATCCGTTCATCGGATCGGACGGCTTCGATTTCGTGGCCGACTTCGGCGCTCGGGTTCCGGCGAACGTCATTGCCGCGCTGCTCGGGGTGCCGCTCGCCGACCGTGAAGAAGTACGCGACAACATTGATCACATGTTCCACCTGCACCCCGAGACCGGCATGTTCAACGATGTCTCGGCCAACGCCATGGGCAATTTGCACACCTATGTCACGGCGCAACTCCAAGACCGACAGCGTTCACCCCAGCCCGACATGTTCACCGACCTGCTTGAGGGCGAGATTGTCGAAGAGAATGGCGAGAAGCGGCAGCTCACCATTGACGAAGCGGCCATGTTCGCTGTCCTTTTGGCCAGTGCAGGTACGGAGACAGTGGCCCGTCTCATCGGCTGGGCCGGACTTGTATTGGCCGACAACCCCGACCAGCGTGCCGAGTTGGTCGTCGACTCGTCGCTGCTGCCCAACACGGTGGAAGAACTGCTCCGTTACGAAGCACCTTCTCCGGTGCAAGGCCGGTGGACTACTGCTGATGTCGAACTTCACGGCCAGGTGATACCGGCCAACTCCAAGGTGCTCCTCATTGACGGCTCGGCCGGCCGCGACGAGCGCAGTTTCCCTGACGCCGATCGTTTCGACATCCATCGGGTCATGGATCACCACCTCTCCTTCGGCTATGGCGTCCACTTCTGCCTGGGCGCAGCTTTGGCGCGCCTTGAGGGTCGCATTGCCCTGGAAGAAACGCTGCGCCGCTTCCCGGAATGGTCGGTGAACATTGACCAGGCTGTACCCCTCTTCACCAGCACCGTGCGGGGCTATACCAACTTGCCCATCTGCTTCTGACCAGCGTGCCAGGCACGCTTCGGCGGCCTCAGATGACTCCGGTACACTTGCGACCTTCACCAGCGCTCGTAGCTCAACGGACTAGAGCATCTGACTACGGATCAGAAGGTTGGGGGTTCGAATCCCTCCGAGCGCGCCAAACGGGCGTCAAGGGCCTGTCAAGAGTAGTTGCGGACGCAACCGAGCCAACATTCTGTGTCCGAGCGTCTCGCGAGACTCGCGAAAGCCCATGCCAGGGGACTCTTGTGGCCCCCGTTTCCCTCTGAGGAAAAGCCAACAACTGGCTTGATCCTCGATGGGACGTGGGGGAGCGAACTGGGACGCGCTGGCACTCCGTCCGTCTGATGGCCACGAGGCTCGGCGTGGCGCCGGCCTCAAGATCGAGTCAACTGAGCGCGCGGAGGACCTTGGGAACGCGGGCGAGCACCTGGCCACGCCCCAGAGAGACGCGGCACCGTGGGACAGCGGGAGGATCTTCACCACTGGTTTGGCAACTGGGCCGTTGCCGCCACGGAACCACGTCCGGCGTCACACCTGCGACGTACGATTCTCACGTGACCAGACGCCCGTGCCCGATCCGGGAGCCCTCCGGTACCCCCGAGGGGGACGTGCGGCGACGATGAACTACGACGAGATCGCTCACCTGAGGAGCCAAAATCCGGCGTGGGTGCTCCTGCGCTCGAACAACGTCGCCCTCGTACTCAGTTTCCTCGGTCGGGTATTCGTCGACGGCAATGCCAGTGGAATCTCGGCGAGCGAACTCGCTGATCAGTTGGACGACGAGCTGTTCGCGCTCAACCAACGGCTCGGTGAAGATTCCTTTCCGAGGTCGGCAACCGCCTACCTCGACGATTGGGCATCGCCCGAACACAGCTGGCTACGGAAGTACTACCCGGTCGGTGCCGATGAAGCCCATTTTGATCTGGCCCCCGCAGTCGAGAAGGCACTTCTCTGGGTCCAGGATCTTCCGGCTCGCGAGTTCATCGGTACCGAGTCACGTCTGAATACGATCTTCGAACTGCTGCGTCAGATGGTCTTCGGCGCCGATGACGACCCCGAGCGCCGTCTCTCGGAGCTTCAGCGGCGGCGGGCGCAGATCGATGAGGAGATCGCTGCCGCTCAGCGGGGGGAACTCACCATGCTCGACGCAGTGAGCCAGCGCGACCGGTACCAGCAGTTCGCCCGCACCGCCCGAGAGCTACTTGCCGACTTTCGACAGGTCGAAGAGAACTTCCGCGGGCTGGACCGCTCACTCCGCGAACAGATCGCAGGCTGGTCGGGATCCAAGGGCGCTCTGCTCGATGAGGCACTGGGGAGCCGCGCCAGCATCACCGAGTCGGACCAGGGCCGGAGCTTTCAGGCCTTCTACGACTTCCTGCTGTCCCATCACAAGCAGGCCGA
>Ga0182030_10016526_pt1 | contig 14358 bp, 18 predicted proteins | sample 812S3MmetaG_FD_121299 | JGI IMG/M metagenome (GOLD analysis project Ga0182030, IMG submission 121299) | Permafrost microbial communities from Stordalen Mire, Sweden - 812S3M metaG (Illumina Assembly) | ecosystem: Environmental > Terrestrial > Soil > Wetlands > Permafrost | place: Sweden...
CCTCAGGGCGATCGAACGCGCCGACCAGTTCCAGTCCGGCACGCGGCTCGACCGCTGGCTGTTCGCCATCCTGCGGTCGATCTGGCTCAATGAGAGCCGGGCTCGGCGAGTGCGGGCCAGCCAGGGGGTGCTCGACGCCGGCGAAGCGCTCAGCGTCGACGGCGCGCACGAGATCGAAACGAATATTTCGGCCGCGCAAGTGTTGAGGGCGATAGGCGCTCTGCCGTCGGCGCAACGCGAAACCGTGCTGCTGGTCTATGCCGAAGGCTATTCCTACCGCGAGGCGGCCGAACTCCTGGGCGTTCCGATCGGCACCGTGATGAGTCGCCTCGCGGCGGCGCGCGCGACGCTGACTCGGACGCGCGAAACGAAGGACGCATAACTGTGGCGACGAGCGAAGACGACGACCGCCAGCTGACCGCCTATCTCGACGGCGAGCTCGACGCGGCCGAACGGGCGGCGCTCGACGCGCGGCTCGGCGCCGATCCGACCCTGCGCGCGCGGCTCGACGCCCTGCGCGCAGCGGCTGACCGAACGCGTCTGGCCTTCGCGACGCTGCTCGAGACGGCGCCGCTCGCCGACATGCGGACGCGGCTCGAAGGGGCGCTCGCGGCCTCGCCGGCGCGTTCCGCGCCGCCCTGGCGACGACGCGTCGCCGCGATTGCCGCTGCGGCGGCGCTCGTCGCTTTCGCCGCCGGCCTCGGCGCCGGACGTTGGAGCGTCGGCTCGGGCGACGGCCTCGCCGAGCGCGACGACTGGCGCCAAGCGGTAGTGGAATATATGGCGCTCTATACGCCTGAAAGCTTCGGCGAGGCGGCCTCGCCGCGGCTAGGCGACGAACTCGCTTCGCTGTCGCGGCGGCTCGAAGCGCCCCTCGACGCCGACCGGCTGAAGGTCGGCGGCCTGTCGCCGCGCCGCGCCGAACTGCTGCAGTACGACGGCGCGCCGCTCGGCCAGATCGGCTACCTCGACGGCGCGACGCCGGTCGCCTTCTGCATCCTGCACGACGGCGAACCGGATGCGGCGCTGGCGACCTCGTCGCGCGGCGGCTTCGCCGTCGCCTCATGGGCGAAGGGGGGGCGCGGCTTCATGCTGGTCGGCAAAATTCCGATCGAGCGACTGACGGCGCTCGCCCGCTCGTTGAAGGAGCAGACGGGATGACGGCGACTCTCACGCTCACGGCGCCCACGAGCCGCGCCGCCGCCTGGCTCATCGCGGCGGTCGTCGGCGCCGCCGCATTCGCCGATTGCGGCGCCGGCGCCGCAGCGGAACGCAGCGCCTGGCGGATCGACCCGGCGCGCACGCACATCGGTTTCGTCATTGACGCGGTTGGCTTTCCGCGCACCCGGGGCGAATTTCATGTCTTCAACGGGCGGCTGTCGATCGACTTCGACCGACCTGCGGCGAGCCACGTCGCTTTCACCATCCGCTCAGATTCGATCGAGGTCGGCTCGTCATCGTTCGACGACACTTTGCGCGGGTCGAACTTCCTCGACGCACAGCGCTTTCCCGACATCCACTTCGAATCGACGCGGGTCGAGAAGCGCGACGAGTCGACCATCGAGTTGACCGGCGACCTGACGCTCCTCGGCGTCACGCGCCCGCTGACGGTCGAGGTCGAGGTCAAGCGGCTCGGCGGCGCGCGGCTCTCTTTTGTCGCCCACGCCCACATCGATCGGCTCGCCTACGGCATGAATTCCGGCTTCCCGATCATTTCGCGCGACGTCGATTTGACCGTGTCGAGCGAGGCGCTCGCGGGATGAAGACGCCAGCGGCGCGCTGGGCCGGCGGCGTGATCGCGCTCCACTGGCTGTCGGCGGCGTGGCTTGCGCTCGTGTTCGCGCTGGGTCTGGCGGCGACCGCGGCCGACCTCGATGCGGCGCGCAAGTTCGACCTCTACCAGACGCACAAAGCGCTGGGCTGGCTGACGCTGATCCTTCTGGCGGCGCGCCTCGTCGCCCGCGCTGTGCGCGCCGCTCCGCCGCCGGCGCCGCGCTGGTCGCGGGCGACCCGCGCCGCCTCGCGTCTCGTCCACGCCGCGCTCTACGCGATGCTGGCGGCGATTCCGCTGATCGGCTGGCTGCGCGTCTCTTCGGCGATCGTACCGATCCCGGTGAGTCTGTTCGGCCTGGCGACGATCCCCAACATCGCGCCGGTCGACGCCGAATTCTCGGAAGTCATGGCGTTCGCCCACAAGTCCGGCGCCTGGGCGCTGGCGGCGTTCGTGGCGCTCCATGTCGCAGCGGCGCTGAAGCATCAGTTCGTCGACCGCGACGCGATTCTCTATCGCATGTGGCCGCACGCCGGGGCGAACCTCCTAGACGGCGCCGCCGTCGGGGCCGACCCGGGTGATGCGCAGATTGTTGGTGGCGCCGGATTTGCCGAACGGCACGCCGCAGACGACGATCACCCGTTCGCCGACGCCGACGAAGCCGTCGATATAGGCATGGCGGCAGGCGCGATCGGCCATGTCGCGTTCGTCGCGCGCGTCCTCGGCGACGACGGCGTGCACGCCCCAGGCGAGCGCCAGCCGGCGCGCGATGGCGACGACCGGGGTCAGCGCGATCACGGCCGAGAACGGCCGCTCGCGGGCGATGCGCAGGCCGGTCGAGCCGGACGCAGTCCAGGCGCAAATGACTTTCGATTGCAGCGCCTCGGCGACGTCGCGCGTCGCTTCGGCGATCGCGTCGCCGCCGCTGCGGTCGTGCGTCGGGCGTTGGGCGGTGATGATCGCCGGATAGATGCCCTCCGCTTCGACGGTCGTGGCGACGCGGTCCATCGTCGTCACTGCTTCGATCGGATATTGGCCGGAGGCGCTTTCGGCCGACAGCATCACTGCGTCGGCGCCCTCGAACACGGCGGTCGCGACGTCGGAGACCTCGGCGCGGGTCGGAACCGGCGTATTGATCATCGATTCGAGCATCTGAGTGGCGATGACGACCGGCTTGCCGAGACGGCGGGCGCGGCGGGTGATCGTCTTCTGCAGGCCCGGCACCTGTTCGAGCGGCATTTCGACTCCGAGGTCGCCGCGCGCCACCATCACCGCGTCGGAAACGGCGAGAATGTCGTCGAGATGCTGGATAGCCTGCGGTTTCTCGATCTTGGCCATCACCAGGGCGCGGTCGCCGGCGATCTCCTTCACTTCGATGACGTCCTCGGGGCGCTGGACGAACGAGAGCGCGATCCAGTCGATGCCCTCCTCCAGCGCCGCGGCGAGATCGGCGCGGTCCTTTTCGGTCATCGCCGAGGTCGGGATCGTCGTGTCCGGCAGGCTGACGCCCTTCTTGTTGGAGACGCGGCCGGCGACTTCGACGATCGTTTCGACGCTGCCGGGCGCGACTGCGGAGACGCGCAGCAGCACCTTGCCATCGTCGATCAAAACACGGTGACCGGGCTCCACCGAACCGAGGATTTCTGGATGGGGCAAATAGACGCGGGTCGCGTCGCCGAGCTTCGGATTGGCGTCGAGCGTGAAGACGTCGCCCTTGCGCAATTGGACGCCGCCGGATTCGAATTCGCCGACTCTGAGCTTCGGCCCCTGCAGGTCGACGAGAATGCCGATCGGCCGGTCGAATTCCTCTTCGAGCGAGCGGATCATCGCCACCCTCTCGCGCATCGCCTCATGCGAGGCGTGGCTCATATTAATGCGGAAGACGTCGGCTCCCGCTTTGAACAAATTGGCGACCACGGCGCGGTCGGCCGAGGCCGGACCGAGGGTGGCGATGATTTTGACGCGGCGGCTGCGACGAATCACGAACGTTCTCTCTTGTTAGTTTCGTCTGTTTTTCGGTTTCGTTGTCTTTGCCCGCGCCGGCGTTCCGCTTCATTGCGCGTCGTCAATCGGGTGGGCCGGCGATCACGGATTGGCGGGATCGGTGAGCTGAACCGTCCAGTTCTTGGCGTCCTTGCCGGTGTCGACCTCGAAGAAGCCGGTGCGATCGAAGCCACGGACGAAGCAGTCCTGGCGTCCCTCGACCTTGAATTCGCGGTCGCTGGTGCACATGAACGCCTTGCCCTTCCACTCGCCGCCGCGTTCGTCCATCGCGTACACGTAATAATACTGCGCCGCCAGCGCGCCGCGCAGCAGCGTGTCGCAATCGGTCGGCTTGAGGTTCCACCATCCTTCGCTGACCCAGGCCTGGCCGTCGGTATAGGCGAGCGCGACGCTGACGCGGCGGTCGGTAAGATTGCACATGCGGAAATCGGCGAACGCCGCCGGCGCGGCGAGCGGCGCGGCAGCGATCAGCGTCAGCAGAAAGGCGTGGTTGCGCCGCATGGCCATTCGCGCTTCGTCTCCGGCGCCATAATCGTCGGCGCGACCGCCCTGTCAACCGCGGCCCGCCGCGCCGCCGCCGGCCTTCGCGCCGGTCGGCCGGGCGACGTAGATGCCGGCGAGAATCAGCACTCCGCCAAGCCCCTGAACCAATGAAACCGGCTCCCCGAGCAGCAAAAAGGCGAACCCGGCGGCGGCGATCGCCTCGAGGAAGATCACCAGCGACGAAAACGCCGCCGGCAGCCGGCCGAGCGCGATCGACAGCAGGCCCTGGCCGCCTGCGTGGCTGATCCACGCCATGCCGACGAGCGCGCCGATTCCGCCGAGGCTGTGGGGCAGGATTGCGTGATCGAGCGCGAGCGCCACGATTAACAACAGCGCGGCGGTGATGACGGTGGCGACAAAGGTGACCCGCGCCGCCGAATGGGCGCGCCGCGCCGCCTTCACCGCGAGGAAATAGAGGCCGAAGAAGACGCCGGTGGCGACGCCGTAGAGATCGCCGATCGCGCCGGCCGGGCGGAGATGGAAACTTTGCGCCAGCAGCGCCGCGCCGCCGGCGACGCACAGGACGACGCCCGCCAGCGTGTTGAAAGCCGCGCGCTCGCCGAACAGCAGCCAGCCGAACGCCACCACCCAGATCGGCGCGCAAGTGGCGAAGAAGGTCGCATTGGCGACGCTGGTGGTGACGATCGACAGATGCCAGAAGAACAGGTCGCCGGCGAAGGCGAGCCCGGCGAAGATGTCGGCGCGGCCAATTCGCCCATCTGACGGCGCCCCGGCTTCGGCGATTCGTAGCCAAGCCCACAGCAGCGGCAGCGCCAGAGCGACCCGCCAAAAGGCGCTGGCGAATGGTCCGACGTCGGCGAGGCGGACGAAAATCGGCGATATGCCCATCGCCAGCGCCCCGGCGACCAGCGCGGCTAAAGGCGCGCCAAAGCCGCCTTGCGGCCTCGCCGCAGGGGAGGCTTGCGTCATCCGCTTCTGGTTCCGGCGCCCGGAGCGGGCGAAGGCGTTGGCGTCGCGCCGCTCCGTCCTTATTCTTGCCGTAGAGGACCGGCAAGGGGGCGGCATGGACGCAAGGACATGGCGCGACGCGGCGGCGGCCGACGATGATTTCGCGCCGCTGGAGCAAATTCCCGGCGCGCTCGACCGCGGCGTCCTGGTCGTCTGCGACCATGCCGCCAACGCGCTGCCGTCGCGTTACGGCGACCTCGGCCTGCGGCGCGAGGCGCTCGAGCGTCACATCGCCTACGACATCGGCGCCGCGTGGCTGACGCGCCGGCTCGCCGAAAGGCTCAAAGCGCCGGCGGTGCTTTCGACCTTCTCACGGCTGCTGATCGACGCCAACCGCGGCGGCGACGACCCGACGCTGGTGATGCGGGTCTCAGACGGCGACCTCGTGCCCGGCAACGCGCGGATCGGGGCGGAGGAAATCGCGCGCCGCCGCAGCCTCTATTGGGCGCCCTACCGCGCGGCGATTGCGGCGACGGTCGAGGCGATGCTGACGAGCGGCGCGCCGCCGGCGATCCTGTCGATCCACTCGTTCACGCCGCATTGGCGCGGTCACGAGCGGCCGTGGAAGGTCGGCGTGCTGTGGGATTCCGACCCGCGCCTGGCGGCGCCGCTGATTGGCGCGCTTGGCGCGGAGCCTGACATCGGCCCCGACGCGGTCGGCGACAACGAGCCCTACGACGGCGGGCTGCCCGGCGATACGATCAACGCGATCGCCACCGCGCGCGGTCTCGCCAACGCGCTGATCGAAGTGCGCCAGGATCTGATCGGCGAGCGCGCCGCTGCGGAAGCCTGGGCCGACCGGTTGGCGCGAATCGTCGCGCCGCTCGTCGCGCCCGCGGCGACCTGGACGCCACAGGACTGGGGCAGCCGCGCCGAGGGCCGCCCGCGCCCCCCGCCGCCGGCTTGACGCGCCGCGCCTGGACGGCCATGGCTTTCCTCAAAATGACTCCCTGATCGCAAGCAACGGAACGTGGAATGATGGCCAAGGAAGCCAAAGTCGCCGACTCTTCTGATCCCGTAAACGGCGGGCAGCTGCGCGCCTTCGTCGAGCGCATCGAGCGCCTCGAAGAAGAGAAGAAGGCGCTCGCCGACGACATCAAGGACGTCTACGCCGAAGCCAAGGGCAATGGCTTCGACGCCAGGGTGATCCGCAAGGTCGTGTCGATCCGCAAACAGGATCGCGACAAGCGCCGCGAGGAAGAGGAGATCCTCGATCTCTACCTCGCCGCCCTGGGCATGGCCTGACCCGCGGCGTCGCCGCCAAACGCTCGAGCGAGAGGTAAACGCCATGTCGGTCCATGATTCCAACGCCGCCGACGATAGTCTCGGCGGCGAAGCCGGTCGCGTCGCCGACGCCTTCGCCGCCTCCGCCGCCCGCCGCGCGAGCTTCGACGCGCCCTATCGTCACTACCTGCTGGAAAACGTTTTTCCCGCCGACGTCGCCGACGCGCTCGCCGACCTGCCGTTCGCCGCGCCTGACCTCGCCGGGGTCTCCGGGCGGCGCGAGCTGCACAACGACTCCCGCAGTTATTTCGACGCGGCGGCGATGGCGCGCTTTCCTGTCATGCGGGCGGTCGCCGAGGCGCTGCAGTCGCCGCGCGTCGTCCGCCTGATCGCCGAATCCTTCGCCGCGCCGATCGACGACAGCTTCCTTCGGCTCGAATACGCCCAGGACGTCGACGGCTTCTGGCTCGAGCCGCACACCGACCTCGGGGTGAAGAAGTTCACCTGCCTGATCTATCTTTCCGACGGCCCCGGCCACGACAAGCTCGGCACCGACATCTACTGGAGCAAAGAGCGCCACTACGGCGTGTCGCCGTTCAAGCGCGGCGCGGCGATGGTGTTCGTGCCCGCCGACAACACCTGGCACGGCTTCGAGAAGCGCCGGATCGACGGCGTGCGCCGCTCGGTGATCCTGAACTACGTCACCCACGACTGGCGGGCGCGCGAGCAGCTGTCGTTCCCGGAGCGAGCGGTGAGGCTGTAGGCGCGACGAACGGCCGCCGCGCTCCCGCGTCAATTGATCGTCTGCGGCACGCCGTGCGCCGCCAATCGCGCCGTCACCCGCTCGGGCGCGACGAGGCAGGACTGGCGAATGACTTGCTTGTCCAGCCGCAGCGCGAGCTCGCAAAACCGCGCCGACCGGTCGGCCGGCGGGCGGACGAGCGTGAAAGACGTCACTCCGGCATAGGGGACGAAGATGCAGTCGCCAGCGTAACGCGCCTCGAAGAAGCGCCGTGTCGGCTTGCCGCGATTGACGATGATCAGCTCTTCGGGCGTATCCAGGAACATCACCCCGGTCGAAAGGCGGCGGCGGTTCGCCGCATCTCGGCAGTAGCGGTCGCGCGGCTCGGCGTGGATCGGCACGACGGGTTGCGGTCCGCTGCGCCGCTTGGCGCCGAGTTGGTAGCGGAAATAGTGCTCGGCGACAGTGACGACCGGGTCCGGTTCGAAGAGGCGCGGCGCTTCGCCGAGGCGGATCCAGCGTGAGCGGACGAATTCGGTCACTTTGTCCATCAGGCTCGACGACACGGCGTTGTAATCGAGGACAAAAGCGCCGCCATCGCGCAGCATCAGCGTCCAGCGGCCATCCAGCAGATTGATGTAGCTCTCGAGCGCGGCGACCTCGTCCCAGACGACATCCTGTTCGACCACGCCCTCGTCGGTCAGGCGCATGAGACTGGCGCCGTGATCGTGCACGGCGAGCATGGCGACATAGAGGTCCATGCCCGGGTGGGCGTCCCGACGTTCGACGCCGCGCGGCGACTTCAGCAGAAAGCGGGCGTCGCGATGGCGCTCGCAGGCGGCGCGGAACCGCTTCGGAATGTCGCGCTCGGCCTTGACGTCGTAAAGCCAGGGACCGAAGGCGTCGTATTCGCGCAGATCCTCTTCGCTCGCCGAACGGCGCCAATCATGGTACTCGACTCGACGTCTGCGGCCCCACGGCATTGTCCTCCTCCATCTTCCTCAAATAGCCGGTGATGAGATCGACGCCTTTGGCGGCGGCGACGGCGTCGTCCGGCGCCATGGCGGCGAACAGCCGCTCGAAGCCGCGACGCCGCTGCGCCTCCAAATGCCCGACGAAGTCGCGTCCTGCCGGCGTCACCGCCACGAGATAGCTGCGCTCGTTGCCGGGAACGTCGCGCCGCTCGATAAGCCGCAAGTCCCTCAGCCGGCGAAGGACCGAGGTCATCGTCCCTTTCTCGATGCTGAGGCCGCGGCTGAGGCCGCCCGGGCGCGTCGGGCCGACGACATGGAGCGCCATCGTCACGATGATCTCGAGTTCCGAATAGCTGCGGCCGCCGTAGCGGGTGCGATGCAAGATCGGATTGATGTGCGCGATGAAGTACCGCATGAAGGCGGCGACGCTTTGGTCGAGCGCGGCGGCGGCGGAGGCGGGGTCGTTCATCGTCAGTCGTTCGAAATCATACTGTTAGATTTCGAACATTCTACGCCTCGGCGGCGGCGGCGGCAACCGCTGACGTTGTGCGGACGCCGAGGGCGATCCGACAATTGGCGGCGCGCCCTTGCCGGCGCGTTTCCACGCAATCGGGTGGCCAAGCGGCGCAGAGCTTGCTATCACGCCGCCCAAAAGCACGCCATCCGAAGGCTAGATCATGCGCAAGGGCGCCGTTTCGCGCAAAACCAGCGAGACCAAGATCGACGTCGCCGTCGATCTCGACGGTTCGGGCAAATCCGACGTCAGAACCGGCGTCGGTTTTTTCGATCACATGCTCGACCAGCTCGCGCGCCATTCGCTGATCGACGTCACCGTGCGCGCCGAGGGCGACCGGCACATCGACGACCACCACACGGTCGAGGACGTCGGCATCGCCCTCGGCCAAGCCTTGCGCCAGGCGCTCGGCGACAAAGCCGGGCTGACCCGCTACGCCGACTGCCTGCTGCCGATGGACGAAGCGCTGACCCGCGTCGCGGTTGACGTTTCCGGGCGACCGTTCCTCGTCTTCCGGGTCGAGTTCCCGACCCAAAAAATCGCGACCTTCGACGTCGAGCTGGTGCGCGAATTCTTTCAGGCCTTCGCGGTCAACGGCGGCCTGACGCTCCACATTGAAAATTTGTATGGGGCGAACAGCCACCACATCGCCGAGACTTGTTTCAAGGGCGTCGCCCGGGCGCTTGGCGCGGCGCTTGCAATTGACCCGCGTCAGGCCGCGCGCGTTCCTTCGACCAAGGGCGCCTTGTAAACTTATTGGAAAGGACGCCGCCGAGGCGGCTCAGTCAGATGACGATCTTTGCGGCGCACTGCGCCCCTGAATGTCGACGATCCAGCGACGCCTTGGAGCAGGCCCGGGTGTTCCGGCTGGGTTTCGTCTGGCCGGCGCTGATCTTCGGTCCGCTGTGGCTCGTCGCCAGGCGCCTGTGGCGCCCGCTTGCGGTGTGGATCGTCGCGGCGGCGCTCGTCGCGGCGGCGACGGGGCGCGGGCTGCTCGATCCGGACGCCGGGGCATGGCTCTACGTCCTCGCCGCGCTCTATCTCGGCGTCGAAGGCCGCGCGCTCGAGGCGGCGGCGTTGACCCGGCGCGGCCGGCCGCTTGCCGACATCGTCTGCGCCGCAGATTCCTCAGGCGCCGAACGCGCGTTTTTCGCCCGCGCCGCCGAATTGGCGGAAGCCGGGGCGCCGCCGGCGCCGCCGCGCGGCGGACCAGCAGCGGGCGCCTCCCACGCAGTCATCGGCCTGTTCCCGGAGGCGGGCGGCTGAAATGAGCGTAGCGATCGTCGATTACGGATCGGGCAATCTTCATTCCGCCCACAAGGCCTTCGAGCGCGCCGCGCGCGAAGCAGGGCTCGACCGCGTCGTCAAAGTGACGAGCGACCCAGAAGACGTCGCGCGCGCCGAGCACATCGTGCTGCCCGGCGTCGGCGCCTTCGCCGATTGTCGCCGCGGCCTCGACGCCGTGCCTGGCATGGTGGAGGCGCTGGAGGACGCGGTGCGCCGTCGCGGCCGGCCATTCCTCGGCATCTGCGTCGGCATGCAACTGATGGCGACGCGCGGGCTCGAGTACGAGGTCGTCGCCGGCCTCAATTGGATCGGCGGCGACGTCGCTCAGATTCCTGAAGCGCCCGGGCTCAAGATTCCGCACATGGGTTGGAACACGCTGCAAGTTCGGCGCGAGCACCCGTTGCTCGCCGGCATCGCTACCGGCGACGGCGGCCTGCACGCCTATTTCGTCCATTCGTTCCAGCTCTATCCAGCCGATCCGTCCGACGTCGTCGCCGTCGCCGATTACGGCGGTCCGGTGACTGCGATGGTCGGCCGTGAAAACGTCGTCGGGACGCAGTTCCATCCTGAAAAGAGCCAGAAGCTCGGCCTCGCGCTGATCGCCAATTTCTTGAGGTGGCGTCCTTGATCCTGTTTCCCGCCATCGACCTCAAGGACGGCCAATGCGTGCGCCTGGTGCGCGGCGACATGACGCAAGCGACCGTGTTCAACGTCGATCCGGCCGCGCAGGCGCGCGCCTTCGAGGAGCGCGGTTTCAGATGGCTGCACCTCGTCGATCTCGACGGCGCCTTCGCCGGCCAGCCGATGAACGCCGGCGCGGTCGAGCGCATCCTCGCCAACGTGTCGATGAACGTGCAGCTCGGCGGCGGCGTCCGCGACATGAAGACGGTCGCCGGCTGGCTGGAGAAGGGCGTCGCGCGCGTCATCATCGGCACCGCCGCGGTTGAAGATCCCGGCTTCGTGCGTGAGGCGTCGCGCCTGTTTCCCGGCCGCGTCGCCGTCGGCATCGACGCGCGCGAGGGCCGCGTCGCCGTCGATGGCTGGGCGCGCACGTCCGACGTCGCCGCGGTCGACCTCGGCCGCCGCTTCGAAGACGCCGGCGTGGCGGCGCTCATCTACACCGACATCAGCCGCGACGGCGTGATGCAGGGCCTCAACGTCGCCGCGACCGTCGCGCTCGCCGCGGCGGTTGCGACGCCGGTCATCGCCTCGGGCGGGCTCGCCTCGATCGAGGACATCAAGCGCCTGCTCGAACCCGATTGCGCGCGGCTCGCCGGCGCGATCACCGGCCGCGCGCTTTACGACGGCCGGCTCGATCCGGGCGAGGCGCTGGCGCTGATTCGCTCGGCGGAGGCGACCCGTGCTTAAGGCGCGCGTCATCCCCTGCCTCGACGTCAAGGACGGCCGCGTCGTCAAGGGCGTCCAGTTCGTCGACCTGCGCGACGCCGGCGATCCGGTCGAATGCGCCGTCGCCTACGACAAGGCCGGCGCCGACGAATTGTGCTTCCTCGACATCACCGCCAGCCACGAGAACCGCGGCACGCTGATCGACGTCGTCCGCCGCACCGCCGAAGTGTGCTTCATGCCGCTGACCGTCGGCGGCGGCGTGCGCAAACTCGACGACATCCGCAACCTGCTGCTCGCCGGCGCCGACAAGGCGTCGATCAATTCGGCCGCCGTCGCCGACCGGCGCTTCATCCACGCCGCGGCGGAGAAGTTCGGCAGTCAGTGCGTCGTCGTCGCCATCGACGCCAAGCAGGTCGCGACGCCGCCGGGCGCGCCGCCGCGCTGGGAGATCTTCACTCACGGCGGACGTCGGCCGACCGGCGTCGACGCGGTCGACTACGCGCGCGAGGCGGCGGCGCTCGGCGCCGGCGAAATCCTGCTGACCTCGATGGACCGCGACGGCTCCAAGCTCGGCTTCGACATCGCGCTGACTCGCGCCGTCGCCGACGCCGTCACTATCCCGGTCATCGCCTCGGGCGGCGTCGGCGACCTCGACGACCTCGTCGCCGGGGTCAAGGAAGGCCACGCCAGCGCCGTGCTGGCGGCGTCGATCTTCCATTTCGGCGAATTCACCATCCGCCAGGCCAAGGAGCGCATGGCGGCGGCCGGCGTTCCGATGCGGATGGACTGAGAGGTCGCGCGGCTCAGAGATACGCCGAGAGCTCCTTCGCCGTGTCCTCGGGCGGGCGCTGCAGATCGAGCGACTCGACGAAGACGCCGCTCTTGTCCATCAGATAGACGACCGACGAATGGTCCATGCCGTAGCCGCCGTCGCTCTGCGGCGGCCCTTTGCGCGCGTAGACGCGATAGGCCTTCTCCGCCGCCGCGATCTGTTCTGGGGCGCCCGACAGGCCGACGAAGCGCGCGTCGAAGCTGCTGACGTAGTCGGCCATCGCCGCCGGGCTGTCGCGCTCGGGATCGACGGTGACGAACAGCACGCGGATCGGCGCGTCGGGAATCTTGCGCAACGCGTCGCCGATGTCGGCGAGCGTCGACGGGCAGACGTCGGGGCAGTGGGTGTAGCCGAAATAGACCAGGAACGGATGGCCCTTGAAATCGGCGTCGGTCACCGTCTTGCCGCCGGCAGTCTGCAGCGCGAACGGCCCGCCGATCAGGGCGGTCGGGTTGCGCGCCGGCCTGGCGGCGAGATAGACGCCGACCGCGACCAGCGCGACGATCGCGACTACGACCGCGAGAAATCGCCGCGATCGTCCGCTCTTGCCGGGCCCGCCGCCCGCTTTGTCAGCGCTCAATGATGTCTCCCGTCGAGGGTTCCTGACCAGTCCGGCTCATCGCTGCAGGCAAACGATCGAAGCGATTGTTGCGGCGACAATGGGAAAATCGTGTGGCGAAGCCTCAGCCCGATGCGATCGGCGCCCGCCCCGACATGTCGCGCTCGCGATAGGCGCGCACCAGATCGCGGGTGGCGATCAACAGCGTCTCGAACTCGGCGAGATTCTCCGCCGGCAGCCGGCCAAGCGTCGCGGCGATCAACGCGTGCTGCAACGCGATCGCCCGTTCCGCCGCGGCGCGACCCGAGGCGGTGAGATAGACCGCATATTGGCGGCGGTCAGCGGCGATCGAGCGGCGTTCGACCAGGCCCGCCCGCGCCAGTCGATCGAGCAGCCCGGAAATGTTGCCCTTGGTGACGTAAAGCCGCTGCGCGAGCTCCTGCTGGCTGATCCCCTCCGCCTCAGTCAACGTCGTCAGCACGTCGCATTGCGGCACCGACAGGTCGATCGCGCGCAAGTGCTCGGCGACCATCGACTGGATGCGGCTCTCCAGCCTGAGGAAGCGGAACCAGACACGGATCGCGCGGTCTTTCGATTCGTCGTCGGCCATGCGTCTCCTTCTCCGGCGCCGCTTTGCCGGCTCTTGCGGCGGCACACTACAGAGGCGCGCTGCACCGGGCAATTTGCCCGGACGACCTCGACTTAAGTCGCGCCGCCGCGCGCTGGCGCGCCTCCGGCGGCCATGGTAATAGCATGGAAACTAAGGAAAACCGCACGCCGCCGACTGCGGACGCGCGCCGAAAAGGGAGGACTGCGATGCTCGGGCTGATGCAAGATTGGCCGTTGCTGATTCACAAGATCATCGATTTCGCCGCTCTCCAGCATCCGCGCCGTGAGGTCGTCAGTCGCCTCGTCGAAGGTCCGATCCACCGCACCGACTACCGCGAGCTGCGCGGGCGCGCGCTCAAAGTCGCGCAGCGGCTCGAGCGCGACGGAATCAAGCTCGGCGACCGCGTCGCGACGCTCGCCTGGAACAACCACCGCCATCTCGAGGCCTGGTACGGAATCGTCGGGCTCGGCGCCGTCTACCACACCGTCAATCCGCGCCTGTTCCCCGACCAGATCGCTTGGATCATGAACCACGCCGAGGATCGCATGGCGCTCGTCGATCTCACCTTCGTCCCGCTGATGGAGGCGCTGGCGGCGAGGCTGCCGACGATCGAGCGCTATGTCGTCCTCACCGACGCGGCGCACATGCCGGAAACCAAGCTCAAGAACGCCGTCGCCTACGAAGACTGGATCGCCGAAGTCGACGGCGACTTCCGCTGGGCCGCGTTCGACGAGCGAACGGCCGCCGGCCTCTGCTACACCTCGGGCACCACCGGCAATCCCAAGGGCGTGCTCTATTCGCACCGCTCGAACGTGCTGCACTCGCTGATCAGCGCCGGTCTCGACTGCCTGCCGGTCGGCGCGAACTCGACCGTGATGCCGGTCGTGCCGATGTTCCACGCCAATTCCTGGGGCCTCGCCTTCACCGCGCCGATGCGCGGCGCGAAGCTGGTGATGCCGGGGGCGCGGCTCGACGGCGCCTC